>JAEHJW020005955.1_pt1 | contig 80204 bp, 98 predicted proteins | sample 9271431 | NCBI WGS metagenome assembly JAEHJW02 | reverse complement strand
CTCAATTAACTGGATTCATGGAGAAATTAATTCAATTAAAATTCAAAGCTATCGAAAAGAAATATCATTATATTGATGTTCCATTGAACCAGAAGTCATTCTTGAAAGATACTACATCCTTGGAAGCAATTGTTGAAAATTCATTTCCGGGGTATCTCCAATCCGGATTAATTTCTATCTTATATCCAAAAATTATTAAAAATGGATAAAACAGAATGGGTAAAGCTATTTGATAAACATGGGATTGATTATATATTGAGTGGAAAAAATGTGGGGAGTGGAAATATCGGAATTAAATGTCCTTTTTGTCCTGATGATCCCTCCCATCATTTAAATATTGAGCCAACAAAAGGGATGTTTTTCTGTTTTAGAAACGATTCTCATTCAGGACGAAATCCTTTTAAACTACTCAAAGAATTAATCGGTAGTCATGAAGCTAAAATATTCTGTCAGTATGAGCCTCAAAAAACAACAAATGAGCTAGATATCCTACTTTGTAATTTAAACGCCTCAGAAGCTAAAATTCAGCCTTCTGGACCTATTGTAATACCTGGGAGAGCTTATGACTATACAACAGATAAAGCATTTAAAAATTACATGCTTTCCAGGGGGATAGATGAAAAAGATCTCATGGATTTTATTAATGAAAATAATTTAAGAGTTTGTGCAGAAGGCCCCTATCAGGATCGCTGGATTATTCCATATCAATCAATGGATGGAAAAACAAACGTCACATTTACTGGAAGAGCTATTTATAAGAATGCATTTTTGCGTTATTTATCACCATCTAATGCAGAGGGACTGGCTCCAAATAGATATGTATGGTTGACAATTAAACATTCATCTGGTAATATTAATCATGGAACATTGATTCTGTTAGAAGGGCCATTCGATAAACTAAAAGCATCTTTTTATGATGGTCGATGGTTTGGATGTTTAAGCACGAATCGAGTATCCGAATCACAGATAATACAACTATATCAGTTAAAAAAGGAGGGACTATTAAAGAATATCATTTTACTATTGGACCGGGACCAGATAGATAAAAGATTATTGCTTCAGATGAAATTACAGGATAGTTTAGGGATCCATGTTAATTTGGCAGATATCAATCATAATTATAAAGATGCTGGAGAAGTTCCTTCAAACATATTAATCAGAAGAAAATGGTTTTCAGTTTTGTAATTACTTACTAAAGGAGTAAATAATGTTTAAAACATGCAAATGTTGCAATAAAAGGGTTTTCTTTTGGCAAAAGAAGTCTGTATATGACGATAAAATTCATAGAGTATGTTACTTTATGACACTTTTTAATATCAAATAAGGAGAATTACAATGACAGTCTGGGAAGAGCTATTGAGCGTTTATAAAGTTAAGCCAACAATTACTACTATTCAGGAGCTTAATTCTTTTTTGATTGAAGCTACTGATTGGATTGCTGATGCAAATAATGTATCGGATGAAAAATGGGATAGTCTTTCCATTGATCTTCAAAAATACGTTAATGAGTGCATTGCAATTATGGACAGTGTACAGTTAAAAGATGTTAAATTGGAAGCTCCAAATGGATTCACATTATCTGTTCCAGTAATTGAAAAAGAAGATGTGAAGAAAGAAACTAAGCCAAGAAAGGTTAAATTCGTTAAAAAAGAAGTACCTTCTTCTAAAAAGGTGTGTAAAAAATCCAATGCGGACGTAGGATTTGAGCGCGTTCTTAAATGTCTGTGGGATAATCCATATATTTCAAAGAATGAGTTTTTGTCGCAATTTCCAGATGAAAAACCGTCTTCTCTTATTTTATACAGAAATGTATTGAGCAGAGCTTTCAAAATCGTCAAAGAAGATTATATTGGCGAACGCCGGCACGATGATAGAAGAGTAGATGATAGGATTAAATAGGAAATTTAAATTCTAAATAGGGAGAACTGAATGTCGATGTTGCATGTTTTTTCAAAGTTTGAGAATGATATTGTGCTGAAGGAAAAAACAGCTTTTATTATTGATCCATTTATTAGTGGATTAATTCCATTTGAAGAAGATGGACTTACAAGAAATGGAGAAATTTCTAGGTCTACCATTCTGACATTTCTCAATATCTCTTCTGGAGATTTGAAATTTATGGTAGATAGAAAAAATGAAAACTTGGTTATGAAAACAGAATCGGGAGCATCACTTAAAACTCCATTTAAAGTTATAGCAGATCATTTGGATTTCCCACGACATACCGATGTGCTTCAAACGATTACTATAAATTGGGAAGAATTTTCAAAAGTATTAAATCTTGCGGCCAACATTGCAAAAATGGGTACTGTTACAGCCCATCCCGAGACATTAGGGGTTGTCTTTGAAGGAAATTCAGTTTATTCTACTGATCTATCGGGATGTTTTGTTTATTTTGATCTGGAGATGTCTACTCCAATAGAAGGACGATATGTTTTTAATAAGCCCCATGTTAAAATCATATTGGAATGGATGAAGGCATTTGGGGATCCATCTGTTTTGAATATTTATCCTGATAATATTATTCAAATAGTATGGCAAAATGGAGCTGTTTTGAGTATTCAATGTCCCTATATTTCAAAGCCATTGCCATTAAATAAAATAGTTGAAAAAGCACTTGAAAAAGAAAAAATTGAATTCAGCAAAGAATTCAAAAATGTGATACTTGAGATATCAAGATTGGATAATAAACTGGAAATTGATGGGAAACTTATTACCAGCTCAAAATCCAATTCATATTCATACAAGCATGAATTGAAATATTCAATTTCAGATTCAAGATGTACTATTTATAATCTTCCGGAAATTAATAAATTTGCAGAATTGACGGATTATATTTCCAATCCGATTGATGAAATAACTGTCATGGTATCGGCGGATAAAAAAATAATGTATATTTTTAGTCCTAAATTCATTACTCAACCAGGAGGATGATCTGATGAATTATTGTGTGGATTGTAAATATTATTATTATACGGATAGATGTGGAAGAGGTATTCCTTATGCAACGCAGTACACCAATCCAAGTAAAATAGATTATTATGGTCAAGTAGTTATGACCCTGCCGCAAGCAGATCCAAACGGCTTGTTCTCTCCAGCTGCTGCCGAAGGAACTTGGGTTCTTTGTTTGAATCCAAAAAACAAGAAAGTTGTTCCAATCTACATTGAGCCAAGAATCATTGTCAGTCCGTTTGCTTTGAATATCAAATAAAGAAAGGATAATAAATGACCAAACAGGAGGCAATTGAGCAATTAAAATCTCTCGAAGGTGATTCTGAAAATAGTCATGGCGAAGCTGATGAAATCCTTCTTCTGGTCTTGCGGTCACATGGGCTTTGGAATGTTGCTGAGGAATATGAACGGACTCGGAAACGAGTCGGATTCTGGTACGCATGAGGAGATTTAAATGAGCAATATACGATTTTTCACAGATGAAAACTTGATAGAACCACAGGCTAGGAACCAGGTTTACAATATCTCAAAGTTGCCAATCTTGGCAGGACCTGTGGCCATTATGCCTGATTGCCATTTTGGTAAAGGTGCTACAGTTGGATCAGTTATTCCAACAAAGGGAGCGGTTATTCCGGCTTCAGTCGGGGTGGATTTGTCATGTGGAATGGTTGCATTGCCAACAAGTCTCAAGGCTTCTGACTTGCCTGATAATCTTCATAAATTGAGAGGTTGTATTGAGGAAAAAATACCTGTTGGGTTCTCCAAGGAATCAATGGGGATCACCCCTTCAGAAGGGCTATTGAAAGGGTTCAAGAATTTGTCAATTTCCATAAAGCTGGATGAGGCAAAGGTATGGAATCAGTTGGCGAGCCTCGGTGGAGGGAACCATTTCCTCGAAATCAGTCTTGATGAGTCTCAGAATGTGTGGTTTATGCTTCACAGTGGGTCTAGGAACGTGGGTAAGGTCATTGCTGAATACTATATCCGAAAAGCTAAAGAACACGCCTTACAGAGACATGATGACCTGCCAGACCAGGATTTGGCATGGCTGGAAGATGGAACTCCTGAATTTGCTGAATATACTAGGGCACTTGCTTGGGCAGGTATGTATGCGATGGAGAATCGAAAGGGAATGATGAAAGGATTGGTTTCTGTTGTCGAGAAATTCATGGACCGAAAGATTGTATCTATGATGGATCGAAATAGAATTGTCAATGTTCATCACAATTATACAGTCAAAGAGGGAGATATCTGGATTACTCGTAAGGGAGCTGTCAGTGCCAAGCTAGGAGAGTTGGCTATTATCCCAGGATCAATGGGTACAAAGTCCTACATTGTTAGAGGAAAAGGAAATCCAGATTCCTATTGTTCCTGTTCTCATGGAGCAGGAAGAAAAATGTCAAGAGGAGAGGCGAGAAGAACTTTTACACAAGAAGATCTTGATATTCAAACACAAGGTGTTGAGTGTAGAAAAGATATCGGTATTGTTGATGAAATTCCGGGATCTTATAAAGATATTGATATTGTTATGCAGGAATCAGAATCACTAGTTGACATTGTGCATACACTAAAAGCTGTTCTATGTGTGAAGGGGTGACGAATGAATGATGCTAAGTATGTGAAATACAAAGTTGAAGATGCGATTAAGCCAGCAGATGGAGCTACTGTATGGATGGATAAATATTGGGTTGTCTCCCCTAATAATGAGATTTGTATCTTTGAAGGATTTTCCCCTCAATGCAGTGATAATCTTGTTATTGCTCAAAGAGTGTGTCCTGAAGGGTATCATGTTGAATTCATCCCATTAGTGTATTTGTATGATAATAGCTCAACGGTTTATCGTTAAATATAGGAGATGTGATGCAAATGCATATAGTTGTTGTTGATGGAAGAGAACGACATCTAGTAACTCCAGATAACAATAAAGAGCGTGAGTTTCTGAAGAAGCATTTTGAGCTTTCCACAATGACGCTTGAAGGGGCTTTAGTTGATTCTGGAGGAGATGTGATTGCTTGTTATAAATTCTATGAGGAGAAATGATGAGAAAAACTATTTATATGTGTGATAAATGTGGTAAGGAGTTTATTCCTATTAATATATCCATTCCTTTTGTATCTATGAATGATGCAACAGCTCACATAGATATAAATGAAATGGTATCTGGGGAATATTGTTTTTGTACTAAATGTGTGCTTAATGCAATTCGTGAGTATATTGACAGTAGAGGAGAAGATTAATGTCTACTATTAAGAAAATACTGGAAACACATTTGCAACAAGCGGGATTTGATGGATTATGCCATCCAGAAACGGAATGTGGGTGTGGATTGGGAGATTTTATGCCCTGTGACAATCCTAGTTCAGAGTGTGCGCCAGCATATTTAATCCAAGATCCCAATGGGGATGATTTCTATACGAACCATTTCACAAATAGATCCACATCAGAAGAGGTGAAGAAATATTTTTCATCATTTTCTGCGGATTAGAAAGGAACTTAAATGGAAGGTTCTTTTTGTTCCAATTCTTGTGATATGGATGAAGTCTATGATGAGTATGATAGTGAAGTACTTGTGGCCACAAAAACTTTAAAATGTCATGAATGTTACAATCCCATTATTCCCGGAGAAAGCTATGAACATGTCTATGGTCTTATGATGAATTATGATGAGTATGACAGTGCGGAGGATGTTCCTGAAGAAGATTGGGATAATTGGTTTACCTGTAGCAGGTGTTTGGATCTGAGAAATTCTTTGTCTATTTTTTCTTGTTATGGAGGGGATATTTTCCATACAGAGCTATTAGATAGGTCCCTAGATTACATCTATGAATGTATGATTCCAAATCTGCCTATGGGTAAAAAATATATGGCCATTCCCTATTATAAAAAATATATTAAAGCTAGGGGCACTAAGGCCCAAATTAAAGATAGAAAATCTAGGAGAGGACATGACTGAAAAATATCTTTTAGCTATTTACGATTTAAATTTCAATGAAAATGAAGATATTTGTATTCAAGATGTTGTCATTATCAATAATAAAAATGAGGCAATAGAAGAATTTAATAAATATTGTAATGTTAAGGTGGATGATGATATGAATATTTCAAATAATATGAGGGTTGTTTTGGCTAAAGTTATACATTGCATGGACATAGAAGTAGTAACTACAGTTAAAAAAACCGTGGTGATTTGAATGGGGTTATTTTTTGAGGATCATGATGCGGGTAATATGCATACAGGATGTGCGGGTTGTCCATTAGTAAAACCGAATCTCACCATTATACCCTCTATAGGAAATAAAAATAAAGCTGAAGTATTAATTCTTGGATCGGGAGTTTCACGGAAAGATATTTTAACGCAAAAATTATATTCAGATTCCGATGATAGTGAAATTTATAAAATAAAAGATATGTTTGAGGTTTATTTTTCTACAGTGACCAGGTGTTTTATTCCAGAAAATATCAATAAAAAGGATATTCCGAATATCATTAAATCGTGTAAAATTAATTGGGAATATGATCTGGATATTCCCAATTTGAAAGGAATTGTTGCATATGGAGAAGCCGCATTTAAATCATTAACAGGACTATCAAATATTGGATTATGGAGAAGAACATTTGTACCTATTAAACAGGGGGATAAAATATTAAAAGTTTATCCTCTATTGAATCCATCTGATTTTGATAATAGAAAAAAACGATTAATCAAGGATTTAATTAAAATCGATATAAAATATTTTATGAACAACGCTCAAAAAATATGGAATGAACCTGTTACTTTTTTATCAGATTCTATTTCAGATCATGTTTCCACTGTCAAATGTTTAATATCTAAAAATGATATAATAGATGGGCTTGATCGATTTAAACATTACCCTGAAACTTATCTGGATTATGAGACAACATCTCTCTATCCAACATTAACCGATAATGAAAAAATTTTGACACTTTCATTATCGTATAAAGATGATACGATTGCTTTTCCAGTTCAACATCCTAATGCTCCATCAGGTATTTTAGATTTGTGGACCGATTATTTACGAGAAACATTCAATCAACGGAGAATTGCTCATAATCTTCAATTTGAATTGATGTGGACCAGATCACTATTTGCATCAAAAGAGATGGCTAATAGAATATATCATGAATATAAATGGGGCGATACACAAGCTAAAGCATATGCGATGAGCATTCCACCAGGAAGATTAAGTTTGGGAGATTTGACTCATGCTTATTTTGGAACCAATTTAAAATCCATCTGTGATGTTGATCCTGTCCAATGGTATAAATATCCACTCAATAAATTATTGCTTTATAATGGAATGGATAGCCTATGGACAAATAAATTAGATAATCAAGTAAAATTACCGAAATGGGCAGAAGAAGAATATAACCATCATCTATTAATTATTCCCTCTCTTGTTGAAATGTATTATACAGGAATCGAAGCAGATATAAAATCATGGGAAGATATTAGAAATAAACTTAAAATTTCAGAAGAAGAATTATTGTCAGAAATTGCCAACTTTGTTAAAGAATCTGGATATAGAAAAGAAATGTTGCCGTCTTCTCCAGCTTCATTACTACAATGGTTTAGATTTATGGAATTGGATATAGAAAATACTAAAGAAGAAACATTACAAGAATTTGCAAATGAACATCCAGCTATTGACAGTATTTTAGAATTTAAATCTATTAAAAAACTACGATCTACCTATGCGGAAGGGTTGGTTAATGTTCTCCATAGCGATGAAAGATTTCATGCGGCCTATTCATCATTAAGAGTTAAATCCGGAAGATTGAATTGTAAAGACCCTAATCTACAACAGATTCCAAAACGTAAAGCAGCGTATGTCAGAAAATTATTTATTCCTGGAAAAGATCGGGTATTTTTAGCATTGGATCAAGCACAGTTAGAAGTAAGAATATTGGCGTGTGCATCAAGAGATCCTGTATTGATTGAATATATTAAAAATGAAAGTGATATTCATCTGGAGTGGGCCGAATATCTTATTAAAAGAGATCCGACTGCCAAAAAAAGATATGCTGAAAAATTTAAAATGGATATTGATAATCCCAAACTATTGTCAAAAATAAGAGGAGAGATGAAATCCGGTTTTGTATTTCTTTCCTTTTATGGCGGGAGTGCTAAAAAATGTGCTAAAATGATGGGAGTAGAATTAGGATTAGCAGAAGAAGCTCAGGAATTATTATTTAAAAAATATAGTAAAGTTAAAGAATATCAACAAAAATCATGGGAAAATTATCGAAGATTAGGGTATGTGGAAACATTAACAGGAAGGAGGATGAGTGGTGTATTATCATGGAACCAGGCTATAAATCTGCCAATTCAAGGGAGTGGATCCGATCTTGTTACTCATGCTGGAGCAAGGTTATGTAAATTAGCACTTGAAACTAAGAATATGAATATTTTACCAAAGATTAATATTCACGATGATAATACATTTAATCCAAAGAAAATTAATTTGGATGAATCATTGTTGATATGTGCCAAAGAAATGGTTAGACCTGTTTCATGGATGACCGTTCCTTTCGCTGTAGAGGCATCTGTGGGCGATAACTGGTATGAAATGACTCCATATACGTATCAAGGAAATAAAACGCTTACAACGGAGTATTTTTATCCAAATTTCTTAGAGGAGAGATAATGGAGATTTCAACCTGATGAAATGGTCAAAGCCGCATTACTATTTGCCGATGCGCTTATTAGAGAGTTGGATAAAAAGGAGGATTAAAAATGATTAAAACTTATTGCGATATATGTGGACAAGAGATTACAGGCAACGAGAGGTTGATAGACCACAGTAAAAATAATACATCAAATATTTTGGAAGGATCTACTTTCAAAGATAGAACTAATCTTTATTTCCATATAGTTGTATCCAATACAAAAAACTATCATGATGAACCACCGGGAGATTTTTGTAGAAGTTGTGTAATTGATGCAGTCAAGAGGATGGATTTAAGGTCAAGAGGTACTAAAAATGAGTAATTTACCCTATCATCTAAAATATAGGCCATCGGATTTTAATGAAGTTATTGGCCAAGAGGCTCAAGTAAGATCATTATTAGCTGTATTGAAAGGAAATTCAGTTCCTAATACATTTCTATTGACAGGAAGTTCAGGTACGGGAAAGACAACGTTAGCGAGAATTATTGCAAAACATATGGATTGTGAAACTACTGAAATTGATATTGCATCCAATAATAGTGCAGACTACGCTCGTGAACTGGTTGATAATATTGAAATGTCCTCTTTATTCAGCAAGAAAGGAAAATTTCTTATTTTGGATGAAGTCCATATGGCAAGTAAAGTTTTCTTCGGAGTGCTTTTGAAAACACTTGAAGAACCTCCTCCCCATGTGGGATTTGCATTATGTACAACAGATAAATCAAAAATTCCATCAAACATATTGACACGATGTCATGCAATTAATTTAAATGATGTTCAGGCTCCCCTAATTCAGGATCATCTGGACTATGTGTGTAAACAGGAGAATTTAAATCTACCGAAAGGAGCAACCAGACAGATCGCCTTGGCATCAAAGGGAAGTGTGCGGCAAGCACTGGTCTATTTATCAGCATGCAGGGCTGTTGTATCATTGGACGAATTGGCTATTCTTATTGAAAATGAAGCTATTGATGATATATCATTTTCAATGGTCCAAGAGATAGCGGGTAGAAATCCTGTCCCTGCAAAAATTATGGGAATGTTAAGGCGTATTCATGGGGAAGGAGGAAATCCATCAGCTATTCAGGCAATGGCTAAAAGCTATTTCATGAAAGTACTCTTAAATTCAACAAATAATGAAGCAATATTCCAAAATACAGCGATTCTTAATGAATTGACAGAGCGTGGAATGATTTCAGATTTTGCCGAATTAGCCGTGATGATTGGAAAGATTCTAAAAATTAAATCTAGTAAAAGTTGACATTCTGAAAAATAATGTTAGAATAACAAATAGGTAATTTAAATTCAAATACTAATGAAAGGAGATTTGAAATGGCAAAGAAAATGGAATTGAGTTACGAAGAGGCTAAAAAAATGTTGAAAATTTCTCCCTGTAATCTCAGTGAGGAATTGGCTAATCATGCTGTCCAGCTTCAGGAAATTGCAGAGCGTGCAATGCGTATTAAAGCTGAAAGAGATACTGTTAAAATGGAAATTGAAGCTCTTGAAGCATCTATTGGAAAGGAGATCCGATCTGATCCGGATCCAAAGATCAAATTGACTGTAGATGCGATTAATTCGATGGTTCTGACTGATGAAAGGAGGCTTGAAAAAGTAGCTGAGTATGTAGATCTTTGTGAAGAGTCAGATCTTTGGTCATCACTTTATACAAGTTTTACATCCAGGGGGTATATGCTGAGAGATTTGGTTGAAATGACAAAAAATATTCTTACGAGTCCTGATTCTGATAAATCTCCATCTGTTCCGGAGAATTATGAAACAAATAAAGAATCTATGGCACGAGTCAGAAGAACACTTACAGTAGCTCATTCTTAATTTCAAATATAAAAGGAGCATCAAAATGGGATATGTGTACAAAAAGAGAACTTCTGCAATGATTGATGCTAAAATTCATGAATTGAAAACGGGAGGGGGATATCAGCCATTTAAATCTGAATATGTAGTTTGGAAGCCAAAAGATGGCGATAATATTATTCGCATTCTTCCTCCTACTTGGGAAGATCCGGATCATTATGGAATTATTACCAACATCCATTTCTTTATCGGACCAGAAAAAAGTTGTTTCATTTGCCCCCATAAGGAAAGAAAAGGTCCCTGTCCCATTTGTGATAGACGGGCAGAACTTGAAGCAAAAAATAGAAAAGAAGAGGCAAAGAAGTATAAAGCTGTTGCTAGAACTATTGTGTGGATTATTGATCGAAAGGAAGAGAGTAAAGGGCCTCAGTTGTGGGGAATGCCCCTTTCAAAAGTAGACTCGGTTATTCTTGAAAGTTCAAAAAATAAACGAACAGGAGATACGTATCCAGTTGACGATCCAGAAGAGGGGTTTGATATATTTATCAACAAAACTGGGCAGGCATTGAACACAGTATATGTAGTAACCCTTGACCGAGAATCTACTCCTATTAAAAAAGAATGGTTGGATTTTGTGATTAAAAACCCCATCCCATCTACATTTGTCCATGTTGATGCAGATACTATTAAAATTGAAATGGATGGAATGGCGCCTGAAGAATTGGAAGATCTTGCACCACCTCCAGTATCACGACATAGATTGATAGATGAGGAGGAAAATGTTGATAGCGATATCCCTTTTGAGCCTGCTAAAGAGGAGAAAGTAGAAAAGAAAGAAGAAAGGAGAGAACGAAAAGAATCTTCCAAGTCTAAAAATAGATTGGAGCTTCTTAAGTCTCTTCCCATGAGGAAAGTGTTTAGACTGGCTGAAACCTACGATCTGGATATTCCGGCTGATCTTCCAGATGATAAAATGCCAGAATTTTTAGATGCTCATTTGCCAGACGATGCCGAGATTGGTTGAAAATTAAAGTCTAATAAAATAATGCCCTTTCTTTTATAATATAGGAGAAAGGGCTTATTTACGGAGTATTTAAAATGGGAATATATGTGAAATATAAAGAAACTAAATATAGTATTGATTTTGCAGTCGCTTTCCTTATTTTTCTCCCAATTATTTTAAAAATAATGGGAATTATTCAATGGGGATGGATTACTGCAACATTTCCCATATGGGGACCTTTGCTGGTTATTGGATTATTTATTATTTTGTTTGTTATTTATGACGTGTTGTTTAATTTGAAATGAGGGTATTATGGGAACATTTTTACAGAGAGGGTTATTAAAATATTTCCGATTGACTCGGGTTTCTCCAGATTCTCCGATAGTGGATAGTCTTTGTCCTGTTCCCAGAGGGCACGAAGAGGAAGCTGTTTGGGGATCATATATTGATTATGAACAGGATAATTTTAAAACAATCCATCATTATATTGGAAACCCTATTATCTATATGGATATTCCTGAATGCTCATTATTTCTGAATATGTTTAATTCATTATCAGGGGATGATAGTATTCAGAACATTAATTTAATTTTAATGGATATGGATATGTATGTTAAATTCCTTTTGGAATTTACAGGATGGGAACAGAAAGTATTTAATGAAGGAAGATCCTATAATTCCATTATCCATAAAATTATTGATAAAGATATCAAAGTGGATAAATCAGAGTATGCCAACCCCAATGAGATTATACTGCTTGACAGAGAATCATTTGAAATATTGATTGCAGCCAAGGATAATCAGGTTGTTTGGAATCTTATTTCTACATATCCCAAAAACAACAAAAAAATAGTATTTAAATCCAATACCGAGAATATATTAACTAGTGTTTGAATATTGAGGAGAATTGAATGGCCAGAAGAACTAAATCGATAAAAGAGGAAGAAATTAAAGAGATCAAAGAAAACATTTATTTTGAAGATGATTCCAATATTGAATATTTTTCTTCAGGATGTAAAGTTCTTGATTGCGCGTTGGGTGGGGGATGGGCAGAAGGAAGATTCATTAATATTTTCGGTCAGTCTGGATCTGGAAAAACACTTCTTTTAATTGAGGCGTGTATTAATTATAGAATGAAATATCTAGACACTAACATTCAATATGACGAAACAGAAATGGCGTTTGATGAAGATTATGCCTATCAATTAGGAGTGCGTAAAGAAGGATTTAAATTACAGCAAGAAGTATTTACCATTGAAGAATTATTTGAAGATTTTGAAGCATTTATAAAAGATAATACAAAAGGATTATATATTGTAGATTCCTGGGATGCACTGTCAGATAAAGCAGAAATAGAAAGAAAGATTGATGAAAGTTCATTTGGGGCCGCAAAAGCCAAAAAAATGTCTGAACTATTCAGACGATTAAATCATAAGATGGGGAAAGCGGATGTAACTCTTATGTCTGTATCGCAAGTACGAGATAATATTGGAGTTACATATGGACGTAAATATACTCGATCAGGTGGAAGAGCATTACAATTTTATGGGAGTCAGATTGTTGTCATTAATGAGAAAGAGAAAATTAAAAAAGTTATTGATAAAGTAACGAGGGTTATTGGAATTAGGAGTGAAATTAAAGTAGAAAAAAATAAATGTGGAACACCTTTCCAGACTTGTACCATTCCCATTTATTTTGGATACGGAATTGATAATCTTGAAGCTGGACTGGATTGGCTGAGTGACAACGCTCCTGATGGAGTATTTGAGGAATTAGGTATTTCAAAATCCACATATCCCCGATATACTTCCAAATGGAGACGCGAAGGAAATCCTGAACTTGAAGAAAAAGTCAATAATATAGTAAGTCGAGAATATGCGAGATTATCTGAAGTCTTTGCGCCGGGGCGATCTAAATATAATACAGGGGGTATCTGATGGCAGTCAATGGATCAATTAAAGGGGGAAATTTTGAACGGGATATTTTAAAAAAACTGTCCTATTGGATTACCGGAGATAAAAATGATATTGTATTATGGAGAACGGCTGGATCAGGGGCTAGGGCTACCCAATCTTTAAAATCCAAAAATAGACAATCCTATCAGGTTGGAGATGTAGGAGCTATTTCTGAAAAGGGAGTATGGTTTCAGAGCCATTTTGTAGTGGAATGCAAACACTATAAAGATCTGGAACTGGTCCAGTTTTTATTTAAAAATAAAGGAATTTTAACAGGGTTTTGGGAAAAATTAGTGAATGAATCTAATGTCTATAGTCGGTTTCCATTATTAATTGGAAAACAGAACTTTATCTCTCCTTTTATCATGTCAGAAATAAGTTTTATGGGGTTGGAACCTTTTATAAAAACTCCTAAAGTTTATATTTATTGGCTAGATGACTTTTTAAATATTGAGTATGAGAAATTTAAATTATTATTGACAAGTCAAAAATTAAATATTAAGGAAATAGTTTAATCAAGGAGGATATAGAATGGCTGGATTTAGTGTGGAAATACGAGAAATTAATATTGTTCCCCATGAGAATGCAGACTCTTTGGAAATTGCAAAAATTGATGGGTTTCAATCAATCGTCAGAAAAGGGCAATTTGAAACAGGGGATCAATGTGTCTATATTCCTGAACAGGCTATAGTTCCTCAATGGGTTCTTGAGCGAACAGGTTTGAAAGAAAACAGAATCAGACCCATTAGACTTAGGGGAGTACTATCCCAAGGTATTTGTCTTCCTATAGATGGATATGAATTAATGTATGAAGAGTCGCATGGGGTATATGGTGCTTATGGAACATATAGTGCTTATGGATATATAGATATAAATGGCAAAAGAATATATCTTGAGCCAGATAAGGATCTATCTTCTGAATTGGGAATTACTAAATACGAACCTCCTATTCCAATTCATATGCAAGGAGAAGTCGAGTCCTACCCTCTTAAATCATTTAATTTTGATGTCGAAAATATTAAAAAATATCCTTCCATTTTTAAAGAGGGTGATGACGTAGTTGTGACTGAAAAGTTACATGGGACATTTTGTGTGATATGGTTTGAAAATGGAGAAGCATTTATATCCAGTAAGGGTTTGGCTTCAAAGGGGCTGTATTTTAAAGATAATGATAGAAATAAGGATAATTTGTATCTCCGGTCTACTTGGGGCATTGTTAAAAAATTAATAATGAATAATTGTCCTGATATGATTATATGTGGTGAAATTTTTGGAAAAGGTGTTCAGGATCTTGATTATGGGTGCCCTGTTCCTGATTTTCGTATTTTTGATATCTATCGAATGGATATGACTCCAATGGTATGGATGAGCATTACTATTTTTGCAAGGGATATGGATATTAATATTGTTCCTGTTCTGTATATGGGACCATACAAAGAAGAATTGAAATTGTTAGCAACAGGAAGTACTACGCTAAATAGTACTCATATCCGAGAAGGTATTGTGATCAGATCCTATAATCCATATTGGTGTCCTGAATTGAATGGATATTCAAGATTAAAAGTGATTAATGATGATTATCTCACTAGAAAAAATGGGACCGAATTAAATTGAATTTGTGAGGAATGTAAATGAAAATTTTATTGATTTCAGACCTACATTTTGATGATGGTGTAGCACATGAATATAAATGGAATATTTTTAATAAAATAAAATCAATAAAAAATAAAACTCCATTTGACGCTTTGTTTATTTTAGGAGATCTGACTGATAAAAAAGATCGTCATTCTGGAAGACTGGTTAACAGAATTGTTGGCCATATTATGGATTTGGATATTCCTACTTGGATATTAAGGGGCAATCACGATGGATTGGATCCAGATTATCCTTATTTTGATTTCTTGAATTATTGTCAGGATATTAGATTTATAAAAGAAATTGAATTCGATTATGATGAAGAATATTTTAAAAAAGCGATAGCCTTCTATCCACATGGAACAGCGGATCAATATAAAGAAATTCCTGATTCTATCTCTTTCTTTCATCAAACATTTAGAGGTGTCCTATACGAGAATGGGCAAATAGCCGATAATGAAGAATTAGTACTTCCCCAATTTGGATCATTATGCTTTAGTGGCGATATTCATGAACCTCAACAAGTGGGAGATGTTATCTATATAGGAAGCCCCTATCATACCAGATATGGAGATAGTTTCAACCCACGGGTTATTCTATTAGATACTACAAAAAATAGTTATATTTCAATTCCTACAGATATGCCTAAAAAAATAACATTGGAAATAGCCTCGATTGAAGATTTTAATAAAAAAATTTCTAAATATTTAAATGATATGGTAAGAATACAAATCCAGGAAAATGATATTAGTTTAAAAGTATATACTCATATTACAGAAAGACTGAAAGAATTTCCCAATATTCAAAGTATTCAGATGATTAAAGAAGAAGCTATTAAATTTCAGCCTATTAAAGCCACATCCTATTCCCATAAAGAATTAATCAATACGTATGGAAAAAATAAAGAGGTTGAAGATATTTTTATTGAGAAAGGAATAGCCATCCATGAAAATAGTTGAAATAGAATCAATAAAAATAAACAATTTTCAATCTGTCGATATTGCAGAAATTGAATTTCCAAAAAATAATGGCTTCTATTTCATTAAAGGACTTAATCAACTTGAGCCGGAGATGGGTGGAAATGGTGCGGGCAAAAGTACATTATTGGACGCTATTTGTTGGGCACTTTATGGCAAAACTCCAAAAGGATTTAAAGCGTCTTCTATTGTTTCATGGCTGTTTGACAAGACTTCCGCAGAAGTTGTTTTAAAATTAAATATTGGAACAATTACCAGAATTCAAAGTCCCAATTCATTAAAATGGAATGAAAGAATTATAGATCAGGTCCAGTTGGATGATATTATTGGGATCACATTTGATCAATTTTTGGCGATGGTATTACATGGCCAAAGTTTATCCATGTTTTTGGAATATGGGGGCGCAGATCAAGCACAATTTCTGACTGATATTATGGATCTCAATAAATGGGATGTGTATCAAAAGAAAGCAAAAGAGTTACAGAAAGAAGCTCACGCAATAATGTTATCCAAACAAAGCGATTTGAAAGGGATTGAGGGACAATTAATCCAGTTGGACCAGATGACTTTTAAAAAAGAACATGAGGATTGGGAAAATAACATTCAAAAAGAAATTGAAAATATTCAATTTAAATTGAATACAAGTATAAAGAATCATGATAATCTAAAATTGGAATTGAATGATCTTGAACTAAAAGAATTAGATATTAATAAAAGAAAAACTGAAGTTGTTGCTCCTGCAACAGATATATTAAAAACATTAACCTATAATTTAAAATTAGCTATTCAGAAACAGGGAGAATTAAATCAGCAAAAGAAGGACCATTCCAGATGGATCACTTATTTTACCAATACTCATTCATGTACCGCATGTCTACAGCCTATTGATAAAGAATTTTCAAACAGGCAATTAAAAGAATTCAATGAAAAATTGGATGAACTTAATGAAGATATTGTTTTCAACGATAGTCGGATTAAATCATTGAATGAAAAAATTGACAAGATCAATATGGATATTGACAAATATAATAAAGAAGTATCATTGATTAAATCCGAATTGAATGAAATTACTTATAAGAAAAATAGAATTATTGGCGATATCAATAAAGAAATTAAATCAATATCAGATTACAAAAAAGAAATAAGTATTAAAGAACATCAATCCAATCCATTTGTGGATAAGATGAAAGAGATCGAAATTAAAAAAAGTAAATTGAATGAATTAAGAAATACCATATCGACAGAATTTGATAAGATTAATTATGATTTCATCATTTATGGATTTTGGGTTACTGGATTCAAGGATATCAAGATCTCCCAATTTCAAAACTTTTTGACTCTTTTGGAAAATAAAGCTAATATCATTCTTGAATCATTAAATATGAACGAATGGGAATTTAAAATAGATTATAAAACAGACAAGGGGGGAAATAGTAGTATTGATATTAATACCATTCACAACGCTAAAATAGCCCCTTTGGGGCGATATAGTGGTGGAGAGGGTATGCGCCTCAGAATTGTATTCCAAATGGCTCTAGGGGCCATTCTGGAGGGCATAGCAGGTATTACATATGGGATCGAGATGTTCGATGAACCATTTTCCTATCTATCAGAAACAGGGGTCTATGAATTGGTGGACCTCTTAAAAGAGTATTCACTTTCATCAGGGAAAAAGATATTTTTGATTGATCATTCTGTTCATTCCTATGGAGATTTTACGAATACTTTAAATATCACTAAGGATTCTACTGGATCTCATTTTGAATGGGGGAAATAGATTATGCAGTCCCATTTTCAATCATTTATCGAAGCCTCTACCAATATTATCATTGGCTTTATTTTAAATTTCTTTTTACAGATCATAATATTTAAACTTTTAAACATTCCAGTAAGAATAACTCAAAATATAGAAATTGGAATGTATTTCACTTTGATTTCACTCATTAGAACATACGCAATCAGAAGATACTTCAATTACAAACATGGAAGGAAATTAATTTGAGTACTTATACAGAATTCTTAAATAATAAAGTAATACTTGCACAATCTACTGGAATACAGGAAATTCCTGAACTTAATTCAAAATTATTTCCATTTCAGAAAGCTCTTGTGGAGTGGGCATTAAAAAGAGGACGAGCCGCTATTTTTGCAGAATGTGGATTGGGAAAATCATTTATTCAGCTTGAATGGGCAAAACATATCCCAGGAAATATTTTAATATTGGCTCCCTTGGCTGTATCCAATCAAACAGTAGAAGAGGGAAATAAATTCGGCATAGAAGTTCAATATGTTCGACACCAAAATGAAATTAAATCACGAATAGTCATTACTAATTATGAAATGCTGGATCATTTTGATCCCGATTATTTCAGCGGAATTGTATTGGATGAATCAAGTTTATTGAAATCATTCGATGGTAAAACCAAGGCCAAGATTATAGATATGTTCAAATTTACGCCCTATAAATTAGCTTGTACGGCTACTCCTGCTCCAAATGATTATATGGAACTAGGAAACCATGCAGAATTTTTAGGTATAATGTCAAGAATAGAAATGTTATCCATGTTTTTTGTTCACGATGGAGGAGAAACCCAAAAATGGAGATTGAAAAAACATGCAGAAAATGAATTTTGGAAATGGATGGTATCTTGGGCATTATATGTTAAAAAACCTTCTGATTTAGGATATTCTGATGACGGGTATGATCTTCCCAAATTAACTTTTCATGAACATATTGCTTCAAGTGATAAAGTTAAAGAAGGGACCTTGTTTGGAAGTTATTCCCAAACTTTATCTGAAAGAATTACGACAAGAAGGGAAACTATTACTGATCGAGTGGAGATATGTAAAAATATTGTTATGGAAAAAGGTGGAAAATGGATTATATGGTGTCATTTAAATTCAGAATCGGATTTGCTTGAAAAATTGATTCCCGGATCAATTTCAATCCAAGGATCTGATTCACCTGAAATTAAAATTGATCGTATGATGAAATTTATTCATGGGGATATTGATATTTTAATTTCAAAACCATCTATTCTTGGATTTGGAATTAATCTTCAATGTTGCAATCAAATGGCCTTTGTAGGACTTAATGATAGCTGGGAATCTTTTTATCAAGCTGTAAGAAGATGCTGGAGATTCGGGCAGACAAATCCAGTGGATGTTCATTTGATCAGCTCTTCTTTAGAATGCAGTACATTGGATAATCTTAAGCAAAAAGAAGCAAAAGCTGAAAAAATGGCAAGTAGCGTTATTGGACATATGAAAACTCTTATGATTAATGAAGTTAATAGTTTGACTAAAGAAAATGATTCTTATACAGTCATTAAAGGAAATCTTCCATCGTGGGTATAAACTACTAAATTAAGGAGAATTAAATAATGGAAGTACTCAGCGAAATGATTACCAATGATTTTGCTATCTATAATGGCGATTGTATTGAAATTATGCCAAATATTCCAACTGAATCTATAGGATACAGTATTTTTTCTCCTCCTTTTTCATCATTGTATTGTTATTCCAATTCTCCGAGGGATATGGGAAATTCAAAAGATGACGATGAGTTTTTCTTTCATTTTCAGTTTTTGATTAAAGAATTATATCGAGTATTGAAAAATGGGAGACTTGTATCTTTTCATTGTATGAATCTTCCTACTTCAAAAGTAAAAGATGGATTTATTGGACTTAAAGACTTTAGAGGAGATTTAATAAGAGCATTTCAGGCAGAGGGATTTATATTCCATTCAGAGGTTGTAATTTGGAAAGATCCCGTTATCGCCATGCAAAGAACAAAAGCACTTGGACTTTTATGGAAACAGATTAAAAAGGATTCATCCATGTCCAGACAAGGTATTCCGGACTATTTAATTACAATGCGAAAACCAGGTATAAATGAAGAGCCTATTGCTCACACAGCAGAAGAATTTCCAGTATCGTTATGGCAGAATTATGCAAGTCCCGTTTGGATGGATATTAACCCTTCTGACACGCTCCAGTATCGAAGCGCACGACAAGCCGAGGATGAAAGACATATTTGCCCTCTTCAATTACAAGTCATTGAAAGGGGATTGGAGCTTTGGTCTAATCCGGGAGATATTGTTTTATCTCCTTTTGCTGGTATTGGATCAGAGGGGTATGTATCTATTCAGAAGAATAGAAGATTCATCGGCATTGAACTTAAATTATCATATTATGCACAAGCCGTTAAGAATCTCCAGAATGCTAAAATTGAAATGCCTACTTTATTTGATGGGTTAAATTAGATAGTAATACAAAATTAAAAATTAAATCTTGAAATTATCTAATTATTAACTAATCAAATAGAGTGGGATCAAACTATGGATCGTCTTAGTGATTCGGCGCAAGAGAATATTCTTGCGCTTTTACTTTTTAATGATGAACAGGCTCTTTATCTATCTACTATTATCAAAGCAAGTTATTTTGAATCTGATTTATATAAATTAATAGCTGATCAAGCCTTAACTTTTATAGAAAATTATCAGAAAGCACCTGGAATACATATTGCCGATATGATGGTGGAGGATATTGAAAAATATCCGGATCTAAATAAAATTCTTCATGACTTGCAAAAATTAAGCAAACGAGTGCATGTTGATTATATTCTCAATGAGTTAAAGAATTTAATCAGAAAATATAATTTAAGATCAACCCTTACAAAAGCTGTCCAAGCATTACAAAATGGGGATTTAAGTGAAGTAGAAGAAGTGCTGGAAAAAAGAAATCGATCAGATATTCAAGTGTTTGAAGCAGGTACTAATTTTGGAGATATGGAATCCATACTGGATGTGCTAGATAAACATGCTGTTAACATCATTTCTACAGGAATAGGAGTACTCGATAGATATAAGATTGGACTTGAACCGGGAACCATGTTTCTGGGAGTGGCAGCGGCAGGAAAAGGAAAATCATGGATGCTGACACATATTGGAAAAGCCGCTCTCGCACAAGGAAAAACAGTACTCCATATAACCCTTGAAAACAGTAGGGAATTAACGATTAGAAGATATCTTCAATCTGTTATGGGGCTGTCCAAAGATACTGCTACCTATATGGATCTTCCCGTTATATCAAAAGGAGATAATGGAGAATTGGAGTATATTACCCAACAAAATATAGAAGTCGAGGGTTTGAAAGATTATACTCGTGAATCATTAAAACGCAAAATTTCACGGGAGTTTGGGGAAAAAGCTAAAAATCTGTACGTTAAAAAATATCCTATGAGCTATCTCACTCTTATGGAGCTCAGAAATTATTTAATCGGAATGGAAAGATATGTTCATTTCATTCCAGATGTGGTATTATTAGATTATATTGATTTGATGAAACTGGATACCAGTAATTATAGATTGGACGTTGGAAGTTTTTATAAAGCGGTTAGGGGTATGGCAGAAGAATTTGGATTCGCTTTGGGAACAGTAACACAAAGTAATCGGTCATCATTTAAATCCAAATCAGTCAGAGCAGGAGATATTGCAGAAGATATCAGTAAAATCCAAGTGGCTGATACGGCTGTGACGTATAGCCAGACAGACGCTGAACATACACAGCAATTAGCTCGATTAAGAGTAGAAAAAGCACGGGATAATATTTCAGGCATCGAGTTTGTAATCACCCAAAATTACACGAACGGAAGTTTCTGTATGGATTCCGTTTTGGTTAATGATGCCTATTTTGATTTGATAAAATAAGGAAAAATTGATGGATCTGTCTATCTATAAAGAATGGAGCGATGAGAGGATAGAATATGAATTATCCAAAACCCCTCTTCCCCCTCTTCCAGATGGAGTTAAATTACTCCGGCATCAAAAGATAGGGTTCTTGGCAGGTGTAAGAAATCCTAAAATGATTCTACGATTTAAAATGGGATTAGGGAAAAGTATTACTTCTCTTTTAATCTTGAACTATCTCATTGCCAATAAAATGATCAGAAGGGGGCTAATTTTGGCTCCTAGGCCACTTAATATAGGAAGTTGGGTGAATGAGGCCCAAAAGTTTTCTAAAGCTCCTGTAGCGTATTGTAGTGGCTCTCCAGAAGAACGCCAGAATTTTCTTATGAAAAGCATTCGATCAAAACAGGGTATTGTTATCAGTGATTATTATACGATGAATTCTGTATTTTCCAAGAAAAATACCCATCCCAAAATAAACAAAAATGGCAAGAAGGATAAAAATAAATATATTGCCGATATAGAAAAAATAAAAGAATTTTCTATCCATTTTGACGCCATTGTTTTAGATGAAATCCATAAAAATAAAAATCAAACAACGTTAAGAACACATATTCTCACACATTTAACAGAATCTATTTATTATCGGTATGGATTGACAGGAACATTATTTGATAAATCTCCGGTCGATATCTGGAGCCAATTCAATATTATTAATCGTGGAAAAACATTGGGATCATTCTGGTATTATCAGAAAGAATTTTTTGTTGAAAAATTCTGTCCTTTTACACTATCCAAAAAGAAATATGTATTTAATGATAAAAAAATGGGAGCTTTAAAAGATAAAATAAACAGAGTTTGCTTATCTTATAACACAGAGGAATGTATTGATGTTCCCCCTATAACCCATGTAGATGTTCCCCTTCCCATAACGCACGAGCATATAAACTATTATGATGAAATTAAAGATATTATTATACAATCCAAAGGAAACTTGAAAGAATGTGAAGCCTCTTTTATGAAAATGAGGCTATTATTAAGCAGTTTGATTCCTTTAAAAGATGAAGATTTGGGAGGAAATACTGAATATATTCGATTATCGGAAAATCCAAAACTGGAATGGATATTGGAATTTTTGGATAATATTAATTTAAATGATCAAGTTATTATATTTCATGATTTTATTGAAAGTGGAAACTGGATTGCAGAAGAATTAAAACGAAATAAAATCACCTATAGCCGGATATATGGAGGAACAAAAGATAAGGAATCTGAAAAGGCCAAATTTCTAAAGGGTGAAACCCAAGTAATGATTGGAAATAATACATCCATTAGTGAAGGATTCAATCTGCAAAATGCAGCCTATTCCATATTTTATGAAACTCCGATCAGTAGTATTATCCGAGCGCAAGCTGAAATGCGGTCTGGAGGAAGAATAGGATCTGTCCATCATACAATTTATGATCTTTATCTATCACCATCATTGGAAAAAAGTTATATAGATCTTGTTAAGAATGGGATTTCTCTACATCAAATGTTAACCTCAAACCTGAAGGAAATGTGATGGCGGTTATTCTATCTGATACTGATATCAGGAATCTTATTTGTAACGACAATATACAAATTGGGAATAACTTTATTGAATCTCAGATCCAGCCATCTTCATTTGATATAACTATTAAAGATAAAGCCTACTTTATCAATCACTCTATTCCTCCGGGAGATATTAAAAAATCATTGAATCTCATCAAAAATACATATGCTCCAGTAAGTTTGAAAACAAACAGAATACCAAAAAATAAAATTGTTATTGTGGAACTAAACGAATCATTGAATTTACCTTATAATATAGCAGGGAAATGTAGTCCTAAATCATCAATCGGGCGATGCGATATTTTGGTAAGAATTATATCTGAAACAGGGGATCGTTTTGATTCCATACCTAAAGGATATAAAGGAAAATTATATGCAGAAATTATTTCCCAATCCTTTAATGTGCTCCTTCCTGAAAATTGTGCTATCAGTCAGATACGATTTGAAGATCGGTCTAAAATTGAAATACATAATAAAGAAATATATGTCGATATTGACCTTAAAAGAACCCTTATCGGATATAAATCATTTCCTGTGTCTTCTCCCATCACGGCGCATATCGATTTGAATATTAAAAATAATAAAGATACCTTCTGGATACCTATCAATAAACGAGATGTCATTCATAAATCATTACTTTTGGAAAAGGATAAATTCTATCTATTAAGTTCTCATACTCCTATTGAAATGCCCTCTGATAAATGTGGTGAATTGCTTGATTTCGATAGCTCATTTGGAGAAATAAGATTGCATTATGCAGGATTTATTGATCCTGGATTCAATGGGGATCTTGTCTATGAAATAAGACCATTCATTGATACTTTAATTTATCATAAAATGATTATTGGAAAATTGAAATTATTTTCTATGCTGAAAGAGCCATCTATCCTATATGGAGATTCTATGGTACACTCTAATTATCAGCATCAAAGAGGGAGTCGATTGAGTAAATATTTTGAATAGGAGTAATACAATGGCTAATCAGCATACAAATAAAAAATGCTCAGAATTATTGCGAAATTCAGTTAATTTCAAAATAAAAATCCCGTCGGATATATTAGAATTTTCAAAAGGATGGGGAATTACAACATCCCCTGAAAATATTCCAGATTGGATTGCAGACTTTGGATTTAACACTAATTGGATATGTGGAAGACAATGTGGTGCTCATACAGATGACCGTTGGAGTGATTTTTGGTTTCTCAATCTAGTTATACAAGGGGATCATACTGTTGAAATATATCATTGGAGAAAAAATGGGAAAAGAGAATTAAATTCTGATTATATTCCTGCTGGAAAAGGAGATATCTTTTTATTAGACCCCCGAGTACTGCATAGTTTATATTATAATGAATATACTATTGCTCCTAAACCTTGGATATGTCTTCAATTGGAAATTCCAAGAGAACAAATAAAAATAGTAGACTCTATTGTTGATTCTATACTCACTCAAACTGAAAATAAAAAAATAAAGTATTGAGGAGAAATCACATGAAAAGACTAATTGTAGTCGCACTATTTCTTGCTGGATGTGTCCATACTCCGAATAATACCATTGTTTATGATCATCCAATACACTATCATGCTCCAGTTTATGCACCCTTATCTACATATGGACAAGAGACTACAATATTTAATCCGGTAATGGGTGTTCCTCCTGTGCAAAACAAGCCCTTAATATACCGATCATTTGCTGAATTGGGAAATAATGTGGTCCACGATATGCTGAACACGCCTGAATTGAAAAGATATCTCGCGCATAATAAAAAAGCATGGATTGCTATTCGGTATGATAGATATGCGAAAAGTCCTGATAGAGGATTAAAAAAAGAAGTCTATCAAAAAAATTCCCCATCTGAATCGAGTTCTGGATTACATGATTATAACCGTGATGGAATAAATCAGGATGGAGTGGATGTAGATGATGGTCCTACCTATTCAATAATAGGATTCAGGGGATTAATAGAATATAGTTTAATTAATGCCGGATTTAAAAGAGTGGTCGTAGGGTCGCATTCCACAAGACTATTATTAAGTGATGAGCGAAAATATCAATTAAATCATGCTAAAACTAAAACGATTCATCCTCCGGGCCATGTTGAAGGATCATCTTTAATCGTTATTTTGGATATATATCAAAAATTACATCCACCCCGATTTTTTACATATGACAAAGAAAAAGGGATTGGTATCGGTGTACCAACCCATGAATTTGATGACGATTATCCTGTCACTTTAAAAGTGAGTGTTGTAAGAGTTGCGGATGATCAGATCTTCTTTAGCAATACTTATTCCGTGCGGACAGCTTTCAATCAAGGGACTCTTGAGCCAGACTAAATTCTATTACAAATTGGGCCTAACCCAAAAAACTTCGGGATTAGTCTGGCCAATACTTTGATTTAAACTATTGGTCACTTTTATAGTCGTCCATAGCCAACCCGGTAAAAGATCTCCTGATTGGAATTGATAGGAAACAATACCTGAATCCATATCAACAATATCCATATTGTGGATAATCGGAGAGGCAGTGGGCAATGTTAGATTGGATGGAGAGTTTGGGTATAAATTAAGCGTAACAGTAGTTCCACTCAAAGGAACAGTAGAATTAGAGCCACTATCAATAAGAGTGCGCTGGAAAACAGTTAATGTATCACCTGCTACAAATTGGGATGGAATAATAGCCACTGATCTGCCCTCTTGTGGTATTAATTCAGTTGTAAACTAATAGTTGACAACTGGATTAGAAATATGCTTCTTTATTATTCAATAACGAGAAATATGCTTCTTTATTATTCAATAACGAGAAATATGCTTCTTTATTATTTAATAACGCAAAGTATGCAATTCCAAAATTAAAATTCAAAGGAACGCTAAAACCTGTCATATATACGCCGGAAAATGATGTTGTTATTATCTCATCTTGAGATACATTTAATATACAAGCATAGGAAGATGAAAATAAAAATTCGCTATTTCCGAGTTCTCCAAAAAAGGGAGTTCCTACCCCATTATGAAAAGATGAATTTATTTCCATTGCAATATTAAAAGTATCATTCAATGAATAATGACTATTAATAGTATACTTTGAATCTATATTAATATCTGTAGTAAAGGAAGCACTTACATTAGAAGCATACACATAATTACTGCTGAATTGTCCGTGTTCATCTAAATTTAATTCATAGATGGAAGACATATCAAATTGATCTTCCATATTGACGGAAACATTTAATGTGATTACATACTCAGGATTTAAACTATATGTGGATTCTCCACTCTTTAATGAATAAACTGTTCCTACCGTCTGTGGGGGAAGAAATGTATAATCTGAATTAAAATACCCCTCTTCTGATAAACTGCTTATATGCTGTGAAGATAATGAAAATGTTTCTTGAATATCAACTGCTACATCTAATGTAACAGCATAATGTGATTCTAAATTAAATGATCCAGTTCCCCCATTTAATGAGTATATATTTCCTACCGTCTGTGGGGGAAGAAATGTATAATCAGATGATATAGTTTGAGAATAATCATTGTTTAATTTATATGTAGAAGATAATTCATATGAAGAATTTATATTTTTAGAAATATTTAAACTTGGGACATAATTGGAAGATATAGAAAAAGATTCATCCATATCTACTAAATATGAATTATCTCTATTATTTTTAATATTTAAATCAAAACTGTCCTCCATGACAATACTTGGAGAATAGTTTTGTTTATACTCCGAAGATATTGTAAACACAGAAGACATATTATTTGAAATACTTGATAATTTTGTATTATTGGATAGAATATTTGTATTTAAATTTATATTTTGATTTGATATTAATTCTGAGGAATAATCTGAATTAATACCATATGATGAATCCATATTGATCGTAAATGAAAATGATGGCGAGGATGATCCAAGAATGCTCGCAATAAGAAAATAATCATCTTTTTTGTACGTCATTAACTCACCGAAGCCTCTTCCCAAGTCAATGCGGTTGTCGGCAGTGTCCCTGATATGATTTGAGCTTGTACCTGAAACCCATATTGAGTCACAATGCCCTCCGATTCCCAAACTGGCTCATATCCAATAGAGGGTGCGGCTGTTGGGGCGATAGTGTTAGCCAATGAAATATTCTGTTCTTCGATATAACTTCCACCTGAGACATTAATCACCTGCAATGACAGATTCAGAATCGTTCCTGCGGGAAGGTTTGTCAGATCAATCTTGAATTTCTTAACCCCGAGCGTCGCATCAGTCACGAGCGTGGTGATCGTGGTTAGAGCGGTTGGGAGGTATGTTCCTGAATTTGGAAAGGCTAACGCCATTTTGATATCCTCAGTTTAATAAGCATAATAAACCACGATAAGCTTTAATGCCCTCAGTTTAAGATGCAATCCAAATACCCCCATTAGTTGTTACAGAAGATCCACTTGCTACTTGCATCCAATACTCACCCGGAGGGCAATCCATCTCAATTTCAAACGGAAAATTAGTGAATAAAACCGGAGCATCTTTCAAGATAATTTGCTGACTCCCAGATGGTCCAACTCCTATATTTAAAGTTTGAAGATTGCTCGGATCGCGGGTAGATACATACCATAAATTTTTACCGGGAATAGCAAGAGTTCCAAGACTTACCCATGAACCATAGGTGCCTGCTGTAGCTCCGGACGTTTCGGCTACAAGAAATGAAATCGAAGGATCTATGCCTAAAGGGGTAATGGTGGCAAACCCTGGCATAGCAGAGAACCCAACTCCGAGTGATATTCTTCCCCCATTTGAAGCAGATGAACAAGCATATTGCGCCCACACCTCAGTTCCGGCAGGAAGTTTTCTTCTGAATCTAAAAAACCCTGGGCTGAATCCATACCCTCCCGATGCTGTATCGGTTTGCTGTGCAATTTGTGGGATGATAATTTGCTGACTTCCGGAAGCACCTATTCCAATGTTAATAAGTGCGTTATAGTTGGTCTCCATGTAGATATAAATTTCATCTATGGAGTAAGGTAACACCCCGAAGGAGACCCATGCACCAAAGGCGTTTGCTGTTGCCGATGATGTTACATTAATAGACTGATTGGCAGTTGCACCACCAATAAAGACTGGAGGTACTAAAATTCCCATATCATCCCACCTGCGCTAAAGGGTATTCAAAGATAATCACAGCATCACCGCATTGATTTCGGCCACAGTCCCGCCATTATTGACGTAGCCCATAATCGTGCTTTTCGCTGTGATAAACTGATTTTGAATCGTTAGTTCCGCATTCCCTAACGCTTTGGCCAATCCTGTCACATCTGCATATGTTAGTGTGATCGAATTATTATTCACGTCCAGAATGAAGAGATTAGAAGGCCAATCAGTAGAATCCCATACAGTTAAAGATCGTGATATGAACTGCTGCACAAGACTAGTATTGGGAAAAGAGGTTGATACACCTGCTGCTGTCGTAAACGCTACTGGCGCAACAATTAATCCCGGCAATAATCCGGACAAGTAAGCGATCCGCTGTTGCCCGACTACGGACAGATTATAATTGGCGGGAGGAGCAACAACAGTTGAATTTGTAGAATCCCATGAAGCTCCAGGTTGCTGCGCTGTAGATAGTGATGTTTCTGGAATAGCAATCCACGGAGATCCTAGTGTTTGACTTGTTGAAGAAGTCGCTATGATTATGTTATTGACCCCAGTCTGGATGTAGTAGTTCATAAGTGGTGTCTCCGCTTATAATCTAATGCGCCTTGGTAATATTTATCGAAACAAGGATTACAAAAAGACGCTCTCATGGCATCACTCCAGATCAGAACATTAAATTCTTGTTTGCATATTCTACACGTAATAGTGCCATTAATTGGAAATGTAAAAGCAATATCATCATTCAAATTAATCTCCAATCGATGGCACTTATGTTAAAATTTAACTTGCGACTGCTGTGAATGTAGCAGTAATGTTTAATGTCATGCCGCTTGTAATTTGACTTGCTCCGGGAGGGGATGCACTTGAATCAAAAGCCGCTTCGCTCAAAAGCGTATCCGTTGTACTAGCAAATACATCAGAACTCGCCAAAAATACGCCCGTCATCCACCATGTAGGAGTATTTCCATTGTAAACAGCCGGACTTGCGCTATTTGTTTTGATGGCGTTAACTCCAGAAGTACTAACGGCGGCAACTGTAAAAGAAGCTCTAACAGTTTGAGTTACTTGAGAAGTCGTAACTTCTACCCATCCACTATGAGAAGCCGATGTATCCGCCACCGCCATAACAGGTCCAAGAATACAAGCAGCTCCAGTTGTGGCAGTAGTTGCCGCAGTTGATAGCACATACGCAGTAGTGCTTGTAATAGAGGCAATAGTGGTTACAAGATTTCCACCTGATGCACCGGCCCCGACAACCGTAATAACCTGACCCACAACACCTTCCGTTCCAAATGCTGTAGCAAGTGTCAACGTAGTAGATGATGCTGTAGTCGATCCCGTAGTTTGCTGTCCTGACGTAGCTGCAATAAGCGAAATATACCAAGACGTAATAGCCGTCTCAGAAGCAGGCATCAAATTCATGAGAATCTGTTTTGCGCCTACCGTAGTGATAAGATTAAATGCCTTCTTTTTCCAGACTAGAATGGAATCAACATATGCCTCAATATCATACTCAACGCCCATCTTAGAAATATCAAATGAGGCTTCTGTATTTTTACCACTTGTCTGACTAATGGATAATCCTGTACCAACTCCGAATTTAGCACCCATTTGACATTTCCCTTTCGATTTAAATTTAAATTTTAAGCCACAGGTGTAGAGACGGGCGATTCAGAATCCCATCCTTTAACAGCAGAATCAAATCCTGAAACCGATGTAGCAATCATTGCAACCATTTGCGAAGCAGTAATAACTTTTTGAGAATATAGCGAACTCAGATGAACAATAAGATCTGCAATAGCTACAGAAGCCCCAATACCGATAGCGACTGGCTGACCTCCAGGTATAACAGAAGCAATTCCTCCTGCTACAGAAGCAAGGTTGTTTAATTCAGATGGAGATGATGGTGTAGCTGACATGATAGATCCTCCTTAGTATGTATTACTTGCCCTTATTTTTAATAATTAATTGAATGTTGGCAATTTCTGCCTTCAATCCTGCAATAGCTCCATTAGTATTGTAGCTGGAAGGATTTCCGCATATGGGTGTTGCAAACAAAATAGACTTCTGAACAGTGGATCTATCGTTAGCTGTCATCGTGGCTTTAAGAGGAGTAACCGTACGTAAAGCAGTCGAAAATGTATCACAATAAGAGATTACAGTTTCTGCTGTCTGTCCTCCCGGAGGAAGTGCCTGATGGACCATCAAAGAACACGCCATCAATGAAATCCCCGCTATGCCAAGAATAGAGCCACGAATGAAATTTTTAATATTTCTCATAAGTTTATGCATAATTAAATATCCTTTATATTTAAGGTTTAATTTCTTCTGCTACAGGTTTAATTTCAGGTTTAATTTCAGATCCATTCTTTAATATTGAAGATTGTCCAACAGAATGACCTGTCAGAAATCCGATAAGAGATACAAGTCCGGCTACAAACCCATCAGCCGGAGTATTTCCGTGCCAAACAAGTGATGCCCATGTTCCAAATGCAAGCAACACTCCGATTGCTTTAGAAATAAATACAATATTGGGATTCAATTTATTTCTCCTTTTCAAACAAATAATCTTTTAAGATTAATTTTTTAATTTCCAGTCGTTTTAATGCCTGTTTAATTTCCAATGAAACATTATTTTCTTTTTCCATCAAGATTTAATCCTCCACTATATTAAAGTTGAGATATTACTGATGTATATCCACTATCAAACAATTCTTTTCTTTTATCCAATGATAAATTGGAATCCAGCATTCCTACTCCACAAGTAGGAACACCAATAATATCTGCGCCTAGTGCTTCTGCCAATTCTTCTTTTGTACCTTCATTGGCCGATAGCATAATATCAATACATCTTCCGGCAAATTTAATAATGGATGGATTGGAAATGGATTCTGAACTACTCTCCAATAGAATCCCGATTTTCCGATATTGCCCATTTAAATGTGAAATGGGGATATTATTTCTTAATCCTCCATCACTATGAAGTTTTCCATCATATTCTTTATATGGATAAATAAATGGGATGGATGAAGAATAAACAGACGCCAATGCTAATGATATAGTTGGAGTTTCAAATGTTCCAAACACGGTAGTCGCATTATCAGAAATATTGGTTGAAATAGCTTTATATGGAATTAAACTTTCTGAACATAATTTTCTTCCAGTTATATTTTCTAACCAATTTAAAAGCGGATCAGATGAACAGATCCCATGCCAGAATCCCCATATTCTTTTTTTCATGGCGAATGTAAAATCGGTTTTAAATGTTATCTCTTTCATATCGGAAACAGATAAACCAGATGAGTATAAAGCTCCAATAACGGAACCTCCACTTGTTCCCGCTATTTCCATAATCTGATAATCATTATCCAATAATGCCGATAATGCTCCAACATGAGCAGGAAATTTAAATCCGCTTCCAGACAAAGCTAAACTGATCTGTTTTTTATTTTTTCTGGACATATTTAAACTAATCCTACAATAGATTTAACTTTTTCCACTCTATTTTCCCAACCAATAAGCGGAGCATCTGGATTGGCTTTAGCATCTTTTTCATACGTGCTATATTGCCGACTCAATAAACAGCTCATAATTTTCTTAGGATCAAATGAATGAACCGCTTTTATTGTGTTTGGCCCAATAATTCCATCAGCAACACATCCAGCGCATAGTTGCAAATCTTTTATAGCGGAAGAAGGTCCACAATTAACAGCCCATTGGAATAAACAAAAATCAATACCATCAGGAAGTTTTTCACATTGAAGAAGATCCCACCATTCGGATTTATAATAATTAAATGCGTCTAGTCTGGATGGAATGGAATTTCTAATATTATGTTTTTTGGCGTAAAGTCTCCAATTACCGGGATTTATTCCAAACGTATCCCCATACACAGAAGGTTTTCCAGAATTACCCTCAAGATCATCTACTAAATAATTAAATGCCGATTGGTAATTCATGGGAAATATCCTCCGTATGTATAGAAATTATTTTCTCTACAATAAGGATACGAAAGATGAATGGAATTAATATAGGATTATTTCATATGGGTTGAAGCCATGAACGTATAATAAGCGGTGGCTATAGCTGATCCTAACGCCAATATAGCTCCTCCTAATTTAAGAAGTGCCATAATGCCTTTTGCATTCTGGATCAAACTTAAAATAGTATTCAGAATTTCTTTGATTTCTTTTAAATCTTTTTTATGCTCTTCCTGAGATTTTTCAAGTATATTTAATCTTTCTTCTATTGTTCCAAATTCTCTTTCTTCTTCCATTTTTGAAAAATCTCCAGTGTTTAATTTTAGAACGTAATGGCTTTAACTGCACTTACACTTGTTGCATTATTCACTTGGTCAATCTTCTGGATCAAGTCCGTCCAATCAAGGGTAATGGCTGATTCCATCGCACCACTCAAACCTTGGAGATCGGCAAACGTAAAAGTCTGTGCGACATTATTGGTGTCAAGCCATTTTCCCAATGTCCAAGCGGACGATCCTGCTGACAGAATATTCGACAGCAGATCTTTTGCTTTCATGCCGTTCTTCAAAATGGTACTGCCTGAAGGATAAGTGGAAGTCACTCCAGCAGCATTCTTGAACGTGACAGGAGCATTGACGGCGCCCTGATAGGAGGATTGGAGAACGAGTATCTGTGCGGCTTTGGCGGCTGTCAGGCTTTCCACGACTTGGCCATTCACAACACAGTACATCATGGGATTCTGAGCCTGTTCAAAGGTACATTCGATTTCATTGGAGGACATATCCATCAAGGTTGAATCTGCCCATTTGTGACATCCGATTATGTTATTATTATTATCAATAATTAGAGCATATGATGATATCATTTAATTATTGCTCCTTTTAGGGCGTTGGTATGAAAAAAGCAAATACAGATGAAGTTAATGTTCCAGAAGCACTGCTTGAGGATACGCTTGTTGTTATTGTTGTAGTTTGTCCTGGTATCATAGGCAAATAACCGGCAGCTTGATTCCCTGGTCCACCTCCACTTGGATTTGATATGTAAACAAACCCTGATAAAGATGTACTTAAATTCTGATTTGATATCAAATTTTCAGAGGACCAATTAGTTGATACGATAAAAAGGAATCCTTTGCTTGGAGCAGTGAAGGCAGATGTAGTTAGGACTACATTGGAAGTTGTCGGGGCTGATACATTCTCTACAATAGGGAAATTCCCATTCGATACCTGTCCCAGATTCACCGCCTGCCCCGATGCGGTTGCGGGGGCAACTGTAGCAGTTCCGGGAATAGTTAAATTTCCTGTATCTGTTAATGATAGAATTTCTGTATTATTAGCACTATTGGCTACTACAAAATTTCCTTGATAGCTTTCAAAAAATTTATTCGGAGTCGCTTGGCCCGGTGTAGTATCTTTTAATGCAACTTGCGCTCCGGGAGCATTAACTACAATATTGGCATTTGAATTTAATCCATCCGATGTAAGTAATCCACCAATAGTAGCTGTTCCGCTTAAATTTAAATTTCCAGCAGATGTAATATTCCCATCAATATCCACATAAAAAACATTCGATCCATTAACTAAAAATTGAATTAAATTATTAGTAATTCCGCTTGGAATAACTCCTGCAACAAGAGCACTATTTGATCCTGAAATTTGTCCAATCTGAATAGCGTTTCTAACGGGCTGAACTTCAATAGCACTAATATATAAATTACAATTAACCTGATAGGATGTATTGACACTCGTAATATTGATTTCTCCTGCTGTCAATACAACTCTTCCCAATTCAAATATAGTGGAATTATTTGGAGCAGTTGTTGACAGTACAATATTTAAACTATCATCTACTTCTACATATGCTGTATAAGGTACGAAATTGGGATTATAGTCAGGATGACCTATAGGAGGACCGATGACTTGATAGGGTTGTAAATATAATGGATAAGTAGTAGCAGTAATATATACAGTAATACTACCGGAAGAAGGCACAAAAGAAGTAAAATCCAAACTATATATAGCAGAAGTGGTCCCATTTGTGACTCCTAATGCGGTTGATAATATTCCATTCGCATCCAATATTCTAAAAGGAATTGACGCATTTAAATCAACAATTAAATTATTATTGTATGTAAAAATTAAATCTTGTGAGTTAATAAGTCCCGGAGTATAAAAAGATGTATTCTTATCTTCCATTGATGATTTAATTAAACTTGATCCAGCATCCAATATTTGCGCATTCAGAAATTGCGCTGTTGAAAAATTAGGAAGTCGCATCTTGACGGATTCCAATTCTATGCTATAATTAAATCAATAAATGTTTAAATATTTTAGTGTGGGAGGATAAATAAATGTTCATTAAAAGTGTACTGTTCTCAATTATTTTTGTACTCTTTATACATACTAATGCTTTTGCGGATTCTTTATTCTTTAAGCCTTTTTCTACTTCTGATTATATTCTGTATGGATTGGATATTACTGCAAACACCGCCGATATGTTAACCACTTTGGATATTAAAAATGTTCCCTATACCCATGAAACAAATATTATTATGGGACCTCATCCAACGGATGCTAAAGTGATTGGATATTTTGCCGCTGTTGATGTACTTGAAGGTTTAATTGGTTACGCATTGCCTCCAGTAGCGAGAAAAGCCCTATTTACTATTGATATTGGCGTTGAAAGTTATATGGCATATCATAATTATAATATGGGATTAAAGTTTGCATTTTAAATATCCATATTAAATACATACTACCATGATATTATAACTATTCCATTTTGTCCCGCAGATCCTGCAGAACCTTGAGTAGGTGCGGCATATCCTGAAACTGTACCTGTTCCAGCAACACCCCCTAGCCCGTAATTCCCACCAGCCCCTACTGTAATACTTATAGTTTCACCTGGAGTAACGCTATACCTAGCATTCTGGATGTACTGCCCACTAGCACCACCACCACCCCCTCCCCCACTTCCTCCTTGGGGCGGTGCTGAAGATCCTCCTGCATTTGTATTGGAATTTCCCCCCGATCCCCCCGATCCCCCATTCCCTCCAACACCGGAAGGATTTGTTCCACCACTCCCTCCTGCCCCTCCCTGATTGACTCCAAAAAAATTCCCTGTTCCTGAATAATATAATCCGGCACTTCCAGCCACTCCAGAATTTCCACCTCCTGTACCCGGCTGTCCTGCCGAACCCGCAGGTCCAGTGGATGCTACTCCACCATACCCCCCACCTATTTGTCCTGATGCAGTTGGATACGCCCCTCCTCCTGTAAGCGTGATTAAAGATCCAATAACTGTATTTTCTCCGGGAGATGGTCTATATTGGGTTACCGGAGAACCACTTCCACCTGCGGTTGATGTTCCACCACCACCGCCACCGCCCGCCCCTCCTCCGCCCCCAGCCGAGGCCGTTATGGTAATATTCTGCACTCGTGGTACAATAAAAGTATAATTTCCGGGAGTTGAATACGTAATAGATCCAGCAAGAGGAAGTTGAGTTCCTTGCCATAATCCAGTCATCATCATCGGCATTATGAAAGATCCTCATAAATAGTAATTCCTAAATTAGCCGCAGTAGCATCAGCCGTTGATGGGGCCTGAACAGTTAATTCATCACCCACAGCTAAAGTGAATGCTGACGATGTAGCAAATGTTGCTACTGTTCCAGAAGCGGCAAATGAAAAACTCCCGATAGAAGTCCCATTGTGATAGATCGTGAAAGTCGCGGCATTGGTAAAAGAAGTTAAAACTTTAGCGATAGACCCCGAAAAATTGGCAGGAATATTAATTGCTCTAACAGCATTGAAAAATAAAACATATTGAGAAGCTCCAATGGGGCCTGAAACACCTGATGCAATATCATAGGGATTACCATGAGGAGTTCCAGTAAAAGTAGGATTATTTAATGTAGCTGTTCCTGTAACATCCAATGTAGTAACATCAGCAGTCGCTAATGTAGCTGTTCCTGTAATGGTTGGAGAAGATAGTGTGGGGGTATTAAATGTACCATTGGTTAATGTACCTCCCAATGTGATATTCTGATCTAATGTCAAAGGGCTTGCTAATTGTGATCCCAATATCCCTGCATTATTGGATAAATTGGAAGATACCAAATTACCGAATAAAAGTGTGTTTAAATCTTCTATCATTTTAGCAGTCAACGATAATATACAAGTATAAACATCACCCGAAGTCAATGATAAAGTAGATGCAGAAGCATATTCATTTGATGGATCAACCCATGATCCGGTAAATGTGGAAGATGTAGCCGATGTAACTCTAAAAATAGCGACATTTGGATCAAGCTGGGGTAATGCCGCTACTGTCGTATTCCATATAACAATATTATACGGATTTCCAGTTACAGGAAAAGGAACGCTTCCTGTATTGGAATAACTTACAGTTGTCGCAGTTGTAGCCGTTACGCTTCCCATATTAAAGTTCTGAACTTGATCGAGTGCCATTATGTTGTCCTTCTTAAAGTGCGAAATTAAATGCTGGAGTCGATACTAAAGTAGTCGGAAATAACGCCAATGAGTTATTGGTTGTTGATGGAATTGTAAAATTATAGTTTGAAAATGGAGACGTTATATAGCTTCCTGTAACTCGATAGCTTCCTATATAATTAATTGTGTTTAAATATAATCCTCCTGATAATAAGTTTACATAAAATGGAACTCCGGCAGGACGAATAATGTTTAAATTGTCAATAATCACCAAAGGAGAAATAGACGGAGTTGTAAAAGTGACACTCCATGAGGCTCCTGATTCTGTAATAGTGGCCGATATATTATAAACTTGCTGTAAATATCGTATAATTCCTGGAATAGTACAAAACCACGCTTCCAATGTATTGACAATTCTTGATTTATAAACAGTATCGTCTTCATTGATATTTCGAGTAACTCCGAACATATCCCCCCATAAATCCAATCCATAAAATTCAGCATTTTGAAAATTTAATTGGTTTAAAATTCCATCTGTAGATACAGTATAAGCTGAAAGAGAAAGCCCAAATGAATTTTCCATTGCGGAAAAATTCGGACCTATTCTTTTAAATGTATCGGGAAGATCATTAAGCTGATTTAATACATCCAATAATTGCAATTTGATTTCCTCATGATGAAATATTAACCGTCACAGATGTTAATATAACCCTTCCATAAACCAACGGAGATACAATATCCACAACACTTCCTGAACTGTTATATAAAGTTACTGATAAGGAGGATAATAACCCCGTTCCAATACTGGAAGCAGTTGCGATTAAATCGGATGTTGTAACTGATTGGCCGAATGGTAATCCTCCAAAATAAGAAATAATTGTGCTACTGATAGAAGATTGGATTAAAGTGGCCTGAGTTGGGATAATAGCGGTTCCTGATACGATAACAGACGCATAAACAGGGACTACTGCATTAACGCTATACGGAACTCCAGCGGGGCGATACCCACTTAAATTCAATGAAAAACTTCCATTTAATACACTTGTTACACTGTTAATAAGAGTTGTCGATGCACTTCCCGATCCATTATCAATATAGACGGAAAATCCTGCTCCTGATGCTATATTGACACTCCACGGCTCATAGACTGTTGCGTATTTAACCGTTTCGGTAGTCGATCCCGCTGTAATACCAATAGACGCATTTGCTATAGCAACAGGAGAAGCCAATCCAAGTGATAATACTCTGGATGTAAATCTCGCCAATGTTTGAGATGGCAATTCCGCATTGGCTCCCCCCGATGTAGGAACAGTATTGGTTACAAATACAGGATAAGGCAGTGTTGAAATTAAACTTGTTATTGATCCAGCGGGAACATTTCCCGTTAATCCGGGTTGAACAGCTACAATTGTTCCAGATACCGATGTTGTACCAGATGCCAATGTAACTGTTTCGGTAGTCTGAAATTGGACTCCTCCAGATGTTCCTACGATAGTTCCAATTCCGATAATCACATTCTGATTGGCAGGAGGTGGATTAGATCCTGTGCCCGTTAAAAAATAAACCGATCCAACTGAACTTTGGGATAGAATAGGTGTAATATTAAATACAGAATAGGCCGCATTGACAGCCGCTTGAACCGCTAGCGCATTGGAAATGACACTTTCTATCTCTACAACCGACCCAATTCCTTCTGATAGTGTCCGGATCTGTGATCCATCATTATAATCAGACACTACTCCGGATTGAGCCGCCATATAAGATAGAAGAGTGGCACTGACTAAACTCGTATCCGGTGCGCCGGGAACTGTAAATGCAGATGACATTCTTATTCCTCGCTAAATTTCTGAAATAACTTCATTTAAATTGAGTGCGGCTCCATTACCCATTAATTGAACAGTTAACGCTAAATCAATTCCTTTCTTGGGTGTATATAAGGATACAGCATTCGTTAAAGATTCTACCCGTGGATCTCCCAACAATGCGGATTCTGCATAATCATCTATATGGGATGTGATATTGGTAGAGGCAATAGCTCCAATTTCACCTGGTATACGGGAGCCATAAACAGAATGGTATATCAATGATCCTATAGGGGTCTTTAAACGCCTTAAAAGGGCATTCTGGATGTTGGCGTAACCTGTTATGATCTGAAAGTCGCCTGTCCAAACAAGATCTTGAGAAGATGGTCCATAGTAAATATCCGTCCCAAGAAAGTTTAATTCATATGTAGGTTGCTGTGGCAATATAGGAGTACTTTGTTGTCCGGTTGGTAAAAATAATTGTTGTCCCGGACTGACTTCATTCGGAGATGGGGTTTGAGATATAAATGGAGGTTGTAAATTATTGGCAGTGATAACTTCTGTCCACTGCGAATAATCACCCATATTTTTTGCCGCAAAATCCATCAAGGAATTATTCATTAACAATGTTCCTAATTGAACCTGACTGATAGGTTGGGATCGTGCGGTCAATATGAATGAAGACATTTGTAGCATGGTCAGCGTTATCATATATCGAACAACAAGGATATTCTGAACGATGGATTGCGCTAAATTCGTTTCAAGAAGACTGATTAAATTTAAAGCCGATGGATAAAAGGCGATCCAATTCCATAATTGTTCCGCACTCCAGTTGGAAGAAAATGTTAAAGTAGAGGCATTATTTGAGACCAATGTGGATATGGCAATCATACGGGTGATAGCATTCATTTGATTCCCCGTATAGGATATTCCTTGGGCAACAAGAGCTGTTTGAAAATTTGTCCATGCTGTAATTTCATCCTGCAAAAATTGATAGCAGTTTAAATTAGTCAATCCGGCTGGAGGAGTTTCATATAATGTCGTCATCACATAATTAACAATATCTGTGAAAGATGGAACCATATCTGTACCTGATTCCATCAATGTAAAATTCTGCACAGGAATATTGGGTAATTCTAATGTTACGGCCTGATAGAATGATTTTAACGCATTAACTCGATTTGTAATTAAATTTAAATCATACGCGTCTAATTGCACAGGAAGAAGCAACACTTCATCCAATGTAGCCGTCTCAGACGCTAAAAACCATGAGGCATTATAAATAGACAGTAATTTATTAAATGATCGACAAGTCGAAAACATGGATGAATATAATCCATAAGATGCAAGGGGATTGGATGTGTTTACATTCGCTTCAAAATAGGCCACCATTCCCAAATAAAATGACCATATTTGCTGAATATAAATCGGAAGCTGTAACATCAATACCCCTTATGGAAATAGTGTTCCACCGGATAATTCATTAAATGCATTTCCAACACCTGTAGTAAATCCAAGAATACTACTTGCCGCATTGGATACAGTCGAAGATAATCTTTGTGCTAAAGCACTCTTTAACAATAATGGCTTCGGTGGGGCTTTTACAGGCCGTATTCCCAATAGATTCAAACGATAATTTCCGATCAATGGCCGATTGGCGTTCATTTCAAATACTTGTGGTCCCGATGGAACGACTACCCAATAATCTCTATTGAAATAATCATAAAGCTCTAATGTGTATTGAAGTTTATTCTGTAATCTGGCTTGGACCTGTACAAAATAATTATAATGCGTCATTATTGACTGGAGATTATGAAACGCTTGGATACCCTCTATCGCCATTCCATCATTGGAATGATATTTCCATCCTGTCGTTCCTTCAATGCTCCATGAGGGAGGAGTCTGTCCAAACATATCCATTTCTCTTGATACGCCCGGATTATTAAAATTATATGCAGATCCCGCTACTAAATAAGGTGTATTTAAATGGTCTACTGTTTTCTTTAATCCAGTCGGACTAATCGGAAATATAAATTTTAAAATTGTATTATGGGTTGGCTTTCTATTAACTTGTGCGCTTGTTGTTGGTGTATTATTAATTGAAAAGGGAGCCAATATCTGATCCCCAAAAAAAGTGCTTATATTGGAATTGAGTGGGATAGTATTGCTTAATCTTGTTTGTTTATTAGATGAATTGATAAGAATAATCCGCAATTCAAATAAAGCCGCACGTGTATTGACAACAGGCGTTGTATGATAAAGCTGGATCCCATTCTGGCCAAATATCCCTGTTCCGGGAACTGGATTAAAATAAGAGATGGGAGAAGATGCACTCATTATTGGACCTCAATGAAATTCGGAGCTAAAGATGATGTTCCATATAAATGCCCATTCCACCATAAAAGACTACTAATTCCTAATGGAACTGTCGCTAATTGATTGGGAGCCTGTGAAATATTAGTTGTCGATAAAATACTTCCCGCAGATGATATTTCAAATAATTTATTATTATCAGTGGCAAGCCAAATATTATTTGAATCATCAAAAGCAATGGCTGTGGGAACGACAAATTCTCCAATACTGGCACTTGTCCATGAGCTTCCGTTATAAATGGAACATAGTCCATAACGTCGCTCAATTAAAGTATATGGTGGACCCCATTCATAAAATAGAATAGTATTTGATGTGGAGACCAAAAAGGATTTATATCCTTGTGTTATTGCCTGTACTCCAGAAATAGGTATTGTATTAACTAATTGAAGAGAAGAGTCACTGATTAATCCCAATACCCGTATCGCTTTAGATGATGTATCCATTACCGCTATCTGACCTTGATCAATCAATATGCTATTGGCAGATCCAGTCCAATTTGAAGAGGCTATTAATTGATAAGATGGATTATAAATATATAAAAATCCAAATGTTCCGGAACCCCCTCCGGGAAGACTTCCATAGTCGGATGTTCCATAAGAATTACCCCTTGGAATTGCCGATGATCCAATCACATAAAAATTACCGGATGAATCTCCAATAATATCTGTAATGGTAAAAGTTAAATCAATGGATGTAATTAAATTCCATGCACTTCCCCCATATTGATACCAGGATATCCCAGAGTTTGAACGAACGGCAATTTTATCCGTATCATAAGAAAAAATAACGCTAGGATTTGATATTGTAAAACTTGTGTTTAATGACCATACTCCGGCATTATTATTAAATGATGACACGAGATTTTGAGAGGGTTGACAAACAATAGCCTGTGTATCCAATGGGAGAATGGATACATCTCCTGCACCAATTAAACTTATCTTTTGTGCTTGGGCAACTGTTGTATTTGTAACAGTAATAACATATAAATAGCCATTCGTAGAATCTGTTACCAATGCCTGAGTTCCATCGGAAGTTAAAGTTAAATAGGCTAATGACCCCCCCAATAGAAGTGTATCCGCTACTTCCCATTGGCCCGAAGTATTATTCATCACAGAAATAGATGTAGATGTAATACCTATTATATAATCTGTGGATGAACTGGATGAATACGCCTCAATAGCAGAAAATCCACTCGCAATAGATGTATATGAATACCCTCCTACTGCTACTAATGTTCCGGATGCGCATACACATAATGGATTTATAATCGGGATCGGAATTGAATTTACTGATCCCGATGTTAAAGAACTGAATGTAATTTCTGCCAAATCGGAAGTATTGGGATTAAGCGCATAAAGATCATTCCCATTAGAAATTAAACAGCTACACGGTGTAGATAATGTCACGTCAGTAGAAACAACTGTAGTCCCGCTTAATACAGAAATTAAACCCGATGAACCACTTAAAACATAAGGTGATCCACTCAATAAGGCTACTGATGAATAGGTCTCATTAACAGGCATATCAAAAGAAGTTACTGCCAATGATGAAGACATATGAACCAATGATCCCATACTTTGAGTCGCATATATACCATTATTCCCATCGGAGCAAACAGAAGAAAATCCATATTCCGAAACACTTGGAAGAGATACTGTCAATCCTGATAAAGCTGTTCCAGTAAATGATGTAAACGTATTCTGATCAAATTGAGGCAATAAAATACCCTGTTGCCATATAGCTTGACTCGTTGATCGAACAGAGTTTTGATCATTATAATAAAATGTTGCCATACTATTCGGCTTTCAAAATAGAGGTTAAATCAGATGATGTCATGGATGTTGTGGGTGCAGTCGTATCCGCACCGCCATTCCCATTTCCATGCACATGATTATTAAATAACGTCAATAAATTAGAATTGACAAGTGCTAATCCTGTTCCACCCGATGCAGTAATAGACATTCCCGGAGCACTCATTGCAATAGGTCCGGGAGAACTTGCCAATCCACCAGATGCTGTTCCCAATACCACAGGCGATTCCAAATTGATTACCGATCCAGAAACATTGACTGGCTGGGGAGTTGTAATGGATATAACTCCCGAACTGTCAATACTGATAGTGGCTCCATTGAAATTAGCTGAAAAAGAGGCTCCAGAGGCTCCTGTAATAGTTGTATTGCCCGTAGAGTCGATATTGACGCTAGAACCCCCACAAAGGGCATCTAGCGTTCCATTTGAGGCAATCTGCAATGAGACTGATCCAGACGGATCTACTGTAAAATCTGTACCTGATGCATGATTGAAAATAAAATAGCGGGGAGAAGGAATAGAATTAATTCTATCTGCTAAATCTAAGGATACCGTAGATAAAGTTTGATCCTGATTGACAATCGTTCTGGTAAGTAATGGTGGTGTTGTGGATGTAGAACATAATAAATATGTCCCGTCAGCGTATTGTTTAAATGCAATACTTTGACTATCCAGATAATCCACATATCCACTATAATGAGACTCAAACTTTAAATAAGGATCATTATTGTTCTGAACAGATGTAATGTAATTAGCATCTACCGCTCCCAGCCAATATCCCATACGTTCATCGGCATTAACGGATGCAACTATCCCCCATGTTCCCACAACAGGTAATGGAGGCTGATTGATTCTATAGGGGTCCGAACATCCATTCCGTATTACCTGGAATGTAAACGGAGGGGATTGTCCAGATAACAGCATGACCTTTACGCCCCAAACAGACGTATCCTGTGCTATAACAACCGCTCTTGATATTCTTGGATAGAATCCGCTTGCCATTATGATCCCACTCCCTTTGCATTGACGTATTGACCGTTAAACAGAAAGGGAACATAATTCTGGAATTTTGATCTAATTTCTATAAATGTATTGATATCCAGTGTCTGCAAGCCCGTTACTGTCGAAACTCCACTATTATTAGTACTTTGAATATATTTACCGTCTCTTCGCACCATCTGGCCTGTTAAAATTAAATAAAGTGGAGTTTGATACGGAGATCCTGTACCTTCATAAACGGAAACAGGTAGTCCACGTTCTATATCAAGTGTGGTAGTAGATTGACCCCCAAAAACAAAATGGTGTGATATTCCGGTAATATAGAACATCCATAATTCAGATGGATTTTCTTTAAATGGTGCAAAGATATACCTATTCCCCGGCAAGATATCGGGGCGTAATAAATCCGTAACTGTTCCATGTGCCATATATGGGGTAGGGGATGACCATGCCGCCATTATTTCAAGCATATATTCAAAAAATGGTCCTAAAATACCTCCCGCATATTTAGCGGAAAATTGAGCATGATTACTGATAGCTATATCAGGAGATCCTATTCCAAACCATTGTGTTTCAAAAATATACGGACGATAACCGTATCTTGCAATAGAATTTAAATCCGCTCCTAATGCAAATAAATATCCTGCATTGAACGCCCCATTTAAATCCCCCATAACATTACTTGCAAATGTAGGCTGAACAGCATAAAAATTTTTTACATTATCCGGATCAAACGTTAAAGATGATTGCAATATACTTGATAATTCTGTCTGAGTCTGAAATTGCGATGCACTCGTAAATACATGCGAACTATAAATAGACGAAGAGGATCCATATGAAGTTGTTTGAGATCCGGAAGATGATCCGCTTGTCAACAGTAGCCATCCTGTGGCTTGCCCCGGATAAAATACGGCAAGTTTGTCCCAATTTTTTTTATCTACCAGACCAGTGTTTGTTTCTGGAATAGGCATCGGAAATTTTCGAGCCACTAATGAAACAAGTGGAGTATTTTCATTTGACATATTCAATAAATAAGGAATATCCTGACTTTGGGCCAATGGATATGTATTTCCAGTAGGAACATTAATTAAATCCTGGAATCTTGAAAGGATGGAATTGAAAAATTTTATAGGAACTGTCTGAAGGAAAAATTCGTACATGGGAAATGGGAATATCTCAGTAAATTTTGACCACCATGAAGATTCCGTAGTTCCTAGTGCTCCATAGCCAAGTGGAATATACGGCTCTGACGGTCCCGTACCTTGCGGAAATTGAAACTGTTGAAAAACAGGTACAATTAAATTCTTTAAAAGAATAAAATTATTCTTCTGTGCTTGAGTATTTATTTGAAATCCCAATGCGGTCAATGCCGCAAACATCACATTTGTTAACCAGTCCAATCCGATAGAAACAGGATTTCCAGATACCAATCCGGAATTAATTGTCGTTAATGGATTTGCTGTGGGTAGTCCATTTATTCCCGTACTTCCCAACGTCCCTAAAAAAGATAGCGTATAAAAATTATAGGCTGTAAAAAAATATTGAAAATCCATACATTTTACAACTGTTCTTCTATTGGGTGTATTGGTTGTCCAATCAACTGTTTCTGTTACCGATTTGACAATTCCAACAAATACAACATTTCCATTCTCGCCTCTGATCATTGTAACCATAACAAGTGACAATGGGACTATAATCTCAGACCAACTCGGACCCTGACTGGTCCCATTGGGACCGCCCGGCATTAAAGTAAAATTGCATGTTCCCGGATTGGCTGAATGGATATTTTTAGATACTGTGCAATCTAATAATCCCCCATTAGGCAATCTCTGAAAACTGGATGGAAATGCAAATGTCGATCCGTCAAATGGAAATATCTGAATAATACATTCAGGACTTGCTACCTGATAAGACATATCAGGACGCTTTCAATATATGGATCATTTGTGTCGCATATTGTTCCATTGTACGAGTAAAATGATAAACTACTTTATCCAATTCAGACATACTTCCCGATAATTGAGGAATAATTCTACCCTTAACTAGACTTGTTAATGATCCACTAAATTCCTGCATCTCTTGCATAATCGGAAGTTTAAATGCTGTTGACATATTAGAATCACTTCCAAGTAGAGCTGTATTTCCTCTAACCGATGTATTTAATAATGCTCCGCTCGGAAGGGATTGTTTCAATCCGCTATTTAATCTTTCTCCAAACGTATACCCCTTTTTAGTGAGTGATCCCATCATGGCATCTTGTACCCAATCAGGTAATCCAAGCATTCCTACGGATTGATGAGCATAATCATACTGCAATTTACTTCCATGCAGGGCTTCATTCATAAACATCATACCAGCCGCAGGATTTGATAAAGATGCTTTATAAAGAGCAGGCGCAACTTTTCTGTATTTTTTAAGAAGATCGGCATATCGGGAATTTTTCATCAATCCCTTGATACCGCCCCTTTTCTGTAGAAACATTAATTGTCCTGCACTATAGGCACTATTGGAGAATTTTCCACCATATAAGGACTGTTCTCCTGATATAAGATCCCCCATCGTATTTGCTACCCCATATTGCTGTTGGGAAGCATTTGGAGATCCACTCATACTGCTTGCAAGACTCATAAGGGATGCACCATTCCCACCGGCTACTGTCTTCATGCTATTGATAGTCCCGACAGATCGACCCATTGCCTGATAAAAGTCATTTACATCCTGACCTCGGGATTTAGCCATAGAATATAAATCGGCCAATGGTCCCTGAACCTGTGCATGAGTAGTATTAAAATTATATCCGGGTGCAGATGTAGCCAATGTTTTTAAATAGGGAATTGCCGCTAAACTTCCCCCAAATCGACCTGAATTATAGACCATTCTACTCATTTGCTGGGCAAGCATATTTCTTTGATTTTGAGGTAATGCCATCCCATTTAAATATTTGGTCATCTGAGCAGGGCCAATCATCATGGGATGTTTTTGATTAGGATTAAATATATTTGATTTAGACCCTAGATCCCACCATTGTCTATAATCGGATGTATTACCCCCTCCCAATAATGACTGTAATTGGGATTGTCGATACACAGACGATGCCGCACTTGCATCCCGTACAATCCCACCTGTAAAGCTGGTGAGAGCCGCAGGAATGGATGTGAGTGCCCATGCCGCTTTTGCCGCTGCTTTTGCCAATGTTCCAACTGCAACTATGCCTGCACCAACAGGGCCAGTTTCAGCCAATGCACCAATTCCCATAGTAGCAAAAGCTGATCCAATCTCTTTAGTGCCTGTACCTACAGGAGACCCCCCATGATTAAAAAGTCTTCCTTTGGAGATTTGATACCTGGCATTACCCTGCGCCAATAAATTTTCATGTTGTGCTTGAAGAAGGGTTTGACGTTTTCCCGGATCTTTTTCAGATAAAAATTCAGCCTCTAATTTCTTACCATGAGATTTAAGCTGGTTTAAAGCGGAAGGAGTATATACACTCCATTTGGGATATTTTAATCCAAAATTAGCTTCTCTATTTGCCCATAATTCATTCTGCTCTTCACGAATACTCGCTAATCGAGATTCTCTAGCTTGATTGCGCTGTCTTGAAACAACATCTTTTTCCGCTAATCGAGCTTCCCGGTCTTTAGTCCGCTCCTCTTCTTTAGCTTTTGCCCTATCCATTCTAGAATTTTGTTCTAATGCGGCTCCATGTGCTTTATCTATGATTACAGCCTGTTCCCGTTGATTATTTACAGAAACATATCCGCCTATCCGCCTCCCCATCCCGGATAAACTTTCTTTAGTGGCTCCAGTAATAGCATCAATACTGCTTAAATGACGTTTTCCCCTTGCTGTTAAAAATTCTTTAGTTCCAGATGTATTAAGAGCTTTGGCAGAGTTCTGGATATCCTTCAGATCATCTGTCATTTTCTTATATATGGCAGATATTTTATCAATACCTTTACCACCGGATTGATTTAATTGTCTTTCAAGTTTAGAGACATTCTGTGCTAAATTTCCCGCACGTTTAAACCAATCTTTCGTAACAGTATCTAAAGCTCTATATTTATCTTTATCGGGAAGACCTTCGACAAAACTTGCTTTTCGATTGAGATTTCCAAGGCGGGACATAGCGGGATTGCGGAGACTTTGAATTAATTCTCTGATATTTATATTTAAATCATGTAATTCACTCGGATTGAGATTTTCATCATCCTGTTTAGCCATTAAATGTGCCTATCTATTTAGGAATTACAGGTTTTCCATTCGGCCACAATTTCTTCTGCTTAAACGCATCCTGTGTCAATATCCCTTCCCATGATTTCATTAAATCCGGGAAAAGTGTTGGAGTTTCCCCCTTACGGAATGACCATTCTTCAGGATTGTCTTTTGCATACATTTCTAAAATAAAGTCCATTTGCGGAAGCGTCAGTTCTTGAACCCTTTCCGAAAATGGACTGTCATTTAAAATGCGACTTACTCGCCAAATTTTTTGATGGAACAAATTATCATGATCTATTCCCGCCTTGACGAAAGGAGTCCAGAGCTTGCTGAAAGCTCTGACTGACTCCTATCAACATGAATGGATCTATATTTGCCCCAAACTTGTTAGAATCGACAATCGGAATACCATCCTTTGAATCGGAAAATAATCTCAAATCAGATGTTTTTATAAGCAACATCTCAAAAAGTGCCATCGCTCTATACAATAGTTCTGTAACAATATCAATTCCAACTTCACTCCCATTTCCATTTACCGAATCCGCCATTCTCAAATCCCGTTCCCTGACCCCCATTCGAGTTGTTTCCCGAATAGACGGAATTTTAAAAATATAGGTATTCGTAACTCCATTCTCGGTAGAGGTCACTTCAATGCGATCATCCACTACCTTTGATTCAAAAGTATTACCTTTTGGATTGATCTCGGAATTAAGTACTTCTTCAGACATTAAGATTCCTCCAAATATTAATACATTAAATTACTGTATTTGTAATCAAACTGGCTAGCCCGTAGCTCACGTTGAGCGCAAAATTTCCCTGCAAAATAGAGATTCCTAAAGGACTTAGGACATCGAGAGCCAAGAAACTAATATTGCTGGTAATAGGCGCATTGGCTGGCAAATTCTGATTGTAATCTCCCGCTGTGCATCCTACAAATGTCCAAACTGGAACCTGATTAGATCCCATAACCACAATATTGAATTGATTATTTGCCAGAATTGTTCCAATAACTCCAGGATAATTAAAAAAGGCTATTCCCTCATTGGATAATTCAAACATATCCAATGTCAATGTTGGAGAAAATCTCAACTGTTGAATTTCTTGGGGCTTGGCACTGCCGATTCCAAAAAATGATTCAGTTCCAAAGCCTACCGATAATGAAGATGTTTGCCCAAATGCAACTTCCTGTTCACCAATCATTATAACCACAGCGTTTGAAGTAAGTACTTTAGGATTTATCTGTGATGCTTGAAAACTTGGCATTTTTTACTCCTGCATAATAAGTTTCGCTATTTCAAATTTACGATCTAAATAGATTTTTAATTCCATCATGGAATAGAAGAAGTCAATGGTAGAATATTTGTTGTAACATTGATGAAAACCACCTCGTTGACCAAGACCACATTGACAGATACTGCCATTGTCCTTGTTGATCCATTATATGAAAGTGAAAGTGAAGTTGGATCCCATGACGCAAGAATACCAGTTGGATTTGTGCTGGAATAGAGCTGTGAATTTAGTATATACATAGCCCGTTGTTTAGCTTTAGCCAATGTACTCGCAGATCCAGCCGCAATACCTCCAACATAAATATTTAATCCACTGATAAGGGCCAACTGGAGATAAAAATTACAGGCCACTTGCTGATTAAACATATTTGCGCCGTTATTGTTATTCTGCCATGTCGTAAGATCCATACAAATTGTAGGAATACCTGTAGAATGAGGTATTCTTAAAGCCATAATACCCGAAGTCTGCATGGCATTGATCTGTGAAGTAGTTGGATTAAATTCAAGTCCTGTACCAGTCAATGTTTTAGCCGTAAGAGGAGTGTTAATCGGAGCACCACACATCATACCCGCAATCATAGCGGCAGCGTACAGACCAGAATACAGCGTATTGGACCCAGTAGAAACGCTAGTCTGGTAAATTCCCGGAGCTACAAATGTAACTGCCTGATTGTTTAAATTTCTTGCATTCGTCTGAGATGTGGCAATCGTATCTCCGATACTGGAACCCGTTACAAATCGTCTGAATTTACGCTCTGTAATGGAATTGGCTGTATTAACATGCTGGTCTCCAAGGGCCATAATTGCAGAAGCATTGCTATCCGCAAAAACTACCCAAGCAGGAACAGTCAGCGCAACATTAAATCCATTAGCATAATCCGAAGTGACTGGAGGAGTTGAAGTTGCTCCCGTAAAATGCGTCAATGGGACATCCACAGGAAGTTCGCTTGCGCCAGAGACAGTTCCAGAAGGAATAGATGCTGTCGCCAATCCTGAGTATTGATTAACCCAATAGGCAATATCAGGGAGAATAGCGGTAACATTTACAAATTGATCCGCTCCGCTAACTGGAGCGGGGAGGCTAACAGAAGACACTGTATCAAGGCTTGTCGATGGGAGATTTCCACCTGTATCGGAAACCCCAACTGCAACATAGAATCCTGTACCATTTAAATATTGAACAATAGCAGAGGTTGTAGCGTAATTGGCAGGACCAAGCGGAATATTAAGGGATTCTCCCGCATTTGGAGAAGTCGTTGTAAAATTAGTGGCGACTCCACCTGATGCAGTAACAGAGAATGTAACCCCTGACGCTGTTCCTGTATAGGCTAACTGAAATGGAATACCCAAATTATTTCCAACCGCTGTAGTGCTGGTATATCCATCAAAAAGTGTTAGATTAATTCCACCAACAGATCCAGATGTAACTTCATACTGGAATAAATTGGCAGGAATTCCATAAACATTTGAAAGAAGTGTCAATACAGTCGAGGCAGAAGAATTAACCAGATTGGCAGAAGACTGAGTATTTCCTCCAACGGAAATAAATGTGATTTGACCCGCTCCCGGAAGCTCAGATGATGGATTGGTCATAGGTGTGACATAAGTAGACGCAGGACCCCCTCTAAGCGCATTTAAGAGGCCCTGAGACGATGTAAAGGTAGTTGGAGTTAATGGTTTAAGCCCGTATCCATAGCCAATATATACGAGAGGTGGTGTAGTGGGAGGAGTCGCAAGAGTAGCCCCTGAAACATTACTATACGTATAAACTCCCGGAATAATTTCAGTGGCCCCTTGAAATGATCCATTTGGATTAGGCATTGTTCCATGCTCCCATTATGCTGAGTGTTTAATTTTTTCCAACAGTTTAAACCATTCATCAACTGTGTGTTTTTCATCCCGATGATTCCATTTGAGGATTCCTAAGAAAACCTCATCGGAACTTCCCTCTAATTTCTTTCTGAATGCAGATAATGGGATTGGGAATGTCATTTTTTATCCATGCGTAATATTTAAATTGTAATCAAATAAAGTGTACGAAAATTAAGGGGGAGTTGGAGAAGCAAGAACTCCAGAAGTATCAAGACTTTCTATTAACCCATAATTGGTTTGAAGCGTCACATTGTAACCGCCTGTCATCATCCACATGGAGTCAGACACAAAAAACCCTGGAGATGGATCTGTCTCCTGTGTTGAAATACTTTGAAACGAGTGTTCAATATTTTGACCTAATTGCTGTAAAGGTTGAAATAGAGAGGATTCAAATATAGCTACAAGCGCATCCCTATAAAATTCACGCTCATCAACCGTAGTCGTAAAAGTCGTTACGGTATATCGCCGTTCCATAATCACATCTATATTAATTTGATTATTGTATTCAGGCATATTTTGCTGTCCAATCGGAACATATTTCTGTTGCAATAAATCAAATGTAACTACAATAAATGGAAGAGAAGGAGTGCCTGAAAGAGGCATTGCATGAAATACCCGTGGTTTAATCCATCCTGATTGATTGATAACCAAAGCATTTATTCCCGCTTTGATTGTTTTAATAATGATACTTGTAATCTGATCGGGGATTACTAATATGGATGCGGTGGGAGTCAATGGAGAAGAAACGGCTGATCCAGTATTGTCAGAAACTGTATAAGTATATGTATCATCAGGAAGATACTCTACATTAACATCAAATCCATCTCCCTGATCTATATAATAAGGAACACTATTTCCAGAATATAATGTGACTGTTGTATTCATACTTTGTGCATATCTAGTTAAAGTCATGGGAGAGTTAGCTGTTATGGATAAAAATACACCCCCTCCACAGGGCGGAATAGTGGCCTCAAGTGTAGGCATTAAATAACACCTCCCAATCTGCGTCTTAATTGTTCTGTAAACTGACCTATCACGTTATGGGGCATCATGGCAGGAAGTTTCCATTCCGCACTTCTCGGCTTGTCTGACATTATTCTATATGCGATATCTGACTTTTGCATATTTATACGATCTCTCATAGCGTTTGCTTCTTTTTTCAATCGAGATGAAAAAGACTTCTTGTTGGCTCCAATTTGGGCTATTTCTTTATCCAATGAAGGAGCCATTCGTATGGCATCTTTAGTTTTGATCGGAATGATTCTTTCTCTATATCCTTTTCCAGTAACTTTATAATTGGATGCAAGCATGATCTTTTTTAAATCAACCGGACCTCTTCCATATTCTAAAACTCGGGCTTCCGGAGAAATACTATCGTCTGCTTGAAAAACAATCTGATTATATTCCTTGCTTCTGGATTTTCCTGCCATTGATTTAACTGTTTCTCTTCCCTGATTTCCTGATCGTTTAGTTGATTGCTGAATAAATTCAACCCGTCCATAAACATGGAAGGAAAGAGATGATGCATATCTTCCAGATAATCCGTATGATTTCTTTAAGGAATACCCAAAAGGAGTTGTTCCTTCTCCTTTTGCAAAACTGACCCATGCATTAAATATTTCTAATGCAATAGCCGATACTTTTTCTATAGGCTGATTAGAATATACTGATTTCTTAATCATTTAGTTAAACCGTATCTGTGATAAGACTCTTCTAATATCATTCCGTGATTTACGGGACGCTCTCTTTGATTCAGTTATTTTCTTTTTAGGATGATCATTAGGATCTTTCGGAGCATCTTCATCCATCCAATCAATTTCACCCATTGCTTCTTTTAACAACGTTGATTTCTTTTTTGGTTTCTTGCGCTCAGGTAGCTTTTTATGCTCCCGATCTGTAGCCTCCTCCCATTCATCCGCATCAACAGGAGGTTTTTTACCCTCTTTTTCATCTTTTTCCTGCTGGGAAAATGCCCATCTTCTTTGTGCCTCACTCTGAAATGGCATTTAACACTCCTCCGATTTAAATATTCTCCGGAGTCATATCATTCTGACTCCTACTCCTTGTCCACGTATCAAGCATCGTCAAATGGAATCTTCTCGGTAAATTAACAACTCCTGCTCCAAATGGCCTGATATGCGGAAGACCTCCAGCTTTCCTAAAAGCTATATAGACAGGAGACGCCATAAATTCAACTGTATAGGATGTTCCTTGTGGATATCCCGATATTGTGACATTTGGACCATTAACTGTATATGGAATAGATTGACTCAACATTGTTGATTTATTCCAAATAGTTACTGCTCCCGTAGGATTAATTGTTAAATTCTGACCATATGGAACTGTCTCTATTCCACCTACCGTCAATTCTGTTTTATATCTAGTAATCGAATCCAATTCCACAAAAGCATCATAATCTGTGGCATTGATCCATACTTCTCCAGCAGTATACGGAATTGATAAAACAGGTTGAGTATCTTGGACCCATCCAGTCTTAGAATTAACAGATTGTCCCGCCTCATCAGGAGTTGGCGTTCTATGAATCTGTGTCAATAATCCATTAAATACTACAGAAGGAGCGTCCCAATAAACTCCACGTCCTGAACAGGATTTACAATTTGGATTTGGAGATCCTGGTACATCTCCTCCCCACATACAAGCACATTGATGTGATTGCATCCATTGTATCCTTACACCATACGCATTAATAACATTATCAAAAGGTGTAGCGGGTAGCGTATAAGGACTAATCGGTGGGAGATATGTTGAATCTGTACTCAATTTCTAATCCTTCCATTTAATGCAAAATCAAGAAATTAGGTCCACCACAAAGATCTCTTGCGATTCGTTTCAGATCTTTCTCTTCTGTTTTGAATCGCTCAATTAAACCATTAAATGGTCCTTTGGTATCATATTTGGTCCCATATCCCAAACCATCCACATCTATCTTTGATTCAAGCATTCCTAAATTAATACCGCCCTGAATACTGGATAATGCTCTAATAGCCGCTCTGCATAAAACAAGTTCCTGCATAAAGCTATATTTGGATCTGTAATCCATTGGAGTTAATCCAGCCGTATATTGAAGATGGATACCTCCAGGTATGGATTCAGCGAAACCCATAAATGCTAACTGCATAGCGAACAACGGAAGCATCTGAACATTAGCCGCTGGAACCAGACGTATCATTGCCGCATCATGATCTTCCACAAACCAAGTAGGGGGAGTTCTGAAATATTCACTCAGCAATGGATAAATATAGGCATAATTCTTGATAGCTGTATAATCGGAATTATCATAAGTAAGACTTTTTAACGGCCTATATCTTAATTGCTGAATCATCCATCCTTCATCTTGTGCTCTTGGAAAAAAGAAATCATATGCGGCATCTTCAAGATCATAGTCTGTACCTTGTTTCATATAACCATCAACAGGAGATAATCCAGCGGCTTGAGCAGCGGCTATAGTAAGCTCAGGAGGGGCAGCAACCCACGTTTGGGTAAGAAGTATCGCTGTCTCAGTTTCTATGCGGTCCTCAGCCCATCGTAGCCATTGTATGAGCACAGAGTTAGGGACTGGAGTAGGGGGATTGCCATAGAATTGGAGAGGAACGCCAACAAAATTGGCGAGGTCTTGGGGAAGAAGTCCAGTCTTGGTAACTTGTCCAGAAGGGTAACTTTTAACAACAGCCGGCGTTTGTGTAGTGTCCCATGTCCATAATGCTCTTGGCGATACAATAGGGGCAACTAAAGTTTGAGTTTCTGGAGTGCTATTCGGCATAATATTATCCCCTCAATACAATTGAAATATTCTGTATTGTAAGGATACGAAAAAGGCTCCAGATACAATGCGTATCGTGGAGCCTCCCGACCGGAAAAATCCCAATCCCAAATAACAGATATTAAATTTTCAGGTAATCGTGCTGAAAATAATATCTAATTTAGTATACGAAAATTAATTTTTAGTTGGTCTCCCACGTCTTTTAACCGTAGTCTCTTCTACTGAATCTTCTGTTTCAGGAGTATCTTCTGAATTATTTAATTCTTTTGATTTCTCTTGTTCTAGATCAGGTGAAGATTCAATAGATACAATAGGTTCAACAGGAATCCCATTTGTGATAACACCCAACAAAACATCTTCATTATTCATCAATTTTGAAACTTGATCTGTGGTCAATGCATCAGTCTGATAAGATTTAATTTCTGGAACCCATTTAAAAGGAACACCTAGAATAGTATAGGGAGTAATTCCTTTTGCTCTCCATTTCTTATGAATATGGGATCTGCTATCCAAAGTGGCCCTAAATTGCATTGTTATCCCCCTTAGCTGTTTCAGGCTCTGCATCGTCTAATTCGCATTCAATCTCGGATTCTTTTCCATAACTCATAAGGTCCATATTCATATGATGAATGGCTGAAATAACATCCCAAACATAATCCTTTGGAGCGAGATCCAGAGCAATCGCTTTACAGGCCTCAAGGTGACCTTTTAATTGCCGATAAACATCAGCGGTTTGATCAAGATAACTATCCCTTTCAGCAGAATCTAATACTTCATCCAAATTAGATTTCGCACTAGCAGGTTTTTGAGAATCCAAAATTTTCTTAATCATTAAATTTACCCTCCATAGTAAATGTTTAATTCCGATAGATATTACTCTGCATTAATACCAATGTCAAGCGGAAATAATTTCCCCTCTGAACCAGGTAGATCCCTCTTTGACTTCTATTAATTCTGGATAGATTCTATCATTAAGCATACTGATGACGCAAAATCCCGATTGCCAATCTCTATTCGCATTCTCACAAAATCCGAACTGACTTCCATATGGAGACGCCAATGTTCCGGTCTCTATTCCATAACGAGTTCCATTATAATCACTATACGGACGAATATTTAATCTATGAGTGTGTCCTGTAACAATAGATACTCCAGATTTCAAAGTATTATTATAACTTGAATGGGTCCCGCCACTATACCGATGTTTTACAATTAATTTATTATTAAAATCAGTAGATACCGTAAATTTCCAGTCCTTAAAATGATCTTCCAGTCTGAATCCTTCTACTCCCTCAAATAATGAAGTATGGGATGAAAGGTAGGAACCATATCTTGAATCATGATTTCCTATATTCCACAACAACTTAGATTCCGGAGAGGATTGCTTTATTTTGGATAAAGCGGATTGAGTGGCTTTTAATTCATCCAATACTGATGGAGTTGGTTCCCATCCGATGCGGGGAAATCTTGAAATGGCTGCTCCATCAAAAGCGTCTCCATTATTGATAATATAATCAGGCTTTAATTTATCACATATTTTTAATAGAATTGAAAAAGCATCGGAGGGTTCGGATTCCCTAAAATGAGCATCCGAAAAGATAACCATACTTCCTGAAAAATCCTTTATAGAATGGTGATTATATTTAATCGGTATGGATGGAGATTTATGTAAAGCATAACTGACTAGAGGAGGCAATTCGCCATGCCGTTTTTCATAACTGGCTTTTCTTCTGTGATAGGCTCTATCATTACTTATATCTAACTTCTCCATGACCTCCGCATTACAAGAGCTTCCAGTATAAGCATTTAAAAATGCCTCATCTTGAAATTTTGGTGGCATCGGGTCTCCATTTAAAATTAATCGGGAATTTATTATAGCACATAAAGGATACCCGATTTAAAATTAAAATGTCAATGGATTCCCGATTGCCTTTTGTCTGCTCTATATTGATCCTCCAACAATACTTTAATAATCCTGCTATAATGTTCCGGTATAACATTAACATGCGCCCACCAATATAGTGTATATTTGGAAACATTTAATTTTTCAGCTAATGCTGTATATCCTCCCAATCTATAAATAATTGCTTTAACGCTAATTAAACTATTTTTCTTATAAATTGCAAGCAATGATTCCACGCTCTTTTCATGGATCTTGGGCACACAATCCCGCCTCCTCCACGCATGAACAGCAAATAAGGATATATTTAACTCTTTTGCTATATCTATAGCCCTCTTTCCATACTCTTTTAAATATTTATCCAATTCTTTATAGGTCATGGTTACTCCAGGAGTACTTCCAGTGTTAAAATGGATCGGCATATGTAATAACTGTTTCAGGGACCATAGTTGCTCTTTTTCTAATAATCTCAAATGATACAGCATTCACTCTTCCATTTAAAAAAACACACTGCATAGCATTATTTTTATCTGTATATGCTCCAGAATCTACTACTTCATACATACGGGCTTCTGGATTGTAATGAGTAATAATGTGACCCTTCCTTGATGCTTTATTTGGATCTGTAATAGGATCTTTGTTAACCCCGCACCATTTACCTCCTACATAAACATCGGATGTTTTCATGGCAAATGATACTGTATCCCTATTAACTTGTTGAAGAAGTGCCCCTCCCATACCAAACGTTATATTCTCAGAAGAAAAACCAAGCGATTTATATTTATTCAGAATATTTTCAATACTTGTTTGGTTAATTCCGTCTCCATATACAACACGTACATGGTTCAATACTTTAAATCCTTTATCATTAATAGATGATCCAAAATACTTATCTAAAAGTGTTATAGTCATAGCAGATGTATCAACAGGGTCTCCACTATCCGGACGGATTACAATAACAGCTCCAGATTCAATAACTTGTCTTTTTAATGATCCACACCAATAAGATTCTATTGCATGTTTAAGGTCATAACTATCACTAACACCCGCCACAACACTCGATTTTTTAGCATATATATCCAATAAATTCTTATACGCCTCCCCTTCATGTTCTTTACCCCATGCAGTAATGGTAGAATGCTCCGATGCCGGAATGCTATAAGATGGACTATCATAATTATAATACTCTTTTATATGTCTAATGGCCGATAATGTATCAGATCCTTTAAAATTAACAAGATGTGCCGATCCTCCAATTTCAGCGGACTCTTCACTAGAAACGCCCCGTGCTCCAAAATCATGGAGTTGAAAATCAGTAGAAAACCCACGAGATGCTGTCTCCACAGCATATTTGTTTAAAACCTGTTTGATATGCCAAGATAAAGTAGCAACTGTTGTGGGATACCATACTTTTAAAATTACCGTCTCAATAAATGAGACAATCCAAGGAACATTCATATCAGTTGATTCTACTGTTATAACAGGAACCCCAATAGGCACTACCGTCCCTTCTGGTAAAGCCGATATCTTAATTGGTAGCACACCCTTGTGCTCTCTTACAATATATTCCCAACCAGCTCTGTTAAATGGCACGCCATGATTTATTAGAATGGGCTCTGCTTCATTAATATCTTCCATAGTTATTGTCTTTGATAAATATTTCATAAGAATGGGTTGTAATCCAAAAAATACAATATTTTTGTAATCTCCTTTTCTTGGCTCAACATACGCAAACATCCCTTTCATATCTTTAGGATATTGATTAAAATGAGAATGTTTATAACTATCCACAGCTAACAGTAGATTAAAATTCATGTTTTTCTCCTTATGTCAATAAAGTTTTTTAATTATATCATAATGATCAGAATACATCTTATCTCTTATATTATCCAAATTACTGTATTTAATCCATATATAATCTTCTGCATCATCTCCCACTTTTATTTCTGGCTTATTTATGTAGTATGAGCAGAAACAATGAGTTATAATTCGCCCTCGCGGATCCCTATGGATCGAATCAAAAACAATAGGTTCATCAATAAAATCAGGAATAATGCCAATTTCTTCCAACATCTCTCTTTTAAATGCGTCTTTAATGGTTTCATCATGATTGATAAAACCTCCGGGAAGTGCATATAAATCTTTTCCCGGATAATTCTTCCTTTTTATTAAAAGGATCTCCCCACCCCCAGTAGTCTCCCATCCAGTGTATATAAGACCATCCACTGTTGAAAAAATAGGAGGATATTTTAATTGCATATAAGGACGCTTAAATGTAGTACAAAAATCATATTCATTTTTAAGATATACAAATTCTCGGGTACTTCTAAAATTCTCAAGAAATGTATATACATAATTCGGCATATATTCTTTAAGATAAATTATATTCCCGTAATTATATAAAGCATAACGAATATCTGTGGAATTTATAGATTGATTGTCTGTTTCTACATATTCTATATCTATGTACTGTTCCAACATTTTAAGATAGTAAGTTGTTGAATCCTTATCACATCCAATAATGGCGCATTTAGAACTATCCAAGAGCTTATAGAGTATTTCTTTTCCTATAGTAGCTAAAACTTCTTGAATCCATAGATCATCACTATATACAGCATCTCTAAGTTCGACTACATGTATATTGTTATCTGGATACATAGTTTTTATACAATTAGATACTTCTTCATATGTAAATGGATTCCTAAGAGAACGATAACTATTTGGTGTTCCCACCATAATAACAATCCTATCGGCTAACTCCAGTGCCCTATTAATTATTGAGATGTGTCCATTATGTAAAGGCTGAAACCTTCCAATGTAAAAAAGGACATCATATTTTTTAACTCCCATACATCCTCCATATATAATATAATTATGTACCTACGCTCTATTTAATAATAGACCACATACATCCAAATGTCAATTCTAACGTGGTTTTTCCCTTCCCCTTTAAAGGATATTCGCATAAGTTAAGATATTTGCTCAGAATCTATGAACACAAAAAGCCCCTCAAACTACGAGGGGCTTTTCTATGTTATTTTGAAGCTATTTTACTATTAATTAGGCTTCAAAGGGTTAAAATCCGGTCTATTAGGAACATAGTTCCGTATCATACTATGGAAACGAGGAATCTTGACCCGTATAGAACCTATTGCACAGACTGCCCAAGGCATATAGAGGTTCTGTGCGAACAGTTCCACTCTTGTAAGAGGAAGCAAATAGCGGTAATCGAGTGCATCATCCCGCTCATCAAGATCGAGAAGGAATGTAGAAGCCGATCCTGGGATATGGGTATTAAGATCGACAAAAGTAGCGGCTCCAGAAGTAGGTGCAATCACATCTCCAATATATCTGAAAGCCTGTGCCGATGGTGTAGCGGTGTTATTATACCCAAGCCCCGAACGGAAAATTCGGAATGCTCCAGCATTGCTCGATGCACCTGGAGTAATGGTAAGAGTATAGGCTCCTCCAGATGGAATACCAGAAGCAACAGCAGAGAAGGTCAAAAGAGATTCATTCATACCGGAATCAGTCCCAGCCGCTGCATACATATAAACACCGCTGGAAGCTACATAATCCGCTGTCCAATCACTTCCAGAAACTGTACCAGTAGAAGCGGCCACTGTAACAGAAGCAGGAGCCGTAATCGTGGTCAAAGCCGCATTGGTATTGCTTGTGGTATTGGTAATAATACCCTGCGCCGGAATATCTCGGGCTTCGATGAACAGATCAACAGGGAACTGAACTGTACCGAAACGAGTATTCATACCAACAAGATCACCATTAACCATTACCCCATGTGTAGGTCCTTGTCCAAACTGCGGGGTAGTAAGATTATTAAGAAGTGTGGTGATAAGGGACTGAAGATCTCCTGCCATCGAAGGAGGCATGAAGGCATGAGTGATGTGTCCGTAATTGTCAAAGCTGACGATCTTGGCCGCAATTTCATAGATAAAGTTAAACAGCAGTTGCTGGTTGGAGAGACCAGATGCAGACTGTGCAGTCGCATACTGCTGGAAGTCATAGATATTCGCCGTGGGGATAGCATTGGCGATACCTGTGAATTGTGCATCATACAGGGTAGGATTGCCCCAATAGTTTGCCCAGTTAATAGATTTGAGCACGGTCAAAGCGGCGTTGGCATTTTCCTGGTCCACAATGTCAACATAAGAGTTCTGAGCCGCCAAAGCAACCGTAATGGCACGGCCATCGAGAGCAAGTTTAAGAGTGATGTTATTTAGACCGTAAATACCAGCCGAAGTATTAAGCGTTCCAGAGTTAACCGAGGAATAGTTACCAAACGCCGAACCTGGAAGTGCGCCACCTGTAGCCTGAGCAATGGACCAGTAATCAACAACTTGGTAAGCCATTGATTTGTTCAAGCACTGGTAAAGAGTAAAAGAATCCGGTCTGACGGTCTGACGGGCCATCCTCGTATCAAGGGAGACATATCCGAGAGACTGTCCACCCGTGATCTGTGAAAAGTTGGTAATGGTTCCAACATCAAGATTCGCTTTAGCTAGAGGCTTACCCTTCATAACTTCTCTGGTAGAAGGAAAATCCTGATTCAGCAACAGTCTGGATTTATCCCTGAAAGCTTTGGCTCTAAGATTCATTTCCCGTGTCTGATCTTCTGCCCACGGACCAATGGACTTTTTAAGCGTTTCTTTCATGGATGGATTGGCGGCGGCAGTGTAGAATGCCGAAAGATGCCGAGAAATTGGCGAATCAACAGATCCCACCTGAGAGATAACCCGACTGACAGCGTTAGCTCTGGATTTAGCGAGTGCCGATTCTTGTTCAGGAGAAATATTCAGTTCTTCCATTTGGTAGTTCCTTTCCAAGATTATTTTGAATTAGACGAAAAGACTCTGGACTTTGGCCGGAGCTTTACGCAGTTTTTCCTCAACAATAAACTGATCAATTTCTCCCTTATGGGCTTTTTCCAAAGCAACCAGAATGGAATCAGCACTTCCCTGTTCGGACAGATCCAGGAAATCATCCATAATTGCCTCTTCTACAGCAGTCCTTTTAGCCTTGATAAAAGCTTCGGGATCGGCTTTCTGGATGTTGAAAACAGGAGCTTTTCCAGTGCTACGGGACATGAGCGTATCGAATGCTTCTGCTACCGTCTTCTGCACCATCTTTTCCATCTCAGATGCTACAGACTTGGCTGCCCTGTCTTCCTGATTGCCCTCAGCGGATTCTCCCGCCTCCTGATTACCCTTATCGCCCTCTTCCTTGTTCTTGCCCTTCTCGACTTCCTTTTTATGCTCAGGCTCTTCTGCCTCTTCCTTGGACCATTCCTTAAAAGATTCTTTCAGGAAGGTCTCAACTTCTTTGACTTTCTTGGAAAGGCTCCGATGATCACGGAAAGACTTCTCAACTTCCTCTTCGTCCTCTTCCTCTTCCTCAGCCTTAAACAGAAGCTCCTTGGCTTTCTTGAGGCTGATCTTGGCCTTCTCAAGCTCATCCTTGCCATCTTCCTTCTCATCTTCATCTTCGGCTGATTCAGCTTTGCGAATGGAGATTTTAGCTTTCTTCATGAAAGATTTAGCCTTTTCATGAGCTTTTTCTTCTTTCTTGTCTTCTTCCTCTTCCTCTTCACTTTTCAGCAAAAGACCAAGAACTTCCTTGATAGCGGACTGATTCTTTCCAAGCTGATGAATCGCTTTTCTCGCTTCTGCAAAACCAGCACCCATTTCCCGTGCGAGTCTGTCATATTCACCAGTAATAGCTTGCTGGGGAGCAGGGTTGGAATACGTATTGACCATGACTTCCGCACCCTTACCAGAAGCGGACTCGCCCGGTCCAAAAGGAATAGTCTCTTTGGAAGGAACTCCATGCATTTCTCCAGTCCAAAGATCACTTACTTCATCCTCAAACATTTTTTCAGTAGCTTTCTTAAACTGGCCCCTGTCTTCCGGGGAAAGCGTTCTCATAAACGATTTGAAAGAATCCTTCCAACTCATGCCGATACTCCTTTGATTAATTAATTAGTAAATAAAGTAATGAACAGGCTAATATGTCATCCCATTCATCATTTTGTTGACGGTAAGCATCCGCATACGACTTCGCCGTCACAATCTTGGCCGCATGTTTAATATGGTCATTCATTGGATTCTTGGTGAACGCCAATGATCGCCAATCCAAACCTTCCACTAGAAAACGAGTGGCATCAGAATTGCATGTTACTTTGGAACAATCTTTAACCATCCCGGATTTTGGAAATCCGTAAATGGATGCTCTCCATCGAACCGGAGGATTAAGTTGTAACGAATGCCAAAGCATGTCATATTGATATTTATCGGGATCCGATGATCCATCCGGATTTTGAAATATCTCCGCCTTGACACCCGTCCTATGCTCTCCCATATCGAATACTTCCAAGGGGATTCCAACAATATATTTGGAAGGATTTTCTATCCCCATCGAAAGTCCAATTTCAGAGAGGTGATCAATATCCATATGTCCGGTTTTGATAAACGTATCCGCAGAATCCATCAAGGCTTTCTGCAAAATAACATCACCTTCACCATCTACAAGTTCATTTGACGCTTCAAGAGTTACTATTCGTTTTCCTGAACTTGTATTGGATTTAATCATTACTGGAAAATCAATAATAATGGATTGTTCAATATCGGGGCCGATGGATTTATAGATCTCTGTTTGTCGTTTACAGGGACATTCCATATATTTCATACCTCAATAACGAACATTTAAATTGTAGTCAAATAAAGTGTACTGAAATTGTTTTAAAAATTAATTGAAGGTAATAACAGGATGTGATATGATTGAAATAATGGAAGTTTAATTTATGGGGAATCTTTGGGGAATTTTTAATAATAAAAAATAAATCATTGATAAATATGAAAATAAAAATACATTTGACAAAAGTTTCAAAATATGGCACACTTCGTTAGTGAAGTGAGTAAGCGTAGCGCACGCTGAACTTTACGAATGTGGAATGAAGAGAAATGTATTATGAATATAATGAATAATAAATTTTAAATTTAGTATATAAAATATACAAAAGTTAAGTTGTGGGACAGAGTAGTTTTCTGTCCCACAGTTATGAGCGTAGCGAAGCGAAGCTCATAACAAATATTTCAAACATTTAATATTGATACATTTATACATGTAGTAAGTTGAACTTCGTTAAATGGGGGAGCTATGTTTATTTTCCTCCGGAAAAAATAAACCATTATATAGTATAAATGTATCAATAGTATATGGGGTATGATATATAAATAGATGAGTACGGGCGCTTCGCTTGCCCGTACTCTAGTAGGTAGGCAGGACAGTTCGGCACAGAACGCCTCACTTGCCTACCTACTAAGATTAATTTTTGTTCAGACCCATAAAAACAATAGGATACACCTTACCAGTCTTTAGCGTTTTGGGTAGTACAGGATCTTACCAAAAAATTAAATATAGGGTTTTACCAAAAGATATATACAGGCATTTTGCCAGAGGGCATTTTGCCAAAAAGTAAACATTAATTCCAGAGATTCCCAATTTGCAATCCTTATAATTTTTTGGTAATTTATTTTTGTAAATAGACATAATTCACTTTTTTGAATCTTTATTTTGGGAAGGATTACTTTTGAAGACACTTGTGAAAATGTCAACTCCCTTTGTTTTAGTTCATCCAGGAGATACGTTTGCCAGAGGGTACTATCGCATTCATCAACCTATAGGAATGGCTACCAGATTGGGATATATCTCATCAAAAGTATCCGCTTCTTTTCTTTCTAATGAGGAATTGATAGCATTGAATCCGGATGTTGTCATTTTCCATCAATCTCATTTTGATAATCAGATTATGGCTATTTTCAGATATAGAAAAGTATTGCCAAATGCTTTTTTTGTATATGAGATTGATGATTTAATTGTAAATATTCCGGACTGGAATCCCAATAAATCGGGATTTCAATCAGATATAGAGCATAGGCTTAGGTCCATTTTTAAAAATGGAGTGGATCGGGTTGTGTGCTCTACTCAATATTTGGCAAATAGTTTAAGGAACTATTTTAAATTGGGAAGTGTTAAAGTTATTCCCAATTATCTGATGAAAGATGTTGTCCATACAATTAAACAGATTCAGGAATTTACTCCTAAGCCAAAATCAGATAAGCTCAGGATTGGATGGGCGGGAGGGGCCACGCACAAACATGATTTGACACAATTAACAGAAGTCATTAATATGACCAAAGATAAATATCAATGGGTCTTTTTTGGATTCCTTCCTGATGGGGTTGATAAAGATAATATAGAATTCCATCCTATTGTAAATTTTGATCAGTATTTCCCGAAATTAGTTTATTTAAATCTTGATATAGCCGTAGCTCCGCTGGAAATTAATGAATTTAACAAATGCAAGTCGAATTTAAAATTGCTAGAATTCGGTTCCTGCCATTATCCAGTTGTCGCTACCAATATAGAGCCTTATAAAGAATTACCTTGTATTAGAGTTGACAATACTGTCGAATCATGGTTGGATGGATTGGAAAAATTGGCATCTGATCCAGATATAAGATTAAATCTTGCAGAAGAATTACATTCAGCAGTTCTCAAAGATTATATTTTGGAAGATCATCTTGGTGATATTACACGAAAATGGGCGGATTCAGATAAAGTATGTTTCCGAAAATAAAATAAAACTTTGGAGTTGGAATGAAAAGAGTGGTTTCGGTTTCAGGCGGTAAAGATTCAACAGCTACATTGCTTTTAGCTATTGAAAGACACCCCAGGGATGAAATTGTTTCTGTTTTTGCAGATACGGGTAATGAACATCCTGAGACATATAATTATATTGATTATTTAGAATCAGAGCTGGGAATAAGTATTCAAAGAATTAAAAGAGATTTCTCAGAATGGATTGCTCGTAGAAGAATATATATACGTGATAAATGGCCTGAAAAGGGAGTCCCTCAAGATGTGGTTGAGCGGGCATTGGAATATATGTATCCAACAGGCAATCCTTTTCTTGACTTATGTTTAATAAAAGCCCGTTTTCCATCTCCTAAAGTGAGGTTTTGTACACAATATTTAAAAACAGAGCCATTGACAGAGCATCATCTAAAATTAGTTAGTGAGTATGGAAAAATTGAATCATGGCAAGGAATACGAGCTGATGAATCCGCAGCAAGAAGCAAATTACCTGAAAGAGAACATCTTGATGAAAATATTGAAGTTTATAGACCTATTTTAACGTGGACTGCTGAAGAAGTCTTTGCATATATAAAAGAAAAAGGGCTGAAGCCTAATCCATTGTATCTACAAGGAATGGCACGTGTTGGATGTATGCCTTGTATCAATTCCAGAAAGTCAGAAATTAGAGAAATCGCACGGAGATTTCCAGAACAGATCAAGCGAATATCAGAATGGGAAAAACTTGTGGGAATGATTTCAAAGCGTTCTAGTGCAACATTTTTCCCATCGCTGGGAGAAAATGAAGATGCATATGAGAGAGGAAATGTGTGGAAGAAAGTAGAATGGTCTAATGATACACGAAGTAATAATTTACTTTTTATAGATGAAGATATAAATGAATGTCAATCATCCTATGGATTATGTGAATAAAATTATTTAAACAAAGGAGAAAAATTAAATGTCAGAAAACGAAAAAATTAATCTTGTGATTGTTGGAAAAGCTCCCGTTAACTATGACGGATTTCCGACATTTAATTCATTTGAAGACGCCTATAAAGCTCATAAAGATGCTGATATTTTATATTGTAGAGAAGGTATTAGTTATTTTGAATTTATTGATTTTAGCACTTTTGATAAAGATAAAACGGTTTCCTTTATTTCCAATGATGGTTTTTTCCCAGAGGTAGGGAGATTTTCACAGCTTCCCATGATTATGGGTAAAGTTTATTCTGAGCTATCAATTTCGTATGGACAAGAATATACTCCTATCGCTTTTCCAGTAGGTCCCGTTGTTTTTATTCCTAATAAACTGATTTGTAAAGTAGGTCTTCCAAGAGAAGATTCCTATAAAAATATCGAAGTTGCTATTTATGAGTGGGGATGTTCCCAAGCCCTTGCTCAAGAAACACATATGCTCAATCTTAAACATTTTATTATAGCGGAAGTCAGTCTTCCATTTGGAGAAAATGACGCTAAAACTCTCGATGCCCGATATAAGGGAGTATTGGCAAAAGCGGAATCTATTTACAATAATATGCAAGTGAGAGATTTTCGAGAGTGGTTGGATATTCAATTCAATGCAATATACAGCCCGATTATCAGTCCAGAAAGGGCAACTTATATAGATTGGTGCAATTATTTTGATTCCCCTGAAAAGCCTGAATTGATTGAGGATACAGAAGTTAAATTTTCCATTTTGATGCCTGTCTTCAATCCAGAAGAATCTCATTTGAGAGAAGCTATTGATAGTGTAATTAATCAATATTATCCTAATTGGGAGTTGTGCATTTCGGATGATGGCTCAAATGAAAATATTCAAAATATTCTGATTGAATATAGCAGGAACGAATCCAGAATTAAACTTCTGCTCTCGGAAAGATCCTCCGGCAATATTGCTGTAGCTACTAATAAAGCACTTCATATGGCGAGTGGAAAATGGACTCTATGTCTTGATCATGATGACATATTAGCTCCTCATGCCCTATTGGAAATTTCTCATTCTATTCAGAATAATTCAGACGCTATTTTCTTTTACTCAGATGAAGATAAACTGAATGAAAAGGGGGAGCGTACAGAAGCCTATTTCAAGCCTAATTTTGATTATTATTTATTGCTTGCACAGAATTATATTATTCATACATCTGTATATAAAACTTCCATCATGGAAGATTTGGGGGGATTCGATCCAAATTTTAATGGGTCCCAGGATTATGATTTTAATCTAAGATATCTTGAGCAGACAGGCTATCCATTTAGTCGTTCAGCTATTGTTCATATTCCGAGAGTTTTATATCATTGGAGGCAGACGGATACATCCACGTCAAAAAATAATAGCATTAAACCATACGCACGAGAGAACGCTAAAAACTCTGTCGTCAGTCATCTTATTCGTACAAAGCAACCTGCTATTGTGAATTATCATCCGAGTATGCCCATCTATAACCAGGTAAGGTTCTTGGCTTCTTCTGAAAATAAACCTTTAGTGAGTATTATTATTCCGACCAAGGATAAAGCGGATCTTCTCAAGGTTTGTCTCGATAGTATTTTTAGTAAGACAACATATCCACATTATGAAATTTTGCTGATTGATACTGGAAGCAAAGAAGAGGCTACCAAGAAATATTATAAAACTTTGACAGATGAACGAATTAAATTTCTAAAACAACCTTTTAAATTTAATTGGTCAGCGGTTAATAATTATGGCGCACGAGAAGCGAAGGGGGACTATTTTATATTCTTGAATAATGATACTGAAGTAGTCGAAGGTGGATGGATTGATGAAATGCTTGCACTTGCAATGCGGTCTGATGTAGGTACAGTAGGAGCACGTCTTCTATTTGCAGATCAGACTATTCAGCACGTGGGGGCATACGCATGGGGAGGAGTAGCTGGACATATCCATAAGGGTCTTCCTTATGCTTCTGGGGGCTACTACGGTCTCAACCAGCTTAATCATGAGGCGACTGCTGTAACGGGCGCGTGTATGATGGTTTCTAAGAACTGGTTTTGGGAACTTGACGGATTTAATACCAGATATGAAATTATGTTTAATGATGTTGAATTTTGCCGACACACTCTTGAAAATGGAAAAGTTAATGTTGTATGTATGACGGCAATTCTTTATCATCATGAGTCATCCACAAGAGGGCCAATTAATAAAGATGCCCAATCTATTGAGAAAGCCAATACAGAAGCAATGATGCTGGATGAGGATTATCCGGAAGATGATACCTATTTTAATCCAAATCTCAGGAAATACGATTTAACATATTCCCAATTAAGCTGGCCTCCGCCTTCTTTCTTTTGGCAGAATCCATATGAAACTCGGGAGAGTATTGCTGTCATTAATGGGACTCCAGAAATATACCAAAAAATTACACAAAAAGGATATCGAGTTATTTCATTAGGGGCAAATGATTTCAATATTATGTTTATGGACCCCAAGATCCCTAATCTTAGAAATATTGATACTCGGGAAAGTATTGATCGATTTAAATATATTATGGAGATATTCAAGGTCAATGAAATATGGTTGTATCATATTGGTCGATCTGATATTATAATTTATAGATTCCTTGAAAGGTCAAAACTTCCTATTAAACTCGTGGATAGTTTATTGATGGATACATTTAGATGCTCAAGAGGAACTTTAATTGATTCAGATGGTAAATTGTGTTTAGAAGAAGAGCGGTTCACGAATAAATGCATCTCATGTGTTGATAGTGGTCCGAATCCTGGGATTTACGGATATGTGAATCCTACTCATTTTATGAATGAAGTGGACCACTTCATCAATACTGTAGCCACTAAAACAAGTTTTTCACTTCGATAAGGAGGATTCAATGGATCCATATGTAAAATGTTTTCCAGATGAAAAAATATATTCGTTGCGGGAGCTGATGAATTTCACATTAGATATAGAAAAAGATGCTTTTAGCGTGTTTTCCGGGGAATGCTTGAATGGATATTTGTTGGCAATAAGGGATGTTCAGCTAGCTCTATGCAAAATACAAATTAAACTTAATTCTGAATTCAATGGACTGGAGAAATAAGATGGTTCATACAGATTCCAATTACTCAAGTATGTTTGTGTGTGAATGTGATTTATGTAAAGAGGTTCAGAAGTGTGTAGCGGAGAATAAAAAATCCGCTACACGCCAATCAATTAAACTTACCATCGCAATGATTAGACTTGCACTATTTACTGAGGTTTCTTTCTATATGAAAGATATGATCAATAAAGAAAAGAAATTGGAATTAATTTTTAATAATATTGTCAAATCCGACATACCATTTGATAAATTAAACATCATGTGGGATGAATGGCCGATGGATGATATAGTTAATTATTTTCAGACGGTAAATTGACTCACCAATGTTTTTAGTAGATTTAAATTTACTTTTTTACCGACTGCTAAAATACCTAATCCACTTGAATGTTTAAATTCAAAATGAGGATAGATTAAAGATTGTTCATTAAAGAATTTTTTAACTCCAAACTCCTCTACACTGGTATCATGGAGCAGTACTATTCCTTTTGTGGACAACGTATCTTTCCACTCATTAAAATCACGAGATACTGCTTCATACGTGTGGAGTGCATCAATATGGAGAATATCTATTGATTTAGGATGGAACTTCTTTCTAGCCTCTAAAAAGGTAGATTTAATTAATACTGAAAATTCACTATATTTCTTATTATACTCATTTACAGATTTAAATACTTCTTCGTTATAATGTCCAGCATGAATATCCCCTTCCCAAGTATCAATTCCATAAGAGAAACACGGGATATCAAAATGGTTAATTCCTTGACAGAAAGCAAAATAAGAATCTCCATAATGAACGCCCAGTTCTACTAAATTCCTGGGTTTAAATTTATGGATTAATTCTATAGCAAAAGAACAGTGTCCTGTCCATGCGGAAAATCCACTATTGTATTCAGGTTTAATTTTAGTCATTTTTTTCCGCATCTTCCCTTTCTTTTCTGGAATTTCTTGGATCCGCATTATGTCCATGTTTTAGACCTTTAGCTGGATCGACTTGAGACGGATATTCCCTTTCAGGAGATCCTTCACTTTCATTTCCCATATAAGCAGATGCAATATTTTGGAAAATACCCGACAAACTTGGATCGACTGGGGCAAGTCCCATGAGGACAGCCAAATCTTTATATTTTTCATCGACTATTGTTTCAAGAGGAGGTAATCCACAAGATGTTCTTTTTTCAGATAATGTCATGGACGTACATCTGAATAAATATTCCCTCTCTTCTTCATTTGGATTTTTTCCAGAAAAGAAGAATTGAAGATCTGGCCATCTGGTCCATAATAAATATTCATTGATCCATGTTTCAAGATGACCCAACAATACCGCTTTTCCAACGTCTACATCGTTTGTAGGACTTGGATTTTCAGTATTGGGCATATTTGTGCCATTACCAGTTCCAGTGCTTCTATAGCCCAACCTTTGATAAGGAAACCGATAGATCATACAAAATGCAGCAGTGGCGAAATTCATAAAATCCGCATAGTATATTGTCATGCCGTCTCGGAATTTGGAAAGATCCAACATATCAACTTCCGCACCTTCCGGAATAGCTAGTGCGGGCAAAGCCCACGCTTTTGTAGCTCCTTGCTTTAAGTTAGTCCACAGCCTGGCAAGAATATCAATTTGTCGCTGTGTCCACCCCATTCCTTTAAGCAATAACATTCCATTTGGAACCGAATTCCTGTCGAACACTGACAGATTTAAATCTAAAGCATTTGTCAATCCACCAATTAATTTTACAGACAGAAATATTTCTGATAACCCATACCCCGCTGTGATTGGGGAGGTTCTTGGATTTCTCACTAGCCATGTTAATTGATCCCTTGTAAATTCCGCACAGACATTTCCAGCTTCATCCTGTCCAACTGCAAAGATATGCTTCTTTCCTTTGTACCCATCCTGTCCAGTCAATGAAATATTTCCGGCTGATATTGCTTTAAATCCCTTGACTCTTCCTGCCTCATCCATATCTGTAAAGATGGCAGCGGCATCATAGGTTAATGAGTCTCTTACCAATGCTGATAAAAATGTAGTCCATCCCTGGTATTTTGCTTCATCTCTTTTTCGGGCATCCCATCCTGTTTCAATATTACATTGCAACAAGAACCTTTCAGCTTCTTTTATCTGTTTTTTGACAGCTATACTTATTGAGGTTCCTCCATCCCTGGGAAGTATTTTCCATCCGGGAATATAAGGATGGGTACTTGGTCTTGCATACATGAGGATATCATCTATTCTTTGACCTATTATCATCTGAGGCGTTAAATTCGTCTGAACTATTTTAGTGAGTGCTTGAGGACTAAGATCCGGCCATTGAATAACACCGTCCTGATAGGTGTCAGGCATGCTCTGAATCCTCGCATAACTAAACTCTTGGGGCGGTGCGGCCAAAGTTTTTATAATAGAATCAGTAATATTATGGCTTGTGCTTTTGTTAATATTAAATCGGGATTCCAGATTTCTGATATACTCTTCAACAGGAATAGCACCATTATCTGTACCATTTTCCATATATGATGGAAGTCCGACACCTGTAATTACTTTATTCTCTCTTGTTGCTCTTGGAAGTCCCATGATTTACTCTACTCCTTGTTTAATTTTTCTAAGGATGTGCTCTATATAAGTGTATGGATAATACTTAAAAAGTAATACTTGACAAATGTAGTTTAATCGTGTAGGGTTCCAATGTCAAACATATTAATTCCCACTTGTCAAGAGGATACTATGCGAGAAAATATATATCCAATTCAGGATATCCAGCTTACAGATCGAGAATGGAAGATTCCCTCCTCAAGAACAGTAGAGGTTATAACACTATGGGGGAAACTTACGGTTGTTCAAAGAAGCCATATGCAGAAATTAATTCCCATTATGAATGAAATAGTAAACTTTTATTATGAATTACTTTTTTTATATAATAAAACGCCGACCATGAAGATTCCCAAAATGCGATGGCTATTAAATTGTAAAAATAGAAAGATGATTCTTACTCGACTTAGACAAAAATATGGATATATTCCAACTCGATTAATAAATGAAACTGAGAATTTATTTTTATTTGAACACGCCACATTATTTGACATGCTCAATAAAAATCAATCCTCGATATGGAAAGAAGTTTTTACATCAACGGAAATAATGGTACGGTCCAAAAATGAGAAACGGAGAATACAGTTTAATAATTCATTTCCCGCCAATCGCCCATGTATTCCTCTCACAAAGAATTATGTTTATATTTACCCATTGGGATGGGTTAAAATTAGTCCATGTGTTCCTCAAGTCACAGGTAATTTTAAACGCATGACATATGGATATGAACAGGGAAGATTTGTAATAGACTTAATTAAGGATACCGTAGATACATTAACGTATGATGAAGTAATGTTTAAATTTCCAAAAGGATTGATTGAGCAGGTTTCAACTATAATAGGAACAGCTTTTGATATAGAAATACTTCTTCCTCAATTATTATCCAAGGTGGTTTTATCGGTGTTAAATTATCCTCATATACTTTCACATATTGATATGGATATGACTGAATATGAAGAATTTCCTATTTATATTCAGCCTCAGTCCATATGCGGTAAAAGATGGAATATGTTTAATTCAGAAGAGAGAGAAAAAAGCAATATTAAACTTATACAAAAATTACATCAAATAATTAAACAATCCGATATTAAACTAACCAGTTCAAAGTTTAATCTTGACGATATAGCGGAGATTTAAATTGATTGACAATGATAAATTAATCATCATGAGAAGCGGAACATGGGAAGGTCTGGTATTATTTTATAATACTATTTTTTCTGATCGAGGATGGACATTGCCTCCCCATATGATTCCGGTTGCTCAAGCATTGATGGATAAACGAATCGACAATCTGGCCATTATTGTGGGTCCGGGATCTACCAAATCAACACTTCTTTCTATTGTATATCCTACATATGTATTGGGACTGGATCCATCCCAAACCATTCTTGGTATTTCTGCGGGAGAATCCCTTATCACGGGATTTATGAGAGCCGCTATGGAGATTATTGAATTTAGTGCGCCCTATAAAGCTATCTTTCCCGATACCAGACCGGATAAAGGAGCGGGATGGAGTACCGAAAGAGGCATGTTTGTTACGAATCGAAAACCGGGTATCTCTGATGCTTCATATTGGGGGGCTGGAGTTAGTTCCAAGGCACTCGTTGGAAAACATGCTAAAACAATCTTAATGGATGATCTGCACGATTCAGAAAATTCACGATCAGTTACAGGTAGAGAAACTCTTTTAGAGATTTATCGCAACACTATTATAGGAAGAGCGGACCCATCCGTTAGTAAAACAGGATCAGAGAGTGTTCGGTTTATCATAGCGGGAAGACGATGGCATCAAGATGATATCTATGGAGTTCTTGAACGGGAAGGAAATTATGTCGTTATGACATTACCAGCAGAACGTCCTGATTCTAATTTTCTATATTGGGATTGCGTTATTCCTGATGGAATGGTGTGCTGTTTTAACGAAGAAAAGGGAAACTAAATGGGTAGAAAATTAATTGATTTAACTGGACAAGTGTTTAGTAGGTGGAGTGTTATCTCGTATTATGGAAAAGCTCGTAGTGGGCCTCATTATTGGAATTGTATATGTAGTTGTGGGAATAAAAAAATAATTAGAGGCACACATTTAAAAGATGGTACTACTCAAAGCTGTGGGTGTTTTAAGATAGAAAAAGTCACTACACATGGCCACACTAGAAAAGGACGTGCTAGTCCCACCTATCAATCTTGGAATTCAATGATTAAACGATGCACGAATCCTAATACTAAAAGGTATTCGGATTGGGGAGGCCGTGGAATAACCGTGTGCGATAGGTGGCTTCATTCTTTTGAGAATTTTTTAGCTGATATGGGAGAATGTCCAGAAGGATTGACTTTAGATCGAATTGATAATGATGGAAATTATGAACCCTCTAATTGTAAATGGGGTACATATAAAGAACAACGGCATAATCAACGAAAGCATAAAAATTCAGTTTATTTAACATTTAATGGAGAAACAAAATTACAAGAATACTACGCCCGTGATTGGAAGATTAATTCCAGTATGATTTCTTATCATTTATCGCAAGGACGCTCTATAGAATGGATATACGAAAATAAAGCAAAAAATAAAGGATTAGTCAATGACTAAAGTTAAGGTTTACTACAGCATAGATCCGCTAGAGCAGGGCTTTTACTGGCCTCAATCCAAACAGAAGCGTAAAGAGTACTTCAATCTCAAGAAAGCAGCCCCATTTGATGCTGGAGCGATTTATGGGTGTAATCCAGGTCAGCAAAGAGGATCTATATTTACGGATGATGATTTTGTATTTTATAATCCTCCCGATTACCTCGAAGAAGGTATTATAAGCCCCCTTGTAGCCTCGTTTGTACAGTCTTTGGGAGGATTCATTGTTCAGTCGTGGGACACGGCTCAGGAGGCATCTATCAAGGCCGATTACTCAGTGTGTACAACAGGTCTCGTTGTACCATGTTCATCATATCATAAAGATGAACCTATAGATATTTATGGAGAATGCGATCCTCATTATGATATTTATATTTTAAACGTCTTGAAAAAGAAATTGGAATTTGGTGATTTATTTCAGGAAGTCAAGAGGATGTTTAAGATATGGGTTCCGAGCATTGTATTGGTTGAGAAGAAAGTCAGTGGTATTTCAATCATACAGGGCCTTAGAACAGCCCAAATACCTGTAGAAGGTATGGAGGCAGGAGAATCAAAAAGAACACGTGCCACAATGAATTTGGGAAGCGGATCAGTTCAGGGATGGTTTAGATTACATAGAGTTTATTTTCCAGCTTATGCACCTTGGTTGGAAGATGCTAAAAAAGAATTAAGGAATTTTACTGGGACAGATTCAGGATCGGGAGTAGACGATTTTGTTGACTCTTTGGTTCATTTAACTATTTATACGATTAAAAAGGGAAGTAATTCCATTATGCTTCCATCTGATTGGAATGATCCAAACAGATCGCCCCAATCATTTTTTGCTCAAGGTCCGGCAGAGATTTTACCCTCGTCTTTATTTGGCCATAGTGAAGATCCCTTTGCTGTATCATGTGATCGGTGCAAATATTATACCAAGAATACAAGTTTCTGTACTGTTCATAAACAAATATTCAGTGCATTGAACTCATGTCCGAGCTTTGAATCGGACACTGATTTATGGATCATACGGTAGCCATCTGCAATGATTTAATTTTATCGAGAATTGGTGCAATATCGGCATTATGCGAAATCTTTAAATACTTACAAACTTTTTTGGACAGTGAATTTTTTTGAATGATTCCATAATGGAGTCTAACCATCAAGGATTCCTTGACGGTTACATATTTAAATATATTACTGATATCATCATGGGGAGAATCTTCTATACAATAAACAAGATTATTTAAAGTAGAGTGTCCACTCTCTTTTGTACATGAGTCCAAGTATAGAAATATATATTTTCTTACCCAAAAAAAGCAATAGGTAGAAAATTTAAATCCTTTATTAGGCTCAAACTTGGATATAGCTATTTTAAGTCCAAGAATACCTTCAGATATAAGATCGCTAAATTCTTCATCTTTAATAGATCTATATTTAAGAATGGTTTGGAATACAAGACGAATATTGGCCTCGACCAGTTGTTTAAATACTTCTGGTTCATCTTTACGTTTAAATAGTGCGTCCATTTCTTGCATGTTTAGTTTTGGAATATGAGAAATTTCACGCATATATTTCAAAAGCAGTTCGTCCATTATATTCTCCTATTTAATTCCAAAGTAAGTTTTAATTTCATCCGGCCATTCAGATGAAGGTATTCCAGACTGGATATATTTATTGGCTTCAATAGATAAATCCGTTGCCTGAAACGCCTCTGGAGGAATTTCTATACTCCCTTCAATATTGACTGATTTAACAACCTGCTCAGGCAGACCATATCCTCTTGCCAATATATCGTTAGCACACTTTCTTCTTATTTCAGGAGGAATTTCCTCATCTTCCATAAGAGCAATAAGCGTGTCAAATGCTTTTCCGGAATAAAGCTGTCCGGTTAGTTTAGCTTTATTAACTGTATTTGGAAGGAGAGCCATTAATTTTTCAGCGGACAGTCGAATATTTTCTTCAAACATTAAAGCATTATCAACTTCCGCTTCTTTAACTTTTATTTCGGATTTAATTTTTTCACGGTATTTTCTATCCATTTACTTCTCCAATGTGGTTAATTTTTGGTCTATCCAAAAGAATATTTCCGGTAATCGGAATCGAATTAATGTTGGGTCCAACGGGTCATTTTTAATATCTATTCTATTGAAACTTAAATAATAGCAGGAAAAATCCGCCTCTCTGATTAAATCTATAATGACACGGGATTTAATTCCAGTAAAATAAGAACATTCCTGTAGAAGAATTAAATTCTCTCCATAATATAATGGATAGTCTGGAGTATTATTTAAATTATATCTGAATTGCTCCAGAAAATGATTTAAATTATTTGTCACAATCTGGATTGTATCTCCAGCCTCCAGATAGGGAAGAATATTTAATTCAATACAGGTATTGACAATATTTCTATTTCGTATAAATTTTACAAAACGTCCTTTTCCCCACAATAATTCCACAGGAGTATCTTTTTCCGTTAACCATTGACTGACTTCAAATTCCCGTCTAAAATTAAGATGGTGGATGAAGTTTGAATCTGTTTTCCTTTTAAACCCATTTATAGCACGTTTAACTTTAGAATTAATATTACTTTTTCCATATAAGAGTGTTTTTTCTCCAAGTTTTCTAGCCATCAGTTTCCTCCTATTGACACATTATCAAATATAGTGTAACATTTAAATATGGGAATTGAAAATAAAATTCCCAGGTATATTAAATTTAAATATTTTAGTATGGGGGAATTAATTATGCTACTATGCGTGGATTGTGAACACTGTAGTCAATACAGAGGTCGACCTCCATTTTCAAGAGGCGTTGATGATAGATTTGGATTTAGGTGTAATAGAGATATAGTATTTCAGGAGAGAGTAAGTCTTGTAACAGGAGAACATTCATCTATAACTACTGGACGATATTATATGTGCGAAGAAGAACGAACTATTTTTGGAAAATGTGGGCCGGAGGGTAAATATTTTAAAAATCCTCCTTCGTTTAGAGATTAAAAATAGAAAGGAGAATCAAATACAAGATGGAAAATAAGGACGCATATTGTGATATATGTGGAAAATTACTCACCAAACCTATTTTAGTTCAGGTAATTGATCAAATTCAGGCATGGTGTTTTGATTGTTCCAAGGATGTTGACAAACATAATATTTTTAATCCAGATCAGGAAGAATGGGAAATTAAATATTAAATGTGGAGAAAATAATGAGCAAATATCGGGATGTTCAGCTAGTAAACTTTCCATCGTGTGCAGAGTCTTATATAGACAGTTAAGAAGGTGGACTATATGTTAAATTGTTTGTAAAAGCCGATTCTATCTCTTCGGCCTGTTTTATTAATTGGGCGGTAGAGGATCCAGATGTCATTGTGGCTGGATGTGCTCCTCGCCAATGTGCTGTTTCTATGATCATAGGGAGTACTGCTAAAGCACTATGGCATACAGGGGAATTGAGATACTGGAGCGCATCCAAGAAGGATCTTACACCGGAAGGATTGGCTTTGTATAATCATCTGGAAAAGATATATGGTAAAATCATCATAACTACATTTTTGGATACATAGAGGAGGGATAATAATTAAATGGAAGACGTACTATTGGATGGTGGAATTTGTAGATACTGCAATAAATATACATCTCACATTATATTGGATGATCTTGATTCAGAGCATGGAATTTGTATGCAGTGTGTAGTATTTGATACAGAAGAAGACTAAGGAGGAATTAAATGGAATGTCCTGTTTCTAATTCGTATCCAACCAAAGAAAATAAACCCCGTCCTTCTCTTGTATATAATGTCTGTACAGATTGCGGAAAATTAACATATATTGAAAATGGACGATGTAGATCTTGCGAGGCCAGCCATTCGACAGAAGGGCTAGGAATGATGTTGCTTATTGTGATGGGAGTACTGTTGGGATCTATGTGTGTTTTGGGATTGATGATCTATTCTAAGTAGATGGGGAATTGATTAAAATGACACTTAAAGAAGAACTCCAGATCACACTGGATAGAATCAAGAAAGAAGCGGTAAAAGGATACATTAAAAAAGCCGCTATTGTAATATTGGAGGACATTTTAGAAAAGATTGAAGAACATAAAGGAGAGACACTTTGAAAAATAAATCCATAATCAAAGATAAATTAAATGAGATCATTACAAAGTTTGAAAGTCCTACAGAATTATCTGCTACGCCCAAACCGAATAATGGACTGAATCTATTGCCTTTAGATACTAAAGATGATATTATTAACGCTATAAAGCTATTCAATGAGTGTCAGTGGGAAAATAATAAACTCAAAGAATCTGCGGCTTATTTAATTGCTATGTTAGCACTGGATCATGGAATTGAGATATCGTCTGATTCTGATATTTGGAATTTGACTAATTCAATTTCAGAAACTAAACCAGAAGAAAAAGATATGTCATTAGGTGGCGGTGGAATAAGTCTTCCATCAATTTAACAATGCGGAGGAATTAAAATCTGATGAATGATGCTAATTATTTTATTGATCAATCGAAAGCTATTCTTGAAGCAAGGGCTGCAGAACGGGATGTTAATAAAGAACGCTCGATGGCGAGAATTGTAAATACATTCAATGCGCTTACTGATTTAAATTTAACGGTTGCAGATGGATGGAGTTTTATGCTAATTCTGAAATTGGTTAGAAATAGTACTAAATACCAGGAAGATTCAATCGTCGATCTTATTTCCTATGCGGCTCTTTTGGGAGAAGAACAATCATCTAAGGAAAATGTATAATGGAAGAGAACATTACTCAATGTAAGATGTGTGGCAAAGATATTCCATATGGGAGAACGTACTGTTCAAGAAAATGTTCTATCAATAATTTCAGAAAGTTTGAATACTCCGATAAAAGGGGAAGTCGAGTACGAAATTTGGAAGATAGTTTGTCGGATAGATTGATTCGGGATCTTGAATATTAAGGAGATTTCATGGAAGAAAAATATGCTATAGAAGGATTAAATATTAATAAAGACAGTAAATATATATTAAATATTAGAGGATTTAATGATTCAGCCAGTTTAGATCATATAAGTAAAGCATTAAGAGGAGTATTTCCCAATCAGACTCCTATATTTATGTTAAAGGAGGGTCAAACTATTGAATTATTGGAAGTTGGAGAAAATGATACCATTAGAATCAAACCTCCGATGGCAACAGAAATTGTAGCGTTTGTCAAAGAAATATATCCAAATAATGAAATTCTCAATTAGTGTAACTCTTTTTGCAAATAATATGTTTGAAATAATAAATTATACTAATTTATAACTCTTTTGGCAAGGAGTTCCCCAGTATAACTGGAGGGAAAATTGAATATATTATCCTTATCATTATGTTTAAATTTATTGGCAGTATCAGT
>JAEHJW020005206.1_pt1 | contig 80708 bp, 98 predicted proteins | sample 9271431 | NCBI WGS metagenome assembly JAEHJW02 | reverse complement strand
AGCCCGCGCCCGATTCGCACAGCACCTTGGCGCGTTCTATTCCAAGCCACTGTTCTGGCACCGCGCCTACTACGTGGGCAGCGTGGGCGGCGCGACGCTTGAGACCGTCCGCGCCTACGTGGACGCACAGGGCACCGTGGAGCATGCGCGCAAGTCCGAAGCAAAAAGACGAAAACCGCCCGCTTGACCCCCTCCTGCCCGGACGGCTTCGCCTAAGTGACGCTGCGCGTCAGGCCGGGCTAGGAAGGGGAATGCGCGGGCATGTGTTCAGCAGCGCGTACTGCTGGGCGTCGGTAAGGTCATCAAAGATTGATCTCGCGCCCTGTCCAAGCCGCGCCTTGTGACCGCGGCGCACCAGTTTCCGCAGCCGGCGCCGCATGTTCGCCAAGCGCTGCTGGCGGTCCCACTCCGCCAGGCGGTCCGCATCCCGGATCTGGCGCTGTGCGGATGCGTAAGCCTGCGCGTCCAGAGCCGCGGCGTGTTGCCGCGTTATCACATCGCAGGAAACGTGAATGTGGGGGAATTGCCCTGTATCCACGCGCACTTCGCCGCGCGCGACCCAATCCGGATGGTCCCACAACCAGATATTGCGGTATTGCTCGGCGACAGTCTCAATCGAAAGGATCTTGGTCTCGTCCAGCGGGGCGTCTATGAATTCGCCGAGCGCGGCTTGGAGGCCGGCGCTGAATTCTGCGTGCAGCGCGTCGTCCATCATTCCGGCAACTCCCCGCGCGCCCCGGTGGATGGCAGCGTGGCCATCCCCACAAAGGACGGCGCGAATTGGTCGCTCGGGTCGACGTCAGCCATTGGATGCCTCCCGCTCGGCACGCTCGATCTCCACGCGGGCGACCCAAACCACGATGACGCCACAGAACGCCACCCGGTAGCGCACCGTGTCGCGGCCCCACGGGTCGACAACGGTGCGCGCCGACGCGCCATCCATCAGCCGCGCCGCCAGCGCAATCGACGGCGGCTGAATGGATACGAACGCCCCGCCGTGCGGATCCAGCGACATCCACTCGATCGTGGCGCCGAGCGCGCTCAACTGCGCACACGTCGCCTCCGCTTTCGCCAGCCGATCCAAGAACGCCTGATTTTCCATTTTCAACTCTCCGAAAGGACCCGGGCGCACCCGAGCCAAGTTCAAATCAACCCGATCGCGCCAAGCGCCCAGCACGCCACGATCGCCACACCCACCAGCGCCATGAAGGCGCCGACGGCCCCGTCCATCTCGTCCGGCGTCGGGAATCTCACAGGAAGCCCCCATCGGCGCGCAACTCCAGGCGATCGCGCACCCGGCGATCGTGCTCGCGGAAGGTGATCGCGCCCTTCGGCATGCCGCCGCCCTCGGCCCACCGCCGAGCCAGTTTGGTCCCGGCTGGCATCCGACCCCCCCGGGGTGCGCGACCGCGGCGTGCGCCGATTCCCGTCGCCGCGGCCAACGTGGCCGCCCTCGGCCAAAAGCTTCGCTTGCGCGGCGCGCTGGATCTGTCCGCGGGCCAGTGCGACGGCGGCTGCGATTGCTGCAAACGGATTCATTCTGCGTTTCCTTTCATCCTTGTAGAGCAATAACCGTATCAAATTTGAGTAAGTATTACAAGCGATTTTTGCCTCGCGCACCACAATCCAGTAGGCGCAGCCTACGAAAATAGGCCGCGCCTACCGTAGGCTATGCCTCACGCGTCACCCGGAACGTCGTCGCGTCGAGCTTGTTGCAGCGCCAGCGCTGGCCGAGGCGCGCCGCATAGTTGTGGGCGGCAGCGCGCAGAGACTGATGGTCGCGCAGATCCGCGTTCAGCGTCGCACTCTCGCCGATCTCCAGTGGGCGGAATCCGTACTTGTTACGGAGTCGGCGACCATCGATGGCCGCAGGGTCGTGGGCCGTTACCATGCACCCCCCCCGAGCCAGAACCTCATGGGAAAAGGCGACGCGGCGCGAGACAGCACGCACCTGCCGGATTGCCGCAAGCACCGCGAACTCGTCGGCGTCGACCCGCAGCGCGGCGCCGGGCTCCATGTGCTGAAGAGCATCCACGATTCGGGTATCGGGGCCGCGGCGCCGAGATCCGTCCGGCAGCCGCTCCACCGTGACGGTGGTGGTCCCGCGGACGCGCTCGCACCGGAAGGAGTGCCCAGACCGCTGCGCCCGCTTGTGGATGTACGCGCGAAGGCGCCCCTCGTCGCCAGGCAGGCACTCCACCGCCGCAATTTCACCCTCCTCAAGCTCGCGGACCTCGAATGCCGGGCGCGGCCCGGGACGGAGCGATCCGGAGCGATCCGGCAGCCGCGTCACGCGCGCCATCCCGGGGCGCACGATCTTGATCTCAAAGTCGAGGGTCTTGGTCGTGCGCCGCAGGAAGGCGGCGGCACTGGAAATCGTCAACGTATCCCCGTCGATTTCCGCCGAAGCCCCCACTTCCATCTGCAGCAACTTCGCCGAAAACCACGGGATACCCTTCCTGGGATCCTTCGCGGGGGGCGCGCCCAAGCGCCGGACGACGTAGCCGGACGGCCCATCATCCACCGAAAAGTGCATCCCGTGCGTGGTGCCGGCCCGATTGATCAGTCGACGCACCGCCTCGAAACTTCCCAGCTTGGGGGGGATGGTTGCCGATTCGCCCACCTCCAAGTGGGTCGCAACCCGAAGAATCCGGACCCTGGTTTCCGTGTCAAGCGTTCGCACCCGCATTTGCCCTCCGCGCGTTTTCAATAAAATCAATTGGATAGGAATTGGCGAGGGCGTGTAACCGGAAACCCGGTAACGGCCGCTAGCCACAGAAGGTTAGAGTAAAAGTAAAATCTTACCAAAGTCAATAGGAAGAATATTATATATTAACAACTATCTATAAAATAGAATTATCAATTATGTTATGAAATTTGTTCTTCATTAGGGGGTGATCTCTATTATTATTAAGTTACCTAGTTACCTAATAATAATAATAATAGGAAAATCAATAGGATAGGTCGGAAACCAAAAACGAAACCGGCCGAAACCATGGTGACCGGCCAGAAGGCGCAGCCGACATCCCGGAATCGGGCGATCTGGCGGCGGGAGGGGCGCGCAAGGAGGGGATGCGCTACGCCCAGGCCGCAACGGCGCACCAAGCCGAGGGCTCGCGGATGGGGCTACGGGCTGCGCAGCGGGCGCAGGGGAGGCGCAGGCGCATGTGCCGCTACCCGTGCCGCAGGAACCCAGGAAAATCGCTCCTGGGCCCTCCTATCGAATAATGACCATGCTGCCGTCATGGTTGACATGACGCAATCGGGTGATAGCGTTTCGCGTGGCCATCAGGCTTCGCCTACCGTTAGTGAGCGCTCACATACGCAAAAAAATGCCCGTGATTGCCTACTTCGCATTGCCCGATCTGCCCGGCGTCGAGGTCTTCCGCTGCGACCGCCAGGCGGCCGTTCTGTCCCCGGCGTCATGCCGAGGACAGTGGATGCGCGCCAACGAGGGCCGCTCAGGGTATGCGGGCGCCTGCTCGAACTGCGCCATCGGTGCGCACCATGCCGGCCGCGACGGCGCGAACTTGGCGCCGCTGGCCGGGCGTCGGATCTGCGCCCGGTGCCATGTCGGCACGCCGCGGCTCATCCGCGGGCACCTCTGTCCGAGTTGCTACAACCGCGAGCGCGAATTGCGCGTCGGACGCAACGGGAAGGGGCGCCAGCCGATCAAGGCGCGCGCAGCGCTTGCCCCGCGGTCCCTGGATTTCGTCGTCGGCGCGCGGTGGGTCCACGCCGAGCGCGACCTGGCGGCGGACCGCCTCGAACTGATGGTGGCGGCTCTCTGCGGCTCGCCGGAGCGGGTGCGGTTTGCGGCCAGGCCGCCGCTGGCCATCGGCGCCCAAGGGCGGCTCTGGTGAGTCCGGTACCGCAATGGCGCATCGAGGACCACATCTGCGCATCGTGCTGTGGCCGCATCCTGTCACGGGCCGCCATGGACGCGCCCGGCTCGATGCGCGTGTATCGGTGCGCGACGTGCGGCACCGAGGCGACGGCAGCGCGCGCGTCGGCGATCTGCTGCTGCGGGATCAAGATGCGCACCGGCCGCAATGCCGGCATCCGGTGCATGCCCAACCCCGAGCGCACGCCCGAGGTTCCGGCGGAGATCGTTGCCGAGCAGGTGGCGCAATGATCCGCGATCAAATTGGTAGTTTGTTGCTTGACCCGCGCGGATGCGGGATCGGCGCGGGTTCTGCCTTGTGCGCAGCCGAGTCGGGCGCGTATCGGGCGCACCGTATTTCGGTGGCGGCCATTCCAACGCGCGAGTCGACATCGTGCGCACTGCACCCTCTCCCATGCCAACCGTTCCGAGGATCTTCATGGCGCGCGGCAGTACGGGCAACGCCGGGCCGCGTAATCTGTGATCGGCGCAAGCGGGTGAAAGGTCGACAATCCCATGGATGATGACGACGAAATCGTCGCCCTCTACCGGGCGCCCGAGGCCGGGGCCGCGCATCCGGCAGAGATCGCGGCGCGCCTCGTCGTCGACGAGGAGCACGAGCACCTTGCCGACGCCGACGTCGTATCCATCGCGTACCTGATGCGCCATGCGCCGCTTGACCGCGGCGGAAAGCGCGTTCTGGGCGCCGTGCATGTGCCTGGTGTGCAGGGCAAACTGTCGGACCTGTTCGATCAGTTGCTCGTCGACATGCTGGGGTCGATGCCCGACTTCCTGGTGATCCTTGACGCGGAGTGGTGGGCCGAGGCGTCCGAGCGCGAGCGGGAGGCGCTGCTGTGGCACGAGCTTGCGCATATCAAGCCGGCCGTCGACAAGTTCGGCGCGCCGCGGCTGGATCGGGACGGGGTGCCAGTCATGCGCCTCGTTGAGCATGACGTCGCGGCGTTCCGGTCCGAGGTGGCGCGATACGGCGCATGGTCTCCCGACCTGCAGGAATTTCTCGCCGCCGCCCGCAGGGATTGACGCGGCGCCCGGCTCCCATGGTACGATCCGGGCGCATCTTTTTTGATTAACCCATTGCGGAGGATCGGACCATGTTTCAATCGATTGTTGCGGCGGCGCGGCGCATGTTCTCGCTGCCGTCCGGAGCGGACCTGTACGGGCGCCATGCGCGCGAGTTCGACCGGCAGATTGCCGAGGACGAGGCGCGTGCGGATGCGGAGGCCGAATTGGAGGACGCGCGGGTCACCCGGCGCGCTCGGCGGCTGTCGATCGCCCTTTCCGAGGCGACGATTTGCGAACACATGCAGGCCCGGGTCGATCTGCTCGCGGCGGAAGCGGACGCGGAGGTCGCTCGGGCGCGCGTCGACATGCTGCGCGATCGCGTGTCGCGGCTTGAGTCGCGGGTGCAGTCACTGGAAGCCGAAATCCGCGGCGACGCGCCGACGGCCTTGCGCAAGGAGGCGAAGCGTGCATAAGTTCTGCGGAGGAGACCGCGCCATTCTGCGGCCGGATCTCGTGGGGGGCACGCCGGTGGTGGTCTTGGGTGTTGCCGTGCCGCCCGATACCCCGCATTGGGGCGCGATCGCGCATCTCGAACTGGACGAGCCGACTCCCGTCGGGTTGCCCGCGCCGCAGTGTTTCGCAGGTGCCGACGAGTTGCGCGATGCGTAGGCGCGCTCTGCGCGGCGCGCTGGCGATCGCGATTCTCGCGGCCGTGTATGCGGCTGCGGGGTACGTCGACCGGGATCGCGCGCTTCTCCCGTTCACGTTCGCCAGCATCGCCCTATCCGGCGCGGCCCTTGGATTGGCCGTTGCCACGTATATCCTTTTCGGGGATCTCTGACCATGGAAATTTCGCAAATCTCGCCGGCCGATCTTCTCGCGCCGGTGAAGCTCGTAATGGGCGCGGTGCGATCGAATAGCACCATCCCGATCCTGCAAAACGTGCTCCTAACGCGCGCCGGCAACCTGCTGACGGTGACAGGCGGCGACCTGGAAGTCGAGGCGTGCGCGTCGATCGAGGTCGACGGCGACGGGAATGGAGCGGTGACGGTCGAGGGCAAGAAACTGGCCGCGGCTCTGTCGGCGCTGCCCGATGACCAGATGTGCCGGCTGCGCACCGACGGCGCCAAGGTCGAGGTGCGCGGGGGGCGTGCGCGCTACGGGCTGCGGTCGATGCCTGCCGAGGATTTCCCGAGGCTGCGGGAGCCCGGTGGCGCCTCGTTCGCGGTTCCTGCCGCTGCGCTGCGCCTCGTGCTGGATCAGGTGCACTTTGCGTCTGGGCGCCAGGATGTGCGCTCCTATCTCAACACGGTCCATTTGCAATTCGGTGCGGGCGCCGTCCGCGCCGCAGCGTCGGATGGGCACCGCGTTGCGATCGCGTCTGTCGCAGTCGATGGCGTCACGGATTGCGCGGCGCTCCTGCCTACTGCGGCCGTCGATCAGATCCTCCGCGCGATTCCGGACGACGGGACGGTTGATCTCGTCGTCGGCGGCGAGGCGATCGCAATCCGGTGGCCGACAGGCGGCATCCTGTCCAAGTTGGTGACGGGCGTCTTCCCGGATGTCGAGCGGGTTGCTGCTGGCGCGGCGCGCAACGAAACGATCGTGGTTGCCGATCGCGCGGCCGTTCTGCGGGCGCTGGACCGCGTGCGCGTGGTGAGCAGCGAGAAGTACCGCGGCGTGCGCGTTTCGGTAGGGGGTGGTCTCCTGGAGTTCTCCGCGACGAATGTGGCGCAGGAAGACGCCGAGGACAAGGTGCCGTGTGAGGTGACCGGCATGGCTGTGCAGATCGGATTCAATCTGACCTACCTGACGGACGTGCTCCGCGCGATCGAGGCGCAGGACGTGCGCATCGCCTTCAAGGGGCCGCTGGATTCGGCGCTGGTGTCGTTCCCGGGTGTCGACGGGTTCCGGTACGTTGTGATGCCGCTGAGGTTGTGATGGCGGACCGCAATCAGTGTCGGGATTGAGTCTGTGCCCGCGTATTTCGACATTGCCGTCGCGCGGATCGAGGCCGCGCAGCGGCAGCCGTCCCTGTTCGGGGATCTGGCGGCGGATCCGGCTGAGCCGTCCCATGGCGATCTTTTCGAGGTGGCGCCATGAGCGACGAGGAGAGCCCCCGGCACCCCAACGCGCATGAGCGCCGCGATGAGGCGTACGCCGACATCTGGCGCCATATCGAGCGCCACGGGAACGACAACATGGGCCCGATCTACAAGCGCTGGGTCGGGGTGGTGAGCGAGAATACGGTCTGCCGGTGGATCGCCGATGTGCGGGCTCAGATGGGCGCGGACCCGTCCCGGCTGAAGCGGGCGCGGAAGGAGATCGCGGATCGAATGGAGGGGGTGATTGTGGATCGGGACGAGGAGGCGAAGGCGAACGGCACGGAAGAGATCGCGCGGCATTTGCCTGCCGCGCCGTCCCCGTCGTACGTGGCTGGCGGCGGCGCGGCGGCGCTGCATACGCTGGATATCGCCTTGGAGATCCAGCGGCTCTACGGGGACGCGCTGAAACTGCGCGAGTATGCCGTTGCGCTGCGCAATGCCGGGACGTCCAAGGAGACGGAGTACATCAAGAACCCGGCCGTGTTCGAGAAGCAGATCATCCGGCGGACCGCGCTGCTTGAGACGACGCTGCGGGCGGTTCAGGAGGTTTGGGATCTCCGGACGATGCAGGCGTTTTACGAGACGGTGATCGACGAGATCGGGAAGGCGGACCCGGCGACGCAAAAGCGGATCATGGAGCGGCTGGCCGCGCTCAACAGTCGCACGGGCATGACCATGGCGATGCGCGTCTGATGGCGCGGGCGCCGACGATCAGGCGCCGGCCGTCGGGGCCGCAGGTTCCCCCTGATTTCGCGCAGGGGCTTGCGGATGCGATCGGGCGCCTGGAGCGCATGACGGGGTTCCAGGTCACCGAGCGGCAGCAGGTGATCGAGCCCGGGATGACCTTCCGGCAGTGGTGCGAGCGGCTGGGCCGCGCCGGGATGCGCGTCGACGGGCGGCCGTTCCGGCTGAATGATCGCCCGGCGATGGCCTGGGTTTATGACCAGATCCCCAGCACCGAGGACGAGGCGTTCCGGCTGGTGCTCGTGCTGATGAAGTGCGCGCAGGTTGGTTTCACGGTCATGGAGATGTTGGCCACGATCTACCTCGGGCTGCGGTTCGGGCCGGCGACGGTGCTGATGTTCCTGCCCGACATGAACCTCGCCAACCTGAAATCCACCGAGCGGTTTATGCCGATCGTGCGCACGATCCCCGACGTTCATGCGCTGATGACCGAGGACGCGCCGGATGGGAGTGGCCGCAAGGGCGGAGAGGGGAACGTCAACCGCCGGCGGATCGACCAATCCCTGTTCGTATTCTCGTGGACGAGTGGCCGGGCGACCACGGAGTCGATCCCGGGCGACATTCTGAGCCTGGACGAGGTCCAGGAGATGACGCTGGCGCAGATGGAGAAGGTGGCCGAGCGGCTGTCGGCGTCCTCCGTGCGATACACGCAGATGGGGTCGACGGCGAACTGGCCGGACGCGGACATCCACCACTGGTACAAGCGCGGGTCTCAGCGGCGGTTCTACACGCGCTGCCCGACGTGCGACTCGGCGAAGCCGTTGGACGACTATTTCCCGGAGTGCATCCGGTGGGACGCCGAGCGCGGCCGGCATCGGTACGTGTGCCCGAACGGCCACTGGATCGACGACACGCAGGTTGGCGAGTGGGTGGCGGAGAACCCGGACGCGGATCCGCCGATCGACTTCGACATCCCGCGGATGCAGCGGCCCCAGCGGATCCGATCGATCCACTTCCCGCAGTTCCTGTCGCCGACGATCAGCGCGGGCGAAATCATCGATTCGTACCGCAGCGCCACCGACATGAAGAACTTCTACAACCGGAAGCTCGGGAAGCCGTACCTTGACCCGGCGCAGGTTCCGGTGACGCTGGACCACTTGGCGCGGTGCGTTGCTGCCGGCGCCGCGGCCGGCGTGACGTGGAAGACGCGATCGCGCGGGGCGTTCATGGGCATAGACCAGATGGGCGCCTACAACGTCGTGGTGATCAAGGAGCGGCTGGAGGATGGCCGCCAGGCGGTTATCCACGTCGAGGAGGTCTACAGCGACGATCCGTTCAGCCGGTGCGACGTGCTGATGGAGTCCTACGGGATCCAGTGTTGCGTGGTGGAAATCAACCCGAACTACAACGACGCGAAGCGATTCGCGAACCGGCATCCAGGGAAGGTGTTCATCTGCAACTCGTTCGGGAGCATCACCGAGGGGATGGTGATTTGGGGCGACGGGCCGCGGCTCGACACCAGCGACAGGCGCACGAGCGAGGAGGAGCGCGATCGGTGGACGCTGCGGATGGATCAGTTCAAGTGCATGCAGACCAGCATGGCGCGCCTGACGGCGCCGTCGCCGGCGTGCCTGTTCCCGGACCCCCAGGGCCTCGTGCAGGATGTGTTCGAGAAGGGCATGATCGCGCAGACGGTGGCGGTCCTCCCGCGGATGTTCCATCACCTGACCAAGACGGCGCTCGTGGCGGAGAAGGACGAGGAAACGAACGCCTACAAGCGCAGTGTGCGCAAGGTGGGGATCGATCCCCACTTCAGCTATGCCAACATGCTGTGCGACGTCGCGTGGTCGCGCGCGCACGGAACTGGGACGTTCATCCTGCCGAGCGGCAAGAAGGAGATGACGGTGCGACAGGAAGCCGTGAAGGAATCGCTCCCCGGGCTCCCGGAGAACGTGGTGACCCTGGTCCAGGATCTGCCGCCCGGCGAGGTTTGCGCGCGCTGCTCGGCGTTCGACCCTGAGTCTGGCATGTGCGCTGAACGGCAGTTGCTGGTGCGCGGCCCGGATCCGGGTTGCATCCTGTTCGCCGCGTCGTGACCGCAGAATGGCGCGCATGGGCCTAGGCTACGGGGCGGCCACTCGCCGACAAATCCCCCCGCGCCGACGGCCCACTGAAACCGTACCCCGAGGACTGAACGATGGCGACCGCCCAATCCGTAGTTTCGAGCATTACCCTGGCCGATGCGCAGGCGTGGGCGGCGATCGCCGACACCTACGCGCGCGACATTTACCTGGCCGACCTGATGGCCGGCTTGGCCGTTTCGCCGGTGGACGATTTCGCCGTCGACTTGGCGCGCAGCACCTGCGAAGGGCTGCTGGGCGTCGTGGTGCAGCAGGGCGCGTAACGCGCGGACCATGGTCGACTTCCTCGCCGACATTGCGATCATCTTCCTGGTGGTCGCGCCCTTGTGCCTCTTGACATCCTCCCCGGCCTGAAGGCCGGAGATTCCTACGGCGCTCAGGCGCGGCATTGAACCGCCCCTGAGTCGCTTCGGTGGGTTCCTGCTGCTGGCGGCATTGCTGCACCGCTCACTTCACAGGCGAACCGGGCGTGTCCCGCCCTTAAAACATTGATCGCGCCGACGACATCGGCGTTTTCCTCGAAGCCGCATTCGACGCAGAGGAATTGCGCTTGCGTCTTGCGGTTGTCTGCCGACACATAGCCGCAGCACGGGCAGGTGCGACTGGTGTTTTGCGGCGGCACCGCGACCAGCCAACCGCCGCGCCACGCCAGTTTGTAATCCAACTGGCGGCGAAACTCGAACCAGCCCTGGTCGAGAATCGACTTGTTCAGACCGGCCTTGGCCCGAACGTTTCTTCCCGGTTTCTCGGTGCTGCCTGCCGCCGACTTGGACATGTTCCGCACCTGCAAATCCTCGATACACACCATCGCGTGGTTTTGGCTGATCGTGGTCGTGGTCTTGTGCAGGAAGTCGCGGCGGGCGAGATCGTCTTTCTCGGGCGAGAAGGCGGGAAATCCGGCGGCCCAGCTAGAGCGGTCAAGCTCTCCCCTCAGAGGCGACACGAAATTGCGGTTGAGGGCGGATTGGCCCGCCAGAAGAAGAGATGAGCTTGATGCGCCACAGATCCCAGATCGCCGGGTGCATTCGGCGCTCGCCCATCTCCCATGCCTGCCACGCGCGCAGGCTGGAGTACACGAGCGCGCCGGCCGCAGTCTGGGACAGGCCGGCAGCTTCACGCGCCGCGCGCACCTCTGCAGGCGTGGGATTCGCGCCGGGACCGCGCTCCCGGCTGCGGTTGGGATGGCTAGACATACACGCTATAGGTCTTGGTCATTTCCGTCGCCACGATTTCTCCATAGGCTGCCGGGGCGACAGATTGCGCCTCTGCGTAATCCGTATACCCGGCGTCGCGGGCCATCGCGTCAAGGGCTTCGGCCTCTGTCGCGCCTTCATAGGCGCCAAGGTCGGCGCCGGAGATGGTGTTTCCGATGCTATAGGTCTTGGTCATTTGCTGCTCCCAGCCCCTGATCCCGAGGCGCGGCGGATGCGGTGCATCCATGGGTCGAATACTACGCGCATTGTGCGCAGTCGTCAAGCGATTTCCGGAGACCGACATGAAGAGGGCCGGGCGCCCGCGGTCGTCGAAGAGGCAAATCAGCGCGTGGTGGGCGCTCCGGTACGTCATTTTCTCCTCCCCAAAAGATCGAATCCCGCGCGGACCAGGCATACCACCCCGATGCACGCCGCGGCGACGGTCAGGATGGGAATCAGCAGGATTCCTTCGATGATGGCGCCGAGAATCCAGCCGGCGCGGGATAGGGTGGATTTCATACGATCTCCGGCTTGAAATGCCGCGCCAGGTACTGCGACACGGGAAACGGGATCTTGGCGATCCGAGCGGCTCCGGCTTTGCGGGCACGCGATCCACTCGATGATTGCCTACTTGGCGAATTTGGATCGCTGAACCAGTCTCCGCCGACTTTCCGTCCCATCGCAATCGCCGTCGTGTTGAACGACCCTCCTCTCCTGTTGAAATCGATGCCCGGCACTTTTACCGCATGCCAGATTGGCATCAGCGCAGGCACGTCGCCCCAGAAATGGAACGATCCGAAGTTCCACCGGCTGCGGCCCACCCATTCCTGCGCGCCGCGGACGTTCTCGACGATCATCGGGATATGCCTGCCAGCCGCTTCCGATGCCTCGCGCTGGATGCGGAAGCAGGCGTCGAACAGGGCGGTCAGTTTTGCCCGGTCCCGCGTGCCGTCCAAGTACTCGGCGCGGATCTGCTTGGCGCGCGACCAGGGCATCGCCATGTAGCTGTACTCCTGGCACGGCGGAGAAGCCACGATCAAATCCGCGTCCCGGAACTGTGATCCGTGCAGCGTCAGAACGTCTTGGATGACGAGTTGCGCCGGATACCGCTCACCGTCGTATTCGTGGCGCTCGATGTCGAAGCCGATGACGCGATAGCCCTCGGACTGCAGGCCGTCAGTCCAGCCGCCGAGGCCGCAGAACAGGTCGATCGCGAGCGGCTTCTTCATGTTGCATTCTCCTTCTGCGCTACGATTGCGATTCCGCGAATGCGATGGACGTATTCCGCGCACAGCGGGTCGCCGCCTTCCGCAAAGTCGCGACAGGTGCGCGGGCGCGTTTCATAGATTTTGCATCGACCGTCGGCCCCAAGTTTTGTGCATTTGTAGATCCCAACGCCGTCGCTGTACAGTGGGTGCTGCTCCAGCATGAGCACGAACGGAAGATCATTCATTTCGATGAACTTGGCAATGTCCGCCGGCGATGATGACCCATACATCGACAGAACGAACCCCGAGCGGCACGATCCGGGCGCACGGCACCTATCGCATAGAGAGGTCGCGCGGTTGCTTGCGCTTGCCAGGATGAGTGAATCACTCATTTCGATCCGCTCCTCGGCGGTGTCGCCTTGATGATAAACAGTTCCCAAAACGCCGGGTGCATCTTTCGCTTCCCGCTCTCCCACTGGCGCCAGACGCGGTCGACGGTGTGCAGGAGGGCCGCAGCCTGGGCCTGCGTGAGGCCGAGGAATACGCGGTTCGTCCGGATTTCTTCGGGGGTGGGGTTCATTACGCGATCCAGTAGGTGACGCTTCGCACGATCCGGACCACCTTGATCGGGATGCGCGCTCCGAGGGCTTCGTCGGTGCGCGACAGGATCGAGCCAGCGAAGCGCTCGGCCTCTTTGCGCGAGAGGTCGACATACCCGCAAAGGGAGCAGCGCTTGACATCCTCTCCGCCCTTGGCCTTCGGCCACCGCTTGCGCGGGAAGGACGGAGATTCCTGTTCCTCACGAAACAGGTTCCTGCCCTGAAGATCCTTGCTGGCCGTCTTCATGTCGCACCTCGCGGTGCCTGACAGGCGTGAGTTCCCGCGTGTCCCGCGGTACGTTGTTCCTGGATCTGCGCCATGCCTGCGGCTAGAATGTTGCGCGCCGCGTTGACGTCGCGGTCGTGCTCGGCTCCACACCGCGGACACGACCATTCGCGCGCCGACAGCGGCAGCGATTCGCGCGTGTACCCGCAGACATGACAGCGCTTCGAGGATGGCAGCCAGCGGCTCACCGCCGCGAAGTCGCGGCCATACAGCGCCGCCTTGTACTCCAACATGGACCGCAACTCGCGCCACGCAGCATCGGAGATGCTGCGTGCGAGGTTGGGGTTGCGCACCATGTTGGACACTGCGAGGTCTTCGACGCAGACCGCTTGGTTCTCGCGGATGATGGCGGTCGAGACCTTGTGCAGATGATCGCGCCGGGCGTCGCGCACGGCGGCATGAAGCCTTGCGATGCGCCGTGCGACGCGCTGGGCATTGTTCGAGCGCGGGATACGCGCGCCCTTGGGCACCTTCTTGCCCCGCAGCCCAAGCGCGGCCTTGGCCGCTTCGCGCTTGCGCGCGAGCTTGCGCTGCCAGCGCCGGATGCGCGGCTGCTTTCGCGCCAGATGCTTCGGGTTGTCGATCTTCTGGCCGTCGCTGGTGATGGCCAGATGCGCCAGTCCCATGTCGAGGCCGACGGCATGCTCCGTAGGCGCAAGAGGCGCTACGGCCTCGTCCACGAGGATCGAGACGTGGTAGCGCCCCGCCGCATCACGCGTGACCGTGACGCTGCTGATCTTGGCACCATCTGGCAGCGGGCGGCTCCAGCGCACGTCGAGCGGAGCGTCGTGCTTGGCCAGCGTCAGGCGCCCTTCGTCCTCCCCGTCAACGGGGAGGTTTGCCGCGCAACTGATCATGGTGCCGGGGCGGTCCGCGACGGGGCCATCGTTGCGGATGTGGACGGCGAAGCTGGTTCCTGGCGGCGCGGCGCGCACCATTGCGACGGCTTCGGGCGTCGTGAGGATGAATTCTGTGTTTTCCATGGCGTTCACTCCACCCATGTAACAGTCGGTTCAACCGGAAGATTGTCGAGAGTCGCTTGCATCACGGCATAGTACGGTTCTCCGGCGTCGGGGTTGGCTTCCCGATCCAGACACCTGGCGTAGTGCGCCCGTTCATAGATCAACTGTTGACGCCCAATCTCGAACGCGATCGCTTCCACTTCTTCCCGCGACACCTTTGCGGTCGAGTAAAGCCCGTGGAAGTTTCCGCGCAGCGTGCTGCGGCCTGTCGAATCGTAGGTGGGAGGGTAGAAAAACGACTTGGTCATGCTCCCGGTGCGGCAGGAGCGGAGAGTTCCCTTCTTCTGACCACAGCTTTCAACGGTGTGCGTCATGATCATCATCGAACCATCACGGCTTCGCGCAATCACCTCATAGACCTTTTCACCCTTGTAGAACATCATCTTGATCTCCTTAGCCGATCCAGTAGGTCGAGATGGTCTTGGTCCCGGTTTGGAAGGTGTCCACATCGATCGGGATACGACCGCCACGGGCTTCCAAAGTCGAAATCAAAAGTTCCCCCACCAACTTGATCGCAGCGGAGCGGCTGATCTTCAGGTAGCCTTTCAGACCGGACGGGAACACATGGTCGTCATCAGCTATGGGAGCATCGCCGCGGACGTAGGCCGCGAAATCGCTCCCGCGCGGGGCCTTCTTGATAAAGGCGATCGCTTCTGCGGTGGTAAACAGTCGCTTGCTCATCTTGATCTCCTGTATCGTCTCGGCGTCAGCAGTCGTAGCACGCTTGGATTTCGCGGCGGACGGCGACGCGCTCGACTTGCGCTTTCCATGCCGCTTCCGGATCGCCATGCGATTCCTCCAGGGCCGCAGCGTAGTCGGCTTCGCCGAAGCACTCGCACATGGTTCCACCGTCTTCTTCGTAGCGTTCGACGGCGATCTCGCGCAGGCGTTTGGTGCTCATGTTGATCTCCCGGTTCCTGATTCCGCGCCGTTTCCTCCCGACGCACCTCAACAATACAGGATCATCGCTCCTATTGCAAGCGAAATTTGAGCAAACCAAATTTGGCTACTGCCGCCGGATCGCCTTCCCTACTAGGTGCGCGATTCCGAACAGGACCAGCGCGACAAGGTTGATCGGGATGCAGATGCACCCCTCGATGCACGCGCCGATGGAGTCACCGAGATTTCGGAACAGGCTTCGGATCATCGCGCTCCTCCTGGATGTCGTGCAGGAAGTGGCTGCATCGGCCGCTCACGCTGTCAGGAGCGAATCGGCCAAACGAGTTGCTGGGCGCTGGCGTCGTCGTCCAGTGTGCGCAGATCGTGCGCCGGTCGCATCCTTCGTTGGCGCAGAGCGTGAGGTAGGCGCTCATTTTTGCGGCGGTCTCCAGGACACTTCCCGAACGGCGCCGATGTCGTGCAGGACCTCGACAAGTCTGCTGTGCGAGACGTGCGGGAAGGCGTCGGCAAGCTGCTTGTGCGTGACGTGTCCGTGTTCGGCGAGGTAGGCGTGCACGCGCCTGGTGAGGGGCACTCCGCCGCGCCGGGATATCGATCGATGCGGTTTGGCTTTTTGCGTTGGGTCCGCGGTGAGGGCCGCGGCCATGTGGGCGATGGCGTTCATCGGTCGGCTTTCAGGCTGCTGAGAATCTTGGCGGCGCACTGCGTCATCATCCACGCCTGCGCTTTCCCAGAGTCGGTGTCGTTTGCCGTCGCGTGACGCACGGCGTAGTCGGTGCACACCTTGGCGGATGCCTTAACGCCGGCCGCATACCCGTCGTCGTAGCCCTTGGGTTGCACCGATTGCGCATCTTCCGCGGCGTCTCTGAGATCGGCAATTTGGCACCACGGGCATTCAGCCTGCCCCCAATTCGTTGCGGTCAGGCTTCCGTGCCCCTTCTCGCACTGGTGGAACCTGATCGTGCAGTGCTCCGTGCCGGGGGGCAACTGCTTCAGCAGTTTCTTAATGGCGTAGTCGGCAGTCCGTAGCTGAGACCGAAGTCGCCCGATCAACCCCGCGGCTTCATCTGCCGATAGCTCCACGAATCCCTCCCCTGGCGACTCCGGGGCCGACCAGATGGCGTCCCCGTTGACCCACAACTTGCGCGCCGCTTCGGCTCGCTGGACGCGCAACCGCAAGGAGTGATTTTCTTCGTCGAGCGATTTGGCGTGCTCGGCCGCCTCCGCTAGTTCCTTCGGCCCCAGCACATATCCCTCCGGTATCGCGGGAGGATGGGCGGCGTAGAGCGATACAGTCTCGCCTGGATGCTGGCGACAGAAGTCCTCGACGCGCCTCCAGCTATCGGCCTCCACATCCCATTCGTCCTGCTCTCCGTCGCCGTCAATTTTTCCGCAGTGAAGCAGGTATAGAGGCTCACCGCACCGCTGCGCCATTGCTTCGAGGGCGTCGGCGCATTGCTCTTCGTGGGAATCGGCGCCGATATATTGGCGGCCGTAGTGTCGAAGGAGTTCAGCGGCTTCCTTCAAAACTTCCTTGTCGGTCATACTTCCTCCACGATCATGTAGTGGGTGATGTCGTCCCCCTTGCCAAGAATGCTCCAATCGAACCTCAAGGCTTCGGAGGCGCCGGCCTCTGGCGTCTCATACCCATCCGCAAGGCGTGCCCGCACAACTGTGCGCGGATCAACGGGACACCCCGGGCCATCGAATGGGATCCACGTCCCGCTTTTTGGGCGGATCGGCGGCTGTTCGAACGTCATCCAGTGCTGGCAGTCGACCATATCAAAATCCTCCCGGCGCGACCTGGAAGCACGCAACGCCGAGCGATCGCCACATTGCGACGACCTTGTCGCGGTCATCGAACACGGCGATCAGGCGATCCTTGTCCGCCTGTGTCATGGCCTCGTACCATTGGCGCTTCAGCACCTCGTCTGGCGTGTAGTCGCCAGATGGGCGCATCTGGATGCGCGACGCATGGGCGAACGACCCGAATGGGGTGTGCTCGATCAGCCACCGCAGCGTCTTTTCCTCCACCTCGTCGCTGCGCCCGGAGAAGATGTACACCTCGGCACCGGCGCCGATCAGGAGTCCCATGGTCGCGATTGCCGGGGCGTTGGCACCGTCCATGTGGCAGTCGGCGAAGAATGCGCCCCAGTTCGGCGGCGTCGCTTCGAGGTGGTGCTGCCGGTGGTCCGTGAGGGCCAGCGTGCCGTCGAGATCAAAGATGAAGAGGGGTTTGGTCATTTCGTACGGTCTCTTTTGTCGCGCACCCATGCGCCGAAGCCCTTGAGGAATTCACCGATCGCCGCGCCGAGGGCGAAGCAGGCGAACATGTGCAGGAGGAATAGGTCGCCGCGGCTCATTAGATTCGCACCCTAAGCAATTCGGCGGCGCGATGAATATCCTCTAGCCTAACTCCCTCGGGGATCGCCCATCGGATAGCTCGCATAAGGGCATCCCATGCCAATTCCACCTGCACCTCTTGGCGATACGCCTCCCGGGAGACGTACGCGCGGCCCGGCGAACTGAAGTTGCCACCGTCAGCCTGCAGCGTTTGCTTGTCGATGCGCAACCCGCTCGTAGTGGTGATCCATTTCCTCCCGACGCGGGCGATGATTACCTCTCTGCCCCGCTCGGCTGGCGGCTCGTCTTTCCTGGGGCGATAGGAGAACACAAACCAAAGAGCCTTCCCGACGGCGAAGATGACCTTCTCGCGCTCGCTCATTGTGGCCTCTCGTCCGAAAACGCAATCCTGACCGGCGAGTCGCAAAGCGTCTCGAATGCCGCTCTGAACGCGCGACGCACGGTCTCGCGCTGGCCTTCGTAGGTGTCCAGGGATCCGATGTTCTCGACGGTGAAATCGGCGTCCCCGATGCCGACGCTTGGGTCGCCGGGGCAGTAGGCGTACAGATGGATCTCGTTCATGCCGCGGCTCCCGCGCGCGGCGGCCACTGGAATTTGAGCAGCGTGCGGTGGCCCTCCGGGAGCGGTTCGTCGAACCATTGCGGGCGCAGGTGGCGCAGGGCCTCGATCTGTGCGTGCGGCATTTCGCCGGCGACGATCCAGCGGCTTACGCTGGGGCGTGAGACGCTGAGAATTTCGGCGAGTCGCCTTTGGCTGCCGGCGAGGGACGCGGCGCATGATGGAGTCATAGTGCATTCCGGGTTGGTCAAGTCGGAGTAATTTTACCTAAAAAAGATGACATTGCAAGCGGCGCTGTCGTCGTGACGCTACCTTACGGCATGGCCGATACTCCCCAAGCGATCGCGCTCGCCCCGAGCGCACCCGCCGACGAGCGCTTTGACGCGATGTCCGAACTGCAGGCGGCGCACATGCCGCGCGCGCTGTCGGATCTCATTCCGAGCGCCGCGATACAGCCGGTGGTCGACTACATCAACGCGAGTTTCGAGGACCAGGATCTCGCGAAGGCGCTCAGCAAGCCCGAGATCATCCCGATGCCGTCGAAGGCTGTACGCGACCATCTGCCCGGGATGCAATCCGTGTGGCTGGACGACCTGCAGGTCGCGGTGATGGGAGACTATCGCGAGAAGCCCGGGATCTTCGGGTTCGACGCCATGCGTGCCGTTGTCGAGCAGACGCCGATCCTGTCGGCGGTGATCAACACCCGAGTGCGCCAGGTGCGCCGGTTCTGCCGGGCGCAGGACGGCGGCAAGGGGATGGGGTTCGAGGTGCGCCTGCGGGATCGCAATGCGCACGTCGGGAGCGACGAGAAGCAGTCAATCGCGCTGCTGCAGCAGTTCATCACGAACTGCGGCTGGGAGTCGCGCCCGCGCGCCCGACTGCGGCTTCGGCGCGACGATTTCCCGGCGTTCATGGCGAAGGTCGTCCGCGATACCCTGACGATGGATTCGGTGGGGATCGAAACCGAATGGAAGCGGGATCGCGCGCAGGGCCTCGATGGCTTCTACGCTGTCGACGGCGCGACGATCCGGCTGTGCACCGAGGAAGGCTACCAGCGCGACGATGAAATCTTCGCGCTGCAGGTCGTGCAGGGGAACATCCGCGCAGCCTACACCTGGGACGATCTGATCTACGTCCCGCGCAATCCGCGGACGGACGTCACCGTCGCCGGGTACGGGCAGTCCGAGGTGGAACTGCTGATCAAGGTGGTGACTGGCTTCCTCAATGCCTTCTCCTACAACACCAAATTCTTCGACTCCAACGCGATCCCGAAGGGGCTGCTGCACCTGTCCGGGAACTACACCGAGCAGGATCTGAACGCATTCCGGCGCTACTGGAACGCGATGGTCAAGGGGATCAACAACGCTTGGACCCTCCCGCTCATGGTGTCGAAGGACCAGGAATCGCGGGCCGCCTTCGAGAAGTTCGGCGCCGATGTCGACGAGATGATGTTCTCGAAGTGGATGACGTTCCTGGCGTCCATCATCTGCGCGATCTACGGGATCGCACCCGACGAGATCAATTTCGAGAGTTTCAGCGCGCAGAAGTCCGCGTTGTCCGGATCCGACACCGCCGAGCGGCTGGCCGACTCCAAGGACAAGGGGCTGCGGCCGCTGCTGGGGTATTTCGAGGACATTTTCTCGGACTACATCATCCAGGAGTTCTCCGAAAAATACTGCTTCCGGTGGACCGGCCTCGACGATGAGGACGAGGACAAGCGGTTCGAGTTGCGCAAGCTCATCCTGACGGCCAACGAGATCCGGGCGCAGGAGGGGTATGACAAGATCACCGACGCCTGGGGGGACGCCCCGGTCAACCCGGTTCTGCTGGGCGCGTGGCAGGCCGAGCAGCAGCAACAGGGCCAGGATTTTGGGCGGCCGCAGGAAGGTGGCGCCGGCGCGGGCGACCAGCAGGAAGGCGCCGACGATTCGGGTTCCGGCGACCCTGATCAGCAGGACGATTACGGCGGCGGCGCTGCGGAGGGTGATTACGGCAACGATGACGACGGCGCCGACGATGGGGCTGGATCGCAAGGCGCCGATACCGGCGACTCCCCGGATGACATGGCCAAGGCGTTCGGGTTGCCCGTTTTCAAAGTGGAGGTTTGACGATGTCTTACAACACGCGGACAAGGTTTTTCGACGCATCCGTTGCGGTGGGAACGACGGCGGAGCAGGTGCTGGGCGCCGATCCGTCGCGCACGTACCTGGAGATCCAGGCGGGGGCCGTGGATGTATACGTCGGGTTCGACGAGGTGCCGACCACGTCGTCCAAAAAGATCCCGGCCGGCACGAGTTGGGCGCCTGCGGTCGCGCCGACGAATTCGATTTCGCTGCTCGGGTCTGCCGCAGGCAATGCGGTGGTGCTGTGGGGCTGAAGCAGGACAAGCAGGACGAGGGCGCGCCGCGGCCGGACGTTGAGGTCGGCGATCACCTCTATGTGCACCACGCCGGGCAACCGTGCTCAGGGGTGGTGCGCGCGCACGGCGAGCATGGCGTGACGGTCAAGATCGGTGGCCGCGACGCGCGCGTGACGTGGAAGCACGTCCTCGGCCACAAGAAGCGCGCCGCCAAGCGGTACCGGATTGTCGACGAGGGAGAGGACGGGATGGTTGTCGAGGACGCTGGCGGTGGGCGCCGGTTTGTCGCGATCCCGCCGGAATCGAAGGAGGATCCCATGATGGTGAAAGCGGACGGCCAGCGGCCGGTTTTGCTGTTTCGGAAGGCGATGGCGCCGCGGCCCGGGCTCGCGCAGCGCGACATCACGGACAAAAACGGCGTCCATTCGCGCCGGTGGATGCGGGTGGACCAAGGCGCTCCGGCGCCGAAGAAAGGGATGCACGTTGGGTTCGCTAACGGCGAGCACCGCGGGCACGGAGAGGTCCGGGCGGTGGGGAAAAAGGGCGTCACGGTGCGCGATGGCGCCGGCGGCGTCCACCGGATCGACCACGACAAGGTCACGCACCACTGGGAGGGCGACGGCGCCCCGGATAAGTCGCCGCACGAGGATGTGTCGTCGCGTCCGGACGTCAAGCCGCACGAAGGGGATCCCGACAATTTCAATGCTGCGTCCTTCGCCGCGCGCTACGATGACCCCGAGGCGACGGCCGAAAGCATCGTTGGCGGCTTTGGTGGTGATGCCGCCGAGCGCATCGAAAAAGCGCGGCAGCGGCTGGCCGGAGTCACGCAAACGATTGACGAGCACTCGAAGGGCGGCGTGTGGAATGCGGACCGTGCTGCGTTCCATCGGAAGTTGATATTCGACGGCACCGAGATCAACGGGAAGAAGGTCCCGGGCCTCCTCGCTCCTGATCGCGTAAAGGCCGCGACGCCGCCAAACGGGGAACGCCCGACGTTCATCGCGCTGGGCGGCCGTGGGGGGTCCGGAAAGTCCGCGCTCAACGGACTGGTCTACGAGGAATCGCGGGCCGTGGTGCTCGATGCGGACCATATCAAGGGGATGCTGCCAGAGTACGCCGGGTGGAATGCCCACCAGGTCCATGAGGAGAGCAGCCACGTTCTTGAGAGCGTGCTGGCCATGGCGAAGATCCTCGGCGTCAACGTCGTCCTGGATGCGACCATGAAGACCGGCAAGTCGATCGAAAGCAAGGTCGACGAGTTCAAGGACGCCGGGTTCCGGACCGAGGCGCACTACATGCACCTCCCGCGGCAAGAGGCGGCGAAGCGCGCGATCTCGCGATTCCTGGGTGGCGGCGAGCGCGGACGATTCGTTCCTCCTGAAGTGGTTCTCGGGAACACCAAAAACGAGGAAAACTTCGACCGCATCAAGAGCAAGGTCGATGCGTGGAGCTTCCACGACAACAGCGGCGAGAAGGGATCAGGTCCAAAGCTGATTGCCCGAAAGGGGGACCCCGGCACCGTTACCAAGAGGATTTTGACCAAATCAGATCAAAGTGGTATCGTTGTGCTGTGGAGGTGGCGACGATGAAAGACAAGAGCGAAGAGATGGTGAACGGGGTCCCGGCCCGCTTGTTGGACGGGTACGATGGTGGCGATTCGCCGCCAGCCGACTTTGTCGCGCAGTTGCTCGCGGGGGCTCCTCCGGAGATCCGCGCCCGCGCCGAGCAGTTCGCGCGCGAGAAGCAGGAGGGGTTCAAGAAGGACGAACCGGCGTAGCGCGCTTGCGCAAATTTGAGAACACATATAGGATTCGCGGCACACTTGAGCGCCAAGAGGCTTCACGAGCGGTAACCAGCCCCGCGCCGGAGACGTACCCGGCCGATTGGCCCCCGTAAGGGGCCGAGAATTCGGTGGGGCAACCCTTAATGCGGAATCCTTGTACCGCGGGGTAGTACGCGCCGATCGAAAAGTGCGGGTTCAACTCCCGCTCGTTCGCAGAGGCTCGGTAGGACGGGAGGCCGGTTCAACTCCGGCGAGTGGTCTCGGGGAGGCAAATGCGCGGCTGGCACGGCCGACAAAGCCACGGCGGACTCCGTGGTGGGTGCGAGAATTGTTCGGAGATCCACCGGAAACGGGAAGATGCGAAGCTCCTGGATCGGGAGTCAGACTGAAGCGGCACCAGCTATCGAACTGCTGTGGTAAGCAGGAGCAGCCGCCTTGAAATCGCCTGGCAGCCGGGAAAGACCGGCAAGATCACGGGCCGCCTCCTCCTTTGGCCCTTTCTTTGTCCCCGCCTTGTGCGGGGATTTTTTTGCCCGTCGTCGTGACCGCAGAATGGCAGAATGGCCCTCCTAATCGACATCGGCGACCTGTCCGACCGGCATTCCGACCAAGCGCTCGAACTGATCTGCAAGGCTGGGCACGATCACCAGGACGATGATGATCTGTGGCTACCACACCCGAGCCTCTACGTGCGGCGCCTCGTCGAACTGTTCACGCAGCGCGGCCTGACGCGCCTGGATGCCGTGCGCGCCGAATTGGCGCGGTGGGTCAAGGGCGAGCGTGCGCGCAAACCCGTTCCGGACCCCGTCGGCGCGCCGCCCCCCATGCGCCGGTGGGCGCCCGAGGAACTGGGGATCGTGAAGCTCTACCTGGAGTCCCTGGCGCCCGAGCAATTCCAACTTGACGATTGGATGATGCTGGTCGACTGGATCGTGCAGCGCTACCTCCCCGAAGATGAACTGCGCAGCGAAGCCGAGTGGTTGGCCGTGCGCGCGAACCTCATGGGGCGCGTCCAGGCCAACATGGCGCAGGTCACCGAGGGCCAAGCCGACAAGATCCTGGCGGCGCTCCCGACGACGGAAGCCGACGCCGTGAAGAAATTCGGCGCGTCTGGGGCCGAAAAAGCCATGATGGACTACGCGCGGACGCATGCCGCGGAGGCTGTCGTGCAGTTGTCGGATACGGTGCGGCACCGGATGCGCTACGCGATCATGGATCACCTGGAAGCGCAGCGGATGAAGGCGCCCGAGGCGCCTGGGGCGTCGTTGGAGCAGCGGCTGTCCGATGAGTTTGCGACCCTGAACCGCGATTGGCGCCGGATCGCGATCACCGAGGCCGGCGAGGCGCAGTGTCAGGGGATGGTCCTGGCGCAGGTGCCTGGCGCGCGCCTGAAGCGCGTCGAGCAGTACCGCGGGGCGTGCGCGTTCTGCCGGCGCATCGACGGGAAGGTCATGGAGGTGGTTTCGCCGGATGACCCCGACAAGGATGGCGAGACCGAAATCTGGGCTGGCAAGACGAATATCGGGCGATCTGCGGCGCCGCGCATGCGCGTGGGCGGTATGCTGGTGGAGCGGCCCGAGGATCAGCGCTGGTGGGTCGCGGCAGGGGTGCAGCACCCGAATTGCCGTGGCGCGTGGGTCCCGGTACTCCAGGACGAGCCGGGCGACGACCCGGAATTCGGCGCGTGGCTGCGTGGCTTGGTGGGGGGGAAGAAGTGAGCGGTCCGCATCCCGTAACCCAGGGCGCCTCCCGCAGTGCATCAAAGCCGCTGCTCATCCTGCAGCGCGGCGTCGCCCTGAACCCCGGCGAGCCGACGCGCGAGCAGGCGCAGGAAGGCCGATACAAGAAGCCCGTGGTCGAGTTCCAGGGCCTACGCATCCGCATCGAGAATCCTGCGGGAAGCGTGCGCCGCGGCGTCGACGGCGCCGGGAAGGCGTGGGAGCAGCGCATGGCGTACGCGTACGGGGAGATCGCCGGCTCGATGGGCGTCGACGGAGACCCGGTCGATGTGTTCGTCGGGCCGAACGACGATGCGCCGATGGCCTACGTCGTGCACCAGCGCAAGTTCGGCGACTGGACGCAGTACGACGAGGACAAGGTGATGCTGGGTTTCGGCAGCCGTGACGATGCCGTCGCGGCCTTCCTCGCGTGCCACACCGATCCGCGATTCCTCGGCCCGGTGACGCCGATTCCGATGGAAGAATTCAAGCGCAAGGTGCGGGCAACCAAGGAGAAGCCCAAGATGATCAAGTCCGTCGTTGTCCTATTCAAATCCTTCGTCTCCGGCCATTCCCGGCGGCTGAAGTCCGGGAAGGTTGTGCAGGTCGCGCCGTATTCCGACAAGCGTACGCGGCACGCGGATGCTGGAGAGGGTCAGCTTGCGCTATTCGCCGCGCCGACGCCGGAACGTGCGACGGCAGCGAAGCGCGTCACGAAGGTGGCGCCGCACCGCCCCTCAGTCTCGCAATTCGATTCGATGATCAAGATCGCGGCCGACTCGATCGGGAAATTGCGCACATCCGATGTGGGCCGAGTTCTGAGCGAGGCGCCAGCGCATTACCGCGCGGCGCTGGCGATACACATCCAGCACGAGCGGCCCGACCTGGCGCAAGAGGTCGACGAGGTGATGGCGGAGTTGCGCGGCGAGTCGGGGACGACCACGACGAAAGAGCCCGCGCCTGCGGCGCCCAACGCCGACCCTGACCGCGCGGAGCGCGCGCGTGTCCGAGCCAACGCGGCAAAGCGGGCGGCCGAAGAGGCCGAAGCCCGCGGCGAGAGGCACAGGGCCATGATCGAGCGCGGCCGTGAGAGGCACGAGCGCGAGTCAGCCGAAAGGTACGGGGGTGGCGGTGAGGACGAGCGCTACCAAGCGCTCCTGGAGTCCGAGATCCCGGGTGCCGCGTGGACTCGGGGGAAGGGGCGCATCAGCGGCCATTACGCCGTAGTGCTGCCCGACCATAATGGGCCGGTCGGGAACTACCACAAGGACCCGAAGGACGCGATTCGCGAGGCGAAGGAGTGGATCGCCGCGCGCCAGCGCGCGAATCAGCGCGATGAGGCGAGATCCGCGTCGCTGCAACTATTGCGCGACCGGCTGCTGGCCGGAGGTGAGGTCGGCGACGCCGATCTGCGCATGTTGGATTTGCGGGCCGCTGGCTCCGACCTGAAGTGGTTCATCCCTGCCGCAGCCGAGTTGTTCGGAATCACATCCCGCGCGGTGCGCCCGCTGCTGCTGGGAGAGATCCGCGTCGGCCATACGGACATGGGCGCCGAGCGCGAGCGCGTCTCTCCGAAGCGCGCCCTGGAGCAGATGGCGTATCGCATCAAGAACGGAAGCAACGCTGCGCCGGATGCCGCCGACAAGGCCAACCCGCGCAAGAAGTATTACGTCACCATGATCCGCGGCGATCGCGTGGCGCGTCTGGCTGGGCCGTTCGACACCCACGAGGAGGCGCTGGCGCATGTCGACCAGGCGCGCAAGGTCGCCAATGAGGTCGACCCGCGCAGCCACTGGGATGCGTTCGGTACTTCGGGGATCGAGTCGGACAACCACGCGCCCGGGGTGCTGAACAAGGATCTTGGCATCGGCGAGCACGCGCCGAAGGCGCAGGAGGAATCCGGCCACCCGGCCCCTACTCCGCGGGTGATGCTGTCGATGATCCCGGAGGCGAAGCGCGACGAATGGCTCGCTCGGTACCGCGAGCAGCACGAACTGCACCATTACGAACTGGGGCAAGTCCGCGAGAAAATGTCGCGGCTGCGCGGCAAGATGCACCGCGCCGAAACCGGGATGCGCGAGGCGGAGGCTTTCGTGGATTCGATGCGCAGCGCGCCGGTTCCCGATCCGCAGCGCGAGGCGGAAGGTCAGAAGGCGGCAGACATGCACCGCGCCGAGTTCGAGAAGGTCCGGCGCGAGTATGACCGGCTCGTGGGATCGCACCAACTGCTGCACGAGCGAATCGCCAAGTTGGGGCGCGAGCAGGAGCGGATCTATGGCGCGAGCGGCGACATGGATATGGACTGGCCGGCGATGCGCAAGCGTACGCCGGAGGAGCAGCGGAAGCACGAGGCTGACATGCTCAAGATGTACCGGCAATACTACAAGGAGCGAGCGATGACCAAGGCAATCCTGATCTTCACGAAATCCGACCGCCTCTCCCAGCGCACCCGCGAGCAGATCGGGCGCGTCGGGAGCGTTCACCGGGAAGACATGCCGGCGGATGTTTTCCTGGAGCCCGGCGAGCGCAAGTACCCAGTCAAGGTGAAGCGCGATGGCAAGTGGGTCTATTCCGAGAAGCTGCTGGTCGCGGCGGCTCGCGAGGCGCGCATGCACGGCCGCGAGGACATCGCTGGCCGCGCCGACAAGATCCGCGAGCGCGGCTAATCCGTAGGAGGTCCCGGGATGTCGGAGCAGCTTGGCCTATTCAGTGCGCCGGTGCAGGTGAAGGGGACGGTCCGGAAGGACGGGACCGTCGTCAAGCCGCATACGCGGATCCAGAAGGTCGCATTGCATGCCGAGGTGCATGGGGGGGGCCGGTCCCATGAAGAGCGCGCCCCGCGGCTGCATGCGTTCGTGCGGCGCCATGGCGGCCCCGAGCGCGTCGCCGAACAACTCGGGACGATGTCGCCGGAGCAGCGCGCCGAGTTGGTGGCGAAAATGGCGGCGCTGGATGGAGGAGACGCGGCGGAAGTTAGTGCTCACTTCGCTGCTGCGGCGCAGCCTGCGACGGTGGATCTGTTTGGCGCGGTGGCACCAGCGCGGGCATCAACTGAGCCGGAACCTGCGCCGATGCTGGAGGATCCGGCGGCACCGGCGCCGATCAAGCCGTCGGAGTCGGGGCCGTTTGGGGTAAGGCCCGGCACCAGCAAGGCGCGCCGGCGCGAGATCAACGCCGAGGTGGTCGACCTGCTCAAGACTGGCCGAGGCGAGTTCACCGCAGATGAGCGCGCGCTGATGGCGCAGTACAGCGGGAACGGCGGCTGCGGCGACAGCCTCAACGAGTTCTACACCGACCCGGATGTGGCGTCCGCGATGTGGAAGGTTCTGGCATCCCTCGGCGTGGGGGCCGGGGCGGTCCTGGAGCCGTCGTGCGCCACGGGCGTTTTTATCCATACGGCGCCGACGTCATGTCGCGTGACGGGCGTCGAACTGGACCCGGTCAGTTCGGGCGTCGCGCAGGTGCTGCATGGAGATCGGGCCGAGGTCGTCAATGCGTCCCTGGAGCGTTTCGCTCGGCAGGACGGCGATCGTCAATTCGATGCTGTCATCGGGAACGTCCCGTTCGGGCTGCGGGGCTCGCTGATCAAGGATGACAAGCGGGAACTGAAAACGGCCGAGGGATACTTTCTGGACACGGCCCTGGACAAGACGCGCCCGGGCGGCATCGTCGCGCTCGTCGTTCCGACGGGGGTCATGGACGCGAAGTCGAACCGATCCCTCCGCCAGCGGCTGCTGAGCAAAGGAGAATTCCTCGGCGCCATGCGGATGCCGAATACGGCGTTCGAGCACTCCCACACCGAGGTGACGACCGACATCGTCGTGTTCCGGAAGCGCGCGGACGACGCCGCTGGCGCGCTCGGGACGCTGAAGGCTGCGCAGCTAAAGGCGCTCGGGGTATGGGACGACGAATTCCTGTCGGGGGGCTACTTTGCTGGTCGCGGGGCTCGCCATATCTTCGGGTCCATGGAGCCGGGCTGGCGCGCGAAAGCTGGGATTGGCCAGGACATCACGGTCAGCGGGTCCATGCAGGGAGTTCCGGGCGCGATCGCCGCGTGGGAGCCCGACGAGTTCAAGACGGCCACCCCGACAGCCGCCGATGTGGTGGCGTCCCTGTCTGGCGACGAGGATGCTCAGCGCAAGGCCCGCGGTGGGGCGCTCAAGGTGCCCTATGGGCAACCGAAGGTCGGCGACACGAAGGTCGTCGAGGGGATCACCTACATTCTGGAAGGGGAGCCGCCCCGGTGGCATGCCGTCGACCAGTACCTGCAGGACGAATCCGTCACGAGCGCGCAGGCGATCGCGTCCGATATTGGGCGGCTCCTCGATGGCGACGCAACGGACCGCGAGAAGGTTGAGGAAGCGGTTCGCGCATGGGTCGAGCGCTACGGAATTCCGTCGAAGAACAAGAACCTGATGATTGCGGCCAGTACCGACCGCGGCCTCTATCGCCTGGTCGGCGCCGTGAAGCCCGACGGGTCGTTTTCGGACGTTGTGACTGGCCGCGCGACGGAGGCGTCGGCGGGTAGCGTCGGGATGATCGCGCAAGCCATGGCGATGGAGAGCGACACCGGCGCGTTCACGGCGCAGGATCTGGCGAAGCGTGCCGGGAAGGATGTCGATCAGGTCGAGGACCTGATGTTCGCGTCGCCGGACTATGCGTACCTGGGGGACGGGAGGTGGACGACGATGGACGTCTACCTCACCGGCGAGCTTTGGCCGAAACTGGACGCCGCGCGCACCGCGCTGGGGGCGCCCGGGGATCTCCGAGACGGCATCGAGGCGAAGTACAAGGCTCAGGCTGAGCGCCTGGAGCAGGCCATCGATCCGAAGTCGCTCGAAGATGTCGAGGTGATGCTGAATTCCGCGTTCGTGCCGCTGCCGGTCATTGCAGAGTTCTTCAACGAGCAGAAGCGCGCCATGGTGGGCGATTGGGCTGCCAAACAGCCTGACATGCAGATCGATTTCCACGATGGTCTTTACCGCATCAGGGGGGGACTCTACAACCGCGAACTGCTTGGGAAATACCTGAATCGCACCGGCGTCAAGAAGGACGATATGCCGGAGATCGATCGGTGGAACCGAGAATTCAAGGAGTGGCTGCTGTCGTCGCCGTTCCGGGAGGAGGTGGAAGACCTCTACAACCGCAAATTCCGCGGCTTCGTGCAGCGCGACTTCTCGGATGCCACAATCGACATTCCGGGCATGAATACGGATGGTCTGAAGCAGTACCAGTACAGCGGGCTGCGCTGGGCCCTCGCGGCCGGCAAAGGGATCATCGCGGCGGATGTCGGCCTCGGCAAGACGGCGCGCGGGCTCATGGTCGCGCGCATGGCGAAAATCACCGGAGAGGCCAAGCGGCCAACCTTCATCGTCCCGAAATCGGTGCTGGCGAACTGGGTGGCCGAGGCCGACAAGTGGTTCCCGGGGTCGCGCGTTCTCGTGATCGGAGAGACCTACTCGAAGGACAAGGACGGCAATTTGCGGTCGAAGGCGGACACGGCGGCGGAGCGCAATCGCAAACTGCACGACATGACGCAGAACGATTACGATTTCGTGTTCATCTCGCAGCCTGCATTCAACGATATCGACTTGGACCCCGTGACGAAGGGGCAGTACGTCAACGATGATTTCTGGGTGCAGCGCGGAGACGCGCTGGGCAACGCTGGCGACAAGCGCCTGAACAAGATCCGCGAAGCGTACAACCAAGCGATCGCGAACCGGGAGTTTCAGAAGCGCACCGACGCGATCCACTTCAACGACCTCGGCATCGACATGCTGATGGTCGACGAGTCGCACGCATTCAAGAACCTCTACGCCGCGCGGGCGCGGTTCGGGGAGACGCCGAAGTTCCTGGGTGGCCAGGGGCTATCCAACCGCGCGCTTGACATGCAGATGAAGTCCCGTTGGGTGCGCGAGCACAACGGCGGCAAAGGCGTCTTCATGCTGACCGCCACGCCGACCAAAAATTCTCCGCTTGAAATCTACTCGATGCTGTCGCACATTGCGCCGGAAGCGTTTGATCGCATCGGGATCCGCAATAGTGAAGAATTCCTGGATCGGTTCTGCGAATTCAAGAATGACCGGATTCTCGGCACCGATGGCACGATCCAGGACGCGCTCGTCACGGTGGGTTTCAAGAACCTCGGTGAACTGCGCGAGATCATGCGCCGGTACATCGACCGAAAGACGGCCGCAGATGTTGGGCTCCAACTTCCGGCGCGCGACGATCACATGCACTTGATCGACATGACCCCGGAGCAGCAGGCGGTCTACGCCGGGTTGCGCGAGGATCTTGCCGAGTCGGCGTCCAAGAAAGACGCTACTGGGGACGCGCACATTTTCTCGATCATGGACAAGATGGCGAAGGCCGCGATGGATCTGGAACTGCTGGATCCGCAAGCCTACGCTGGATCAGAGAGCCCGAAGTACGCGAAGGTCGCAGAGAACGTCTTGAACGGCGCGAAGGATGGCGGCCAGGTTGTTTTTGCTGACTCGGTGGGCACCCACTACAAACTGCGCAAGGCGCTCATTGCCGCGGGGATGAAGCCCGAAGAGATCGCCATTATGAACGCCACCGAGGCGCCGACGTCTGCCAAGCGGCAGAACATCGCTGACGATTTCAACGCCGGGAAACTGAAGGTGGTCATCGGCAATACGGCTACCATGGGGGAAGGCCAGAACCTGCAGAAGTGGACGGCCGACATTCACCACATGGATCTGCCGTGGGAACCCGCCTCGATGCAGCAGCGCAATGGCCGCGGCCTCCGGCAGGGGAACACGAATGCGTCGGTGCGGATCCACACCTACCTGAGCAAGGGATCGTTTGACGGCTACCGCTACCAGTCCATGACGGCGAAAAAGGATTGGCAGGATGTACTCTGGAACGGCGGCGACAAGGTCGAGAATCTGGCGCGTGAGGGAGTTTTCAGCCGCGACGATCTGATGATCATGCTGTCTGCGGACCCGGAGGCGGAGCGCGCCAAGGTCGCGGCCAACAAGGCCGCGGCGCAGGAGAAATATGACGGCGAGCGCCGCGTGGAGGCGGCGTCCGAGTTCGTGCGGTTCCAGTCGCTCAAGCGCAGCCTTGGGTCGATGAAAAACCGGGATTCTGCTACGGCGCGGCGACTGGAAGCGCGGCTGGCGGCGTCGCGCCGCGGCTTGGAGAACAACCCCTATTTCACCGCCAAGGGTGCGCTCGACTCCAACGATGAGGTGTTGATCTCGCCGGCGACGGGCAGCGTAATTTCCCGGAACATGGGGATCGAGGTCGACGAGCCGGGCGACGCGGCTCCGAGCCGCTGGGTGGTGACCGGGGTCAGCCCAGTCGAGCGCACGGTAAGCATGCGCCGCTACGCCGATACAAGCGGATCGACTGGCGTTACGGTGCCGCTCTCGAAACTCGCAGACGGCGTCCGGGAGTTCGCGTTCGACCAGGGGGCCGAATCCGCCGAGGTAAAGGCGATCATGGAAGAGGCTGCCAAGAAGTCCGTCGCGTCGATCTCCAGTTGGAACGCAGTAACCAAAATGCCTCCTTCGGTGCTGGCGGCGAATTACGATCTGATCCAGCGGCAACTGAAGGATGGCGCGAAATCGTACTCGATCCGCGATTTCCCCTACGGTACCGTCCCCATGATCAATCGTGCGACCGGCGAGTTGAAGATGGCGGAGAATTACGAGCACGCCAAACTGCACGACACGCACGACTATCTGCTGCCTACGGAAGACGCGAAGGAAAAGGCGATCCGGGCATGGATTGACGCGCGGCGCAATTCGCGAGTGTCCACTGATTACGTGCAGCGCAAGAAGGGTGCTGGCTCGCGGAGCGGGGTGAGTGATCGCGTGGCGCGCCGCCTTTACGCAGACGCGCCGTATTCATCCAAGCACATAAACCCCTTCAGGTCGCTCATGCAGGCCATGAGTGGCGGCGCGTCCCACTACGGGGAGGCTTCGCCACTCGAAAAAGAGGCGCGTGCCCGATTGGCGGCCGAGCAGATGCGTCGCATCAAGCGCGCGCCGAGCGCCAGTGATGCGGTGAAGGAACTGCTTCCGTTGGCGCGGGTGACTGGCCGCAGCGGCTCGGCGGCGTCAACGACCCAAGTCGATGCGTCTGAAGCGGTCGCAAAATACCCACGCGAGGCGCTGATGATGGCGTGGGCTCGCGCCCGGCACCTCGGGCAACTCGACGCCAAGATCAACGACACGACTGGATCGTCTGCCTATGCGTTTGGGGGCGCCACCGACACGACCGTGCACGGGGCACTCATCCGCATGGCGCGAGCGAGCGGATTTGACGGGCTTGCCGAAGCCTTCGCGGACACTGCGGAAAAGCACGGGGCCGCGAAGGATGACGCCGAAACACTCCGGGCGATGACGGCCCACTTCAAGAAGACGCGGCGCATGCTGGAGCAAATCAAGAAGCTCGGTGAACGTATGGGCATCATGGACACCACGCTCGGCCAACTTCGGCAGCGTCATGCTGGACTGGGGACCGAATTCTCGGCCTCAGACGGCTATTATGACCGCGGCCGCAACGACATGAAGTTCGGGGACCAAGTGGCCGCCCTGATGGAGAACGCAAAGTGATCGACCCCAAGCAGTTCGCTGCGAGCGTCTTGCAGATCCTCCAGGACGACCCGCGGAACTACCGCAATTTTGGCCCGTACTGGTTCTTCGTCAAGGCGCTGATGAAGCGCTACTACACGCGGGCGAATCTCAGGCACCTGGGTGATTACGATGACCCGGCGATGGCGGAGAGGATGCCCCCTCACGATTCGCTGGAGTCGGCGATCGAGGGAGCGACCGAGTTCTACCGCGGCGCGGCGGCATACGGCATGGGGACGAATGAATTCGTCGACGCAGACGGAGACCCGTTCATCGTCAACGACCCGGATGCCGGGCTGTAGTGTCGTGAATCTATGATCGGGAGCATGAGCCCCACAATCCTATTTCTGAAGGCATCCGCCATCCCGCCGGGGGCTCGCTGGATCACGATACATCCGGGGGGCGACAAGGATGCCAAGGGTCAACCTGTCCTCATCCAGCCGCAGCCGGATGGCTCCGCGCATGTCATCGGTGGCGCTGGCGGGGCTCTCAACTTCTTGAAACTGCGGGCCGTCCAGTCCAAAGCGGACTACGCGAAGGAAGCGGCCGATCGGCGCAAGGCTAAGACGGCGGAGCGCAAGGAGCAGCGCGCCCGGGACAAGGCGGCCGGTATCGCCAACGCCAAGAGGCAGGCCCACGAGGCGGTTCAGGCCCAGCGGAAGGAGGTCGAGCGCGAGTTTGTCAGTACGGTCGCAGATGCGATGGGGTGGGACCCGGATGCGATCCGGTTCCCGGAGGAAAAGTACGAGGGCGTCTCGGATGCGGCTCGGGCAAAGGCGGAGGGGAAATTCCACCGCGAAGTCCTGGCGAAGGCGAACGAGGCCGTTGCGCTCCAGCGCCAGCGACTTGTATCGGATGCGGCCGCCAGGATGGAGGCCGGCATATCGGAGATCCCGCTGTCCGATGATTCGCCGTCCGTGATTTCGGTTGCCGACCTGGACGATGTGCGCCCGGAGGGTGCGTCTCTCGGGTTCGCGCCGGCGTACCGCGAGCGCGCCGAGGCTAATGGGCTTGACGATTCGGAGGTGCAGGAGGCGAAGGCCGAGCGCCGCGCTGAGATGACCGACGCGCAGCGCGCTGCGGCGGTCGCCCGCGGCGAGACGGCGCGCATGGTGAAGGATGAACTTGCGCGTATCCAGGCCCCCATCCTGCCGGACATCCGCGCGGACCTCGCGGGGGCGAAAACTGCTGTGAAGATGATCGCGGCGCAAAAAAAACTGCGCCAGATCCAGCGCAAGGCGCAGGAAGCGAACAAGGAAATCGCGGCGTCGCCGTCCGAGCCGAAGGCGTACGTGTTGGAGTACACGGCCACGCCGGACGACGAGGAAAAGGAAATCGCGTCCGATATCGAGGGGGACCTGCGCACGATCAAGACGCGCGCCTTTCTGGCCGAGTTCCAGCGGCTCGCCGGCGACTCGCCGGGAGAAACCCTTGGCGTCCATATCGCGGGCGGCGCATTCAACTCGGTCAATTCGCTCGCGCTGGCGACCACCGGGACGGCTCTCGTCGACCGCAGCGTGGTGGACGTCCTGGGGGTGGCTGGCGCGGCCGAGGTGCTGGCCCGGCGTCTGCAGCGGGATCTCCCGGATCGCATGTCGGCGATCGCCGACGGCATGGAGGACTTCCATCTGAATCATTACATGGCGGCGACCGACGCTGCCATGCAGGAAGCTCGCGAATTGACGGATGCGGCGAAGGAGATCGAGATCGGCGACGCATCGACTGGCGCCGATCTTGCGCAGGCGCAGGAACTGAACCACCGGCGGCGCCGCGCCGTCGCGGATGCGCAGCGGATCGTCGGGCGCACGCTTGGCGAGATGGAAGCCAATGCGGCGCTTGTGGTGGCGCTGAAGTCGCCGCCGCGGGGTGATTTCAAGGTGTCGCTCGGGAAGGTGGCGCCAGAGTCGGCGATCGTGCAGTTGCGCGCGATCGGGCTGCAGCGCGGAGACTACTCGCTCTCCCGTGTGGGCGCCGATACGTTCCTCACTGTCACCGATGCCGGGATGGGCCGGATCTCAAAGCCCGTCAACCGCGCCGACTTGGACCAGATCAACCGCAACATGGCGATCATCGGAGGTGCGCACGACGAGGATGGCTGGTTGCCCAAAGGCGTTGCCGACCGTCCGGATCTGGACATGCACCCGCCTGCCGGCGTCGCGCCCCAGTTGGCGCGGCCATTCGCGCCCGGGTCCGATCTGGGGCAGTCCCTGCGGGATTACATCGGCGGTCGCGCAGCGGATGGGGACGCGCCCGGAGACATCGTCGCCGATATTCAGTCCGCCGATTTCTTCCGGACGGTTGGGGAGGGCCGCGCCGAAGAGTACCGGAAGGCCCTGGACGCCGTGGCGCCCCTGAAGGGCCAAGACGGGAAGCCACAGCGCGCCGAAGCTCTGGCCGATACGTTCGACAAGTATGCGGATGCGTACGTCGATGCGATCGGCGGCTCGCGTGCGCCGATAAACCGCCAGCAGTTCAAGGTTGACGACAAGGCTGTCGATGCGCTGCACCGCGCACTCGCCGAGACGCCCGAGGGCACCGCAGCCTACAAGCAGATCGGCGATCTGGATTCGCAGGACCAGCGCGCATTGCGCGAGTTCTGGTACCGGAACGTCGGGAAGGAAAGCCCTGAGCAGGCCGCCCTCCGCGCCGAAGCCGAAACGCTGAAGGACAACGAACCTCCGAAGGAGGTCGCCGATATGTTCGGGGAATCCGCACCGAACCCGGCGTGGGCTGACTGGAAGGCGCAGCGCGACGAGGCGGTCGAAAAGGCCAACGCGGCCGGAATCGACTGGGGGAAGTACGTCGAAACGATGCGCGGCACGCCGAAGGCGTACGAGGCGGTCCAGGATCTGATCCGTTCGCGGGTCTCCGGCGGCTTCGCGCGCGCGTACAACACGCTCAACCCCGGTGCGCCCCTGAAGACCGGCAAGACGGTGATCCGGAACAATCTGTCGCACCTGGATGCAACGGATCCGGAAGCGCGCGAGGAGCGCCGCCGGAAGGAGCGCGAATTGGTGGACGCGCTGCGCGAGCGCGACGCTGGTCGCTATGCCAGCGGTTCCGTGACGCACAAGATCGAAGCCGCCCGGGAGCGATCCGAGGCGATGGAGCAGTCTCAGATGGGTTTTTTTTCGTCCGACGAGATGGGAGCCGATGCGAATGCCGCCGCGGTCCCGCTTGGCGCCGACGAGCGTCACACGATCGGGCACGCTGCGGAGCGCCAGATCGCGGGGATGATGGGAGTGGTCGGCCACAATTTCAAGCCGGGGCAGCCGGTGAAACTGTGGCGCCCGAGCATGTCTGGACCCAAGAACGCGGCGCGGCAGCGCTTGGTCAAGATGATCGAGGCGAACAAGCGCGTAGTGGCCGCGTTCGGGACTGGCAGCGGCAAGACGCTGCTGTCCATGGCGGCTTTCACCCATCTGAAGGAGAACGGGAGCGCGAAGCGCGGCCTTTTCCTGGTGCCCAGCATCGTGCAGGGACAGTTCTCGGGAGAGGCGCTGCGCTACCTGCAGCCGGGGAAGTTCGATTGGCATATCGAACCTGGCGCATCCCGCGAGCAGCGGATCGCGGCCTACAAGAACCCGAAGCACGATTTCTGCGTGATGACCCATCAGTCCTTCCGCGATGACATGGTGCACCTGGGCGCGCAGCATGCGGGCATCAGCGAGGACGAGATGGTGCAGCGTCTGCGCGGCATGCCGGAAAAGGACCGCGCCCGGTGGATGAAATCGGTCATGGAACGGGAAGGAATTTCGTTCGACTACCTGAATGTCGACGAGTCGCACAACACCGTCAACCGCGCCGGCAAGGAGAATTCGACCCTCGCGAACATCGTCGACGCGCTGAGTGCCAACACCCCGTACTACGTCGCGTCAAGCGCGGACCCAGTCAAGAACGACGTCTCTGAGATATTCGACGTCCTGCACAAGATGGACCCTCAGCGCTACGCGGACCGCGGCGAGTTCATGCGGCGGTACGGCCCCGACACGGCTGGGTCAAAGGATGCACTCCGGCGCGAGATGGCACGGTACGTCTACCCATCGAAAATCGATCCGGAGGTACATGCGGACCGCGCGGAGCGCCTTCTGCCGCTCTCGAAGGAGCAGCGCGATGCCGTAGCGGCGCTCGATGGCCACTTCGCGAACGCCAGGATCGCGAGGATGGAGGGCCGGGTCGACATCGATGCGATGCGCGCGATCTCGCCGGCGTCGTTCGACGGGATCCCGGATGGCGACGCCGAGGCCGTGGCGCGGGGGCTCCAGGAAAATCTGGGGATCCTGAAGGGGTCCGCGATCCAGCGCGTCCTGAGCACGTCCGCCGACAACCCGAACCTTGACGAGGTGGCAAAGGCGGCGAAGGAGCGATCTGGGCGCCCGGGCGTTGTGTTTGCGCACTCGCTCCAAGCCGTCCGCATGATCGCGGACCGTTTGACGAAAGAAGGCCATCGCGTTGTGTCGTTGACCGGGGCCGACAGCGCCAAGGAGAAGGAGGCGAAGCGCCTGGCGTTCAACCCAGAGGGGGGCGCCCCCTCCGCCGACATCCTGGTGGCATCCGATGCTGGCGCTACGGGGATGAACATCCAGCGCGGCCAATGGCTGTACCAGTTCGACACTCCGATGACGGCCGCTACGCACGCGCAGCGTCAGGGGCGAATTTTTCGCACGGGCCAGACGAACGATGTCGAGTTGATCGACGCAGTTCCGGACCACCCGTCCGTGCATCGAGCGCGCGAGCGTTTGCGCACAAAGTACGGGCTGCGGGAACTGATGACGACGCCCATGGATGGGCTCGACGATTCTGGCGTTGCCTACTACCTCCGGCAGCGCGAGGTCGCTGCAGGTCATGGCGGTGATGATCTTTTTTGAGTAGTATTTGTCGATGACTATTGATGCCGTTCGCGGCCACCTAGGGGAACTTGCCGCGCTCTCCGCCAAGACGGAAGCGGCGGAGCGCCGCATCCTTGGCGTGGCGCTGAAGCGACTGGATGCCATCGACGAGGAAGTGCCCCCAGCGCGCCGCGCGGCCCTAGCTGGCGGCAGCGCCGAGCGCGAGCGGTACGTTCAGATGATTCTGGAGCGCGGCCAGATCCAGCAGGTGATCGCGAGGGCCCGGGCCGTCCTATAGCGTCGTGATGCCATGCTCGGCGCATGGATGAGCACGAGGTCCGACGCACGATCGTCGAGGACGAGTATTACCCGGCCCACGATCAGCGGTCCGAGTCCGAGATATTCCGCCGCACCAAAGCGGCCGGAGAGCGTGCCGGGCTGCGCTGCGCGGTAAGCGGGCGCGCCGACGGGCTCGAATACCACCACGTTTTCCTGGAGTGGGCGGACGCCGACGGCGTCGACTGGGCGACGGTCAAGGGCGTAGCGACGGGCACGATCCTGGCCCTCCCCGTCCTCGACGCGCACACCGACATGCCTAGCGGGGAGAGCTACCCAGCCGAGCAGTCGCTGATCTGGGTCATTTGCCGATTGGCGGCCGCCCGCGGCTTCGACTGGGCATCCTTCGATCCGTCGAAGCCGGAGACCTTCGTCGACTCGCCGGCGAACATGCTGGTGCTCAACGAGAAATTCCACCGGGCGAAGTTCCATGGGATCCACGCCGAGACCTTCCCGGTCTGGGTTTTCCAGGCGTGGCCGCGCGTCGCCGGCTTTGTGATTTCTCCGGACGACAAGAAGTCGTGACGGCAGCATAGCGTCATGGAACGATACGCGCAGAGTCCCGAAGACTCTGAATTTCTGAGCGTCCGGCTGATGCTGAAGGCGGTCCCGCAAGAGGACGCCGGGCAGCGCGTCATCTATTGCGAGGCGTCCGACGAGTCGCTGGACGCGCAGAACGAGGTGGTGCTGCAGAAGGCCCTCGCGGATAGCATGGAGTACATGCTCGCGCGCGGCAACTTCGACATCGACCATCTCACGATGACGGGCGCGAAACTGGGGGTTCCGGACTACCTGCTCTACGAAATCGGGCGCCCGAGCGACATCCGATTCCGTGATGGCAAGACCTTCGTCAAGGGATTCGTCTATTCCGGCGACGGCCCGGCGGCGGAGCGCGCGAACTACTTCTGGAGTTCCCTCACTGATATCCGGCCGCCGGCGCGCTGGTTCCCGAGCGTCGGGGGGCAGGTCCTGAAGTCCGAGATTTCGATCGACCCGGAGCGCAAGGCCCGCGTGCGAAAGATCACGGAAGTGCGCTGGGCGAACATCGGTTTCTCGAAGCAGCCGGTGAATCAGCAGGTGACGACCGTCGACACCGTCCCGATGGATGTGTTCGTGAAGTCGTGGGCTGCGGACGGCATTGTCCTGGCGAAGACGCTGACGGCTGGCTACGGGACCGATGCGGCCACCCTGGAGGGGGGCGGCGCGGTGCGCAAGCAGTCCCTGTTCGGCGTGCCCCTCAACTATTTCGATTTCCGCGACCGGATGGCGAGTGATATCCGGTCCGGGAAGGCGGGGAAGAACCCCGGCATAAAAGAGCTTGTCGCGCACGGCGTCAAGGTCTTCGGCCTGTCTCGCGGCGAGGCGGCCGAGCATGTGGAGCGCATGGTGCGCGATATCAAAACTGGTCTGAAGAAACGGAGCAAGCGATGAGCTACGACAAACTCCTGGCGGAGTTGGATGAAGAGATGCGCAAGGCCCTCCCGACCGGCGGCGACGAGGATGACAAGCAAATCCTGAGCGCGGCCGGGGAGGACGACGTCAATAAGGACGGCGGCCTCGTCCGCACCGGCGAGCGCAAGGAAGACGACGACGACGACGACGACGAGGACGACGGCATGACCAAGTCGTTCCAGATCACGCTCGAAGACGGCACCACGATCGACGCCGTCGATGGCGCGCAGATGGTCAAGGCGCTGGGTGCGCGCGTCGATGCGGCCGAGGCTGAACTGAAGAAGGCGGCCGACTTTTCGGCTGCGGCCGTCGCCCTCATCAAGAAGCAGGGCGACATGATCAAGTCGCTCTCCGAGCAGATCCAGAAGGTCGGCGGTGAGGGCCGCGGTCGTCGCGCCGTCGTGTCCGTCACCGAGAAGCCGGCGCCGGGCGCCACGATGGCGAAGGGCGCCGAGAACGGAATCAGCGCGGCCGATTTCATGGCGAAGGCAGTCGACGCCATGAACAGCGGGCGCCTGACTGCGGGTGATGTTGCCCGCGCCGAAGCCTACCTGAACCGGGGCCACCCGGTTCCGGAGGCGATCGTCAAGCGCGTGTTCGAGTAAGCCACGCCGGTCATAACCAAAGAAGGGACCTAAGAAATGCTGCCTCAAATCATTCTTCCCCAGATTTCCGGCGGGGCCTCCACGACCGGCGAGATGGGAATCAACGATGTCGCCGAACTGCGGAAGGCGCTCGATGCCGGATACGGCACCGATGTGTCGACCCTCCAGGGCGGCGCTGCGCTGCGCATCCAGTCGCTCGAAAAGACGATGCTCGCGACCATCCAGGAGAACAAGCACTTCCGCCTGTTCAACGAGATGGCCAAGACCAACGCGACGGCAACCGTCGACGAATGGACCGAGCAATCGAACATCGGGGGCTTCCTGGGCGGTTCGACCAACACGGAAACCGGCGTCATCGCGGCTTCGCAGGGCGCCTACAACCGGCGCGTCGGGCTGGTCAAGTACCTGATGACCCGGCGCGAGGTTTCGTTCGTGGCAAGCCTGCAGAACGCGATCGTCGAGGCGGAAGCGGTCGAAGCGCAGAACGGCGCGCTGCAACTGCTGACCGATGCCGAGTTCCTGTCGTTCGAGGGCGACTCGACCGTGGTGCCGACCGAGTTCGACGGCATCTACGCGCAGCAGGTCAACGGCGTGTCGACCGGCTCGATCGACCCCGATCACATCCTGGACGCCGCTGGCTCGAATCTGGCCTCGGTGAATCTGGTCAACAAGGCCGCGGCGATCATCTCCGCGTACGGAAACTTCGGCACGCCGACGCACATCTTCATGTCGCAGAAGGTCCAAGCCGATTTCGATACGGGCCTCGATCCCGCGTTCCGGGTCCCGCTGGCCAACGTGCCAAACGGCGGCATCATGCTGGGCGCTCCGGTTGCCGGCATCCGCACCTCCTGGGGCGACATCAAGACCATCCCGGACGTGTTCATCCGCGATGAAGCGCAGCAGATGCCGTTCGAGGTGTCGTTCCCGACCGTCGCTGCAGCGAATGTCGGCTTCAAGCCGGCGTCCGTCGTGGCTGCCGCGCCCGCCAACAATGCCTCCTCCGGCTTCACGGCCGCGTGGGCCGGGAACTACTACTACTACGTCACCGGCGTCAATTCCCAGGGCCAGTCGACGGGTACGGTTTCGGCGCAGGTCGCCATCGCTGCCGGCCAAGCCGTCACGCTGACGATCACGGCGTCGGCCGGTGGGCAGGAAACTGGCTACGTGATCTACCGTTCGCGGACCAATGGCGGCAACTCCATCAGCGGACTGCCGGTGGTGACGTCCGACTTCCGGCAGATGGTCCGGGTTGCGAAGGCAGGTGCGACCACGACCTACACCGACCTGAACACCGACATCCCGGGCACGTCGAAGGCGTTCATCCTGAACATGACGCCGGGCAGCAACGCGATCACCTGGCGCCAGATGCTGCCGATGCTGAAGTTCCCGCTCTACCCGACCGTGTCCGCGACGATCCCGTGGGCGCAGTTGATGTTCGGCTACCTCCGGATCGGCAAGCGGCGTCACCACGTTGTCGTGAAAAACATCGTTGCCGACTCGCAGTCCTGGCGGCCGAATTCGCTGGCGACGAGCTAATCGCCGGCGGTTGAGTGACACCCGGGCGGCCCGCGCCGCCCGGCTTGGAAGGAGTGATCAGAATGGCCAAAGTGATTTGCACGCTGCCGAATGCGTCGACCAAGATCAACGGTGTCGCGTTCGTGGAGCACAAGCTGGGGATGATCTCGGAAGAGGTGTCGGACGAGGTTGCGGCGGGGTTCGCCAGCATCCAAGGGTATGTGCTGCACGCGCCGCAGAAGCGGCCAGGCGTGCCCCCGGTGCCCGCGCCGACGAAGCCGATCGAGCCCGAGGCGCCCGCCGACCCCGAAGTGTTTTAACGTCAATCGGACAACGGAGGTAGAGAATGAGCCACAACAACGGTACCGGAAACGTGGTCGACGAACTGAACCACGCGATGCCGGCGACCTACCATGCGCAACTCGGGACGCTGCTCAACGAGTTGATCACCAACTACAACGCCCTGCTTGCGCACCTCGATACGGCCAACCTGACCGGCATCGGGAACGCGAACGCAGCGACGTACGGGGCCCCGACGCTGGGCAGCCTGTAACCAGCATTCTGACGAGGGGAAACGCATGTTCGGCAAATTCAACTACCTGCGCAACAAGATTCAGGATTTTGTGCTGCGCGGGCAAGCCTTCGCGCCGGTGACGCCCCTCTACATGGGGCTGCTGACCTGCACGAACGGCGAGATCGCGCGGTCCACGACGTACGCGGTTGGCAACACGGCCGTCATCCAGACATCGGACGGCACGTACCACCTATACGCAGTAACGGCCCAGACTGGCGCGACGGCGGCTGCCGCCCCGGCGTTCCCGGGCGTCGAGAACGAGGTGATTACCGACGGTGGCGTCACCTGGACGGAGCAATCCGCCGGGCTCCGCGCCGGGACTGCCGCGGTCGAGCCGGCTGGCGGCGCGTATGCGCGCGCTTCGGTGGCTTCGACCATGACCGAATGGTCCGGCACACAGGGCGCTGGCACCACGGTTGCGTCCACCGGCACGACGGGGCAAATCTCGAACAACGTCGCAATCCCCTTCCCGACGTCGACCGCTGCCTGGGCCGCGTCGCCGGCGATGATCTGGGGCTTCGCGCTCTGGGACGCGGCCAGCGCCGGCAACGGGTACTACTTTGGGCCGCTCGCGACTCCTCAGAACGTCGGGTCCGGCGTGACGCCATCATTTGCGAATGGGACGCTGACCGTCACCGAGAAGTAAGGGGGACGGCTGCCTTTGGTCGGCGCCTTGGCTGGCGCCGATTTTTTTGGGGGATCCATGAAACGCGCACTCGCACTCGCACTCCTTCTCGCCCTCGCGCTCTCCGGTTGCGGCGGCGGCCTATCGCAGATCGAGAACCCGCAACTGCTCCAGTCGGCCCCCATCGGTGCCGCGCTCTACAACCTCGTCACGACGACCGGCACGCGCAATTTCGTCGTGCCGCTCTCGAACACGACGGCGCAGATCGCTATTGTCGCGGGGGCGACGCCGACATTCACGCTCTCCGTGAACGGTTCGGCACTCATCAACGGAACTGGGGTATTCCCGATCGGCTCGACGGGAGACTACACCGGCTTGTCGCTCAACGGCGGCGCAGCAGTTGAGACCGTGAGTACCGTGACGCCGATGTCTGGCATCACGAAAGTCGGGCAATCGGGAACGCTCTACACCTCGACATGGGCAAGCGCCGGGGTGCAGTTCGCTACTGAGACCGTGACTTATTCGGTAGCGACGAACTCCATTGTGGACCTGTCGTTCTGCGAGACCATCGCGCTCACTGCCAATCCGAATCCGTACGGCATCAGCACCAGCACATCGCAGGCCTGCTTCTTCGTCAACTCGTCGGGGACCGTGGACGCGATTGAGATGCAGATACCAGTAAACGGCGTGACCGTGCCGTTTTTGCAGAAATGATCTACCTCGAAGCCCGCTACCTCCCTGGCTCGCACGGCCACGAGCGCGGATTCCGCGACTGGTGGACGCTGCTGACGTTCTGGCACGTCGATGACGCGCGGCAGGAGGAGGGGATCGCAAAGCGCGGGTGTTCGGCACTGACCTTCCGCATCCGCGACGGAAAACGACCGTTGCGTATGGTAGGCCCGCGTATCAGCTTGGCGCGAGGCAAGCCGCTCACGGCCAAGCAGATCGAGAGGGCCAAGGCTATGCGGGCCAAGGGTGTCCACTGGCAGGTCATCGCAGACCTACTCCAATGCTGTGCGCCAACGGTCAGGAAATATCTGAGGGGCAATAATGCTTCGGCTTGACAACGTAATCTGCGGCACTTCCACGACGGGCACCGGGACGCTGACCATTGCTGCTACGCCTTCGGGCGTGGATGCGATGGACCTCTACACCGCGTTTGCCGGGATGGGGCTAGGAACAGCTGCGGGCATTCCGATTTCGTACGAGATCATCGAGTACACCGACAACACTTACACGAAGCCCCTCCAGACCGAGAAGGGTATCGGACTGCTGACTCTGGGCGCTTCGATCACAGCGACGACGCTGGCGCGGACGACGGTTCAGACCACGCAAACTGCACTATCGACGACCCCGGCTTTCACCTTCAATGCCCCTGCTGCGATCACTATCGGCACGGCTGCGAACTGCTTGGTTTTCATCGGGTCCAGCGCGTTGGACACCATTAGCGTACCTCCGTGGACGGACCTTACCGGACTTCCAGGAATCATGCCTATGAGCGTGAATATCGGGGCAAATGGCACGCATGCGCTGACAAGTGGGCAGATGGTATGGTTCCCGCTTTTGCTGGGAATGCCAGTTGTCGGCGCTGTTTTGCGCACCATCGTCTCCGGGACTTACACCGGAGGAACTAGCAATCTTTGGGGCGCTCTCTATAAGGCCGGATCAAACGGCCGTCCTGGGAAGTTGATCGCCGATTTCGGTGTTCTTGGTACGGCTGGATCTTCCCTATCATCGGCGTCCATAATCGCATCGGCGTCACTGGCTACCCCTCCGCTCTTGGTCCCAGGGCACTACTTTGTCGGCATTGAAGCGGCATTTTCCGGAGGAACAGGGACGCCGTCTTTAGTGTGTAAAGGGGTGCCGGTCTTGATTGGGGTAATGGGGCTCCAATCCTCTGGAGTCCCGCAGAACTTCGCTACGTCTACCGGTAGCGGGGCGTCTACGGACTTCACCGATCCGGCCACGCTTACGAGCTATTCGCCGACGGCAACTTACAACGCCTATCCGGCCCTGACAATTGGAGCATCGTAATGGAAAAACTCACAGTCACACTCCCGCTTCTCCCAGGTTGTGATGCCGCGCTCCAAGCCGCTACGATCTCCTACGAGCATCGTCCGGATGGGTTGTATGTCGCAACCGCGCAGGCTGCGCAGGCAACAACGATCATCAATGGCTACACGACTGCGAATGCGCTGACGTATTGCCAGGGGTTGCAGAAAGGCAATGCTGCCGCTACTCGATGGGCGGTGATGACCGGAGGCCACACTACTGCCGCAGGGATCCAACTTGCAACGGATGCCGGGAGTATCACGCTGCTGACAGGACTGTACTCGACGGCGCAGTCCGGTGCCACGGGACCGTTCAGTTTCAAGGATCGCAACGGGATTTGGCAAACGCTCACTGCTGCCCAGGTCACGACGCTATTCCAGGACGTGAGCGCGTTCATCCAGTCCTGCTATACGGCGGAAAACACGCTCGATGGCCAGATCAACGCTGCGACTTCCTGGCAAAACTGTCTCGCCATCAACACGGGCGCGGGAGCGTTTCCCGCGAATAGCTGATGCTCGGGCGTGACGCTCTTGGCCGAAGTGCGTTAGGACGATTCGTTCTTCCGGCGAGTGGGGGAGGGGGTGGCGCGACGCCCCTCGCGGTGTCTGGCGGGGCGACTGGCGCCGCAGTCCTATCCGCTTCGATCGCGCAAGGAATTGCCTTGGGTGCCGCTGGCGTGGGCGCGTCGCAGGCTTCCGCGGCGATCTCCCAGTCGCTCGGACTGTCTGCGGACGCAGTCGGAGCGACGCAGGCTGCGGCGCAACTATTCCAGTCGCTCGGCCTTTCGTCTGGCGCGGTAGGCGCCACCGATGCGTCGGGCTCGATCTTCGTTGGCAACACGCTGTATGCCAGCGCGGCAGGCGCGACGTCGGCCTCGGGTTCGATCTCGCAGTCCCTCGGGCTGTCCGCATCCGCCGTCGGCGCGTCGTCGCTTAGCGCGACGATTCTCCAGGCCCTCGGCCTGACGGCGCAGGCGTCGGGATCAAGCATTCTTTTTGCGGGCTCGTTGTCGCAGGGGCTTGCGATGACGGCTGCGGCGTCTGGCGCGAGCGCGCTCACCGCTCCGATCCTGCAGCAGATTGGCCTTTCTGGCGCCGCGGTCGGAGGGTCGGCCTTGTCCGCTGGCATGCTGAGCGCGCTCGCGCTCCGCGGCGCGGGCGTCGGCGCATCCGACCTTTCGGCGACCCTCTACCAAGCTTCATCCGCGCTCTCTGGCGGCGCAGCAGGCGCGTCCGAAGTCACTGCGGCCATGAGCGCCGCCATGGGGCTGGCTGGCGCCGCAAGTGGCACGTCTGCTGGGGCTGGAGCACTTGCGCAGGGGCTGCGTTTGATCGGTGCTGCGATCGGCGAATCGACCCTGGATGGTGCCATTTCGCAGGCCCTCCGGATGGCAGGCTTCGCTGCTGGCGCTTCCGGGGTGGGTGCCGAATTGGCGCTGTCGCTGCTCTTGGAGGGGGCCGCTCAAGGCGCATCCGAACTGTCCGCGACGGCGAGCGCAGCACTTGCGCTCTCCGCGCAGGCGATCGGCGCTACTGTCGGCTTGGCGCAGTTTGGCGGTTCTCTGCCGCTTGCTGGGGGTTCCGAGGGTGCCTCCATCGTGTCCGCTGGCGAATTGCTCGTCGGCGTCGTATTGCCAGATGGCAACATCATCATCGTCGCGCCAGCCAGTCGGGACTTTATCGTTGGGTCTGGCCGCACATTCAAGGTGCACTGATGCCGAATTCATTCCAAACCGATAGCTCCGGGCTTTTCGCTCGCCAGCAGGTGTCTGCGTATCTGGACTATGCGTTCGATTGGTCCGATTGGTTGCAGTCCGGCGACTCGATCCAGACGAGCGTCTGGGGTACAGACTCCAAACTCACGACGAACACCGAGAACATCGTCGGGGCGATCACGAGCGTCTGGATCCAGGGCGGAACGGCCGGGACGTGGTATGCGGTGACCAACACCGTAACGTCGAAGATGGGGCGTACGGACAGCCGCACGTTCCGGCTCTACATCTACGATGACACCGAGGCGTCGAGCATCCCGGACACATCCCTGCTGTTCACGGATATGGTGTCGGCGATCGCATCCATTCGCCGCGACCGGCTGATGTTGCTGGCGTCGACGCTTGTCGACACCTCGTCGCTGAGCGACAGTTACGTGTGGGAGAAGATCCTGGCTGCCGAGGCGCAGACGGCCCGGGATCTCCGCGTGCCGCTGCTGCCCACCCAGTTCTTCCCGCTCCCCCCGACTGCCGACCAGATCGCTGCGCTCCCCCCCGGCATGCCGTGGGATGTCGATCCGCCCTACGACTATGACCCGGATTTCTTCCGCGGCGAGAAGTGGGGGTATCTGGTCACGCGCCAGATCCCGATCGTGTCCGTGCAGTCGATCGCGTTTGCCTACCCGTCGCCAGCGAACGAGATTTTCACGATCCCGTTGGACTGGCTGCGCATGGACCAGCGGTACGGGCACATCCGGATGGTGCCCGCGACCCAAGCATTCAGCGCGCCCCTGTCGGCGTTTATGATGCAGGCGCTGGGGGGTGGGCGCACGATTCCGTTTATGATCCAACTGACCTACGTCGCCGGCCTCACGAATGCCGTGCAGATGTGGCCCGACCTGATCGACGTCATCCGCAAGCGCGCGGTCCTGAAGATCGTCCAGGATGGGCTCATGCCGCAGTCCGGGTCCATCAGCGCGGACGGCCTGTCGCAGTCGATGAGCGTGGACGTCGACAAGTACGAGGATACGATCGATCGGCTGCTGTACGGCCCGAAGGGGTCCAACGGCGGACTGATGACCGCAATCCACGGCGTCCGCACAACCGTGATGGGGTTCTGAGATGCGCAAACTTGAGGTGGGCGCCGTCGTCGTCATGGATGGCCGCAAGATGAGGCACCTCGGAGATGGCCAATTCGAGCCGGTCCCGGAGCCCGAAACGCTCGCCAAGCGCTTCGGCGCCGACGAGTACGAGCCTTTGCATAGGGTGCCCGATGCAACTCAACGCGGCGGCGTTTAACCAGTTCCTCGGGGCGATCGGGCAGCAATTCCTCTGGAAGCAGCGATCGGCGTGCCCGTGCGTCAATCCGGACTCGGGAGCGGCGAAGCCTTCATGCCCGCAGTGCCACGGCACCGGCCATATCTGGGCACCAGGTGTAGCGTGCGTGGCCGGCATTGCCGGGCAGAAGGCGCAGCAGGAGTGGGCGCGATTCGGGCTCTACCAGTCCGGGGACGCCGTGGTGACAATCCCGGCGGCGAGCCCGATGTACTCGATGGGGCAGTTCGACCGCGTCACGATGGTCAACAGCACCGAACCCGTCTCGCGCGTGATGACCCGCGGCGCGCCGGATGAGCGATTCCTGCAATCGGTGCAGTCCGTCACCGGCGTATTCTGGCTGGACGCATACAGCAACATCGTGCCGGGATCGATTCCGGTGGTGAATGCGGATGGAACGCTCACATGGGGCGCGACCGGCGCGCCAGCGGTTGGGTCGCAATACTCGATCAGCGCTGTCGTGTTCACGGAATACTACTGCTTCGGGCCGCTGGCGAGTGATCGTGCAGACTTCCAGGGCGCATCCCTTCCGAAGAAGGTCGTCCTGCGCAAGTTCGACCTGCTTGGCCGCTAGACGCTGCGGCGGACCGCCTCGGCGAACGCCTTCTCGGCCATCGGCTGCATTTCGTCGGCGACGCGCTTCGCGATGTACTGCCCCGGCTGCGCCGGGATGACCCATCCTGGCGAGTCCTCCGACATTACCCGGAAGGTGAGGTACGCGCTCGACTTCTGGCGCCCGGAACCGGTGTTGAATCGCACCATTCCCGCATAGAGGTCGGTCTGGTGGTGCGGCTTCGCGAGCGGCATGAGCCCAGCCTGGAGGCGCCCACCCCACGAGTACGATCGCTGCGGCACCATCACCTGCGACTTCCCGGGCTGCTGCGACGGCCGCGCGCCCATCGCGGTCACGCGCGACGGGTCGAGCGCCTTCGCCAACGTGTAGACGCTGAGCGGCATCGGGTTGCTGTTCGTCCCGGGAGTCCCGTGCCGGAACGGGATTATTAGGTAGCGCCTACCTTTCTTGTTCACGCGCACCTTGAGCGACGTTTGCAGCATCGCCTTCAGATCGCGCGGGGGGCGCCCGTCCTCGATCTCGGCGGCGTATTTGTAGGACGCCGTGACGACGGCGGCGAATGGCCCCGTCATGGATGCCGTGATCGACTTCTGGTATGCGTCCTTCTCGCCGCTCCAGAGTTTCGCGCGCATCACCTCTTCCTGCCACTTGATCGCCGTGGCCTGCGCGATGACGCGCACCGCCTGGGTGAGCAGCGGGAAGACCGTTTGGTCGACAATCCCGCGCCATTCGCGGATCGACGGTAGTTCGACTCGGACACGGATTTGCGCCATGGATGCAGTGTCGCGTCACGCCCGCGTCGTGACGGCAAGATGCCGCCATGATTTCGATGATTCAGCCGCTGCCGGTCGGCAACGCTCTGCGCGTGTATCTCCTGCCGCCTGCGGGAGCGCTCGCGAACATCGTCCTGCGCAACACGACCGGGACCTTCGCTGGATACAACGACCCGACGGCCACGCAGGTCTACCAGGGCACGCAGAATTCGGTGCTCGACTACCAGGGCCTCGACAACGGCACGACCTACTACTACGCCGATTTCTACCTTGTCGGAGGCTCCTGGGTGGCAGGCAATGTCGTGTCCGCGGTGCCGGCCTCGACGTACGTCGATGCCTCCACGGACGCGCTGACGCTGGTGCGAGATCGCATTTCTGCGGGGATGCAGGCCGAGGTGGCTGCGGGATCGCTCGTGCCCAAGAGCGGCCTCATCCGCGTTCTGACGGCGCCCCCGGTCTTCGACGATACGCTCTGGCCGGTCGTCGTGGTGCACGTGGAGTCGGACGGATCGGACCAGCGCGCCATCGGCGAAGAGATCGGCGCATCCATGCCCGACCCCGTGACCGGGACATGGGCCGACTCGGAGGGGTGGCAGGCCCGCGTGCAGTTGAGCGTCACCGGATACTCGCTCAACCCGGACGAGCGCATTTCGCTACGCCAGGCGATCCGGCGCGTCATCTTGGCCAACCTTCCGGTTTTCAACTCGGCCGGTATGACCGAGGTGTCCTTCTCCCAGCAGGATGTGGAGGACTTCACTTCCTACGGGGCGCCCGTGTACTTCACGACCGGCACCTTCTCGTGCCTGTCGCCGGCCGCAGTTTCCGATGCCGTCCCGGCGGTAACGGATGTCACGGTCACCAGTTCTGTGCCCGAACCCATCGCCGGGCTGACGGCGACGGCAATCTTCTGATAGGGACGCAACAATGCCACCCACCACGAATCAACCGAGCGCACCGGCGGAAATCCCGGAGACCCTGGACGAGTTCTGCGTGCGCCTGTCCCTCAAAGACAAGCGCGTGCACATGATCGGCGCGTTCCACCACTCGGAGCGACGCGCCGGGCATGCCCGTGATACCGGATCGAACTTCGAGGCCCGGTACGTCGCCTTCTGCAACAAGCTGGTGTGAGGTAAAAAATGAGCTTCTTTTTCAATGGGCGCCTCTGGACCTCTCCGGCCACGATGTCGGCGACGAACGACAGCGCCATGGCGAACCAGAATCTGTCGGTCGGGAATGTCCTGTGCCTGATCGGCGAAAGCACCGGCGGCGCGCCGAACACGCCGCTGTCGTTCGGCAGTCCCGCAGAAGCGCAGGCGGCCCTGATGGGCGGCGAACTGATGACCGCGGCCATGAAGGCGTTCAACCCGAGCGACGAAACGGGCGGTCCCGCGACGGTCATTTGCATCCGCGTGAACCCGGCCGTTCAGTCGACGCTCGCCCTGAAAGATGCCAGCGCGAATTCGGTGATCGACCTGACGTCGCAGGACTACGGCCAGTACACGAACGGCATCAAGGCCAAGATCGCGGCCGGCTCGCTGAGTGGACTCCAGGCGACCGTGCAACTCGGGACCTCCTATTACGTCGGGGATAACCTGGGCCGCAACGCCTTCACCCTCCAGTACACGGGAGCCGCGGCGACGGCGACGATGGCGATCACGAATTCCGCGATCACCCTGTCCGCGCCGACCGGCACCGTAGTGGGGACCGTCGATCTGACCACCTACCAGACGGTGCAGCAGGTCGTCGACTACATCAACACGATCCCGGGCTTCTCGGCCACGGTGTCGGGCGCGAGCGGCACGACGCTGGCACTGAACGGCCTCGATTCCGTCACGAGCCAGGATGTCAAGACGGCGCTCTACACCGTCACGGCGAACCTGCAGGCGGTCGTGGATTGGTTCAACAGCCAAGCGCAGCCGTACGTGACGGCCACGCGGCCGGCTGGCGCGGGCGCGCCGCCGGCGATCGTCGGCTTCACGTACCTGTCGGGCGGCTCGGACGGCGTCACCACGAACACGAACTGGGGCAACGCCTTCACGGCGCTCCAGTCCGTCGACGTCCAGTGGATCACGCCGATTTCGTCGGACCAGTCCATCGTCGCGATGTGCGACGCGCATTGCCAGTACATGAGCACCGTTGGCCGCATGGAACGCCGGTCGATCTGTGGTACGGCGCTGGGCACGACCGACGCGATCGCGATCAGCGATGCGCTTGCAATCAACAGCGACCGCACGTCGCTCGTGCACCTCGGGTATTACGACTACGATCCGGTCACCGGCGCGTGGACGCTGTACTCGCCATACATGCTGGCGGCAATGATCGCCGCGGCTTTCTCTGGTCTCAACCCCGGGACGCCGCTGACGAACAAGACGCTGACCGTGCGCGGCCTGGAGCGCATCCTGCTGGACCCGACGGACACCGATCCGCTGATCCAGGGTGGCATTCTCTGCGTCACGCAGTACCCGAGCGGCTTCAAGGTCGTGCAGTCGATCAGCACGTGGCTCGCCAACTCGAACTACGACAAGGTCGAGCAGTCCGTCGGATGGGCGGTCGACTTCACGATGCGGAACGTGCGCAACGCGCTGGACCCCCTCCGCGGCAGCAAAGCGAGCCCGATCCTGCTCAACCAGGCGGTGTCGAAGACCGAGACGCAGTTGCGGCAGCTTGCCGTTCCGGAGCCGCAGGGCCCAGGCGTCCTGGTCGGCGATGCCAAGAACCCGCCGTACAAGAACATCACGGCGACGCTCTCCGGAGACGTCGTGCAGGTGGCGTTCCAGTGCTCGCCGGTCATCCCCGACAACTACATCGCAGTCACGGCCGCCCTCGTGCCCTACAGCGGCACGGCGACGGCATAACCTGGAGCGCTGAAGCATGTCAACCCAGAACATCAAGACCCGCAGCGGTAACCGGGTCGTCGTCGTGATGAACGGCGTTCAGATCGGCGCGCTCCAATCCGTGCGCATGAACGACGACTATTCGCCGGAGCCTGCCAGCGGCATCGGGGATATTCACGTTCAGGAGTGGGTGCCGACGATGGCGCGCCATTCCCTGTCGGTCTCGAACATGGTGATCTACGCCACGACGCTGCGCGAGATGGGCATCTCGGCGGAAAACGGCGACGCAGTCCTCCAGGGCCTCGTGTTCGACATCGAGACCTATGACAAGGACACCGGCGCGCTGCTGCGCAAGTACGTGGGGTGCTCGTACGCTTCCGGCGACATCGAGATCCAGAAGCACGCGATTCTGATTTCGAGCGGGATGTTCAACGCGCTCGATGCGGTCGGCGTCGGCCTCTAACCGGACGACTCCGGTACGATTTGGCACCGGCAATTTTGCGGGTGCCTTTTTTTTGACGGGGGTTCAGCATGGCGCGTGAAAGGATGGCAACGGATTTTCATGTGACGGTGGAGGGGGTTGGCACCTTCTCGTTTGCCCGGCGCACCATGCGCGACGAACTTCGCCTGAGTGCGGAGTATTCGCGGATTACCGAGGGGGCGGACCCGGTCCCGCAATGGTTCGACTTCATCGCGACCGCGATCGCGGCGCTGAAGGTGCTCACGGTGTCGGCCCCGGACGGGTGGGACGTCGACCAGATGGACCCCCTCGACGACACGACGTATGATCGCATCACCTCTGTCTTTCGCGCCTTGCGCGAAAAGGAGGGCTCTTTTCGACGCGGGGCGAACGGCCCGAGCCAAGGATCGGGGGCGCCACGCGGCGCGGACGCTGGCGTTCTGGTTCCGCAACAGGTACAACCTGGCGCCGACGGATCCGCGGTTTCTTGACGCCACGCTGGAGCAGATCGAGGAAGATTTCTGGGCGCACCACTACCAGCAGAACCCGGTCCGGGAGGAGTTCGAGGATTCGGATTTTGACTTGGCCAGCGCTTTGGAAGGGCCGAATGGTGAGGACTGGGAGGGGGTGGTAAGTGGGTGACGTCAATATCCCGATCTCTGCCGACTTCGACACCTCGTCGACGGACCGGGCCATCGATGAGTTCCGGGAGGGGATGAACCGGCTTGCGAAGTCGGTCGCCGACGCGAACAAGACGAAGTTTGAGCCCGTGAGCGCGGCCACCCTCGACGACCTGAAGCAGGTCGTCAAGCAGTTCGAGCAATTGAAGCGGATCAACGGCGGCCTGAGCGACCGGCTGCGGCAGACGGGGCAGTCGGGGTCGTCACCCTTCGGGCTCGACTTCGGGCGCATGTATGACAACCCGGCGGTGCGCGCGCAGCGCATGCTCCGATTCTGGGAATACGTTACGGCCGGGACGCGGTTCGGTTCTGGCGTCGGGCGCCCAGATGAGCCCGCGCCGGCGCCCGGTGGGGGCTCAGCCCCTCCCCCCCATTACAACCCGGGGTGGTGGCGCCGCATCGTGGGCGCCGGGCTTCGGGGTGCCGGAGGGGGGGGTGCCGCGCTGAATGCGGGCCTTGAGGCTGGTGGCCGCGGCGGATTCGGGCTCGGGCTCAAGGTGTTCGGGGGTGAGCTTGCGGCGCGCGCCGTCGGCGCGGTTGTGGGCGCGATTGCCGGGAAGGTGGGCGACGTCCAGCGCGAGATGATCGGCTATGACACGCTCAAGCGCAGCGTGGGGGATGTCGGGGTCTCCTTCGACGGACTGAAGGACACCCTGCGCGGGACCGCCCGCGCCATGCACATCACGTATGACGAAAGCCTTAACCTTGCGCAGTCCTTCGCCCGCGTAGCGAATGTCACCGGGGGAGGATCCCTCGCCGCATCCGTCGCGCTGTCGACCGGCTTCGCGCGCAGCTACGGGATCAACCCGCAGGAGTCGGCTGTCTTTTTCGGACGCATGGCGCAATTCGGCGTGGCGCGCGGAGGCGATCAATCGCGGCAGTTCGCGCTGCAGATCGGTGAGGCGATCGCCCGGTCCGGGGCCTTCGCCAAGACCGGCGAGATGTTGTCGGCGATCACGAACTACACGACCCAGCAGACGCGACTCGGCCTCTCGTCGGCGAACGCGCTTGGGTACGCCTCGATGATGACGGGGCTTCTGCGCTCCGGCGTGCCGGGGCTGGCGAACGATCCCACGGGCGTCGCGAACCTGCTGGGAACCATCAACTCCTCAATCCAAGCCGGGGGTCGGGCCGGCGAAGCTGGGCAGATGTTCCTGTATCGGGCGCTTGGCGCATCGACGGGCCTCGATCCAATCCGGACTCAGATGCTATGGGAGCAGGGCGCGTTCGGGATGCAAGGCGGCAAAACCAACTTCCAGCGCATCACTGCCCTCATGCGGCGCATCTACCCGAATTCGATGTGGGGTGGCCGCGGCGCCGAATTGCGGTGGAGCGCGATGCACCGGCTTTTGGGGATCTCGATCAACCAGGCGCAAAAGATTGACTCTGTTTCCGATGCGGACATCGGAGCCTTGGCACGCTATGCGACAGCGAACCACATAGACATTTCGGGGGTAGGGTTCACCGCGATTTCTCCGATGGCGCAGGCGCTGGCGGATAAGCGCTTGACGCCGGCTGCGCGCCTCGCGCGGATCCGCGCGCTGGCGGCGCAAGGCCAGAGTGGCACCCTCGGAACCACTGTGCGTAATGCGCAGACGGACATGAGCAACCTCGCGAGCAGCATCATCTCGCCGCTGATCGGCCCGATCAACGACATCAAGGGGTACGTCGCCAAGATCGCCGACAAGATCGGGGCGACCGCGGGGTCGTGGTGGGACGCCGGCCCGCGCAGCGGGATGGGTGGGTTTCTTGGAGGAGGCACGCGCGCGCAGCGCAACCACAATCCGGGGAATATCGAGTTCGGGGCCTTCGCGCGGCAATTCGGGGCTACCGGCTCCGATGGCCGATTCGCGCAGTTCCCATCGGACGCCGCTGGCGCTGCGGCGATGGGCGCACTCATCCGGCGCAAGTACGCTGCGGGGCTCAACACGATCCGCCGCATGTACTACGGGAACGGTGCCTCCGATGGGTGGCTCGGCCACGGCGCCGACTTGGCGCGCCAAGGCCCGGCGTCCGTAGCGGCCGTCTCGCGCATGACGGGGCTATCGCCGGACGCGCTCCTGTCTCCGGAGCAACTGGCGATCGTGCAGCGCGCGATGATGCGGCAGGAGGGGTTCTTTGCGGCGCAGTCTCCCCGCGAGATCACCCACCACCACGTCCACACGCTCGTGGACCAGGGCGGCCGCCGGATCCCGGCGGTGAGCACCACCATTTCGTCGTCCGGCGTTCCGACGCCTGCGGGGTACTGATGGTCGCCGTAAACGTCCGCACGTACCATCCAGACGTCCGGGTCACCCTCTACAAGACCGTTACGCGCACGACGCTGGACGGATCCACGAGCGTGAACGGGCGGCTCGGGAAGCAAGGTCAGGCGATTGATCTTACGCGCCACCTCGGCGAAACTGGCGGCGTCCAGGTATCCAAGTCGCGCTCCGCCCCCGCCGGCGCCTTCGCGATCACGCTGGCGGACCTCCCATATGCGGCTGCCGGCGGCTTCGACTCGTTCTATGGGGTCATCGAGCCCATGGACATGATCGAGATCCGCATGCAGCACGGCCCCGGGGGCGCGGCACCTCCAGTCATCATGCGGGGCTTTGTCGGCGAAGTGCGACGCACCGAGACCATGGGGGCCGACGGTCGCCCGCATCGATCGGTCACCATCACCGGCCAAGACTACGGCAAGCTCTGGCAGATGATGCGAGTGGTCTTCTTCGTGAACTACATCACGGGGCAGTACATGCTCGATGGATTTGCGCTGTTCGACAAATTCGGTGTGGGGGCGATCACCGCGGAAACGGGGAGCGCCTTTGTGTTGGAGGTGCTGTCGAAAATCATCAATCCGTACCTCGCCAACATCGTCCAGGGCACCTCCGCAATGCCGTCGACGATCAGCATGGATGGCTCGGCGCTCCCCGCCGGCATGACGAGCCTCACTGGGCCGCAGAACCAGGAGGGTTCGATCTACGACATTCTGCGCAACTACCTCGATGTCGGCGCGTGGAACGAACTATTCATCGAGGACCGAGCCGATGGCCCGTGGCTCGTGTACCGGCCACTCCCATTCTTCGATGTGAACGGGAACCTCATCCAAGCCGGCGCGCCGCTCCTTACGCCAGTCCAAGTGCCGATCGAGGATGTGGTGTCGATGGTCGTCTCGCGTTCGGACGCCGACGTCGCGAATTACTTCTGGGTGAACGCACCGCGGTTCGACATCAATTCCGGGTTCTGGGAAAAGGCGTGGGCGATCCCGACCCAGGGGCAGACCATGAGCACTGCGACCTACCAGAATAGCAACGTTGCCCTCTACGGCATCCGCCTGATGCAACTGGATTCGCAGATGGGTTGGAGCGATGTCACCAATTTTAGTTCTGGACTCCCCTCCGCCGAGAAAAGCATCCGCGACACCAGCATGGCGAACTGGATCAACCAGCGGCGCCAGGTCCTGATCGACAACAACAAGGACAACGTCCTATTCGAGCGCGGGTCGATCCGGCTCCGCGGCAACGAAACGATCCGCGCGGGCGCGTACATCCAGATTGTCCGCGGGGACATGGCGCCGATCTACTACGTAGATGACGTCACCCACGATTACGTGCCGTTTCAGGGGTTTTGGACCACCGTCAACGTGCAGCGCGGGACTGGGTTCATCGAGCGCGTGAAGCGCGCCGGTGGCGCTGCGTCCCCCTACACGAGCGAATTGGAGGCCGCCACCAATGGCTGATCCGCGGTTGGGCCGCGTGGTGCGAACGCACCCGGAAGACCATTCGCTCGACCTCGTCATGGTCGACGACGGCTCGCGCTTGGCTGGCGTCCAAGTCCTCTCGCCGTCGGCGAGCACCAACACTGGCGTTGCGGACCTGACGGAGCCGGACATTTCCAGCACCGGCAACCCGTGGGATCTCACTGCGTCGAAGGGCCGCGACGTCCTGGCGGTCGTGCAGTTCATCGGCCGCGTGCCGATCGTGATGGGGTTCATCTTCCCGCAGATTTGCCAGATGACGTTCCCCGACACCAACCGGCGCGTCAACCGGCACGCTTCGGACTGGTACACCACGGTCGACGACGCCGGCAACTTCGAGGCGTATCACCCGAGCGGCACGTACTTCCGGATCGGATCGTCTCCAGCGCACGAGGACCTGACCGGCAAGGACTTCGACGGTCGATGGAAGATCGACCAGAACACGCAGTCGGCAGTCCACGTGCACCTGGGCGTAGCGAACGCCGGGGCGCCGGTTGCGTCCGTCGATATCGACCCGTCCGGGAATGTTTCGGTCCAGAACAACGGGACCGCTACCGTTACGTCGGGGGGAGCCGCAACCGTGACGGCGCCATCTGTCACGGTCGACTCGCCGTCCTCGACCTTCACGGGAGCCGTGACGGTGCAGGGACTCCTGACCTACCAGGACGGCATCGCCGGCAGCGGCGGTTCCAACGGGTCGGCCATCTCCGGATCCCTCGCGATCACCGGCGGCGATGTCACGGCCGATACGGTCGGCCTCAAGTCGCACACTCACTCCGACCCGCAAGGGGGCACCGTCGGGCCCGCGTCGGGCTGACTTGTCGTGACCGTAGACTGCGCGCATGCCCATCGTCAACGCTGCGGCGCCATCCTCGCAAAAGGCCGACGTGCGGCCGATTTCGTTCGTCCTGGACGACATGACGCGCGGGCAGACGGCGCCCGTCACGCTCGATCTGGCGATCCGGCCGGAGGAACTGAGCCGCAACGACCCATCCCGGCTGAGCGTGCAGCAGACCCTCGGGGGCGCATGGGGCGACAACTTTGGGCCTGGCGTCCCCACCATCAACATCTCGGGGCACACCGGATGGCGCCGCGGCTACGGGCCGACGACGGCCGACGGCGTGCAGCGGTTCGCGGATCTCTTCCAGCAGGTATTCACCGGCTGGCATGACGCGCGCGCCGCCGCGGCGGCCGCTGGCAACGATCCGTCACTCGTCAAGTTGATCTTCGCGGACGCTCTGGACGGATTCGCGGTCGAGGTGGCGCCCATGGCGTTCACCCTGCGCCGGTCGCGGTCGCGGCCGCTCCTGATGCAGTTCCAGATCGCAATGACGGTGCTCTCGCAGCAGGTCGACGCGCTGGGATATCTGCAATTCAGCGGGGGAAGCACGCCGCTGGGCGTTGCGGCGCAGAACCAACTCGGGCTCGCGAGCATGTCGGTGTCGACGTCCACCATCTCCAGCTACGCCTCGCAAGTGAGCAGCATGATTTCGGGCACTCTGCAGTCGCCCGTGCAGTCGCTCCTTTCCATGAGCGCGTCCCTCTACACCGGGATTCAGTCCGCAGTGGGGAGCGCGTCCCAAGTCACCGATCAACTCGTGGCGCTCGGACAGACGGTGGCTGTCGCGGGGGCGAATGTGTTCCACACCCTCGCGGCCGTTACGCAACTCGGGACGTTCGCGAAGGGCTCCCTGATGCAGGTGGCGGCCGCTTACCGGAACATCGGGTGCGTCCTGTCCAACTCGATCCAGCAGCAGGTGCTGTTCAACGATTTCCAGGGCCTGTACGGATCGTCAAACTGCTCAAGCACGGCCGGCGGGAGCCCGATCAGCACGTACGCGCTCTCCAATCCGTTTGACGCGATGTTCCCGGGCGCATCGTCTGCGCCATTCGGGATCAGCACGTCCGCCTCGTCGTCCCTGAGCGCGCTCGCGCAGAGTGACCCCGTAGCGGCGCCTCTGTCGACCTCGGCGCTCCAATTTCACCTCGGGAACCTCGCAAGCGGGCTGTCGATCCTATGACGACGCCATTCACGCAAGCGCTCTACGGCTATCGGTTCGTCGGCACGCAAACGGGCGACAACCTGCAGGCGGTCGCGTCACGCGAACTCGGCGATGGCACGCTCTGGCCGCAACTCGTCGCGATCAACAACCTGCAGCCGCCCTATCTGACGGACGACCCTGGCGCCGTCGCGCCCGGGGTCATCTTGACGGGGTCGCAGATCATGGTCCCTGCGCCGCGCCCCACGGCGAGCGCAACGACCGACCCGAATCAGGTCTACCTCACGGACATGACGCTCGCGGCCGACGGGATGGTGGCGGTCGACGGCCAGGGCGACTTCGCTACCGTGTCCGGATTGGCGAACGTGAAACAGGCGCTCCAGTCGCGGATCGAGACCGAACAGGGAGGCCTGATCATGCACACATCGTACGGGTCGCGGATCCGGCGCATGATCGGCCAGGGGAACGGCCCGACCGCGGGCGTCCTCGCGGCGCAGTATGCGCAGGCGGCTGTTCTGGCGGATCCGCGCGTGTCATCGTCGCCGTCGGCGGTCGCAACGATCACGGGCGACGCAACCTCGGTAGTGGTGCAGGTGGTGCCCGTTAGCGGCGCGCCGATTTCGATCAACGCGGCACCATAGGGGACGCAATTGAGTTTCCAGATCAAGGATTTCGCCTCGATTACGGCGTCCATCATCAACCTGATGAAGGTGGCAACGCAGAAGATCACCGACTTCACGGAGGGGTCGATCGCGCGCACGATCATCGAGGCGCCCGCGGCCGAGATCGAAGAGCTTTACCTGCAGATGTACCTCGGCATCAAGGACGCGATTCCGGTGGCGACGTACAACACCTTCAATTTCCAGGCCCTCGCCGCAGCGCCCGCGACCGGGCTCATCCGCGTCACCGTGACGGCCCAGACGGTGCAGCAAACCATCGGCGCCGGTGCGCAGTTCTCGTCGTCGCAAACGAGCAACGTATTCACCGCCACGAACGGCGTGACGATTCCCGTTGGGGCGACGTATGTCGATGTGCCCGTAGCGGCGACATCGCCCGGCGCGGCCTCGAATGTGGGCGCTGGCCTGACTTGGACGGTGAGCCCGGCACCGGCGGGATTCGTGAGCGCGTCCAACGCCGCCGCCTTCTCCACCGGCACCGATGCCGAGACGCCGTCGGCGCGTGCGGCCCGATTCGCGGCCTTCATTGCGTCGCTGGATCGCGGGACCGTGGCGGCGATCCAGTATGGGCTGAGTACCGTCGCGATCCTGGATGCCGCCGGCAACATCACGGAGCGGGTTGCGCTCTCGCAGATCGTCGAGCCGTGGATCGCCGACAACACGCAGCCGATTTCGTTAGTGAACGCTTACATACACAACGGGGTCGGCAGTACGTCGGCCGCGCTCATGTCGCAGGCTCAGCAGGTCGTCTACGGGTACTACTCGAATGGGGTACCCATCCCCGGATGGAAGGCGGCTGGCGTGAATGTCCAGACGTACATTGCGACCGAAGTCCCCATCAATATCGGGGGCACGCTCGCGCCGGTCGCCGGCTACACGGATGCGGCGATCGACGCGGATGCGAATGCCGCTGCGTCGGCCTACATCCTCGGTCTCGGCATCGGCGTCCCGTTCCTGGTCGACGACCTGATCGGCGCCGTCAAGGCCGTCCAGGGAGTCGCCGACTACACGCCGGCGGACGTCGGCGCGCCAGCCGCCCCAACGCTGAGCGCGGTTGTTTCCGGGGCGCTCGCCGCGACAACCTACTACGTCAAGGTGACCTATGTCACGCCGTACGGGGAAACGCTCGCGTCCGCCGAGGCATCCCTGGCCGTGGCCGCGAACAGCGTCCTATCCGTCGCGTCTCCGCCGGCGTACCCTGGCGCGACCGGCTGGAACGTGTACGTGTCGACGGCCACCGGCACCGAGACGAAGCAGAATTCCGTCGTCGGAACCATCGGGACGCCATGGCAAGAGCCGACCACCGGGTTGATTGCCGGTAGCGCGGTGCCCGCGGCATCGACGGCGCGGCTCGCGAATGTGACGCCGGCCGTTGGCCAGAAGTTCATGCCGGGCACGATGTCGATCGCCTGATCATGCTGCTGACGCAAAAACTGTTCCGGTTCCTCTATCGGCGCCTGTCGAGCAACCCGCAGTCCTTCCTCGCGCTTCGACTCAACTACGCCGGCGGCATGACATGGACAGTTGCCGACAACGTCCTAACGACGGCCGTGACAGGGGGAATCGGCGCGTCCCTGAGCATCGACCTCACGCAGTACACGCTGGGGTCGCTCGTCTCCTATCTCGCAGCGCAGCCCGGGTATTCGATCGCATACGCCGACAACTCGGCACTGGCGTCCTTGAGCGCCGCCGTGCTCCTTGACGGTTCTGGCGACATTTCCGCCTCGAACGGCAACGCGATCTACGCCTACACCTCGGTACTCTACGCATACCTGAATGCGATGAGCGTGGAACTCAATGCGGCCGCCGCGCAGATCCCGAACGCCATCGCTCAGATGTCCATCCCGACGGCGTCCGACGAATGGCTGGACTATATCGGCGGTTTCTATGGCGTCCCGCGCATGGCGGGTGAGTTGGATGCCCAGTACGGGCCGCGGATCATCGCGGAGGTGCTGCGTCCTCGGGCCAACAATGTCGCGATCGAGATGGCGATCAGCGCGTACACTGGCGCGTCAACCGCCGTCACGGATGTCGTGGAGTACGGTGCCGCGCTTCAGACTTGGGACGGGGCGTTCAACTTCGACGGCTCCAAGTTCTACAATGCCACCCAGAGTCCCCAATATGGGCTGTTCGATGTGGCGTACGGCTACGACCTAATCAACGGGTCGGACCAGACGTCATTCGCCGCCACGATCGCGGGAATCGTCGACGGCCTGCGCGACGCCGGAACACACCTGCGTGCGCTCAGTTTGGGCGCGAGCAGCGCATTGGCGGACTCGGCATCCCCGGCCCCAACGGACGCCGCCTCCCTGACCGTGATCAACGCCAGCTACTTCGACGGGACCAACCTGTTTGACGGCGTCATGGACTACAACGGCACATACGAAATCACGGCACCCCTCTAATTCGTCGTGACGCGATCATGGGCGCATGATCGTTGCAGACCGTGCGCCAGTCCGCCCGCGTGGCCATTTCGTGCTCGATGTGTTCGAGCGCGGGCGCCTCGTCGAGCACTACGCCGGCACAAATCTGGTGGTGGCGGAATCCAGCCAGATCCTCGCAAACGCACTGGGGGGCGCGACTGGCGGTCCGGTTTCGCAGATCGCATTCGGGTCCAACGGGACCGCACCGTCGTCTGGCGATACCGCGATCGCGAACCAGTTTGCCAAGGCGGTCGACTCCGTCATCTATCCTGGCCCCAATCAAGTCCAGTTCAACTTTTCGCTGCTGTCCACGGAAGACAACGGCGCGACGATCTGGGAGTTTGGGCTACTCAGCGGCGGCGGTCTTCTCTTCGCGCGGAAGGTGCGATCGTCGGGCCTATCAAAAACAAACCAGGTATCCCTCTCGGGCTCCTGGATCATCACGTTCTAGGGGTGCGCAGTGGCAAATCAACCGGAAGTCGGAACGTACGATGCTGGCGTTTACCAACTGGCGACGACCGACCCCGTCACCGGGGGCCTCGGCGGCATCGCGAACGCGCCGCTGCTGAATCTGGCGAACCGGACCGGATGGCTGAAGGCCCAGATCACGACGCTGCAAGGGCAGGCTGCCGCGGCGGCTCCCCTCAACTCCCCGGCCTTCACCGGAACCCCGACCGCCCCGACGCCGCCCGCTGGAGACGACTCGAACGCGATCGCCGATACGGCGTGGGTCGACAATGCGCGCTACGGCATCGCCACCGTCAACGTCGCTGGTGGCGCGAATGTCACGCTGAGCGCCGCTCAGTACGGTGCCGGCATCATCGTGCTCACGGGAGCCATCACCGCGGCAATCGCGGCGATTCTCCCCGCGAACGGCAAGTGGCTGATTCTCAACCAGACGACGGGCGCGTTCTCCGTTACCGCAAAGACGGCGGCAGGTGTTGGCGTTGTGCTGCCGTCCGGTGTTTGGGTGCCCATCCTCGGGGATGGCACCAACATCACGACTATTTCTCCGGTTGAGGTTTCTCCTGGGGCGGTAGGCAGCACCCCTCCCGCCGGAGACGCCAGCACTAAGCTGGCGACAACGGCGTTTGTGAAGCGCGCAGGGTGGCAGTTGGCGGGGCAAATTGTCATAACGGCGTCCACTTCGTTGACGGCCAGTCAAGCCGGGAATTGCATACAAGTAGCAAATACTACCGGGCCTATTACAGTCACGTTGCCAGCGAGTAATTCAGCAGCGACGGGCGATCTCGTATGCTTGATCTGGAATGACAGTAGATATACAGCCACCGTCGCTGTGCCTTCCGGGGACTATATAAATATTGCCAATACGGTGCTACAGCCGGGCCAGAGTATGGCCGCTTACAACGACGGCGGCGCAGTGTGGGACAAGATTTTTAATGAAGCGGATACTTATCAAGCTGTCGCGCCGGTTTACGCTGATGTGGTGGGTGTTTCTCCTTGGAATCCTTATACCGTGACTGCCACTATCACTGCGCCAAAAGCAGGATGGGTGTTGGCGGCGGCTAAATGGATTGGGACTGGAGGTTCTATAAGCCCTCAAGCCGGGCTTTACTTCAATGGTACGCAGTTTTCACGTGACCAAGCAAATCCATATGAACAAGTGGAGTATGGATTTGTACAAGCATCAGCTGGTGAAGTAATCACTATCCAATTCGAGATTGGAACACAAGGTGCAGCCAATAATGCGGCACTTATGGCGTGGTTCGTACCGCAAGCAAATTAATAGGTGACAATATGAAATTTTCCCCATCAAAAAACAGTTTCTTTGACCCATCCTATACCTCGGTATTTCCATCGGATGCGGTTGATGTACCTGATACAACATATACCGCGTGCATTGCTGCATTGAAAGCCGGTGGGAAATATCAATGGGACGCAACTACATTGCAACCTATTGCTGTTGCTGCGCCAGTCCCGCCTCCGCCAACCCTAGCCCAACAAGCCGCTGCTCTCTTGGCTGGTACTGTGACTGTGTCTAGTACGTCCACAGCATCTTTAAATGGCACCTACACAATTACCGCGCAGGACCAAGCGCACATCAACGCGGTTGTCACTGGGATCTTGCTCAACGGCAGTTTCCCCGAAGGCGCGACGACCTACACGTGGCCCGATTCGTCCGGCGCGAATCATACGTTTCCGTCCACGACCGAGTTCAAAGCGTTCGCAGCCGCGATTTTGAACTTTGTGTCGGCGTGCTTTGCTGTCATCAAGGGTGTCTCGACGACGCTTCCGAATAATCAACTGAGCATTCCATAATCAACAATAAGGAAACCGATCGAAATGGAAGATGCGCGTATCGCCCGGCTGGAGGGCAAAGTGGAAGAGCACGAGGAACTTCTTGCCGAGTTCCGCAGCGCGGCGCAACTTCTCGCCCAAGCCCAGGCTGCGCAGATCGCTACCCTGCAAGCCTCATACAAGTCCGCGATCAACGCGCCGGTCAGCTTCAAAAATGCCGCTGGCATCACAAGCACTTACCCGGCCGGCAACAGCATCGCGCTCAACGGCGCGACAGCCATGCAGAATCTGTCGAATGCGATCACGGCTGGATCCGCGGGATGGTCCTTGGGCAAGTGGCTCGACACGAACGACGTCGCGCAGACGTTCACCTACGCCGATCTGCAAGGACTCGCCGCAGCGATGGAAGCGCAGGAAACTCTCGATTGGCAAGACCTTGTGGCGAAGGTTGCCGAAGTCCAGGCAGCAACGACCATCGCAGCGGTCCAGGCGATCGCGTTCTGACTATGAAGACCGCGTGAGCTACACCTTCGGCGCGACCGTCGAGCACGGATCATGGGGGCTGCGCGTCCAGTATTTCGATGACCACCAGAACTTCCCCGGGACCGGAGGGAATGCTACAAATGGCCCTCCGCTTTGGAAGGGCCAGTGGGATTTCATGGTAACAAAAGAGTTCTGAAAATAAGGAGAACCCGAAGTGGTAGAAGATGCGCGAATCGAGCGGCTGGAGGGCAAGGTGCGAGAACATGACGATGTACTCGGAGAGTTCCGTTCGGCTGCGCAGCGGATTGCGGAGTCGACCGAGAAGTTGGCCCTGATCGCGCAGAAGCTCGCGGTTATCGAGTCGCAGCGGTCAGCGGATGGGGAGACCTTCAATCGGATCTTCGCGCAACTCAAAGAGATCCAGGCCGACATTCAGAGGATTAAGGACGACAGCAAGGATTCCGAGAACGCGCGGCTCAAGTCGGACCTGAATCGCGTCCAGGCCGAACGGCGCCGGTTCGCGAACCAACTCGTATCGGCAGTCCTGGCCAGCCTCGGCACCGTCGCGGCGGCGATTGTCGCTGCCCGATTTTTCCACGTGAGCATTCTGTAGAGGTTCGCCGTGCTGATGCTGACCAAAAACCAGAGGGCCTTCTTGGACATGATCGCGTGGTCGGAGATCGGGCCCGCGCTGCTCGCGGAGTCCAACAATGGCTACAACGTACTCGTCGGCTCGACCCCGGAGCACCCGGATCTATTCACCAGCTACGCGGACCACCCGCGCAAGCTGGTGAAACTCAACGCGCGCCTGTGGTCGACCGCAGCGGGTCGCTACCAACTCATCGAACGCTACTTCGACGACTACAAGCGGCTCCTCCATCTGCCCGATTTCTCGCCAGCGAGCCAGGATGCCATCGCACTCCAGCAGATCCGAGAGTCCGGCGCGCTGGATGCAATCGAAGCCGGAGACTTGCCGGCGGCGGTGCAGCGGTGCGCGCATATCTGGGCGAGCCTCCCCGGCAACACGTACGAGCAGCACGTCAACCCACTCGCGGACCTGAAAGCGGCATTCCAGCAGGCGGGAGGGTCGGTCGCGTAGGTCGTCGTGACGGGACGATGGGACTTCTTCTGGGAGCATCGCAATGAACAACAAGGTCAGCAGCACGGTAACGCTTGCCGGCGGCTCCGCATTCACGATCCTGTCCCTCTTCATGTCCTGGATGATCGCCGGATTCCCGAAGCCGGTCCCGGGGTGGGTTGCGCCGACGTGCGCGGCCGTCGTCCTGTGGCTGGGCCATTTCTGCTTCAACCTGCTCGCATCGCGGCGCCCGGCAGTCGCGGCCGCGGCAACGCAAGCGCTCGCCGCCGTCGAATCGCAACCGGGGATCTCGTCCCCTCAATCCGAAGGAGTGCCGCAGTGAAAAAGACCATCATCCTGATTGCGCTGGCGATGACCGCTTGCGCAACGCCGACGCCTCCGGCGACGCCCGCTCAAGCGCAGCAGAACCTGCAGGCGATGGCGATCCAAGCGCAAGCGGTGACGTGCCCCCTGTTCAAGGGCGTCGGCGCTGTCGTGGCGACGGACCCGCAAATCAGCGCTACGGTCCGGAACGATGTGGCCGTGGCGACGCCGATCGTCGTGGCGTTCTGCTCTGCGAAAATGCCGACCGCACTCAACTGGTCGGATCTGGCGAGCAAGGGATTCCCGCTGGCGATCGCGGCGATGCAGGCCGACAAGGCGAGTCCCAGCATGATCGACTCGGTGATCGCGGCGCAGACGGCATTCTCGATCGTGATGGCGCAGTACCAACTCGCGCAGCCGCCCGCTGCACCCGTGAAGTAGCCCACCAACCCAAGGAAGCAACCATGTCTCTCGCATCCGACCTGCTCGCAGCCGCAGGCATCACCGAAGAAGTCGCCGCCGTCCTCGCGCCCGTCCTGATCGCCGGTGTATCTGCCTACAATCCGGCCGCCGGCGCCGCGCTCAATGTCCTGATCCCGGAGGTGCCCGCGATTCTGCGCCTCGTCGACAGCGGCCTGCTCCCGGCGTCGCACGCCAGCGCGGTGCTCGCGACCGCTACGCACGCGGCGCTGAACTCGGGCTCCAAGGAACCCGCGCCCGTGGCTGGCGCTGCGCCCGCTCCGGCCGCCTAATGCGCATGCGCGCCGTCGACTTCGCCCGGTTGGCGCAAGCGGCCTACACCGATGCGCCGACCGTCGGAAGCGCCGACTCGGCGCACCGCATGCACGTGTACGAGGTACACGGTGAGGTGGTGCACGTCTTCCGCGGCACGGACAATTTCGCGTCCACGCTCGCGGACATCGACATCATCCCGGTAGCGGTGCCGGGGCTCGGGATGCTGCACGCCGGGTTCTACGGTGCGCTCGCGGATATTCTTGATCGGTGTCTGGCCCTCCCGGTGCCGACGGCGATCGCCGGGCACAGCCTGGGCGCCGCGATGGCGCAAATCTACGCTGGGGTCCTCGCGCTGCGCGGACACCAGATCGCGTGCTATGCCTTCGAGCCCCCGCGGGTCGCGCTTGACGATGTGCTGCAGGGAGTGCTGGCGCGCCTCGGCGGTCCGCAGTTCGCGACGCGCGACGGCATGGACGCCGTGACGGATGTCCCGGAGGCGTTCCGCCAAGCGTGGCCGCTACTTCAAATCGGGATCGAGTCGAGCCCGTTCCCCAATATCGTCGACCACGAAATCGGCCGAGTTATCGCCGCGCTGCCGCAGTAGCAGATTCTCGCTTGGTTTGGCAGCCGACGCAGAGCCGGAATCCGTACTGGCGCCGAAGCGTGGGCATTTCTTCGCCGCACGCAGCGCAATCCTCCGGGCCGTAGCCGGGTGCGCCAAGCGCATAGATCGGTTGCGGTGCGCGCGCGACCGCGTTGATCTGGCGCCACTCCAGGGCCTCGTGGTCCTGCGCCCGGTCTTCAAAGGACAGCCGTTCCCCCCATGTTTGCCGCGATCGCAGCCGCCACCACGCCAGCAGCGCGGGACGCATCGGCCGCGAAGGCGTGAGTGTACCGTTCCGTCGTGGAGAGTTGGCGGTGGCCCAGCACGCCGGCGACTTGCCGCAGGGAGAGCCCTTGGGCGTGCCCCCACGACCCGTACGTGTGCCGCAGATCGTGCGGCCGCAGGTCCTCCGGCAGCCGAGCGCGCGCCCGGATGCGCGCCCACATCGTATGCGGGGACTGCATCGGCGCGTTGCCGCCGCGCCCCGGGATCAGCCACTCGCCCGGCTCGATCTGGGCGATGATGTCGAGCGCCGGCGCGGGCAGCGGGATGACGCGGCGCCCCACCTTTGAGTCGGGCAACACGAGCGCCGCGCGGTCGCGGTCTACCCACTCCTGGCGCGCGTGCATGATCTCGCGCAGCCGGCAGCCGGTGAGCAAAAGGAGCTTGACCAAGTGCGACATCGGAGCCGGGATCTCGCCGTGGTCCTCCATGTCGTCCACCGTCGCCGTGAGCGTGCGCACCTGCTCGGGAGAGAGGATCCGGTCGTGTGCTCGGAGGGAGAATTTGCGCACGTGCCGGCACGGGTTGATGGCGGTCCGCCATCCCCACGATTCCGCCAGATTGAACGCCTTGCTGAGGATCGCGAGGGCCGAGTTGGCCGCGGCCGGCGTATCGCGCATGGCCGACATCATGGACAGGATCTCCGGGCGCCCAACGTCCGCGACGCGCAGCCGGTCCGGCACGTGACGCGAGATGTGCAGGCGCCACGTGTCGCGGTCCAGGCGCACGCTGCGCGGCTTCTTGAACGGCTCGGCATGGTCTCTGAAGTAGCGATCCCGGAGGTCGCCGACGGTCGGCGCCGTCCGGATGTCGCTGCGCTCCTGCGCGGGGTCGCGTCCCTCGGCCACCGCCGCGAAGGTCTTCCGAGCGAGCGCCCGAGCCTGGTCCGGCGTCAGGTCGCAACAGCGCCCAAGCGTCCCCTTCCGCTGGCGCCCGCACTGCGTCCGGTAGCGCACGACGTACGTCATGCGCCCACTCGGCTGCAGGCGGATCCCGAAGCCCGGAACGTCGGAGTCCCAGACCCATTCCTCGGCGCCGCGCTGCGCGCGGAGGCGCGCGACGACCACCTGCGTGAGGCGCGGCACGGTCACGCTCCCGTGCTGCCGAAGCCGCCGGTGCCGCGCTCGGTCTCGCTCAGCGAATCGACGAGGACGATTGCGGCGCGCGGGACGGCGATCACCATCGCTTGCGCGATCCGATCGCCCGCGGTCACGTAGAGTTGGCCGTTGCACGAGGCGTCCCGGGTGAGCCGGACGGCGATCTCCCCGCGGTAGTCCGCGTCGATGACGCCAACGCAGTTGGCGAGCCGCGTGTCGTTCTTGAATCCGTGGCCCGACCGGCTGAAGATCAGCATCGCGTGCCCCTCGGGGATCTCGACCGCGAGGCCGGTGCGTATCGTGAGCGGCGCGCCGTATGGGATTCCCCATACCGTTTCGAGCGCGTGCAGGTCGAAGCATGCGGCCCCGGCGCTCTGGTAGGCCGGCAGGATCGCGTCAGGGTGCAGCTTGCGGAATTTCAGGTTCAAGGTGGTTCTCCAGGTTGCGCGCCAGCGCGTCTAGCGCGGCGTCGTAGGACTCGCGGAGGGATCGCGCGAACTGCAGGCCCTCCTTGGCCGCGATGTTGTTCAGGAACGCATCGACGGGTGCATCCCCGTCGTCCAAGCGCTCGGCCGGCAGTCGCAGCATGTGGATGAGGAGTGCGTCGCGCTTGAGTTTCACGGCGCATTCGGTGCCCCGCCGCGCCGCTACCGCGCTGATCGCTTTGGCGCGCTCGTCGCGCGTGGCCATCCGCAGAATCGCCCGGCACTCGCACTCGTGCCGGTACGCCTCGGAGTAGGAGGATACGGTCTCCCCCGTGATTTCAAGGCGCACCGGACGATCCCACTTAGAAGACGTCATCGTCGGCGGCTGCGGCCGCAGGCGGCTGCGCGCTCGCAGGTGCCTGCTGCGCAACCGGCGCGGCCGCGGCAGTCGTCTGGGCGCCAGCAGTCGGAGCCGTCGACGTATGGGCTGCGGCGGTGGACTGCGCCGGAGCACTGGCCGCAGCCGGTGCCTGCGCGGCGCGCCGCGGCGCACGATCGGGCTTGGGCTGCGCCGCGGCGGCTGCCGGCTGCTGCGCCTGCTGCGCGATGCTGGTGATCGCCGCCGCCGCGTCCTGGCCGCTCTTGTCGTCCTGCTCGGCGGTCGAGAAAAACTCGCTCGCGGCGGTCCCCTCCCGCAGCGAGTTGTGGATCCCCGTCAGTTGCACCAGTTCCTCGACGGTCGTCTGGTCAAGGGAGTGCCCAAGGCGAGTTTCGAGCAGGGGGACCGTCACACCGAACTTCGCGAAGGCCGCAGTCATGCGCCGAACGCGCTCGGACACGGGGACGTCGTTGTTGCCGGCGATGGTTTTCTGGCACTCCTCGATGGCCGACTGGACCATCCATTTCGGGACGAGCGCGAGGATGCGACCGCGGACCTGCTTGCTCGCGACGTTGGCGATCTTGTCGTCGATGTCCTTCTGGTCGCGGAGCTTCTTCGGCCCGTCGCGCGTGTCGCGCACGTGCTCGACGGTGATCTGGCGGATGCTCCGGTTGTTCTTCTCCTTGTCCCAGGCGTACACCTCGACCTCGGACTTGGTCGGGCCGCGGCTCAATTCCCGGTGCCCGTACTCGAAATTCCCATAACAGCGAGCGATTTCCTCGGCAAGGCGGATGCTGGGGCCCGACACCGTCGTGCCGGCGCGCGGCACTTCGTAGAAGGCGACGGCGGCCAACGCCGGGATCTTGCACGCATCCATCAATTCGGCGAAGGCGGCCGCGTTGTCGCGCGGGAACTTCTTGGCGAGGATGAGTTGTCCCTGCGCCTCGGCCACTGCGCGATCGGACTCGATCGCGATTGCGCCCGCATTGCCGCCGGCCGCCACGGCGAATTCAGCATTCGACTGGCGCGAAAGAGAGGGCCCGGTCGGCGCCGACGCGCTCTTGGTGGTATCCACGATGTCCTGCATTGTCGTTCTCCGGTTAGTTGGGTGGGGTTGCGGGAGGGGTCGCCTTCGCCAGCGCGTCGGCCTCGGCAAGGATCTCATCGCTGCACGCCTTCAGCGCCGCGATGTACCGCGGTGCCGCGAGGGTGCCCTGCGCGATTGCCACGACGGCGATCACGTTGTCCTTGTCATCCTTGAACGGCACCATCTGGCACGCGGCCCCTTCGGATTGCATCTGCTGCACAAGGGTGCCGATGGGGATCGACAAGACGTTGTCGCGGTCGATGCTCAGGGGATGGGAGGCGTCGTCCGCCGTCATCGGCAGGCGCGCCCAATCCGCCGGAGAGATTTTCATCTCGCCCGGGATATCGCACGGCGCGAGCAGCGGCGCGACATACTCCCAGGGGAGTTCCCGGGTCACGGCGAGCGCTTCCTGGCGGTTGGTCAACCGCTCTGCGGCGGACTGGATCGCGGCAATGCGCTCGTCGCCTTGCGTCCCGCGCGCGAGGTACAGGGCTGCGGCCAGTAACGGGAGCCGGTAGCGGCGCCCATCCGGCAGCGTGATGTGGATCCATTGGGGCATCGTGATATCTCCTATTCGATCGTGATTTGCGCGTCGTCCGACACGCGGGTGACAAAAAACTGGAGCCCAGACGCGGCCGCGCCAGCGCGGAACGCCTCGAAGGCGCCCGAGTCGAGCAGTTCGAGCCCGTCGACGCAGATTACCCCGAGATCGGCGGATCGGGCCTTCGCGATCTCGATCGCGATCTCGACCTGCGCGGCGGTGTTGAGCCGGTCGAACGGCACGCCGTCGCGGACGACGTCCCCGTCGACCACTTCAAGTCCCGGGATTGGCAGCGTGGCGCAGAGGTCGGCGCGGTACTTGGTGAGCCCATCAAGGGCCGCGCTCTGCTGGCCCGCGTCGCGCTCCAATGATTCCAGGTCCACGCGCATCTGCTTGATCGTTTCAAGGGCCTGCGCACGCTTCGCTGCGGCATTGCGGTCGCGGACAGCCACCCCGAGCGCGACCGAAAGCGGCTCGGCCTCCGCGGCGAACTTGGCGATCATCTTCTCGCGCTGCGTAGCCGCCTTCGCTTCGGTCACAGCTAAGTCCGCCTTGATCGCGTCGATCTTCGCCTGCGCCTCCTGCCGAATGCCGCCCAACTTGCTCGCGATCCGCTCCAACTCAGCGGCCTTTGCCACCTCGATCGCCCCGATCTGCGTGCGCAGCGAATCCTCGTCGTGATCGGCTCCGGGCGCGTCCGGAAGGGCCGCGCTCAGTTGATTGATTGTCGCGGACTTCTCCTTGATCGCGCGATTCGTGCCGGTGCGCTCGTCGTAGACGATCCGGTACGCCGCGTCGATCGCCTGGAGCGCGTGCGTGCCCGGCGCCAAGTCCACCTTCACGCCCGCGATGCGCTCGATCTCCGCCGCATCTGCCCTGATCGGCAGCGACTCCAGGAGCACGCGGACCCGGTCCTTCTTCGGGGCGCGGAGAAAGTCCAGCGGGTTGACCGCCAGCATGTCGGTGATGGCCTTGATCGCGTCCTGCGGGCGCGTCACCTTCTTGCCGTCGCGCTTGACGTCAAGGGTGCTCCCCGTCGCGCGGATCGACTTGACCACCTGCGTGCCGTCGTCGAGCACCAGGACGACCTCGCCCTTCTCCGCGCCCTTGCGGATCAGCGTCGCGTCGTGGCCGCCCCCCAGCGCGGCCTTGATCGCCTCCAGGACAGACGTCTTTGCCGCGCCGTTGTGTCCGCTGATGGTCGTGATCTGTCCCGGGCTGAACTCCAGGGAGTCGATGCCGAGAATGTTCGAGATCGACAGGTGGGAAATCTGCATTGCGTGGCTCCTCAAAGTTTCATCCAGGGGGGAAGATCCAATGGCAGCACGATCTCCCCGTAATCGGGCCACCAGTTTGCGCGCCGGTGCTTCACGATGCGCTCGAAGTCGCGCCGCGCAACCTCCCGGCCATGCGCGACCTGCGGCGCGGTCGGGGTGTAGATGCCGATCGCGTAGGGGGGCGACTTCTCGATCGCCAGAAAAGCCCAATAAGGGGGGGCCTCCCCCGTAGCGGCCTCGATGACATCCTGATACCACGCCGGCTGCAGCGTGTAGCGGTAGTTCGCGCAGCTTTTGCCGAACGCGACCGGACTCGCATCCTCGCACGTCTTCAGATCAAGGATGAATCCGCGATCCGGCGCATACCAGTCGGTGCGGCACTTGATGATCTCGCCGGTGTCCGGGTCGGGCGCGACGAAACTGCGCTCGGCGACACCGTTGCGCAAGAGCGGCGCCGCAACGGGATGCGAATGCACCGCGTCGCGCATCGCGATGCAGAGTGCCATCGTATCCGCACCCAGGACCTGCTTGCCCGCGTTGTCGGCCTCGAATTCCGCAGCAGCAGCGCGGCCCGCGTTAGTGCGGCGATCGAACCGCGGGCTCTCAACGTAGCGCGACAGGAAATCGTCCGGCTCCAGGATCGCCGAATGGACCGCAGTCCCGATGAGCAGTGCCGGCGTCGGCTCTTCCGGCTCGCGCTCCGGGTTGATATACCGCTGCCAGTAGTGGCGCGGCGAGCGGCCGGCGATAACATCCAAGTGGGACTTCGAGACGCCTGGCGCGGCGTGGTACTTCTCGTTGGGCATCCCATCGAACGCCCCGAATTGCCGATCTTCCATTGGATACTCAAAAATGTCGAAGTGGCCGCATTATGGGCCGCCCTCAAAAAAGATGCAAGCCCGCATCAAGAGTGGTACGATTTTGCACAAATTCGATGTGCGCGAATACAATGCGCGCATTTGGATCAGTAGGACGCACCCCATGAAAAACATCCACGACCTATTTCTTGACGCCCTCGAAGAGGCGGAGAAGGACGCCCACGCCGGGGGCCTCAGCCTATCGGCCCTCTGCCGTGCCGCCGGAGTCGGGCGCGCGACACCGGATCGATGGCGCCGCAATCCACCGTCGACGATTCAACTGCTCTCCGTGATGCAGCGCATCGCGTATGCGGCACGCCTGCGCCTCGCGCGCAACACGATCCCGAGCGCTCCCCCCCTCCGCGCCGCGCGCGATTCCGCGGAAGCGCTGGCGCGGAAGCGCTTGGCCGACGAGCAGAACAAGGCGATGAAGCGGCTGCAGAAGGCGGCCGTGCCGGAGCGCCGCAAGCGCAAGAAGGCCACTCGAAAAGGCTGATCGGTGATCGTCCTGCGCCCAAACCAGTTGTCGCGCATCAACAGCGTTCGCGCCCACATGCGCGAGGTCGATCGCGTGCTGCTGCAGGCCCCGACGGGGTTTGGGAAAACGGTCGTCGCAGCGGCCGTCGTCCAGTCGGCTGCGCGCAAGGGCAAGCGCGCACTCTTCTTGGTCCATCGCGACGAACTTCTCGTGCAGGCGAGCCGGACATTCAACCGATTCGATGTCGCGCACGGGTTTCTCTCTCCGGCCTATACCTATGACCCGACGCATTCGATCTACGTCGGCATGGTCGACACGGTGCGATCGCGCCTCAAGTCGGGGAAGGTCCGGGGCCGATTCGATCTGGTGATCGCCGACGAGTGTCACCACGCGACGAGCAACACGTGGCGCGAAGTGCTTGACCACTGCCACGGCGCTGGCGCCAAAATCATCGGGCTGTCTGCTACTCCAGTGCGCCTGGATGGTCGCCCCCTGCTCGGCATCTTTGACCGGATGGTGCTCGGGCCCCAAGTCCGGGAACTGATTGAGTCCGGCGACCTCGCGAGCTATGACTACTACGCGCCCCCCCTGGTGGACGCATCCGAGATCAAGCAGTCACGCGGCGATTACGATCAGCGCGAACTGGCGGATCTGACGGACCGCCCAAAAATCACCGGGGACGCGATCGCGCACTATCAGCGGCTGCTGCCGGGGAAGCGGGCGATCGTCTTCTGCGTGACCATCGAGCACGCGAAACACGTTGCTGCGGCCTTCGCCGGGGCGGGGGTCCCGGCCGCTCATATCGACGGCATGCACATGAGCCGCGAGGAGCGGCGCCGTGTGGTGCGCGGATTCGAGGATGGGCGCATCCTCGTAATGACCAACGTCGGGATCGCGACCGAGGGGTTTGACGTCGCCGCATGCGACGCCGTGATTCTCCTCCGCGCCACGGCGTCGCTCGGGCTGCACATGCAGATGGTGGGCCGCGCAATGCGCCCGCATGGTCAAAAGGTTGCCGTCATCCTCGACCACGTAGGAAACTGGCAACGGCACGGGTTGCCAGATAAGGATCGTGACTGGACACTGGAAGGCCGCGTGAAGGGCAAGCGGCGCAAGCGCGACGACGAGGAACCGGTCGAGATGCGCCAGTGCGATCGGTGCTTCATCGTGCACGCGCCGGCTCCTGCGTGTCCGTCGTGCGGCTACGTCTACCCTGTCGCAGCGCGCGAGATCGTCCAGGTTGACGGGACGCTCCAGCGCGTCGTCGCGGCAGATGCCGAGAAGGCGGCCATCGCGGCCCAGCGCAAGAAAGAGGTGTCGCTGGCGAAGAGCCTCGCCGACTTGGAGCGGTTGGCTGAACAGCGCGGGTATTCAAAGGCGTGGGCGAAACACGTATTTCAGGCACGCGCGCGCAAGCGCGCATCATTCGGAGGTTCATAATGGCATCGGTAAACAAGGTCATCATCGTAGGCAACCTCGGCCGCGATCCGGAGGTGCGGTACAGCCCGGACGGGGCGGCAATCGCCAATATTTCCGTCGCCACGACGTCGCAATGGAAGGACAAGAACACCGGCGAGAAGCGCGAAGAGACCGAATGGCATCGCGTTTCGTTCTTCGGGCGCCTCGCGGAGGTCGTCGGCGAGTATCTGAAAAAGGGATCCGCGGTATACATCGAGGGCCGTCTGCGCACGCGCAAGTGGCAGGACAAAGAAACGGGGCAGGATCGCTACGCAACCGAGATCATCGCGGACAACATGCAGATGCTGGGGGGGCGTTCCGCGGACGCGGAGCCGGCGGAGCGCCAGCAGGGCAGCAGGCCATCCGGTGGACAGCAGCGCGCCGCGGCTGCCAAGCCGGCGAACGCCTTCGACGACGATATCCCGTTCTAGCGAACACTTATTGCCACCATGTACGGCGCAATGGCGCTCCTCGATGGAGCGCTGAACGACGACCGCATGTACCCGGGAGGCTTCGATGCGGCCCGCGCGGCGATGGGCCCGCACGTGCGGCGGCTCAAGGAACTCTACGCTGATCGGCCGGAGCCGCAGCATTTCACGCGGGAAACCGCATTCACCCCGAAGGAGAGAGCATGACCTGGATCGTAAGCATTTCGGCGCCGACGCGCGCACAAGCAAAAGCGGAAGTGACGACCGCACTTCTCCAGCAGATCGCGCCCCAGTCGTCGCATGCGCATGATGCGAAGGTGCTCATCGACCTGTTCCATGGCGCGATCGACGCGCTCGGGGAGGGGGAGATCTCGGTGGCAGGGAGCGGCTACGCATCGACCGCCATGGATCGCCGGGGCGTCCCCGTCGCGACCTCCATCAGCATCTCGGCGTTCGGCGCCTACTCGACCGCGCAGCCGAATGTCTGAAGCCATCATCCAGCGCCGCGTGTGGATGTCGCTCGGCGCTGGCATCTCGCGCATCTTCCGCCTCAACACGGGCATGGGGTGGATCTCCGCCCTCGGCCCGCGGGGGGTCCACCATCTGCCCGACGGATCCGTGCGCATCGAGCAGGCGCGGCCGATCGCGCTGGGGCTGGGGAGTCCCAACGGGCGCCCGGTTGCCGGCGCGGCCGATCTCGTCGGCTGGACGCCAAAGCGCATCACCCCCGAGCATGTCGGGCGCCAAGTCGCGGTCTTCACCAGCGTGGAGGTGAAGGCAGCGCGCCGCGGATGCGTGCGGGCTAAACAGCATGCGTGGCGCGATGCGCTCTTGCGCGACGGGGCGATCGCGGCCGTTGCGCGGAGTCCGGAGGAGGCGCACGCGGCTGTCGAGGGGTGGGGCGGCGCGGTGTAGCATGTCGTTTGCCCCGGCCTAGGGTCGCTCCCGAAAAGCGCTCCTGCAGCGCCTGGCCGGCGGTTTTTCTTGCAGGGACTCCCGGCAGAGGAGCGATAACAATGACGGCAGACCCCGTCTCAGAATTCACCAAGGCAATCGAAGATCTGGGCATCCGATTCACGCAACCGATCATCGCCGATGGGACGCTCCATCGGTACCACGTAGAGGGCGACAAGCCGCACCGGCGCAACGGGTGGGCAGTTCTCTGGGTTGACGGCGTCAAGCCGGCCGGCGCGTTCGGGTGCAAGAAGCGACTCGGCGACGGCGCGATCAAGTGGACCACATCGAAGGCCGTCCGCGTAACGCCCGAGGAACGCACGGCGATGCGGGACGCCGCGGCGCGGCGCGCGGCGGCGGCACACGCCCGGGCCGCTGCGGCCGCCGAGCGCGCGCAAGCGCTCTGGGCGACCGCCGTCGAGGCTCCTGACGATCACCCCTACCTCCGGCGCAAGGGCGTCCGCTCGCACGGCCTCCGGGAGGGGCCCTGGGAGATCGTCAATCCGGACACCGGCGAGGTGACGCGCATCACCGCGCGAGCGCTCCTCGTGCCGATCCGGGATCCGGGCAAGACCATCCACTCGCTCCAAGCCATCTTCCCGTCGCGCAGCGCCAAGCTGGGCCGAGACAAGGATTTCCTGCCTGGGGGTGCCAAGCGGGGCCTCTTCTTCACGATCGGGCGCCCTGTCGCGGATACGTTCTTCGTCTGCGAGGGCTACGCGACCGGCGCATCGATCCACGAATGCACCGGGCACGCCGTCGTCGTCGCGTTTGACGCTGGCAATCTGGCCCCCGTCGCCCGAGTGCTCCGCGGAAGATTCCCGAACCACCGGATCGTCATCGCAGCGGACAACGATACCGCGACCAAGGGCAACCCGGGCGTCACCTACGCCACGGCCGCGGCCACCGAAGTGGGCGCGCTCCTGGTCGTCCCCGGCGCCGACGGCGCGGACTGGAACGACGTACACGCCGCCGGCGGACCCGACGAGGTCCGTCGCCAGATCGACGCTGTCCTGGCGCCGCCGACCGCGGCAGCAGCGGCCCCAATCGAGCCGGAAGTTAGTGCTCACTTACGCGAAGATGCCCAAGAATTGCCGGCGGCCGCCGAGGACGACGATCTCCCCGTCGCCCGAATCGACAATCCGTTCTTCACGATCCTTGGGTATGACCACGACGTCTATTTTTTTCAGACCAAAGAGAAGCGGCAGGTGACCGCCGTCACCCGCGGCGAGATCGGCTCCGAGACGACGCTGCTGACCTTGGCGCCGCTCCAATGGTGGGAAGGCTGCTTCCCCGGTGACAAGTCAAAACTCAACCGGGCGGCAGCGGTGAACTGGCTGCTGCGCGCGGTGCACACCTGCGGCGTCTATGACCCGACATGCGTGCGCGGCCGCGGCGCTTGGATGGACCGCGGGCGCCACATCTACCACCACGGCCCCTACCTTTCGGTCGACGGTGCCAAGGCCGACGTCCACGCGATCGACTCGCGGTACGTCTACGAACTCGCGCGCGCGCTCCCGGAGCCGGCGGTCGAACCTCTTTGCGCCGCCGACGGCGCGAAGCTGCTGCACCTCGCGAGCATGTTTCGATGGAGCAAGCCCGGCTCTGCCGCCCTCCTCGCCGGCTGGTGCGCGCTCGCCCCCATCTGCGGGGCTCTCCGCTGGCGCCCGCATATCTGGCTGCACGGGGGGGCGGGCGCGGGCAAAAGCACCGTCCTGAGCGGCTACGTCCACCACCTGACCGGCTCGACCGCACTCTACGCGCAGGGCAACAGCACGGAGGCCGGCCTGCGGCAGACGCTGGGCACCGACGCGCTCCCGATCGTCATGGATGAGGGCGAGCAGAACGACGAGCGCGAGACGATGCGGATGCAGTCGATCATCGCCCTCATGCGGCAATCGTCCACCGAGTCGCAGGCCCAGACCCTCAAGGGGTCCGCTTCTGGCGCGGCTGTCTCCTACCTCGTGCGCTCGATGTTCTGCCTCGCCTCGATTCAGGTTGGGCTCCGCCACCAGGCGGACAACGAGCGCATCACCCTCCTGTCGCTGCGCCCCAAGCGCGAGGACACCGATGCCGCCGGCGGCTGGCAGGCGCTGAGCGCCGCGCTCGCGGAACTCCACGCGGACGAGGACCTTCCGGCCCGGCTGCTGCGCAGAGCGATCGATCTGATCCCCACGACACTCCGGAACATCAAGGTCTTCTCTGCCGCTGCTGCGCACCGCTTCGGCAGCCAGCGCGAGGGGGACCAATACGGCACCCTCCTGGCCGGCGCATGGTCCCTGATTTCGAGCGACGTCGCCACCCCGGAGCAGGCCCGGGCAATGATCGCCCGCTACGATTGGTCCGAGCACGCCGAGCACTCCGACAGCGACGAGTCCGATCGCGCGCTGGCCGCGCTCCTGGAGTCGCATATCCGGATCCCCGGAGGGGCCGACGTCACGGTGTTTGAACTTGTCCGTGCGGCAGCCGGCGCCCGCGGGGGCCTTGACATGGAAGCGCGCACCGCGCGCGACCACTTGGAGCGCTACGGCATGCGCGTCGGCGACGACAAACTAATCCTCAGCAATTCGAGCCTCGAACTGCGGCGCTTGATCTCCGGCACCCCATACGAGGCCGACCTGCGCGGGATCCTGCTGCGCGTCGCTGGCGCCGATCGCTACAACAACCGCGCCGTGAAGTTCAACGGCGTCCCGTCAAAGGCGATCTCGCTGCCGCTTGCGCCCATCATCGAGGATCTGGTGTCCAGCGACGATGATCGGCTGATCCCGCCGTTCTGAGATTAGCCGTTGGTCGCGTGCAACCCGAATTTCATCTTGTCCGGGTGCCGGAGCCGCTTCGGGGCGAAGAGCACCCGGAAGGGTTTCGGCACGATCCAGAATGTCCCGTCGAGTTTGATCGCGCCCGGGATGCGGCCGGCCCGGCAGAGCTTTTTCACCCGGTCGGCCGTGACGCCCAGGTCCTCCGCGGCCTGCTTGGCACTCAGGAAATTCGGGATCAACACGTCGTCGTCGCGGGTGCGGCGCAGGTTCAGGTGGCGGGTCATGTTCAGAATCGATAGGTGAAGGTCAGCGTGAAATCGAGCGTCGACAGTTCGGCGACCGGATCGGTCTGCCTCCAGACCATCGTATCGCATTCGTCGCACCCCACGCGCAGCGCGGCGGACCAAGCTGCGTCAAGGTCCACGCTCAGCGTGCCGAAGTCGCCCGATGCAGTCGGAGACGGCGCGGCCGGCGGCAACGTCAAACCGCCAACCGCGTCCTCAATCGCTGCCGACGCGATCCACGCGCCGGGCGTGAAGGAGGTCGACGGTCCAGCGGCTCGCGCGGTGGCGCAGAAGGCTACAAGGACGGCGGCGAGGATTGCGGAGCGCATGCGGCCATGGTGGCGGCACGACGAGGCGACCAATCATCCGGCGAAGTGCTTCCGCCAGATTTTGTCGATCGATTCGATCTGCTTCTCGGTCAAGTGCGAAGTGCGGTCGCCGTCTCCGCTGCTGCGGCATATCGCCTCGACGAATCCTTGCTCCCATGGTGTCAGGTCGGATTCCGCGAGGCCAGAGATCATCTTGATCTTGCTGCCAATTGAGCGTTCGGTCATGCCGCCCCCTCCGGCAGCCGCGTAAATGGCCGCAGGAACTCCCGCACGCGCTCGATCGCGTAGTACCCCTCCCCGTGCATCGCGCACTCGTAGGAGCCGTCCTGGCAGCTTTGCCAGTGCGCATTACGGGTCCGGATCTGCTGCTGCAATGTAGCAAGCAGTTCGAGCACCTTGGACGCTTCTTCGTCGGACGGCGTCGGGGGGGCCTGCACCAATTCCAGCGCGATGTGTTCCAGGCAATCCTTGATCCCGGTTCCATCCTGGACGCGGTACGCGAGCCCCGCGCGCTCAAGAAGGCCGTTCATTGCTGCGGTGTGGTGTGATGCCATTGGTGTGTCTCCAAGCGTAATCGACGTCCATGAACTCTCCCGCCGCTAAACCGCTTGCGCGATTGTAGCGGGGGTTTCGCGGGTCACAGACTTCGACTTGCCACGTTGCCGTGGCAGAGGTTTCGGTCTCGCCGCCACGCCCATTCCAGGCGTGTCCTGCGCGTTGTGCGCGTCGATGAGGACCACCAACGCGCTGTTCTGGTCGCGTTGCATGACATGCCCGCAGTGCGGGCAGACATGCGTGCGGTCTGCGAGCGTCTTGGGAACAATCTCCCAACACGCCGCGCAGCGCTGCGACGGTTTGAGTTGGCGCGTGTTGCTCAGGTGCAGACGCGTACCAGCTTCCGCCGCTTTGTACGCGAGCATCTGATGCGCCATGCCGAACGCGGCCGAGAGAATTTCCCGGTTGAGTCCGG
>JAEHJW020002108.1_pt1 | contig 81816 bp, 119 predicted proteins | sample 9271431 | NCBI WGS metagenome assembly JAEHJW02 | reverse complement strand
ATGAATGATTGGAGAATGGAAAAAGCAGTAGCACGAATGGCTTTAGAAAAAGGAGAAATAGACGTAGCCGAATACACCATAATAATGTCTATAGTATTGCAGCATATGACAGAAGATAACAATTAAAACAAAAACAAATTTAAATACTACTTAATACTAAACTAACTATACTATATATATATACTAGTACTAGCAATAGACTATAATATAAATATAGTATATAGTATAGTATAGTTAAAAGAAAAAAGAAGGAGGAGTTTAACTTGGCTAAGGTTTGGTTATATAAGAAAAATAATGGGCTCGAGATTTATATCCCCGAAATTCAGGCTACAGTAGTTTTGAGTGGGGGATTTTATGAAATCGAGTCTATAAAAATTGGCGAAAGGTTGGAGACAGAAGAAGTCCCCGACATTAAAATTGAAGTTAGCGAGAAGTATATAAAACTGGTCAAGACGGTAATATCTTTAGAGGCGTCATTACGCGGGAGAACAGATAATATAGTTAGGAGGGTTCGTGATGAATTATGAGAGAGCTTTGTTGAGCGTTTATATCGAGGCTACTATCTTTTTTATTATTGGTGTAATTATGTTTTTTATAGCAACGGAGATGATTTGAATGGAGGAAAGCGAAATGAGAAAATGTGAAGTGTGCGAAGGAAAAGGAGTAATTCCTAGCACTAGGTTTGAGGAGAGGAAGTTTGCCGATGAAGAGTTTTGTCCAGCTTGTAATGGGTCGGGAATGACTAAAGGATTGGTGAAACAATGAGTTATCATTTTGTTGTGGTGATAGAAGAACATTCCGTAAAGTATAATCCCGAAAAAGCAGAAGTTTTTAATAAGTATATGAGGCAAAATTTGCTTGAAGAATTTTCAAATATGCAAATTATTAAAAACGAAAAGGATAAGTATACGTTAGAAGCTATAGATGGTGTTTACGATAAACAAGTTACGACCGCTTACGATGACTTAGATTTTGCTGTAATGTTGTCTATGGTTATAGAGTCTGGAAAAGTTATGCTGAAATTCGTGGGGGAAGATTACGAAATATGGGGCTATCTCGTTGAAAGAAACGGCGTGAGAGATGTTGTTTTTTCGCCCACTGCTCCTGACATAATTTACAGAAGTGTAAAAATTTCGGACTTTACTAAGGAAATAGATGAAATGGAGGTGAAGAAAACGGAGAGCATAAGTTGTCTTCTTTGCAAGACTTACGAGGAGATGGTAAAGCAGAATCCGGATTCTCGGAATCTTGTAGAAGAGTATGATTTGCACAAATTTATGTCTCACGATAAAACGTCAGTTATAAAGGAGTGATTTTATGACTGGCGAATTTTTGACTAATTTTAAAACTTTTACAAACCTTTATATTCTTTTACGAAATCGGAAAAACAGAGATTCCCGAAAAAAGGTGAGGATATGTCTAGTAAAAAGCGTTTGAATGAAGAAGAGGATAATATGACGGAGACCGTTAGTCTGAGTGAGGAGGATTATATTCTTTTGGGGGCTATGGTTAGTAAGACTCCAATCGTAGTCTTTTTCAATAATAATCCAGATAATACGAAGCTTGAAACGAAGTCTAAGAAAGAGAAGAAAAATAAGCCGTCAGAGGAAGAAGAAGATAATTATATTCCGCCTCTAGAGTTTGTTCCAAAGGCTCTTTACGAGAAGAGTATTAGATATACTCTCGGAGGTAGAAGCGGAGAAATTGATTACAAAGATATTTTGCATATTATGTCAGCGGGAAAATTTAAAGTTCCGATTCCTTATGAAGCTATCGTAGCATATCGCGCCTTGAGAAGCGGAAATAAAGTTGAACTTGCGATAGACGCGGATGAAGGTAAAGATGGCGTTTGGCTTAATGCTAATTGTAAAATAACTTCTATGAGTGAGAATATGATTGGCATATGTAGTGAAGAAAATGGGACTTTATTTAACGTAATTGTCTTTTATAAATCCATAAGTAGTATTCGTATTTGGAAATCGGGAGGAAAAGATAATGAAAGAATCTGAGTTTAAAAAACTAGTGTGGATAGCTATAGGAGGATTGACGACTAAAGAAGTTCTTTCCGCTTTGGGATTTGAAGAGAGTTCTGGAATTCTAATGCTTGATGGTAAACCAGTTAAAGATATATCTGGTAATCAAGTTTCTTCTTCGGAAGAAGTAATGGGAATTATATCTTCAAATTCTGTAGACCAAAGGTTTGGAATCATAACTGACGTGAGTCAGCTTGAGGACGAATAATGACAGAATTATGTAAGCCAAATTGTTTGGAAAAAGTAGTTTTGGGAAGAGACGAAGAATATTATTGCATTTTGCAGAAGGGGCATTCGGGTAAACATTTAACTTACATCGATGGAGTTTCATGGTGGTATTGACAGTTTGAACAAAAAAAAAAGGTGAAAAAAATGGGTTTGGATATGAGTTTAAGAAGGGTTTGGTATTTGCATTCCATAGACGAAGAGAAGGTAAAAAAGAAGTTTGCGGAGATATTGTCTATCAATGGTGTAACCGGAGCTAAAATTGGTAGAGTTTCTACAATTACAGAAGAAAAAATCTATTGGCGTAAGGTAAATTCCATACATAATTGGTTCGTGCAGAACGTTCAAGAGGGGGAAGACGATTGTGGCGATTATGAAGTTTCTCTCGAAAAGTTAGAGTCGCTCAGGGACATAGTCAAAAAAGTTTTGGAAGACCATTCTTCTGCTTCTAGTCTTCTCCCAACAACAGACGGTTTCTTCTTTGGGTCAACGGAATATGATGAAGACTATTTCGAAGAATTGCAGTATACGAAGGAGGAGCTTGATAAGTTATTCGAAGAAGAGGAAAAATTGAATGATGGAGATACTTGGTATTCATATAATTATACATCTTCGTGGTAATGTATGTCGGGGGAGAAAGTAAAAATGACTGATGAAGAAATAGAGGACAAGTTTTTAGATAGTCTTTTTGACGTAGTTTGGAGTTCAGAGGAATTTAGCTCTAATGATGAAGATTGGAAACAAGTACACGAAATTCCAAAGTCTTTAGTTAAACACGCATTCAGGAAAGGATTTCATCTTGGCGTGGGGTATGAGAGATGGAAGCATCGGAGAATTCTGGAAGAAGCACTAGTTAAGGAGCGAGATAAGGCGAAACGCGGTATAAAGGAGGAATAAATTTGTATTCAGTCTTAGAGATTTCGTTTATAATGATTTATATTATAATATTATCTTTTATCGTTACCGAGGCAATCGTAAGGGAAATTAGTTTTGGTGAAACTATATTCTTTATTTTGCTTCTAAGTTCTCTTCCTCTTTATTGGTATGGAGTGTATGGAGTTGTTAATGATGCTCTTTATTTTGCTATGATAGGAAATGCTTTAGCAGTTTTAATATTGGCTATCGTGATTATTTTCATGGTCTTAGTTGGATTTTTATTTACTATTATTGCAATTATGGTAGTAATCGCAGTGATAGGCAATTCGTGAGAATAGGTGAAAGAGAATGTGGCAAAATATGATGGAGGGATATTAAATGACAATGGAAAGCGTTGTTGTACGATGTCTAAATTGTAGATTTAGGCGAGTTAGAGTTATGTTGAAGAACGGTAATTTTACAGAGAAAAATGGTGATCAGGTAGTAAGACATTTAATTAAACATCCTGACCACACTATTAAAATGGCTTCTCCTTATGACGTTGCTCTTTATAAATTGCGGGTTTCGGATAATGCTTTAATTAGAGAAGAATGAAGGTCAAATGACTTTGTCGTTAGTAAGAAGAAAATTATTTATATATTATGAGGGAATGACCGATTAGGTGGAAATATGAAAATGAATGGAGTTGGAAAATATAGAGAATATAAGTATAGAGTAATGAATGTAATAAAGGCATTGAAAGATTTTGAGTCGATTGCCGAGAAAGGAGAATTTACAATGGAGAACTTTAATAAAGTTAAAAGAGAGAATACTATTGCTGAGAATCGGAAGTTTAGATTTGGATTTGCGAGTTCTCATAAATGGGACTTTGATTCGCCTATTTCATTTACTGGAGAGAACTATTTTGGGATAGTAGAATCGAGTTTAATACAAGATTCGTTTGTAAGTTCAGATTTACAAAACAAGAAAGAGTCGCTTCGCTGGGCTATTTTTGTTTTTCCCTTTTCAAAGGAAGAGTCAATGCCAAATACTCTCAAGACTGTAATATATTTTAAGCATAGAAGTAAATTTCTTAGTGTTAATCAGTTTGTGAAAAAGGTTGATAAAATAATGAAGAAGTTTGAGAACCATAAATTTGCCGATAAAGCCGTTGACTATAAAATAGGAGACAAAGTTATTTCGAAAATCGTTCTATAATTTATTATTAAGACATTTCCATCGAGGAAGTGAATATAATGAAAACAGATAATTTCGTAAAAAATTGTTCGTATTGCCATAGAGGAATGATTGTTACAGTGATGCGATTTGGGGTTAGTCACGATGCTGGAATGGCAATAATTTGCCCTGATTGCGTAGGGAAAATAGATTGGAATGATAAGTATTTTCTAGACCATCCCGATGAAACTAAAAAACTTAAAGAGGAGTTAGAGCGTTCCAAAGAGGGGGAGTTAGAGAATGACGTTGAAGGAAGAGAGAACGTATAACAGTTTGAATGAGGCATTGTTAGCGGGGGCAAGATTTACTCACGTAGGCGATAATGGGGAATATGTTGAATATCTAGCTTATGAGAGTGGAAAATATTCTATTAGTCGATGGGTTTATAGACAATGCGTTGCGACAGAAACTTTCAAGAGTCTTAGCAGTATTTTGAGGTACAAAAAGTATGAAATGTGGAAAAATCCTGAGATGGGTATTATTAAACAATATTATTCTTTTAATGAAATCAGGGAAAAATTGAATGACATACTTTACATAAATAACGCAAAAGACGAAAAAGCCGTTAGATATATCTTGTCTTTTCTAAAAGACAAAGATGATTACAGTAATTATGAATTGACGATTTCTAAATATTTTAATACGTGTAATAAGTATTACATCGAGGCGTTTGAGGTAAGACAATTCGGTTTCAGTAAGGCTTTGTTTATGAGGGTTGCGAAGGATGATGATTCGTATTCGAAGTATTGTTCTGATTTAATTGAAGTTCTGAAAGAACTGAAACTTGATGAAGGTTGGTATAGAAATGTTGGGGTTAGAATTGAAAATGTGGAGTGAGTCAGAATGATTATAGTCAAAAAATTAAGCAAACTGCAAGATATTTGGGCAATAGTTATTGGCAATCCCAGCGACCCAGAGAATGAGTTCTTGCTGACTAAAAAGTCGATGCAGAAGTTATTTATGGAATTGAAGGAGGCTGGGTTTGATGGAGAGTGAAGATGTAATGCAAACAAAACGGAAAGTGTATTTTATACACGAAGGTGGTACTGGAATGGCTGCTGATTTTTTCATTGAGGGTATACAACCTATAAGTTCAAGAAAGGAAGCAGAAAAGGTTACAAATATAGATTATTATATGCCCGTCTGTAAATATGTTAAAGAGTTCCTGAAAGAACATCCCGAGTACGTTTACGTGGGTTCAACAGACAATATGCATACTTGGGGATGGGGAATGAATTTTGACGGTTATGAAGAAGTTGAATGCCCGGAGAATGGTTTGGCATTTTGTAAATGCGGACACAGAGCTATCGAACATATTTATGCCCATAACACCGAGATTGTTCCTCAATTTCCTTGTACGAAATGTGATTGTGAAGATTGCGATATGGTTTCTAAGGAGACGGTGAAATGACTACAAAACTCCTAAGCTACAGGTTCAGGTTCTTTAATGATGAACCGAAGCTTAACATGTTCGGGAATCCAACCTTCGGGAAGGCTATAGGGGCAGTGCAGTATGAAATTCATACGGAAGTTCGCATGGAAACATACGATTTGAAATACGATATGACCTATTACCAGTCGTTTTCTCGTGAAGGTGGAGAAGGGTTTTATGAAGATTCCGGCTTCTCTTTCGACATATGGAATTGGGATGGCAACGTAGAAAATCCTACACTAACGCCCTCATTTTCGCTTGACTGGGGTAACGGCAACAAACTGCATCTCAATGTGAAATCGGGCGAGCTTGAGATTCTTCCAGATACGACCGTTGACTGTACAAAAGTGGAGCGGATATATCGGGGCAATGTCGATGCGCTTCTGAAAGACTTGAATAGTGAGGATGAATGAAAATAACAAAAGCTGGGTCTATTGAACCGTGTTGTGGTAAAGCGAAAGAATATATCAAATATTTTGGCATCTATGAAGGCACTATTGTAATCACTGCTTCTCTTAATTATGATGAATATTTTGATATCATAATAGATTTTTGTCCATTCTGCGGTGCAAAGACGGAAATAAGTGAGGATGAATGAATGAAAATAGATTGTTGGAGCAGAAGAATGGGGGAAGTTTAATTAGAGAATATTTAATAGAAGAAATTTTTATATACTCTTAAAGAATGGAGAAAAAGAAAATAGAGATGAAGTAAATGGGAATGACGAAAATAGGTGAATGCAAAGTGTGTGGGGCTCCCATATACAGTGAGACTATAACGGACTTTCCCTCGCCGATATGGTCGTGTGGACATTTTGGATGGCAATTTAGTGTAACGGTGAATTCGAGTGGAAGTTAATTGGAATGACGATAATAGGTAGATGTAAAATATGTGGGTGTCCTATATATAATGCTGTAGTGGATTTTCCTCCAACGATATGGACATGTGATCATTTTGGATGTCTATATGATGGAACGGTGCTTTCGCATGGAAGTTAAAGATAGTGGAAAATATTACTATTGTATAATCGACTTAACATATGACCTTAGTCAAGCTGGAATAGAGATATCCGAGGAAGTGATAGAGAGGTATCGAAATCTTTTCAGTGAGTCGATAAATACATTGATGGGAGCGGACGTAGTGTTAGTATCAAGAGCGGAATCTAGTTATTATGCCGATAGAGGATATGAGGAAGTACCAAATTCTATTTGGAAACAAGCTCATAATATGATTCCTTAGAGGAGGTTGGAAAGAAAATGAAATTGATATATGTGGTGAGTGTGAAGGGCGGGAATGAGGTGTTGCCTAGGATGGTGAGAGCATTTAAGAATAAAGAGGACGCGGATAAAATGGCTGAGATAGTGCGGGGATACGTTGATGAAGTTGAGTTGGGATTCTAATGACAGTTGAAATAAAAAAGATGGATGGCGAGGAGTGGAATATAATACATACTCATAAAAGTGGGTTTGTAAAAATAATGACCTTGGAGAGCGAGGAAGTTAAAGACTTACTGAAACAGATGAAAGAGGCGGGGTTTTAATGGAGTGTCCTGAACATCGTAAGGATATGAGGAAGATTGATGAAACCGTCAATGGCTATGATGGAACGTATGTTTTCTGGATATGTGATGGGGAAGGAAAATTTCCAAGAAAACATATTATAAGAACGGAAGAGTGGGTTGGAAGTATCAACTTTTATGAGGTTGGAGAATGGAAATTACTGAAGGAGGTGGGGTGCTGATGACTGAAGAAAAAGATATCGTGTTTGAAGAAGGATATAAATGGAGGTGAATGAAATGGCACATCTGAATGAAATGAATCCGGATATGAGAGCAATGAGAATCATGATCAGGAAAATACGTGAGAAAGTCAAGAATGGTGAGAAGTTGACAGATAAGGAAGAAAGGTTATACAGGCGTTATATAGGCAATCAAAGTATCCAAGATAGGGTTAATAGAATGAAAGTATATGCATTCATAGCATGGGATGATGGCGACGACGATAAGATTGTATTCCTTTGCAGTACTGAAGAGCTTGCCAAGGAATTGCAGGATAACCATAACAAACATGATATGTGGGATCATACGAAAATCAAGGAGATGGTTGTTCATGATTCGTATGATTCACTTGAAGGTTGGTCTATATGAGAGCTATATCTTTGACAAAGGAACAAAGGGAAAAGGCAATGATATCAGATAGTGAGGGGTTCATACACGCGGATGACTTTCCGGGAATAGGACTACTTGAGGAAGGAGAGTTGGACAGCAAAGACAGGCAGGAGTGCTCTATACACGGAAGGGGATCACATGCTGCATATTTCGTCTTCATTCAAATACAGAAGCCCAATTTTGGGAGAATAACTGTCCCCTCAGAGGCCGATTCAGTTGATAAGGATAAGGAGAAGTGGTTCTGATGGGGATGTTTGGCTTGATGTGCAAATGCGGTCATAATTCATTCGGACATGGTGAGGGGCTTATAACTGGTAAACATCCATGTCAAGTCGAAGGTTGTGGTTGTACAGAGTTTGAAGAGGGGTTCTGATGCTGCTGTGTAATTGGTGCGGGCGGCAAATTGAGGATGAACCCACCGTCCGATTTCAGGGGATGGTTCAGTGGATGGATTTTTGCTCTTGGAGTTGTGCGGACGCATATAGGGAAATGAGTATGAGGAGGCAAGGTTATGATGCAAAAAGCGGGAAAGATGATATGTAAAGGGGCTTCCAGTGGTGGTATGATGCACTCCAAGGAAACCGAGAGAGCAGATGATTGGGGTTCGATTCCTCAGAGCCCACCTATTCAATGGAGGGCGAGGTTCTGATGGCAGTAAAAATTAAGCATGTGTGTAAGTCTTGTTCATATGTGATAGAAGAACATAACGGGGGATTGTTGGATAGATATATTGTGCTTGATAATGATGAAATGAAACAGTTAAGTAAGCTTTTTAAAGAGGAGGGCTTCTGATGATTTATGATATAAAGAAGGTAGAAAAGCTTAGAAGATATATTGATTTCAGAGACAACGCCAGCAACGAAATTCCATATTTTCTAAAAACTAATTCACATTTGATTCCATTAATTTACTCTTCAATACCAGTAATCAAGACTGTCTTTCCGAGATGTAAACTAGCCGCAGAACTCTTTTCTGACCCTGAATCTGAAATTCAAAACCAAAAGATGGTGATATACATTAAAACGGGTTTGTCGGTAGAGGATACAATAAGGATGTTTGAAGAATTTGATGACATGTGGGGTAATAATATTTATCTAAAATCTGATGGAAAGATATTGGTAATGGAGGAATTCGATGGTTGATATATTAGTTGAGGCGATTGCACAAATAATTTGTACAAGGTGTCGTAATGAAATTGAAGGTGGAACATGTTTATCGTGTGGTAATCCATTCGAACACGCAAGTCGAGTATATTGCAATGGTGATATGGAACATTATTGTAGAGAATGTTATGAGGAGTTGGGTTCTGATGAAGATTAAACCAAGAATATGGGAATTTGCAGGGGATTATTGCTGTTATACTTTTAAGACATATGCAGAAGATGAAATACCCGAATTTGCAACAATGCGTACAGATAGTAAAAATGTATTTTTCAGAGGAATGAAAATAACAAACTGCCCGTTCTGCGGGAAGACGATAGCTCTTGAAAAGGAGGTGAATAAAATGGCACACTTTGGTGAAATGAATATTTTAGATCTTTACTGTGGACTTGGGGGTTGGGCACAGGGATTCGTGGAACAGGGACATAATGTTACAGGATATGATATAGTTGATTTTTCTGGAAAATATCCAGGAAGATTTGTTAAGGCGGATTTGTTGGTATTTAATGACTTTCCGTCTGCCGATGTGGTGGTGGCAAGTCCACCATGTACTGATTTTTCCAAAAGCTCATTCCCGCAAACCTGGAAATCTGTCCAGAGGTATCCACCGGACATTCCAAAAGCATTGCAACTGTTTAATAGAGTATATGAAATAGTGGAAGTGGTGAAACCAAAATATTTCATAATTGAGAACGTGAGGGGCGCTCAGAAGTACGTTGGAAAGGCGAGAATGCACATAGGAAGCCGTTATTTCTGGGGCAATTTTCCTTTGTTTTCCACAGGAAATGCTGAGGATATTTATGGTAAATGGAAAATGCCTCCGTCAGAGGACAGGGCGATTTTACGGTCAGTCATACCGCTGAGCATATCCCGCAATTTTTGTGAAGCAATTATGGAGGCATCTGAATGAAATCCCGTTTTCTGTCCTACGGTGCAGGAATGCAGACTTTTGCTCTTCTGGTAATGTCCTGCGAGGTGGCAGGATATTGCTTAAAGGGAGATGGGCTCTGATGCCACTTTTTAAATTGAAGAGAAATGGTAACGGTCCTATTCTCACATTGTTTTATATTAACGGCTGTGGGGAATTAGATGAAATCCAGATAGTTGATTATGAGCTTGATGCTCTCATTAATGCAATCAATGATTTCAAGAAAAGTGATAATGAAAAAAAAAAGGAGAATGAGGAGGAGTTCTGATGTGTGAAAAGAAGAACTGGGGGTTTACATCTGAATGCTATATTGAATATTATCATGATATTCATTACGGCTTTTATTTTGGGTATTAAGGTGAGGTTCTGATGAATTACAAGATTGAAATAGAGATTGAAAAAAGTGATGAAGGTAAGGGAATTTATGCAATTCGCCGGGTTAATGATAATGGAGATGATTATGTTATTCTGATTGGAGACGAAAAATTTATGTGGACATTGAGTAGTGCATTGAAGGAGGTTGGGTTTTGATGGTTTGTAAATGTGGTCATTTTGCAGATGACCATCCTGAGCATACGCATTTCGAGGAAAACGTGGATAATTGGAAATTTCCCTGCACAAAATGTAGTTGTGCGAATTATGATATGGTTTTGATAAAGATAGAGTTTGGTAAGTATGACTCGGACAAGAATTTATGGTACATTCGGCGAGGTCAATATCTTATTCTCGCAACGCAGGATGATGTTAAAGAATTATTGAAGCAAATGAAACAGGAGGGGTTCCGATGAAATTCTATGAGTATTCTATGATTTATGGTGGGGAAAAGGTAGGAGAGATGATTTCTGCAAATGCGAATCCGCGGGAAGCTGCCAGTGAGTGGTTGGAGAAAATTCCTTTTATAATATCTGCCGGAATCAGAAGAACATTGAGGGAAGAGCCGGGTCTCCTTGTGGCAGAGAGAGTTGAGTTCTGATGATTTGTTTTCTTGTAAGTCAGCTTATACATGGTTCAGTTGAAGATGGAGTTCCCAGTAAATACGAACCGAGAATTGTTTTTCATTTTCACTATCAAGCCTGTGAGTGGATTCTTGCACAGAGTAAGGAGTATAACTTTGATATCAGAGAAATTGAATGTGAGTGGTTCTGATGGCAATGACTAATGTTCCGTTAAATGAAAAAAATATGGCTATTCTTAATTCCATTCTGGAAGACGGGTTTATATTTATTGATGAGAATGATCAACCTAAGAACATAAATCAGGTAATCTCATTTTTGCTTAATGTTGTTGATATACAAGGATATCTAAAAATCAAAACTAGTGAGATTTTAGATAAATATTTGAGAAAAGAAAATGAGGCGGGATTATGATGAAAGATATAAAAGAGACGGATGTGCGAAAGAGAATATTGGGATTCAAGCATGTGGGATATTGTGACGACTGTAAGCATGCTGTAGGTTATTATGAAAACTACAAGAAATTAATTCATTTTCTCGACCTGTTTCCAGATGATGAGTTATCTGATGAAACACGAAGGACTCACTGCAAGAATCCATCTTTTGGTGGGCAGACAGAAGAGAAAATGACATTACTTGCATCCCTGTTCTCAATGGTCAAGCAACGTGCTGATGAACGAAGGCAAGCCTTTGAAGAGTTCAAGAATGAACTTGAAACCGCTTTAAACATTGAACTTCCTTATGGTTTTGACGCCGTATCCGAGATAGATTGGCAGGATGTCCTTGTCTGGGGCATCGAAGATGCTTCCTTTGAAGAATTCATGAAAGATTTGGAGTTATACAGAAAACAGGAGGGGTTCTGATGTGGGGAACGGCACGTTGTCCTGTGTGCGGAGAAACCATACACCAGTGGGATGCGAGACCGACAGAGGGTTGGGGAGGTGTAACGTTTGAGTCAGAAACAGGACGGGTTGATTTATCTGACGTATTTGTTACTAACGTTGATTTATTTTGTCCAACGATTGATTGTACGTTTAAACTTGAAAATGTTAGTGAAAGCGATTTAGAAGAGTGGTTTAAGAAATACAAACTGAAGGGATAAATATGGAAACAGAAATGGAAAAGGAAATACGAGATAGTTTTATGGAAGTTTATGCTGTTCTGGAAAAAGAAGGTTTTAGTGTAGGAGAAATGTCTAGTTTTGTTGTTACTTTTTTAGCTACATTGAAACATTTAAGTCCTTTATATTATGATACTGTTATGGACATAATAAGGAATGAGGTGGTTCAGTGGGTAGAAATAAAAGATTTTCGCAGTGATGATGGTAGGTGAGTTAATGGCATTAACCGTATCAAGGGCTGTAAAGAAAGATTGTTTTGAGATAGAACATTATAATGATGAATATGGGAAGTTAGAAACGTTATTTCTAACGAAAGAAGAGTTAAAGTCGCTGTCATTGATATTGTCTAAAATTCTCGAAGAAGAAGGATTAATAGAGAAGGTTCGTAAGGACTGGGAGAAATTTATGGAAGAACCTCTTAATAGGGCTATTTTTGAGAGACTAAGCGAAATTTAGTATAGAGCAAAAAATACATTGTGGAATAAACTTTCATTTTGATTTCCCGAATTACGATAAGAATTTGACTATACAAGAGAGATTTGATAAGAGAACATAATTATTATTATACCATTTTGTAAACTTCAAATTTCGAATTATAAATTAGGGGCGAATAATATTCAATATTTCTTTATTAAAATATTTAAATACGAGATAAGAATAAACTGGCATGGAAGCCGATTCTAAACCACCGTTTATTACAAGAGTTTTTTCAAAATTAAATTCCGCTTTTAATTTATCAGGTTCGGGTATAGAAAAAGGTTCGAGGAGGGGAGGATTATCTTTTCGAAACGTTCCCTTACCATTTAATTCTTATGTGCAAATGGTAGGGTGTATTACCGAAGGAAGCGAAATTTTTACTAAAGAAGGTTGGAAACCAGTAGAAGAAGTCGAAGATGATGATGAGCTTTATTCTATAGACCCGAGTACGAGAGAAGGTAAATTTTATCCTATTAAAGAAAAATTTGTTTATGACTATGATGGAGTTCTTCTAAAGAATGGAGTAGGACTTACTAATGAGCATAAGATGTTAGTTTACTATGGGGAAAAATTTAAGTCCGTTCAGTTGAAAAATTTAAAGAGCGGACGTATGCTAGTTACAGCGGGAAACTATAACGGAGGAATAGTACCAGAAGATTTTGTATATAATGTGTATCAGGGCAATAGATGGGGCAAAGTTAGTATTCGAAAAACGAAAAAAATTGAAGCGAAAGATTGGTTTGAATTTTTGGGATGGTTTGTTTCAGAAGGACATCTTGGCAGTCGAGACGGAGAATGGCAAGTTCGACTTACTCAATATAAAGAAGAAGGTAGAAGAAAAATAGAAACAATGCTTAAGAGGATGGGAATTTCTATTATTCATTCGGGAAAACAATACGTAATAAAGAGTAAGGATATTTATTTGTGGTTAGAGAATAATTGTTATGTCGAGAAACCATATAATTCTCATACTAAGAAAATTCCAGAAATCGTTAAAACGTCTAGTAAAGAATATATGAACATTTTCTTGAATTCTTACATTGACGGAGATGGATATAGAGAAAAAAGCGGTAGTATTGTTTTTAGTACAGCTTCTGAAAAATTAGCTGAAGATTTAGAGGAAATGGGAATTTTGTCTGGATATTCAATCAGCAGAAGTATTAGTGAGGGAGAAAAAAGTTTTGTACGTTCTAGCGGAGAATCTTATGTTTTGGTATATAAACAATTTGTTGGAAGATTTAAAGTTAGAAATTATATTGACGTAAGGAGTTGGCTTAAGAAGAGTGAGTACGAATATTATAGAGGGAAAGTTTATGACTTTAATATAGAGCCATATCATACATTATTTGTTCGTGGTCGTAATAGTATAGGTGACTTTATATATTTAGTTACTTATAATAGTAACGAGAAGACACCTTTGTATCGGTGGGGTTATAGTTGGGTAATGGATTTATTTTATGGAAGCGATATTCTCCGAACCGTAATTAAAAATCTCAATGATGAAATTTTCAAAAATGGTATAAGTATAGAAGAAAAATTCGTAAAGAAATGTATTAATCCTAGGTGCGGCTATGAAGTATTCGAAGACATAGATAAATGTCCATTATGTTTTAGTCAAATGAGAAGCCCAGATTTATCACAAAAACTAAGGGCAGAAGCTTTTATAAAAAAGAAAAATAGATTCGATGAAAATACAATAAATACAATGAAAAGTTCAGACCTAGACGTTAATATATTTGATAATGCATTTCTTCTATTAACTAGAAGATATACTTATGATGAAAGTGGAAGAATAATTGGAGCAGAAATAGATGATTTAGTTAGGTTGAGTCCTGATAAGGTAAAATTAGTTTTGAGTAATTATGGTATGGGAAGGGGAGATACAGGTTCATATCTTTACGTTTGCCCGGAGCATAGAGAGAAAATAAATATCAAACCAGACAAAAAAGAATATTTTTGTGATATAGACGGGAAAGAATTAATAGAGTGTTGGTTTGCGGCTAATCCTTCTGGAAGTGCTGGAAGTGGAGCTAGTGGTCAGAATTTATATTTCGGAAGAGGAGAAATATATCACGTTAAGAGATGGAGTAGTCAGGAAGGTTATGGAGTTAGTATGGTATATACTATTTGGAGAAAAGTCCTAACTCTAATCAAAATGGATGATTATACACTTGAAGCTTATAGTTTGCAGAGAACTCCGAGAAGTTTCTTGGTCATAAGAGGGAAACTTGAAAACATAAGACAAGCTTTTATGTGGCTTAGTAACAAAGCGAGGGAAAATCCGAATATGATTTATCCTCTAGTCGTTGAAGGAACTGATGCAGGAGCTAGGAGAATTGTTGAGCAAGTTAATATGGACTTGAAGCCAGACGAAATGCAGATGCTTGATATGGTAGAATTATTTAGGACACACATAGGGTTGATGTATGGAGTTCAGCCTATAATGAGTGGAGGAAACGGTTCGAGCGGAGGACTAAATAATGAGGGACTTCAAGTTACAGTTACGAATAGGACTATTAACGAAAGCCAGAGAGTTTGGAATGGGTTCTTGGAATGGTTGGCTTCTAAATTAAATATTACTGATTTTATTTTAAAGCTTAAGCCCAATGAATTGGAAGATGATATGCGTAAATTAGAGATGGAAAGTACCAGAATAGAGCAAGCTATAAATATGAGTAAAATAGGATTTGATGTTGATATGGAGATAGACAAAGATGGTATGATGAAGTTTAGGTATCATAAAATTTCATTGAGTCCTGAAACTGGGGAATCTTCTATTGGTGAGGGAAATAATGTAGATTTAGACAACTTGGAAGGAGGTGGGCAATTATCACCAGTAGAACAGAGAGAAGCACAAGAAGCCGAGAATGCAAACGTTAATAATGCCGAACGGAATTCTGAGCAATGACGGAATATATTAATAACGGAATAAAATGTTCTTGTCTTAGAATTCAGAAAGGAGAGAGAATATATTATAAGTGCAGTAATGAATATGATAATATCGTCTTCGGGGCTTTTGATTTCGAGAAAGCTGTAAGGTTAATGGACAATCATTTAAGAGCCGAAATAAAAAAGGGTAAAGTTCATGATTATTTATTTCCGCCGAAAGATAATGAAGTTAGAGTTAGAGAGAATTTTGATGAATATTATGATAAAGTCATAGAGAATCTCGAAAGTAAATATTGTAAAGAAGTTCCTTCTCGTGTGAGAGGAGTTGGATTGATGTTAGTTAAAGTATGTAAATGTCCATTTGAAAACGGGAAATTAGAAACTTATCCTCGTTGGTTGCTTCATTTAGAGAATGAGCATGCCACTACTTTAGAAAATCTTGCTCAATGGAATATTATGTCTGATAATGACCTTATAGGCAATTTAAGGAGAAAGGAAAAAGAGGAGCGAGACAAAACGAAGAGTATAGAGAAGTCTAATTTTTTTGATATGTTACCTTCGGAAGATAAAACTGGTAAAAAGATAGACGAACCTTTAAGTAGATATTATGACGAAGTTATGGATAACGCCTTTTACAATAATTGTAGTAATGAGTTGGATGCTTGTATTTGCCCACTTGACGATAAAAAAATGACTAAATATGATTTTTTGAGACATCTTCAATCAACACATTTCGATACAATATTACATTTGGCAGAAGAGCATAAAGTTTTTGATGAAAAATTTCCAAAGACAGAAAAAAAAGCAAATTATAAGAATGGAGAGAGTAATCTTAATATTGAGTATGTTGAGTATGCGAGGGCTAAACCTTCCATTACTAAACCAAGTAGCCCCGATTTAGTTCCTCTAAACGGGGATAGAGTTGATGAAAATGAAAAGGAAGAGGGAGATAATTATAATTACATTAGTGAGAACAGAAAGGCTGAAACTCATAAATATAGAGGGGGAAGCGGAATAAAACGAAGAAAGGGTCGAAGTCAATATTATTTAAGCCAAAAAGCAAATTTTGGGAATTATAGCGAAGAAGAAAAAGTTAAAAGTCGAAAAAGTGGAAAAAAGGGTAAGAAGCTAGGATTTGATTATGCTCAGTTTTTTGACCAAGATGGAAGCCCCGAGAAATCTATTAAGAAGTTGGACACGAATAATCATAGTACAGTTATGCCTTCGGGTACTATACCTCAAAGACAAACAGCGGGAAAGAGTGAAAATCCAGCAGTTGGTATGGCAGAAGGTAAAAAACCTAAAAATAAGAAAAGACAGTTAGTTGATAATAATCCGACAATATATGGAATAGACCAAGCTGCTGCATTTTCCCATTAATTAACTTTATATAATGGCTAATGATAAGGCACTATGACCACAAAAGAACATCTAACTCTTAAAGATAATAATGTTCACATTACAGTAAAGAAATCTAATGGAGAAATAGAGGAATTCGATTATTCAAACTTATTCGTTACAGCGGGATTAGATGCAGTTGCTAATATGATTAGTGGTCTCGCTACAGTTAAGCCTTTTAAGTATATGCAGATAGGAACTTCTAGTACTGCTTCTACGACCGGAATGACTAGTTTGATAGCAGAGGTAGAAAGTACTACAAATAGTATAAAACTCGGAACTACAAATGTTTCTTTAGACACTATTAAGTATACTGGTACATTCGCTATAAGTACTTCTTACGCATTAAAAGAGGCTGGACTATTCAATAATGTTCCTACGGGGACAACAGTAGTAATGCTAGCTCGAATTACTTATCCAGTTATAAATCTTGGTGCGAATAGTACGATGATTATTAATTGGTCAGTTGTAGTTTAATTAATTTGTTAAATAGGTTTATATATTAAAAAACGATTCTTAGGCTATGACTTTAAACGATACTATAGGAGTTTTTAATTATATTAGTAAAAAAAATAAAAGTTGTCCTTTTGACGATGAAAATTTTGAAAAGAGTTATGATTTGTTTGACCACTTAGAGCAGTATCATACGCAGGAAATGAATTCTATTTTGAATTTTTATAAGAACGAATTCGGGGACGAAACTTTAAGTTCTAACATTAGTGGTGATAAGGACGATGATAAAGAAGATGAAGATAATGATATTAGTGAAAGGACACATATAGTGGAATATCCATATGAAGGCGATAAAGAGCCCGATAGTGGAAAAGTTGGTTGGCAAACTTATAGACATCTTCCAGAAGGAGCAGAAAGTAATACTAATTATGAAGATGTATCTGCTAGTACATATTCTAAAGAATATGAAATTCCAGACGAAGAAGATAGTGAGGAAAACGAAGAAGAAAGTAATGCTCGGAGAGAGTATAAGAATTTGTCAGAAGGTCAAACTTATTACAAAGGCAAGAGAGGGAAGGGGAAGAATGGTCCGAAGGAGTATCGTAGGAGAGTAAGGGCTTTTATTAATCATATAACAAAGAAGAAAGATGTTGAGTGGGTTGAGCATTATACAGTTGTTGTTGGTTATGATAAAGACGAAAAACCGTTAGAGAGGGAGATGAGAACTTATCACTCGTTGTATAATTATAGTAGAAAAGTAGAAGACGAAGAAAATCCGAAATTGCGTGTTTATACTCAATACATAGTTTGCCGCGAAGATGGGCTTACACATTTTCCGGAGGAGGCTGAAGATGAAGATAATAAACAGTTAATTGGAATATATATTAGTGCCGCAATGCATAGAAATAAAAATGGAATTGATAATGTTCCAGTAGAAGATTCTAACGCATTGTATAGAGAAACTTTAGAGCATTATGAAGAAGATAAACCTCGATATAGGGAATTAGTACTACGACAGGCAGAAACTTTTGCAGAAAAATCTGAAAATAGTTACGCTGCCGATTATGACCCTGATGCGAATATGAAATTTCCGGAAACCCTTAATCGTAGAAGTATGAGAAGCGAAGAGGAAATAGAAAGAGATAAAGTTATAGATAGACTTCGTCAAACATATCAGCGTAGAGAAAATGCTAAAAGACACGAGAAAATAATTAATGAGCTTAAAAATCCAAATCCTCAACCATTTAAGCTAATAGATAGGAAAACTGGTGAAGTAAGAATTATTCAGCCCGGGACTAATGAATATGACCATTATAATGATAAGTGGAATAGTCTGCATCCTTCGAAGGATAAAGATAAAAATTCAAATAAGCGTAAGTCCACTGGTTTAGAAAATATATCTGGGGATTATGTTCTCATAATGAAATTTAGTTATGAAAGAGACGTAGATGACACCGTTAAAGAATTGATTGAAAGACAGAAGTATATGGGCACTATCGGTACGGAATATAAATGTCCCTTTGATAGAGCAATTTTCATAAATAGAAATGGATTGGGCTATCATCTCCTAACAAAGCACCTGAACGAAATTAACGATATAGTTGATTCTTACGATGAATAAAGTCGAAATTTGGAAAGATGATGACAACGAGTCTAATGAGGATAATTTTTCTCATTTTATAGTTGGGAGAAATGGTTCGGATGTGAGTTATTTTTGTCCAAAATGTGGAAGAACATTTACTTCCATTACAGATTATGCAACACATAAACACTACAAACCCCCGATTAACTCCGAAAGATTTCCGTCAATTAGAGCAGAAATAAATAATGAGTTAGCTAAGTATGGTCCATATGCCAAAGATTTAGACACTGTATTATCCACTTTAGTTAGTAAGGGGTCTCATAATATGAAAGGGAAAGAATATTATGAATGTACTTTGGGAGATAATAAAGCTTTTCAAGATAAGACATTACTAGAGTATCACTTAATAAAATTTCACGGAGAAGAATTGTATGAATTGGTTATGAAGTTAGATTTTGGGAAATCTGATTGGAGATTTGGAAGAAATTTAACTGAGGGACAGATAAATGAATTAATAAACGAGTTAGCAGAGAAGAGTATAGTTGGAGAGTTTAGAGGGAATTATAAGTATAAAGACCCAATTCATAAGACTATATTTTATAGTTTAGAAAGATTTAAGCAGCATATATTATCTTCCCATACAGAAGGAGAGTTATTGTCTATGTTAGGAAAATTGACACCAGAAGATTTAATAGGTTCGGAAGAACAAGTTAGTGAGAACGTGAGATTTAATACTCCGACAGGAGGAACGTTTTATAGATGTCCAGTTGATGGTTATAGGTTCAAGACTAAAGATGAGTTTAAACAACATTTTCTAACTCATACTCCCGCACAGAGATTTCAAAATGTTTTGTGGAGAAAAGATGATGTTAAGAGAAAATATTAATAAGTTAACAAGATTATCGAATTATGACTGAGAAAGTTAATTGGGATTATTGGAAGAAACAGTTTGAAGAGGGGCATACAATAGCTTCTTACGTTTTCATAATTCAGATTTTTATTTCAGCGTTTTATTTGTTATTTTATGGTAATCAGTTTGAGTTTAGATTAATTTTTCTAATAAGTTTTGCTAGTGGACTTGGAGCATTAGTTGATACGACAGCACATTTATATTTAAGTAAAGTTACAGTTGGACTAAGTGCTGCGAATTTTAATAGTTTTTGGAAGGATTTAATTACTTTGAGGGCGCACGTATTGATAGGAGAATTAATAGCATTTGCCATCTTGACGTATGAAATTATTATTGTTTTTCCAATACTTTATTACAACGTAGAATTTTTGATACTATATTTTTTATACCTAATAGGAATTGGGATAATAATAAAAACAAAATATTATCATTGAGGTGTGTTAAGTGGTTTGGAAATCAGAAGTTGAAATTACGATGGAAGACGTTGAATTTGAAATTAGGAAGATATTTAAGAATTTCAAATTTATGAGTATAGTTCAGCCTGTAGATAATAATACTCCCATTATAGTCGGGATTAAAGAAGGAGGAGTTTTCTTTGCAAAACGAATAGCGGAGAAATATCATTTGCCTTGTTATTTTATTTCTTGCAAATTTTATGATGGTAAGAAACTGAGAGAGAATGTAGATATAACGGAGATACCATTGAAATTGTTTGAGGAAGAAAAACCTGTAGTATTGGTTGATGATGTTTATGATACTGGAACAACAACAAAAGTTCTTAAAAAGTTGTTTCCGAATAGTAAAGTTGTAGTTTTGTATAAGAAGACTATACAAGACGAAGTCGATGTATTTGGAGATATTTTAGCTAGAGACGTTTGGGCTAAATTCCCGTGGGAAAAAGTAAAGGTGGAATAAATGAGAGCTTTAATTACTGGGGTTACTGGGCAAGATGGAAAACTATTAAGTAAATTACTTTATGAGAAGAATTACGAGGTTTATGGATTAGTTAGGAGAATTGCTAATAGAAAATATGAAGCAGATGGCGTTAGTATTATAGAAGGAGATATTAGAGATAATAATTTAATGGAAGACATTATTTCTAAGTATAAATTTGATGAAATTTATCATTTAGCTTCTATTTCTGATGTAGCATATTCTTTTGAGCATCCCAACGAAGTTTATGACATAAATATTTCTGGAACACTTAATTTGCTTAATGCTCTTCGCAAATCACCTGACACTAAGTTTTATTTTGCTGGAACGAGCGAAATGTTTGGAAAGCCAAAGACCAAACCACAAACGGAAGATTATCCTATGGAGCCAGTTAGTCCATATGGAGTTTCAAAATTAGCTGGGTATTGGTCGTCAAACCTTTATAGAAAGGCTTACGGTTTGAAGATTTATTGTGGAATATTGTATAATCACGAAAGCGTTTATAGACCAGACCATTTCGTTTCAGCGAAAATTATAAAAGGCGTTAAAAGATTTTATAATGTTGGTACTGGTTTTAATATTGGGAATATGAACGCTTTAAAAGATTGGGGATATGCACCCGAATATGTTGAGGGTATGTATAGAATGCTGAAGGATGGAGTTCCTCCCGATAATTATATTTTGGCTACAATGGAGCAACACAGTGTTTTCGAGTTCATAGTAAGAGCTTTGGAGGAGGCTGGTATAGAGTACCATATTAGGGAAGATGATGATGGCAATCCTAAACAGATAATAGACGCAAATAGTTATTTTCCTATAGTTAGTCAAGATTCTCATTTATTTAGACCAAACGAAGCTGATAATTATTGTGGCTCTTATGCGAAGGCAAAAGAAATATTTGGATGGGAGCCAAAAGTAAAATTCAAGGAGTTAGTTAAAAAATTGTACGTAGAGTTCGAGGAGGCGTTAAAGTGAGGGAAATAGTAAATATTTTTAGCACGGATAATTACATAGCTCCTTCTTCTTTTTTAATACAATCTACAAAACTCGCAGCCGAATTAGTTAATATGGGTTATGAAGTTCATTCTCATAATATATACACTAAGGAAGATGTAAAAAAGGCAGACTATAATATTTATGTTCCGTGGCATTATTCCGTTACTTATAAAAATCTGCACATTAGACCGCCATATTCCAACGAGTCGTTTCCAGACAAAAGTAAATTAGATTTTGACTTAATTCCAGATTCTACTCTCGTTGGTATATGTGATAAAGAAGATTTAGATAATGTAGTTAGAGAGAAGGTAATACAGAAGAATTATAAGAAGTTTATAGTTTCTTCAAAAATGCAGGATAAAATATTTCATTTGCCAAATACAAAAGTTATACCGTGGACAGTAAATCCCGAAATAGTTACTTATAAAAAGTTTTTAGAAATTGATAAAGACGTGCCGATAGTGTTTATTGATGGTCATACCGATTATTTAAGAAGAGGAATTGACGTTAGTTTTAAAGTTTTAGACGCTCTTTACAATGAAGGTTATAAGTTTGGAGTTGTAGTTCACCAATGGGGGAATGAATTTACATTGGGAGATAGACCTTATACTGTTAAAATGTTTAATGGGTTTTTGTCTGATTATGTTTATTATGGAATTTTGGCATCGTGTACTCATTTTCTTTCTCCATTGAGGGGAGGAAGTTTCGAGATTCTTTCTCTTGAAGCTTTAGCACTTGGACTAACAGTTGTTATTCCCGAAAATTCACCTAGTTCTGAAATTCCGTTGAGGAAGGATGATGTTTATTGGTGTAGGTATAATGGTAATAAAATTAAGACTTGGGAAAATATTTTCCATAAAGGTGGAATGAATGATATAGACTATGAGTCTACTTTGGAAGCTATGAGGAAAGCCTTAGAGAAGCCGAAGGTAGTTGATAATTATAGTTATTTGTCACATTACAGTATGAGAAAATGGGCTAAAGAATATTTGAGTGATTAACATAAGGATTAAATATTATCGATTCATAGGGAAATTATGAGTACGCATATAGAAATTAATGTTTTGCCAATAGAAGTTAGTTGGTCTTGGGTTAGTACTTCTTCCGGAATTATTAATTGGAAATTCAAGAATCCTAATAATGTTCCAATTAGTTTTGTTTTAATGAGGGGAGTGCTTCCGACTGGCGCTAAGCTAATTCCAGAAAATATTTATATGTTTGGAGATGCTTTTTATCCTTTGTATTATTATAATTTTGGTATGCAATTTTTAATAGGGCAACCGACCCCTCTTAAGAGTTCAAACGTTCAGCCTCCTTTAGCAATATTTAAGACTCCGATTAATACATTAGTAGCCGGATTTGTATTTACACTTGGGGCAAATTCGTCTTGGAATATGAATGAAGCTGGATTTGTTGGATACGAACCTGCTGGAATTTCCACAATTATAGTTTCATATTCTCAGATAAGTAAATTTAGTATAGAGTATGATAAACAATTTTCTTGTGAGCAGTATAATAAGCAAGCTGGAACTTCATTTCCTTGTCCTCCCGACCCTTTCATAGTTGACAGTGCCTTGTTTTTAATACCTCAGACAGTAATAAGTGAAGTGCCTCTTAATATAATAACTGAGGTTAGTGGAAACAATGGTAATTCTAGTGGGGGAGATTCTGCTAAATGTATAGATTCTCTAATTAGTGATATTCTTGGAGGGAATCTTAAGCTCGTAGTTGAAGATTTGATTTGTATTTTTGGGGCTATTGATTCCGGTTCTCAGACAGCTTTAAGGACTAAGTTGGAGAGTATTAGACATAATCTATAGGTTTATAATATACATTAGTATTATAGTCTAATGACAGGAGTATTTGTAGGCTATAATATAAAAACTGGGCAAGGTCTCAGTTTTATTTCTTCTACCAATACTTTAGAGAATACTGGTGTTCTTAGTTTACAAGGAGATACAGGGAGTTTAAGTTTAGCTTCTGGCACTGGAATCAGTATCAGCGGGCTAACAATAGCTAATACAGGACTTATTAGTGCTAGTGCAGGTAGTGGTATTAGTGTAAGTGGAACTGACCCTCTTACGATAACTAATACTGGCGTTTTAAGTTTACAGGGAGATACGGGGGCTTTATCTCTCATAGCTGGAAGCGGTATAGGAATATCTGGACTTACTTTTAGTAATACAGGAGTTTTAGGAGTAGGAGGAGGGACTACTAATTATTTGAGTGGAAGTATAAAATTAGTAGCTGGTTCTGACATAGATATAACTCAATCGGGGCAAGACATAACTATAGCAAATACTTATAGTTATAGTCTTCCTAGTACAGTTCTAACTTCTTCTTCTACTTACGTCAAAACATTGCAAGGAGATAGCGGGGCGTTATCATTAGTCGCTGGTACTGGGATAGGAATATCAGGACTTACTATAAGCAATACTGGAATAGTTAATTTGAGTGCGGGGAGTGGTATTAGTGTTAGCGGGAATGAAATTACTAATACAGGAGTGCTTGGGGTTGGAGGGGGAACGACTTCATACTTAACTGGTGACGTTAAATTTGTAGCTGGTAGCGATATAAGTATAACACAATCTGGACAGGATATAACTATTGCTAATACTTATTCTTACACATTGCCAAGTACGGTTTTAACTTCTTCCTCTACTTATGTAAAGACTTTGCAAGGAAGTTCCGGAACTCTTAATTTAACTGCTGGAAGTGGTATAGGAATTTCTGGACTAACAATAAGTAATACTGGAATCATTAATTTGGCTTCTGGAAGTGGAATTAGCGTTAGTGGAAATGAAATCACTAATACGGGGGTTCTTGGTTTAGGAGGAGGAACAACAGCTTACTTAGGTGGAAATATTGAGCTAAAAGCTGGGAGTAGTATTGGTATTAGTCAGGGAACGACTTCCATTACAATAAGTAATACTTATAGTCCGCCCTCTAATATTCTTACTAGTAGCTCAACTTACGTTAAAACTTTAGATGGAAGTAGTGGGGCTTTAAGTCTTGGAAGTGGAAGCGGAATAAGTATTTCGGGACTAACTATAACTAATGTTGGAGTGCTTGGAGTAGGAGGGGGAACTACGAGTTATTTGACAGGAGATATTAAGTTTGTTGCTGGTAGTAATATAGGTATAAGTCAGTCTGGGCAAGACATAACAATAAGTAATACATATTCTTTGCCGAGTACTGTTCTAACTTCTTCTTCGACTTACGTTAAGACATTACAAGGAAGCAGCGGAGCTTTAACTTTATCTGCGGGAACTGGTATTAGCATTAGTGGATTAACGATAACTAATACAGAGCCTAATATTGATTATCCTGCTCAGGCTAATACTTGGAGTGCTCTACAGACTTTCGGGGATAATATTAGTTTTATGGGAGAACAAGTTAGTGGGAGTAGTATTTCTGCTGGGAGTTTTCTATATGACAATGGAACGAATTTCGTTAGGCAGAGTTTAGCCGGAGGAACTGGTATTAGTATTTCTGACTATACTATAACTAATGCAGGAGTTACTTCACTTACCGCTGGAACTGGTATTTCTTTGTCGGGGAGTACAGGAGACGTTACTATAACTAATACTGGGTCTTCTTATACGGCTGGAAACGGAATTACCCTCACTAATGATATTATAGCTATGAGCGGAGATTATACTGGTAATTTCACTTTATCTGGAAATTATCTCCTTAATACTTCTATTTCCACTACTAATGCAACAACTACTTATGCATTTTCCTTTGGAATAAATGGTAAATCTGTATTCAGCGAGGGGGTATATTCTCCGGATGGTAAATCTTTTAGTACTACATCGCGAGAAAATATGACGTGGTTTTTGAAAGGTGGAGTTAACAATAGTACATTTTTATCCGTATCTGGCTTGGGAAATATGACTATAAGCGGGTCTATGGTTTCTTCGAATAAAACAATTTATACTTCTGGAAGTGGAACTTATACTGTTCCAGCAAATTGTACATTTTTAACAGTTACAATAGCTGGGGCAGGAGGAGGCGGGGGAGGCGGAGGAGGACCATATCATAGTGGGGGATTTATTTATTACGCAGGTGGAGGAGGCGGAGGAGGTGGAGGAGAAGTTATAATAGTAGAATTTTATACTTCAGCCGGAAATGCATTTTCTTATTCAGTTGGAGCAGGGGGAGCAGGAGGAGGCGCAGGTGGGTTCAATTCAAACGGTGCTAATGGAAGTAACGGGGAAGCATCATCGTTTAGTGGTTATACTGCAAATGGAGGTTTGGGAGGAACCGGAGGAGAAGATGGTTCAAATGGTTCTGGTGGAGGAGCCGGAGGTGCTGGTGGTTCAGGAGGTAGTTCTCCTTCTATTAATATTAATGGAACTGCTGGAAATTCTGGCCAAAATGAAATAAGTGGTGGTAAAGGAGGTTCTGGTGGATTATCTTGTATTAATGCTATAGGCGTTGGAGGTTCGGGTGGTAACGGATACAAAGGTTATTCTCCGACCAGCGGAAGCAATGGTTCGGGAGGAGCAATCATTATTATAGCTTCATAAGTTTGTTTAAAAATAAAAAAGAACTTTTAATACTTCGAAATTCATAACTCATCATGACTTCGAGGGGAGTTAGAAAAGAATTTGTAATAATCGTAGCAATGTTTATATTCTTTGCAGGATTTTTGATTATATTTGACGAAGTGAGCGTTAGTCATTTTAACAAAGATATGTACCCTATCGTTAAAGCAGAAAGTTACCTTAGTTTAGCAAAATCTTCGGATAATCTTTCGCAGATATATGTTTATCTCGGCGAAGCTAATTCAGAAATTATTGGGTTTAGTGGTAATCCTCAATGGTGGTATGGAACTCCGAGTTCTTCTTGGAACGAAATTAGACTAGACATAAAAACAATACAGTTACAAGTAATTAGTTTTGAAGGTACTAAAAATCTTTCTGGTTTGAATTATTTGTTTGATATTTCGCAGGTTCATTCTTCGGTTGGAACTGTTAATAGTCTTCTGCAAAATGAGTATTATTGGGTTAGTATAGCTCCACTTTATCTTTCTCTCGATATAATTTATATGATTTCGTTAGTGTTGATGATTCTTACGCTAATATATATTGATGATAACAGCAATTATTATAATTCTCCATTGATTTATATTTATTTTGCATTGGTTATGATTTATCTCGGAAATGTTCTAGGAATAGCATTTTTATGAGATTAAGTGATTTCCTTAGAAACATTTATAACTACTTTATTTATTACCTGCTATGGTAAATGTACCTGAGTTAAAAAAGCAGTTAAATGAGTCGATGTCCAAAATTTCGAAGAGTTATGAAAGTGCTAAAGATTCTACGTCTCTTATGTATGATAATATTATAAATTCTCTTTCAGTGAATATTAGGTACTTAATGACAGAAATAGAAAAGTTAGAAGAAGAAAATGCGAAGCTTAGGGAGAAAAAAAATGAAGTTGAAGGGGAAAATAAAGAACCTTGTAGTGAATGCTCATAGAGGTTTAATTAGAGACGAAATGTTTGAGTGTGATGAATGCGGGAAACTTTTTAAAACGGAGAGAGAAATTTTTCTTCATAAATTTGAAGAACACGTAGGAGAGAGTTAGAATGTTCGGTGTAATGACTGATAAACAAATATTAAAGTATATTAAAGAACATAAGCTTATAGCCGTTAATTTTAAAGAAAAAAATTTAACTCCAAACGGTTATGATTTGTCTGCTAAAATAGTTAATTTTACTAGACTTGAGGATGGCAAAAATAATTTCAAAGTAATGACTGATGAATATTTAAAAATCCCGAACAATGTTGTGGCTAGAATGTACTTAAAGTCTAGGTATTGCAGAAAAGGAGTTTGGGGAAGTTTTGGGTTTATTGACGCTGGGTTTGAAGGAGCTTTGGAGTTTACTTTGTTTAATTTTCCGATAGAAGAATTTGCTGGAAATGATAATCCTATACCATTGGTGCAGATAGTATTTGAGACTCTCAATGAAGAAGTAATTGAGAATTATAGCAAAAGGAGTGGTAATTTCCAATTTACTGGTCTTGACTGGGCAAGTTTATAAAGTCTTAAATATATTAATGCTATTAGTTGCTTATGAAAGAAGTAGAAGTTTACGTGAAGAAGGAGTTTGTAGAAGAATTGAAGAAGAATTATCTTCTGTTTATGGAGTTTAATTCTAGGCTATATGGTATTTTCGGGAATTGGAGAAGAATGACTGTATTTGAGCCATTCGTTGGAAAGAGCATTCTTTATGGCATAAATATAGTAAAGTATAAAATTCCCTCAAAACTCGGAATGCTTATAGGAATAAAGAAATTGTGCCTCACTTACGGAGCAGAGAATTTAATTTTCTCAGAAAAGGAAAATGAGTTTGAGGATTATGTTAATTGGAATATAATAATGAAAAAATTGTTTGAAGAGTTTAAAGATTATAATTAAATAGTTGGAATTTCTTGTTTATTTGTTTTTGTCATTAACTCTTTTTGTTTCTTTTTAAGCTCTTCTTGTCTAGCTACTATTTCTTCTATTGACATTGGTGGTTCGAGGGGAATAGTTTTGTAGTGAGCTACTCTTATGCGAGGGTCACAACCAATTTTGGCATTGTATTTTTTCCGAGAAACTCTACAAAAATTATATTCTTCTGATGTTTTGTTTGTGTATTGTGTATAGAGAGGAATGAATTCTCCCGAAACTAGTCCGTAGTTGCTTACTGGTTTAAGTTGTTTGAGAAGATTATAGCTTATTCCAACCATAGTGAAACTTCCAGCGTCAATTTCAAACGTCTTAAAATCTGCAAGCTTTTTGGGATATTCGAAATTTGGCTTTATAGGACTTATTAGAACGTTGCCGTCTAAGCCTCGAACTGGGGCTACTACTACATCGAAATCTTCGAAGTCTTCTAGCATATATTTTATTACCGTATTATAATCAGTCATAGGAAGGGCATCATGGTCTAACATTATTAGATTTCTTTTAGCTTTCAAAGCTCCGCCTATTATCATACTTCTATTTACGTCCACTCTATTACTCTGAGACAATAGTGGCATTACAGGACTTCCACTCATCCATCTTATTAGATGTGAGTAAAATTGGGTATATCCCAAATGACCGGCTGGCACTCCAATTACGAATTCTTTGCTTTCTAACACCTTCTTAACCATAGCACTTAATAAAAAAGGAGTTATTAAAGTTAATCAAATTCTTTAATAGTTAGTCGTAATTACTTTGAATATGATGGGCAAAGTTACAATTAAGTTAAACGATGATATTATTTTGGAAAAAGAGAATTTAATAGTTAATAGTGGAGTTGAACAAATTGCTAAATTGTTAAATGGATTTAGTTCGGCATATTTTACTTATATGGGAATCGGTAGTTCTAGTTCTTTGCCCTCTTCTACTCAAGTCGCTTTGGGGAATCAAATTGAAATAGTTAAGACTACGAATAGTTTGGGGACTACTAGAGTTAGTAATGATACTTGTAATTTTCAAGGGACATTTAGTTTTAGCACCACATATACCGTTACTGAAATAGGATTGTTTACTTCTTCGACTTCCGGCACTATGCTTAATAGGACACTCATAGGAGCAGTTAATGTAGATAAGACGATAGATTTATCAATAAATTGGCAAATCATCGTCTATTGATTTATAAATTGGGCTCGAATAAAAATATGGAGACTTTTAAATAGGAGTATTTCATAAGGAATTATGGTTAAAGCATTTCTTTTGGTTACTGAGCTTGGGAAGGTTAAGTCGAAGATTACACAGAATATAAAGATTATAACAGGGCTTGAAATTCTGTTTTTAGCTTTTCTATTCCAGACCGCCTATACATTTCTTTCTTATGGAACGATAGGGTTTGATGTAGTTGCTTTTGGTTTCTTCGCAATTAGTGGTGTAGTCATTTTTGTTACAATTCTGCCTTATATGACTTCATTGTCTGGTGTTTTGGCAGAACTTCAGTCTAAACTAATTTCATCAGAGAATTCTCTCAGTCCAGCAGAGATAGAAAAACTTAAGTCTTTGCTTCCAATTATAGAAGACCTCCTTAAAGCGGAAGGTCTTGTTGCTGGAAATAAAATTGACGAAAGCGCTAGTCCTCCTAAGTAAACAGGAGGGAATACTTTTTAGTTAAGTAATGATAACCTATAGTGTCGACTACTACAGTTAAAGGGTCTGATAGTTTATTTCTTTACGAAATTTCATTAAATGATTACTTACCTCCCGAAGAGGAAGAACATTTTCTTGACGTTACGTTGTATATTGATAGTAATTTGCCGAGACTAGAAGTAGTTACATTACCAAATTATGCTATAATAGATTCGTTTATAAGCATTCTTTCTTTAGAGATTTTGAAGAAGGGAAATAACGTTAGTTTTCCGATACTCTCTGAGCTTTTACCTTTAGAGAAGATTGGTGAGGAGCCTATCATTAATCAGGAAGAAGAGTTATTATTTACGGAGAAGAATAACTTTAGTATTTTAATTAATAAATTATCAGAATTCGTTTTTAGAGAAATAGTAGTTGCTAATCAGATAGTAGAAGAAGTTAGTAATTTATTGCTAGAAGAATTATATAATTTAGAAACTGAGTTAAAAGAGGAAGAAATTTTAGACTTAGTGGAAAAAATAGTTTTAAAGTTATTAACAAATTATAAAGAAGATTTAGTTTTTGGAAGTAGTAATACATATTCTATTAATTTTACAGAAAGAACCGAATTTATATTCCAAGAGATTTTTTCTTCAAATCCGAATTTTTCTCCGTTAGAGACAATAATTTTTCTCGAATTGTTTGAGTTTGTTGCAGAGCCTTTCTTCATTGATGAATTGTCACTAAGTTATAGTAAAGTTTTTGAGGTGTCTAAAACTATAAAAAATCAAGTATTATTTTTTGATAAAGTATTCAAAACTCCGGAAATTAATAGTTTGGCTAATTTAGAATTTGAAGAATTTACTTTGTATTCACCGAGGTTATACATTTTAGAGGATTTTAATTTTAGTGAAAAATCAATAATAGAAATTCTAAGAGAGATAATTGGGGTATTGGACTTAGCCGAAATTTATAAATTTTCCATATCGAATTTCGAGACTGACATTATCACTCTAATCGAGGAATTAACGAAGACGATAGAATTCAGTTATAGTATGGGCTTAAATGTTTTAGAGAAGAGTAATTTAAAAGTGTTGATAGAGGAATCGTTAAAGTTCATTTTAAACGAGGAATTCTTAGTTAAAGAATTGATTATGGAGGCGAGTTCTAGTATAAGTTTAGTTGAAAAAATAATCAATAGTTTAAGTATAGTTCTAGAGAATAAATTTTCATTGACGGAGACTATAGATTTTATATCAGAGATTAACGAAAAAGGTGAATTAAGTTTTAATTATTCAATTCAATTTAGTATACTAGATTTCGTTAAGGAGAATTTAGAATTTTATTCTATAGTTTTTGTTCAGTCAGAAGCTTTATTATCTTTGTTTAGCGAGTTAAAAATTTCTGAAATTAAGTCTTTTTCCGTTGAAGTTCCAGAAAAAAGTTTCTTAAGTATTTCAGAGAGTTATAGATTTAGTCCGGTAATTAATATTTTTGGCATAATAGATTTATTGGAGAGTTTCAATAATGTAATTCATTCGATTAAACTTGTAGAAGAGACTTTAACTTTGAGAGAAATTCATTCAGTCGGTTCAGTTTACGTTAGCTTAATGCAATTTTTCCAGAATTATTTTAGTAGCATTGGAGGAGTTTCTTTTAATTCTATATATGACCTAAAAGATTATGATTTAAAGCGGCAGGGAAATGGACTATTTTTGTGGATAGAAAAGCAGGATGAAGATTATATTGGGTTTGGAAATGAGATTTTTGGTAAGTATGTAGTTGGATGCGACTTATATCTTTTCGGAGTTAATACTGATATTATATTGAATAATATAGTAGCAGCAGTAAATAAATTAGTTGGTGATTATGATTCTCAATTTAATTCCGTTGGGAGAGAGGTTATAGTGTGGATTAAATTATTGGGTCAGAGGAATTTTCAGAGGAAAATGAGAGGTGCTACGAAGTATAGATTTGTTTTCGAGATAATGGTTTATAATACTATGAAATACAGTAGGTATGGTATAAATATGGGAGAGGTATAAGGAGTTAGTATGGAATTTATAATAAACAATGATACTAATCATATATTGCCGTCTTCATATTCTTATAAATTATCATTAGCTGGAATTGTTCAGATTAATCAATATGGAAGTAACGTTTATTTTACTATTAGTTCTACTGGGGGTAGTAGAATTTTTAGTTGGTATGAGGGAAACGGAGTTTATTGGGTTAATATAGGTAAGGAATTGTTGATAAGTTCTACAGTTGTTATTTTCGCTAACGTTGGAGGTTTAAGTGAGAATTATTTTAATTCTTCTACAGGTTGTTTTGCTTTACTTAGTACGACTTATGGAATAAATGATACTGGATTTAAGGTATTTCAATTCTATGATAATTTTGTTGGGACATCGTTGAGTAGTTCGTGGACTACTATTACTACTGGTGCGGGAACTTATTCAGTTAATAATGGAATAACAGTCAGCGAGAATGCTTATAGAGTTGATATGAGAGTAGTCACAAAATCGACATATAATAATGGGATTCTCGAAGCTTATATTAATTCACAGAATACAGCCAGTTTTAGGGGAACAGGACTAGAGTATAATACAATACTACCCAATAGTAGTGGGAATAATGGACAATATGGTTATAGGTGGATGACTTCTGCTAATGCTCAGCCCGGGAATTTTATTCAGTCAATAGTAAATGGTTCAGACGATACTTTAGTTAGCTTAGGGCACGTTTCCAGTACTTCAAATTATTTCTTAACAGCTGATTGGAACGAGACTGGTTATGTAGCTTGGTTTAACAATCATTCTTCTACCGCACTGTTATCCGTATATAGTAGTACAGTTAATTATAGTTCTACATACTTGGTTATTTATGCTGGTTCGGATGGCAGTAATATTGGTACTATAGGAATTAATTTTATTAGGTTTAGAACTTCATTCGCTAACGAAAGTCCGAGTATAACATTTAAAGCAACGTTTAATTTTGTTTCTGATTTAAGCTTAAGTGGTAGTACAAAAATGGCTACTTATGGTTTTAATTCTTCTACCAATACTTTGTCAGTAGTTCCAGAATCTTTAAATTTACATTCTAGCTCAAATTTTTCGGGAATAATCACGGAGAAAAATCAAATCGCATTATACGAAGGGTTTTTTGATTTTCCGAGCAATGGTATCGGGGTTGTGCCTCCGAGAATTTCTATACTAGAATTTGTTGATTCGTTTTTTGAAGGATTATTGCCGACTGAGCATATCTACGACTTAAAAGCTTATGATTTAGTCAGACAGAAGAATGTTGCTGTTTTATGGATTGATGATTTAGAACAGAGTTATATTGGTTTTGGTAACGAAAGTTGGGGAGATTATGTTATTTGTGCTGACGTGTATTTGATAGGACAAAATACAGACGTATTGTTAGACAATATAGTTAGTAATATTCATCGGAGAATAGCTAATTTTGAAGGGGGAACTCCCTCTATAGAGCTTGATAAAGTAGTATGGGTTAAATTAGAGAACGAAGAAAATTTTCAGAGTTCAGTTAGAGGAGCTACTAAGTATAGATTTGATTTTGCGATAAGAGTTTATATAAACGAATTATTTGGCAGACGGGCTTCAGAGATTAGTGTTCCGTTTTATATGAATATTTCTGGGGTTAGTTCTACTAACGTAAGTACTAGCTATAGTAGCACGATATTAGTAAACGTTAATACTTCTTCGACACAGATAAACGATATTATGTTGTCCAATTTGAAAAAAGTTATTTAACTGCTAATTTAAATATTACTAAAGAATATGGTGAAATATGGTTACAGTGCCGAACGGCGTTTTATATTATGCTCCTATCATCCTGAAATATTATTATAATGAGATTGAACCTCACGTAGATGTTGAATCTATGCAAAACATAACTACGACTTATACTACTACGAATGCCACGATGTTAAGCACAACTTATCAACAGCAATTATTTATTCCGATGAATGGGGCATATAGTTCAACTGCTAATTCTACTTGGAGTAATGTAGTTTTCTTTGACGTTGGAGGGAATTTACTTCCTTCGTGGATAGAGAATTTTAAGGGAATAGGAACTGGGGGAACTACAGCTTTGGTTTGGGTTAAGAATGCAGGATTTAATACTAACGTTAGTACTACTCAAATGACATTTGCTAGCACGACACAAGCTTTGGGTAATTTAATTACTGTATATACAACAACGTATAGCACGACAAATGTTACCACTTTCAGCAGTACTATATATATCGGGTTCGAGGATACTAGAAATTTCTTGTTTAATTCGAATGGAACTACAGGATGTAATTACCTATTACAGTTAGGAGTCGGAGGGGTAGATAATGGGAAACAAGTTTTTAATTATTATGGAGGATTTGAGGTTAAAGAAATACCATCTGATTGGTTGATGATGTTTATTTATAAACCTACTTTTCCAGATGATGGAGGAATAATTATTAGTAGTTTGGGAGGTTGGCAAGGTTATGTAACTAGTTATCAGACTAAAATTCCGGAAATTTATGAATGTTTGTTTAATAGTGGAATTTCTAATACTGCCGCTCTAGGAATAGTTCAGAACAGACAAGCTGGAATAAATTCTCAGCCAGTAGATTTGAGTGATACTTCTTACGATAATCCCGTGGGAAATTTAGCTCCAACTTTTACATTGTCGACTAGAGGGTTTATACAAATGGAATTTAATGTTGGAGGTTATTTTGGTCAATGGTGCATAAAAACAAGTAATATGGATAATCATGTTTGTGCTGGATATGCTCAGAATTATCAGAACTATGTTATGAGTCTATATGTTACTGCAAATAAGTTACAAGGTCAAAGTAATTATGGAAACGTTAATATGACTAGTCAGAGTACTAGACAAACTACTGGTATTCCTTTTTTTGAGGTTAATGTTCCCGGGCAAACTGGATTTTTAGATTTTGGAAATTTTAGTGGAACAAACGTTCAGTTTTATTGGATAAGAACGCGACAATACGTGCAAATGCAACCTTCCGCCGTTTTTGGAGATTTACAGCAAAATGCAGTAAAACCCACTTATGTTTTGTCATTCAAGGAAGAACTTGGAGTTGCTACAGTATGAGCGAGTTGCTTCCAGAATATTTAATTTTGAGTTCATATAAATTGAATTTTGTTATAGAGGGATTATTGTTTACAGGAAGTACTACATACCAGCCTTGGTCTTTTACTTTGGTTTCACCATCAAAAACTTATAGTACTACATTAAGTAGATTTTCTACAACAATAGGAACGCCCGATAGTTCCATTAGTTTGATTATAAATAGTCCTTCTTCTGTATATTCAATGAGTGGAATTTTAGTTAGTTCAAAGCCTTCTTCTATTTCTAGCACTACATATTCTACAACGAGCTTTAGTACCACACAGTTAACTTTGACGAATGCATATAATACTTTCGACTTTACTATTACTTATAGATATTCTAGCGTTATTCAAATGCTACAGAATATTTTGCAATTTAACGGAATTCCAGCAGTTTATATGGCTGATGTCAAGAACGTTCAAGTTAGAGCTAATAATCCTTCGGCAGTGTTTGTTATGGATGAAGTTAGTCCAGTATTGTATTGGCATAATTGGGCAGATGAATATAATTTTACTTTGCAAATTTATAATTTGAAGCCCAGTATTGGAGTTTCTCCTAATTTTCAAGAATATGATGAAATAGTAAAAAGAGACATTATGTATGACGTTATAAATTCTAAATTAATTACGGGTGGAACAGTAGTAGGATATAATGCTACGTCAAATTGGTTAGCAATGAAGCAAAAAAGAGGAATAACATACGTTGAATATAAAATAAAGATTTTAGTGGTATATAGTAGTTAGCGGTTAAATAGGATTATATACTAGTTTAAAATAATGATGCATGGTTGATTATACATTCATAGATACTCTGACGATGTTTGAGCACGGGTATAAAGGAATAGTAAGGACTTTGGATGGAGATACAGTTTACATTGACGACCCAGAGAGATTTAAGCAAACTTTTAAGGATGATACAGATAAGAAATTTCGGGTTATAGATTCTAATGGAGACTATGTTAAGCTTGATATAGTTGAAAAAGGTTATGATGAAACTAATGCTAGGTTTAAGAGTTATAATGATTTGCTCCATATCAAAAAATATTCGTATGGAGAAAGTGGGAATGATGCCAGAAAAGAATTTGTTCTTGACGTAGCTATAGATATGGCTCGAAAGAGAGGACTAGATGAAAGAGGAGATAAAGCTATAGAAGGATATGTAATTAGTAAATTTGATTCTATTCAAACTAGACTAGCAAAATATTATGGTATAAATTGGTATAAGTTTGTAAAGGTAGAAAATCCTTTTAGAATTATTATAATTTCATTTCTCAAACACTATTTGCAGAAAGATATAGATAATATTGTTATGTCCTATCAGGAGGGGCTAATAAAATCGAATTATATGAATGATAAGCCCGGAATGACTGATATGCTTAATGTTAATTATACTCCGGTGATAGAAGATGAAAAGGCTATGGTTGATACGGGGGTAGATGAAAGTCTTAATCCAGATTTGTATAGACAAGAGATGAATAGGATTAATGAGATGAAGAGGAAACCTAAAGGAAAGCTTCCAGAGGGAGTCTATCATGATTCGAAAGAACAGCAAAAGTTAAGGTGATGGTATGCCGGAGGATAATGAAAATGCCATGAAGTTCCCAATAGAAATAATTCTTGATATGAAACAAAATCTTGGAGCTTTGACTGGTAAGTTTGACGCTATAGAAGAAAAAGTTGATAAAATGTCTTCTAGATTAGAGAATCTAGGAGAGATTGTAATTCCTAAACTAAATGAGTCTATTTCGAATATTGATAGGAAAGTGGAAGGAAGTTTAATAGAGTTTGATTCTAAGTTGAAAGGTTATGGAATGTCAAACGAAATCTTGCTTAAGAAGCAATCGAACGATAGAGACGATGAAGAAGCAGAAAGTTCAAAATCTAGAGCGAGAATTCAATTTTTTCAGTTTTTTGCATTTTTATTCGCTAATGTTATTGCTAGTATTGTTTCAGTATTAATTATACTTAGGTTTTTGGGGGTGCTATAATGCCAGTAAAAGATATGACGGAGATAGTAGTTAAAGAGGAAGATACTAGATTGGTGAAGGGTTATGCTTCCGTAGAAATTTTAGATAGACAGAGGGATATGGTTCCGGTTGATGCAATGCAGAAGGCTATGTTGAAGTATATGGAAAGAGGAGGACTGATAATGTATGGTCATATGAATAAACCAGTTGGAAAAGTTTTAAGTTGGGAGGTAAAAGAAGAACCTTCTTATGGCGTTTCTGCTGTAGAGATAATAGCTCAAATTAATAAAGGTTATAAGATTGAAGACGAAGTTTGGGATATGATTAAGTCTCATAAATTGACAGGATTTAGTATAGGAGGAACAGCAACCGAGGTTGGAGAAGCAAAATTGGTTGATGGTAGTCAAGCTAGAGTTCTTAAGGCTATAGAATTAAGCGAAATTAGTATAGTCGTAGAACCCGCTAATCAGGGAGCTTTAATTAATGCCGTTAGTATAGCAAAGGCTAATAATGAAATTGAAGTTGAGGATTCTAATATAGATTCGATTGCAGAAAGTATAGTTAAAAATATATTATTCGAAAATGAAATAGTTAAAGGTGAGGTTAATAAAAAAAGTTATCCGTGGAAAAAGTGTATCTCAGACCAGAAGAAAAATGGGTATAGTGATAAGTCTGCTCAGAAGATTTGTGGTTCGATAAAAGCTAAATATGGGAAAGGAGTTGGAATGCTGGATTATAATGAGGATTTTATAATGCATACGTTTATAATAGAAAAGGCAGGACAAAACGTACAAGGCGATTATAAAGCTAGACCCTCGAAAATGTTTATGGAAAGTTGTATTCCAAAAGCTATAGAAGCAGAAAATGGCGATGAAGCGTCTGCCAGAAGATTATGCGGATTTATATTTTATTATCATTTTGGAGGTAGATTACTAGAAGCAGAAGATTGGGCTATGAGTGGAACAATTAGTAATGATATGATTTTGCATCATAATATTCATAGTTATTTTGCTTATCAGCACAAGAGTAATACTGTTAGTGATAATTTAGAAAATGGTAATTTCCCAAGTATAGAGTGGATGGAAAAATGCGTTTCGGGTTATGAAGGTAAAGAACTTCCCGAAAGAGCTTGTGTCTATATTTGGAACTCTCATTATTATAATATTGGGAAAGATGATAATATTGCCGTTCCAATAGTCGATGCTGATATTCAAGCTATGAAATTGTATTTTCCGTCAATTCTAAAGAAGATAGATGTTATGATTGAAGTTATGAAACCTTTTCACGGATTTAAGAATTTTGCGGATTGTATGCATAAGATTGGAAAGGGTTCTAAAAAATATAGTGAAGAGGTGAAGAGAAAGATTTGTGGGAGACTTAAGGCTGATTACGAGAAAGATAATACCATCGCTAAGATTTTTCCATTAAAGAGAGATAAAGTTCCTGATTATGTTAGTTGCCCATATTGCGATGATAATGACTTTGAGGTTATAGATAGTTATATGGTCGGTAATCCTAATCCATTTACTCGTAAAGAGAATAAAGGAATGTTTTATGAGGCGAAATGTAAGAGTTGCGGAAAAACTTCCAGATTTGTCGTTTGGGATACTGGAAACGAAGAAGATATAGAGGTTCAGTTTGAAGACGATGATGAAGATGCGGAAAAGTCGGCTTATATGATTTCTCCTACTGGAAATGAAGAAGAAGATGCTGAAAACGAAAGAGAACGAAAGAGAATAGAGAATTGGCTTAGACAAATAAAAGTACCTAAAAAGTAGTTGAATCTTATAAGTTGCGGTGAATTTAACTTAAAGTTTATATAGGTGTGAATAATAATGCTTTTGTATGCCTAAAAAGAATCCTGTGGAGCAACTTTTGTCTCGAAAGAAAAAAAAGCGTCAGAAGAATAAGTCAGTTATAGCAGTTCCGAGATATGTGGCTTCAACGGAGAATTCAAATGGGCTAGGAAGGATTATGAAAACAGAAAATGAACTGAGGAAGGAAGCTATAAGGAACGCGATAGAGACTAGAATTGCACAGTATAAAGTGAAGAAAGGAGAGGAAGAGCTTGAATTCGAGGAAGAGGAAGAGAGCGAAGATATAGAAGAGCTTAAGGAAATGATTGCAGAGATTCTCGCAATTCTTAGGGGAGAAGCCGAAAGTGAGGCTGCTGCCGAGGAGGAAGGAGTCGAGGAATTTCCAGATGCAGATGAAGTTAAAGCTGCCGTAGCTCTTGTAAAGAAATATGGTGGAGTACAGAAAATTAAGAAAATTCTCGTTTCTAAGGAAGAGGAGAAGCATAAGCCAAAGGAAGAGACTTCTGAGGTTTCTACTGGCAAAGATAAGAGAGAGATTGAAGAAAATGATTTTAAAGATTTCGAAGAGCAGGGAGATGAGTCTCCAAAGAGAGCTTCTGAGAATGTTCTTTCAGAGAAAGCAAATTACAAAAATGAGTATGGTAAGCCTAAAGAGCTTCCCGAAAAGTCTCAGCTTAGCCAGAAAGTGATTCCGCAGGATACTATACCATCAGAGTCTTCGGTTAGTAGAACTACTAGCAAGACTGTAACTGGAAGAGGTATGGAGACCGGAGGAGTTGCATCTTTCGAAAAGGGAGAAGAGTCTAATTCTTCAGCAGTGTTTGATATTCTTAAAGGGAATAAGAAAGCACGTGATATTGCTAAATCCAACAATGGAGGTGTGTTCGGTTGGTAAGAACAAGAGCATTAACTTTTCAGGACATATTGACATATTACGAAGGTAATGCCGCTCAGCCAGCATTTTCGCTCGGTGAGTATCCTAGTATTCAGAAAGCCATAATTAACACTGGTCAGGGACTTGGGGTTTGGAATCCTATTTATGGTGCTCAAGCTTGGTATATGCTTAACACTGAGTCTAACTGGTTTGCAGCTATGCCGAAACTTACGTGGGACAAGTCTGGTTTCAGAACGATTAACGGTTATACTAGAACTGCTTCTACTATGGCTATCAGCGAGACCGCAAGTTTGCCTACGCCTACAATTCCTAACATAAACGTCATAAAAATAACTCCGAAAATCGCTGCTAATACGTTTGAGACGTCACAAGTAACACAACAGTTGGCTTCTGAGTCGATGGATGATATTTATGGTAACCTAGATGTTATCAGAAACTTCTATGCTACAGAGCACGTAAAACTGCTTAACGAACAGATAGGTCAGAAAGCAGTCGGTACTACAGTTGCTACATCAGTCAGCGGTGCAGGAAGATTGCAATTCGAGAGTATAGATAGAATAATTTCATCTTATCCAGAAGCACTTGCAGCCGGATTGACAGCTACTACTACTCCTACCATAAATCAGGTCATTAATCCTTGGTTGGGCGCACTACCTCAGAAGGGAACTGGTCCATCTGTATATGATGCATTCGTTGTTAGTGGAAGCACAGCAATGGAAAAGAATGATAAGGGAACTTTCACAACCGTTTCTGATGCATTTACTCCCGCCAATATAGCAGTTCCTACATTACTTTCTACAATACAGGGAGCCGCGATAAACGGGTCAAATGCTAATGTTGCAATGACTGGTTATAATACCTACGCTAAGGTTACAAATCTGTTTCAGAGCAGGGTAGAATATTTCCCTATGAGTGAAACTCTAGTGAAGTATGACCTTAATGGAATAGAGAGTGGTGAAGGTGTAATAGGTGGTGTGCAGGTTAGTACGGTATTCGGACTTCCACTCATAAAGGCAGTGAATACTCCTTCTAGTAATGGTAAGTTTGAGAATATATATTTCCTCGACACGACTGATACCGAAGGATATGGATATGGTAGGCTCGGAGTTCAGGTACTTAATCCTCCTACTTACATAGAGACGACCAGCAGAGATTTCATACTGCTCCAACAGTTGGCATACGAAGGTATGTATTACACTATCGGAGAAGATGTATGTCGTTTCCCGGGTGCTCAGGCTAAGATTAGGGATATAACAGGGTAAAACTAGTTAGTTAAGTGTACTCTAAGGTACACAAATAACATTACTAACTAGCATTATTTTATTTTTTTTACCTCTTTTATTTTTGGGGGTATGATTTTTTTATAATTGAGTGATTTTAAGTATTGGTTTGTCTTTTAGTGGTATGGAGCTAAGTATAGCTAAATTTAAAGTTGATATTTTTAAATTTGAGGTTATAGATGAATTTGATGACAATGAAAGGTATGTTGACACTACTTTTAATATTTTCTTAATTCATAAACTCCCGAATGAGTTTGATGGTATGAGGGCATATTCCGTGTTGAATTCGTTAGATAAGTCTATTTCTTCATATGATGAATTTGTAAGTTCTTTAATAGAATATACTATGGAGCATTTTAAGCTTATGACCAGCGCTCTTCACCACTTAATGTTGCAGAAAGTTGCTGAGCAAGAAGAGAATTATAATAATATGTATGGTTAATAATTCAAATTTTTCCATAAAAAAATAACTAAATACTCCGACTTCATTTAGAAAAATGGTTGATAAAGTTATAAAACGAAACGGAGAAGAAGTAAAGTTTGACAGCGAAAAAATTACTAGAGCTATTTACAAATCTATGATAGTTAAAGGTTCGGGAGATTTGAGTAAGGCAAAAGAGTATACAAAATTAGTGCTCGGGAAATTAGAAGGATTCTCACAAATTACCGTAGAAAAAATTCAAGATAAAGTAATTGAGGTTTTAAACGTTGAGGATGAAATTTTAGCAAATATTTATTCTAGCTATAGAGAAGAGAGGAGACTTGCTCGATTTGTGTCTGATAGACTAAAGATTAAGGGCGATCTTAAACTATCGAAGAATAGTTTAGAGATACTCGAAAATAGATATTTGCAAAGAGATTCTAAGGGTAATGTTATTGAGACTCCCCGTCAGTTGTTCGAAAGAGTTGGAAAGGCTATAGCTGTAGTTGAGTTATGTTATGATTATCTTAATAATAAAAAGAAAAGTGGAAATGGTTTTCTATATTTTGGTGAGTTCAATATAAGTAAAGCCGAGAAAGCTTTATCTGACATTAAGAAGGAATTCAAGACAACGGAAAAAAATCCTATTTCTTTTAGTGAGTATGCCAGAAAATATGCTGGAAATGCTATAAAGTATTCTGAGAAATTTATAGAGATGATGTCAAATTTGAATTTTTTGCCTAATACTCCAACATTGATGAACGCTGGAACTGAACTCGGAGGTCTTAGTGCGTGTTTTGTTTTGCCAGTAGAAGATAGTTTAGATAAGATTTTTGATTCCGTTAAAGATACAGCTTTAGTTCATAGGTTTGGGGGAGGAACAGGTTTTAATTTTACTAATCTTAGACCTCAGAATGATTTCGTTAAGAGTACTCAAGGAGTGGCTAGTGGTCCAGTAAGTTTTATGAAAGTTTTCGATGCGGTTACAGAAGAGATTAAGCAGGGCGGAAAGAGAAGAGGAGCTAATATGGGAATATTGAGATATGACCATCCTGATATTATGCAGTTTATTTCTATAAAAGATTCCAATAATACTAAGTTAAAGAATTTTAATGTTAGTGTAGCTGTAGATGAAGAGTTTTTTGAAGCTCTTCGTAATGATTCGTATATAAAAATGTACTCTCCGAGATATATTGAGCCAGTAAATAGACTAAGAGCAAGAGATTTGTTTGATGCTATAGTTACAAATGCGTGGCAAACAGGAGACCCGGGTTTAGTATTTTTGGACAGAATTAATAAAGATAATTATTTGGTTGGTTATGGAGATATGGAAGCTACAAATCCATGTGCAGAACAAAGTTTGCACGATTATGAATCTTGTAATCTCGGCAGTATAAATTTGTCAAAATTTGTTGATGCTAATAAGAACTTTAAATTCGATGAGTTTAGGGAAATTATTAGGCTTGCAGTAAGGTTTCTAGATAATGTGGTAGATATAAACGTTTTCCCCACTTCTCGTTTTAGTGAGATGAATAGAATAAGTAGAAAGATTGGTTTGGGAATTATGGGATTTGCAGATATGTTAGTTCTTATGGGTATAAAGTATGATTCCCTAGAAGCATTGAATATGGCAGAATCAGTAATGAAGTTTTTGCAAACTGAATCGTATAAAATGTCCGAAGAATTAGCTATAGAAAAGTATCCATTTCCGAATTCTACTGAGAAGTTTAATGGTCCTATTCGAGGAAATAGGTACAAGAGTAATAGTATTAAGACTTTGAGACGAAATTCTACGGTTCAAAGTATTGCTCCAACTGGGACTATTAGTATAATAGCAGATTGTTCTTCGGGAATAGAGCCTTATTTTGCCTTAGCATATAAGAGAAGTTATAATTCTATGGGAGTGAAAAGTGGGACTTATATTCTTATCGAGAAGAATAAGTATTTGGAGAGAGATTTAATAAAAGAAGGGTTGTATAGTGAGACGTTAATTGATAAAATAGCGGAGACTGGGAGAATTGGAGACTTGGAAGAAATACCTCAGCATATAAGAGATTTGTATGTAACGTCTCACGAAATTTCACCAGAGATGCATATATTAATGCAATCAGTGTTTCAAAATTACTGTGATAGTGGAGTTAGTAAAACTATTAATTTGCCTCATTCTGCGACAATAGAAGACGTGAAGAAAGCTTATCTTATGGCTAGGGAGTTGAATTGTAAAGGTATAACCGTATTTAGAGATGGAAGTAAAAATGTTCAAGTTTTACAGACTCTTAAAGAGGAAAAGAAGGAAAATAGTAATATTAATTTAGTTCCGACAGTAGTAATAGACCCTAATACAACTTGCTCTCACGGGACATGTGACCTATAATTGCATAAGCTTTAAATATTAATTTAATATTGTGGTGCTATGGTAATTGATACAGCCGAAACGAATACTCTAAATGCACAGTCTTACTTTCCGAAGGTTATAATAGGGTCTGGGTCTTTTAATAAAGCCGCTTCTGTAATTTCTACTACATATATTACAGAATCTACGGGGAACGTTTATATAAAGGCTTTTCAGACTGGAGCAGATGTCGCTTCCGGAGACGGTAGTATTACGGTTAAGGCTGAAAATAGTTTTAATGCTCAGTTTAATGTTAGCACTACATATTCTACTACAAGTTTTATTGGAGGGGCTGGAATCGTTTATGCTGGATTTAATAAGACTTATCCTATAGATTCCGTTCTAACAATAACAGTTACAGCTTCGAATAGTACGACTGCAAAAGTTAATTATACATTCGAGCTTTCCGAGCTACAGACTGGTATTTATCACTAGAGATAGTTAGATACTTTTATTTAATCTTAGTTTGAAATTCATTTTTTAATTTCAGAAACCTAAGAGAGAATATGAGAGGTATTTTAATTATTAAGAAAAGCTTTGAGCGACCATTAAGTTTAAGATATAGTTTGTTATTCTTTCTTATGTTATACTTAGATATAGACTTCAATATAATATCATATATTAAAGAGGTGAGTTAATTGCCGTTTCAGTGGAATGGAGGAACTACTGGAAATTATTATGTTACTTCTGATGATGTGTTAAAATTCTTGAAGATAGATAGTTTGTATACTTCTACTACTCAGTATAATTCTGATGTTTCTTTGCTTAATACCATTATTATACCTCAAGTTTGTAGTTATATAGATACTATAACTGGGCAGACGTGGGGGAAGGTATTGAGTGATGTAGAACTTTATAGTATTGGAAAACCAGCATATTTAGGTTGGTACTTAGTCGGTGCACCCGTTTATTTACAACATTTTCCAGTTATTCCCGCTAGTAGTACACATACAGCAGTTCAATTAGGAATTTGGAATGGAACTCAATATTCTAATTGGATTGGGACTATGGTGGAAAATAGGTGGGGTAGTTATTGGTTTGATACTGAAAATGGAATTTTGTGGATAATAGGATGGTATTGGTATATGGGTTATGAAGTGAGAATACAATATTATTATGGTCATAATACTAGCCAAACTCCATATATGGATGGTCAGATTTATAATTTGGCTTTATACAAGAGTTCGAAAATGTTTCTTGATAACGAGCGTTATACCGCTCAGGTTGCAGAAAATGTTGGTGGAATAGAAATGGGTAGATTTTATGATTGGATTAGTGATGAAATAAAGAAATTGGAAGATGCTGTTCTCGGATATCGTACTTTGACACGCGGTTGGATTTCATGAAGTTGGATAACGTTTTATATCATATTATGATAACGAGGAGATGACGGAGGAAGAAGATGCCAATAGTGGGAAATCATATAATCGTAGATTTCTATGGAGTAAATTCTCATTTATTGGAAAAGATAGTTCCTCTTAAAGATATAGTTGAAAGAGCGATAGATGCAGGTGGACTTACTAGGATTTCTTCTGATTATTTTCAATTTTCACCTATAGGAGTTAGTGGCATTGTTTTAATTTCCGAAAGTCACGTTAGTTTTCATACGTTTCCCGAACATAATATTTTGACTTTAGATTTGTATACTTGTGGAGAATTTATAAAGTTGTTTAAGACTTATGAATTATTGGTGAGGAGTTTAGAGCCCGAAAAAATAAAATTTACATTTTTGGAGAGAGGGGAGTATAATGAATGAAGATGATAGTAGGGCTTTTCATAGAGCTTTATTAAAGAAGGTTAGGGAAGTTCTTTATGGTATATTGGAAGACGAATTCGGAGAAAAAATTAGTTATGATGCTGAACATACAGCTATAGTTATAGAAGATGTTTCCGTTGAAGAAGTAGAAGAAGCCTTTCGTAAGCCTTCGTGGAGAAAGAATTTATGGCACTAAAGTTTATAAGGTAGCTAATAATGATGGAGTGTTATGGCAACACCTTTAATATTTCCAGCATCCGTTTTTCAAGCTTCATTCGGTCAAGAGACTTCATTTGGTTCTGGTACTGGTAGTACGTTGGGAGTGTTGGGGGTTCAAATGTCAGTTGAAGACTTTAAGCAAGATAATCAATTTGAGGCTTTATATAGACTTGGAAGTAGGGCTGCTCAATTATTTTATAGTAAAGGATTGGTGGTAGATGCTTCAGTTAAGTTTACAATGGCTACTGACAACAAAAGTTGGTTGAATTTGCTTCTTAATTTAGTTTCTACTACTTCCGGAAATTATTGGACAGTCCCAGATAAAGTAGGAACTTTGCCAAGTTCTTTTATGGATTTGCAAGATGAAAATAATAGGTATTATATAGCTAAAGGATTCGTAGTTGATAATGCGAAATTTTCTTTTGAAGAAGGGAAAACCTGTGATGTAGACCTTACTATGAAAGGTCAAACAGTTACTTATCAGTCTTCTACTGCTCCAGTACCTTCCACGTTTAACTCAGACGGAACTTTGAATTATCCAATAAATTTTACAACGTGGGCTAATGTTCAAGTTGTATACAATGGTAATTACGGAAGTACTACGTTTGGTGTTCAGCCTATAAAAGACCTTAGCATATCAGTAAAAAACGACCTTCAATTCTATTATGGACTTGGTTCTATAGAGTATGTAGGGTTTGTTCCGCAAAAACTCGATGTTAGTGGGAAATTGGATATATTGCACGATAGTAAATTAATCGAACATATTCTTACAACAGCAGATACAGAAAGTAGCACCAATGCTTATACATTGATTTTGACTGTTGGGAGTAATTATGGAAATCCTTATACTATCACTATTGAAGGTTTGTATTGGAGTGATGGTAGTATGACGTTTAAACCAGTAGACCCGGTCGTAGATGAATTTAATTTTAAGGCGAGAAACATAAAAATATCGTAAGGTGAAATAAGATGAAAGAAGAAATTGTTGAAGTTGATGGAAAGAAAATAAAGGCGACTATAAGAGAATTGACTTATGGGGAAGTATCAAATATTTTGCAAAAGTGTTCGGAAACTAAAGTAATTGGTAGCGTTATGACTTCCGATTTAAATATTTTTAAATTAAGAAGTGAAATTACTATGTTGGCTGTAACACTTAGTGAAGGAAAGGTTGGGAATTTGCCAGCAAAGATTGGTAGACACTTGGAAGATATAGCTTTAGAAGAAAGTGGGTTAGATGATGGCTCCTTTCGTGAAGATACCCCAGTCGAAGAAAAACGAGTGGGAAGTTGAATATATTTTTGCGAGGGACTTGCATATTAGTGGAGAAGAATTTCATCGAATGCCTCTGCGGAAAATAAAATATTTTATTAAGCTATTGAAGGAAGAAAAGGAAACTCTAGAAAAAAATTTACCTAAATAGAAATCTTTATATAACTTTTACGGATTCCTTACTTGATATTTATGGCTGCTGGAAATGAAGTTGGGAAATTTATAGGAGCTTTATTTATAGTGTTGTTTTTTGCTTCTGTATTTTTTGGGGTTATTTATTATGTTCCGAGATTCGCTTATAGACTATCTAGGGATTCTCCGAAATTGAATTTCGTTATGTTGGTTAGTTGGTTGATTTCTCTTATAACACTACTGATTTATGTTCATAATTTTAGTTGGATAGGATTGTATTTTATGATTTATATATTCCTTTTGTTCGTTTTGTCCAGTATAGCTTCTCTTTATGGTATAGTTAAAAGATATAGTAGTAAAAATGTTGGGTGGAGTTATCGTAGTAATTCAGAGTTTTTAGATTCATTATATTTTGTCGTAGGAATATTTCCAATTTATTTGTTTGGGTTAATGAGTTTGAGTATTAATTCTTACAGTGGACTTGCTGCTGATATTTATTATACTTTGTTAATGTTTGGTATAATAGGAATAAGTTTTGCTACTCTTCTTCAACTCATAGACAGTGGTTCGGAGAGTTATAAAAAAAGCAAAGTTTCTAATACTCCTGCATAAGGTTTATAATGCTCTTTATAATAATAGTTAATGGCTCAGAAAGTTCAAGTAAAGATTTCTCTCGTAACTGATGCTAAATCTTTAGACCCAGTTAAATCTCAATTAACTAAAATGTTAAGCTCGGTCTTTACTGAGGAAATAGTAAAGGGAGTAGCTTTAATTGGAAGTTCTTTGAAGAAGGCGATTACTAGTGGACTTATGAAGCCATTTGAGTATTTGGCTTCTAAGTTTCCGAAAATAGGAACTGGATTTGCTTCTTCCATAGAAAAGGTTTTTAGTAAATTTGCTAATCTTAATTTCGTTAAAAAGATTGGAGCCTCTGTATCTGGTTATTTTAAGGCTCCCGTTAATCCTTCAAGCGAAAGTTCTCCTAGCAGAGGTAAGCAATTACTAGGTGGAGTATCAGCAATAGCTGGTGGAATTATAGGAATTATAACTCAGCTTAAACCAGTGAAGGCTATATTGGGGGCGATAGGTAGTATATTTGAGTTGATATTTTTACCAGTAGGTCTTATATTAATGGCATTCTTAGCTCCGGTTTTAATGGGATTAGCTCAACTTATAAGCAGTAAAACTTTTCAGGGTATATTAACAGGAGTTATGAAATTCGTTACCTTTATGTTTACTTTGACTCCTCAGAAGATAGCTAATGCTATAGGAGTTTTCTTTACTAGGTCGATTACTTATATAGGAGTTGTTATAGGAGCATTACTCGATATTAGTGGAATTACTAAGAATTTTCGTAGCGATTTCAACATCTTTAGAGGAGTAATAATAGCAATAATTCAGGGATTAGTATTTTTGTTTACAAAATTTCCTCAGCAAATAATCGGAGGATTTACTTCCGCGTTTTATAATGGTATAAATTATTTGATTCAAGGTATGGGAAATATAGTTTCGAGTATAATAAACGCAGTTAATCCCGCTTCTTGGATTTCTTCCTTGCCTCATTTGGCAAGTGGGGGAGCTATAGTTTCTAGCGGTTTAGCAGTTCTTCATTCGGGAGAAACAGTTATTCCAGCTAATCAGAGTTTTGGAGGACATACATTTAATATTTCTATACACGGAGGTAATGGTATGCAGTCTCCTAGAGATTTTGCTAATCAGGTGATGAATGAAATAGAAAAGAGAACTGGGAGAATACAGAGATGGTAACGACTAGTTATTTGATGAGAATAGACGAAACGATAGCTAGTAATTCACAGTATTATAATAATTCGTCTTATGACGCTTATGCTGCATTAGGTTCTAGTTATGAGCATTATCCATTTTATTCTAATTTCTTAGGTTTGTCAACTAAATATGTGGCAAATTATGGTTTAACACAAATGCCTATTCCAACTCAGAATACTCCCTTTTTGCTTAATTTTACTGGTCCTTCTTTATCAATAACACTAAATTGGGATACTATAAAGCAGTCAGATGTAGCATTTTTGCTTCAATATTTTACTACAGCTAATCCTTCCGCTAGAATTGTTTATGACGTTACTGATGTTTGGGGAGCAGGAAGTACTACTAATAACGTTGTTACTGAGAAATATAATTTTGGACAGCAAATACTCGGAAGTACTTATTTGAGGTTTAATGGTGTAGTTAATGATTTTAGTATTCAGGAAGATGCTGGCGTTATTTTATGGAAGTGTAGTATGTCGATATTTATTGGAGAAGTGTTAGGGTAATGGGTTATACTACTTTTAATTTTTCGAAGGCACTTCCTGATGGAACTTATGGAATAATAACTGGTTTTATAAATGGAGTGCAAAGTACTTCTTTTACAGCTTCTAATAGCACGACTACTGTGGAAGGCTATTTTTCTACTTCGTCTCCCATACATTATCCGATTAGTATTGAAATAAACATTAATACGAATAAATTTTATTCTACGACAAAAGTTTGGCTAGTAGAAGGAACTACTTATTTGTCTGGATTTTTAGCTGGAAGCGGAACTACTTTTGCAGTACATTCTTCGTTCAAGGTTCCTTCTACTACAGCACCAGCTTTCCAAACTAGTACTTATTACACCAATAATATGTATGTCGGAAGCAACGTTTGTTTCCAAGTTCAAAATGTAACTGGAATTGCAACATTTTCTACATCTTGGGCTGGAACTACTTTTCACGGCACGACATATTGTTACGTGATTAAAAGTCCAAAATCGTTTTATGCTGCTACTGCGACAGTAACTAGTGAAAATACTACCAGTAGCACTCAAACAATTTATCAATCTTCTCCTTCTAGTTCTTTAGGCATTAATGTTTCAGAAAGTACGACTTTAACTATAGTTGGGCAAGATTCAGGTTCTAAATTTTCTATAGGAGTTTTGAGAGATTTGTCTTCTACTTTTAATTATTATATGTATTATTCAGATTTAAACGGAACAACTTTAGTTAATTCGTCTACTTTGTCTAGTGATAGTTCTTCTCCCTCTCAGAGTTTTATTATAAGTCCGGTTACGTCTCCAAATGATAATTCTTTGGGGGAATATTATTTTAAATTTGCTTATGAAGATTCTTATGGTAATTTTAGTACTAGTTCTGTTTTTTATGTAAAAATAGTTAATATTTTTGCTGCAATATTAACAGTAGCATCTACTGGGGAATTAGCTTTTTCCACTTCTTCTACTAAATGGTATTATGTATCTCCGTTAGAAAATCCTCTCTTTTTGACTTATATTCAATGGAGACAGACGGCTATAGTTCAAACCAATTTTTCTTATGCTTTTTATTTAAATAACGTTTTGAGTAACAAAATATTAGCTTCGACAGTAGTATTATCTTCTGAGAATCCTCCCGTTTATCAATTATTAGGAGCAGATTATGTTAATAAGGTTAATAACACTACTTATGTATTTTCGGTTATGGCTAATAGAATAAGTACAACTCCGAGTTATTCTACTTCTAATTTAATAGCTTTGTATTGGAATGACCCTCTCACCGTGTCTATTTCTACAACTTCTGTAGAAATAACTGCCGGAAAGGCTTTTAGTACTACTTTAAAAGCTCAGGGCTATGGTGGAGGAATTTCCACTCAATATGATTATTCTTGGTTTAAGAATGGAGTTAAAACTGGGGTTACTACTCAGACATATAATATCAGCACTACCAGTAACGTTGGAGAAAATTATACTTTATTTGCTTTAGTAGAGTCAGTAGAGACGAAAGAATCTTTATCGACTTCTCCCGTTAATGTCGTAGTAAAATCCCCAATAAGCGTTAAAATTAGCCCTTCTTCTTTGAGTGGAGGTTTAGTTGGAAAGTTGTATACTTTTTATTCGGAGATTAGTGGTGGAGTAAGTCCATATACTTATTCTTGGTATTATAGTACTACTAGTAATATAGTTGGTACATCTCCTAGTTTAAATTTTAGTACTACTGTTATAGGAAGTAATAGTTTAGGAGTTATAGTTACTGACTCAAATGGAGCTAAAGACAACGTTTCTATTTCTGCTACTTTTTATGATTATCCAATTTCTACATTATCTGCTAACACCGTTGCAGCCCTGACAAGTTCTACAATTACACTTACAGACACTTCACAAGGAAGTGATAGTGAGAGATTTACATTCTATGTTAATGGGAAATCAGTTTCAACCGTCAGTGATGGAGTTACTGCGAATTTTAATTTTAGTACTACATTGGCTGGGACTTATACTATTTATTGTCAGGTCGAAGATTTAAATACTTTAGTACTTCAAAATAGTAATATACTTCAATTAGAGATTTTTGCGTCAGTAGGAGTAGATATAAGTTCTCAGTATTCTACTACTGTAATTACTACGAACAATATTTTTATGGCAACGGGAGTTGGAGGTTATCCACCTTATCATTATACTTGGTATTATAATACAAGCAATAGTTACTCGGGGGCTATTAAGTTTTCATCAACTCAGAGTGCTAATTTTACTACAACAGTAGCTGGAACTTATTATGTCTTTGCTCATTTAAGTGATTCGGCTTCTTCTCCTTCTTCCGCCAATAGTTCTATTAAACCTATATTAGAGGTTAATAAACCATATGCAATCATAAGCGGCGAAACTTCTAGTAATGCTAAGATTTTGCTTACTTGGACTTCTGATATTATTGGAGGAAGCGGGGATTATTCTTATACTTGGTATTTGAATGGTTCTACCGATACTTCTAATGGAAATTATACTAGTTCTACTTTTAGTACTACATTTAGTACTGACGGAACGTACGTGCTTAATTTGGAAGTTTATGACAAAGGTTATCATTATAATTTGCCATTGAGTAATACTTTAACAATTATTATATCAGCAGCAGCTTCAAAAATCCTTAATATCGAAGATACTTTAACTATGCACGGCTATATCAGTAGTATAGAATATTCTCCTATTCCTCCAACTTCTACGACTTCCTTGCCATTTACAGTTTTGGTGAATGGTAAAGACGTTCACGCGATGAATATTGTTTCTGAGAAAAATATAGACGTTGCGGGGGAATTAGATTTTACAGTAGTAAAGAGATATATGTATAGTACTACAAATGGAGTAGTTAGTTTTATGGCTGTTGGAGATTTAGTTGAATTTTATTTATATAATACATTAGTTTTTAGTGGAAATATTCAGAATATAAGTATGAAAAGTAATATGCAATATGACATTCAAGCTTATGATGCTTTATATTACTTAGCTGGAACGAGATTCGAAGCTAATATTGGGTCACCTTATAATCCTCTTGATTTAGGAGGTTTGTTTGGGAAATTAGTTAGTTATTCAACATTAGCATATAATTTTACTAAGACTGGCTATGGAGGATTTTCTGCTAATATTTTGAGTAATCAGTCCGTTTATTATCAATTTTTACAGTTGGCAACAATTTTAGGTTATGGTACTTATGTTGATAATAATAATACATTACATTTGCAACCTTTAATAGGAACGACTTCAACTACATTTACAGAAAACGTTAATTGTATTTTCAGCACTACTTTAAACGATACTAATTACTTTTATAATACAGTTAATCTTATAGCTAATTCTAAACAGAGTATTGACGTATGTAGTACTACCAACTTAATAACAACATGTGAAACCATAAGTACTACAATTTTGAGTACTACAATACTATCTACAACTATTACTGGAGCTTCCGCGACTGCTAAAAAGATAGATTTAAATTGGCTTAGTGTAAATGGAGGTGGAACGTGGATAGACGGAAAGAGTGTGTCATTAGAGAGTTTAGCTGATATAGCTTTAGAGAGATTCACAGAGGGATATAGAGAAATAAAAGTTTGGTATAGTTTAAGTGGGGCTAATGCTACTACATTTCTTAATATAGGTTATAACGGGAATATTACTGCGAAGTTCGTAGATGGAAGAAATTGGACTAATCTTTTTATATCTAGAGTTACTATAAATTCGACAGGAATGTATTTGACCTTAGTTAATTTCCCGAAAGATATTTGGAGTCAGATAGACAGTATTACTTCTCATCCCTAATAATCTTTATATATTTCTTTCTAATACCACCATTAGGGATTACAAATGGGAAAAGTAATAGAGTTTGAAGCACCACCGAGAGACGAAGACGAAGAGCAGTACGTAAAACTAGTAGAGGTTCTCAATATGCCAATAGTTATTGAGTCTTTCTTCACAGAAGAGGCTACTGGGACTAGAGGAAAATACGAATCTCTGACTATGGTAACCGATAAGGGGACAATAAGAACTGGGGCGAAGGTTCTCATAAAGCAGATTAAAGCTAAGAAGGACGTGTTCGATGCCGGAGACAAGCTTAGGGCTGTAATAAAGATGAAACCTTCTAAGTCTGGCGGAACTTATTATTATTTCGACCATCCATAATTGAATTGTTATGGAATGGAGCGAATGTCTCTCCACTAAAGATTCCAAAATTTTTTTAGTGAAGGGAACTCTTAAAAATTATTTCGTTACTATTTTTTATGGCGAGTGGAGATGCACTTGCCCATCTTTTTTATTTCGTGAAGGAGATTGTAAACATATAAAATCGTTAAAGGAAGACTTAAATATTACAGAAGAATCAGAAGAAAAGAAGGAAACATTATGATAACTAGTTATTTAGAGGGAATTAATCGTTTGTTGGGCGAGGGCTATGATGATAAAGAAATATATTCTTTGTATGGAGAGCCGAATGTTGGTAAGACTACATTTCTTATTGGAGAGGTTGCGAATTTTCTTAGTAAGGGATATAGAGTAGTTTGGGTTGATACTGAGGGAGGATTTTCCGGAGTTTGGAATAGATGGTTTCCAATTTATAAAGAGAGGTTTAAGGTTAAGCCGGAGGAAGAAAAGAATTTTATATATCAAAGAGCTTTTACAGTAGAAGAGTTTGCTAGGTTTTTTGGTTATTCGGCTTCGGTTGATTATGATGTCAAAAAGACGAATGTTCTTTTGTCTGGAAAAATTACAAATAAAACAGATTTGGAAGATACTATTTATGGTAAGGTAGGTAGGCTTAGAGGTAAAGTTGCCGTTATTATTGACAGTTTTTCTTCTCCAATAAAATTGCAGTTTACTGGGAGTGTTCAGAATTTTAGTGGAAGGGCTGATGCTGAGAGTATAATGATGCTGTCATTAATGCAATATATGGAGAAAACGAGTGCCTTTGCAATTTTGACTAGTCATTCTAGTAAGAATCCAACAGATATTTATCATAGTAATCCTACTATGCGAGGAGGCAAAACGATGCAATACTATAGTAAGCATATATTGTATTGGGAAAAACCATTGAAGAAAATTTGGGTAGATTTCAGAAAGATTTCAGCAGTTAGAACTCCTATAGCAAAAGATTGGGATTTGTTTTCTTGGGTTAAGATAGTTGGGAATACTGGAATGATAGATACTACAGAAGAGGAATTGAAGTCAGAAGCATCTCACGAAGAGGGATGATGAATTATACAATTAATACTCGAAAACTTCGTTTAAAGAAATTTAAATTGGGGGTAGATAAAAATCATAACTTCTGATGAATTTAAGGTTACTTTTTCGGAGCAGATAGAGTTTTGGTGCAGAGGAAAGGACAAAATATTTCCTAGAGAGTTAGGACTTAATAGAAAAGTCATTAAGAATGAAGAGGAATTATTTAAGTTTTGGGAAAACGTAGATGAATATATGTCTATATTTAATCTTCGTCAAAGATTCTATGAAGAATACGATACAATTTATTTGGACATAGACGGAAAAAAAGGCGATACTCCCGAAGCATTTGCTAAATTAAAATCAGTATATAGTAAATTTCCATATATTAGTAGATGTTATTATAGTGGAGTAGGTTATCATTTGTTTATTGATTTAATTGTTAATATAAAAGGAATGCGTTCATATAAGAATTATGTTAGGGAATTAGTTCGGAAGTATAAGTTAGAAGAATTTTTAGACAGTAGTTGCATAGGAGATTATAGTAGAGTTGCTAGAGTTCCTAATTCTATAAATTCGAAGAGTGGAAATAAAATGATTTTAATAGATTTGAATTCCATAGCAAACAGTAGTAGTCACGAACAATTACTTAAAGGAAAAATTGGAGTTTCTAGAAAATTTACATTCGAGGAGTTAGGTTTAAGTCCTAAAGATATTCTCGTTACAGAAACAAAATCGGTTAAGAAAGCTTCTGTTAGTTGGGAAGAAAAGTATGGAAAGAATTATCCTCCTTGTATTACTAATAGTATAAATTTTCTAATGGAGGAGGGAGAACTAAATCATAATGAAAGATTGCATTTAGCTACTTTTCTAATAAATATAGGAAGAGAAGACGAATTGAGAGAGGTTTTGAAATTTGCAAATGACTATAGTGAAAAAATTACTGATTATCAAATTGAGTATTTAAAGAGTAGAGAAATGGTTAGTTTTAGTTGCGATAGAGTTGAAGATGATATATGCAGTTATGTTGGGAGAAAGAAATTATGTCCGTTTTATCCTTCAGTTAATGTGTCAATAAGGAGACTTAGTAATGAAATTAAGTAATGTAGTAAATTTGGTGTATGACAGAGAGAAAAGAGATTCCGTAAACGTTATGTTTAATGATGGTGAAATATTAACATATAGGTTTAATCAGTTGGAATTGCCATATTTTTATTCAAACGTGGACTTCTTAAATTCTGGTATATTGAAAGAGGATGAAAAAAAATTTATAGTTAGTTCTGAGTATGTAGAAAAAGAGACTTTGACTGATAATGGTTTTGTTAAAATGCCTTTTTACAAAACAGTTGTAACAAATCCGTCAGAAGTTGGGAGATTACGTTACAAGAGTTCATATTCTGCGGAAGGAAATATTCCATACTTAGAAAGAAGACTAGGAGCCGATGGCATAGTTAATTTTGTTTCGAGGTTGGAAAATTATGCATACATTGATATAGAAGAGCAAAAAGGAAAAATCACATTAATAGGAGTAATTACGTCTTCGAGCGATGATTATTATTCTTTTTTAAATTTGGAATCATTTTTAGAATTTGCCGTAGAGAATAAAATAACTGCTATTTTTGCTTGGAACGGTGATGGTTATGACTACGGAAGAATGGAAAAAGATTTTTACAGAGTTAATGATTATAATTCTAAGCTGAGATGGAATGCCTTATTGAAAATCGATGCTATGGTTATTTATGCTAGGTATATGCAGAAGAAACTTATGAGTTTAAATGCTGCTGGTAAGGAAGAAGGCTTGGGAAGCAAAATGATTCTTAGCGGGAAATTTGATGGAGTTGGAATTGATGAATTACGTAAGTATAATGAAGTAGATGTTAGATTACTAAAGGGAATAATAGAAAAGACAAAAATTCACCAGCTAATGTTTGACATTAGTTCTCGTTCTGGCATAATTCCAAACGTAATAAGTCCGACTAGACTTGCTGATAATTTCTTTATTAAGCTATTACAGCCGCAGGGAAAGATTTTATTTGATTATGATAGAAGACTGCTCGGGGAAATAGAAGGAGCTACTATAATCGAAACAAAAGCTGGCGTACATATAAATTGTGCAGGTATTGACATAAATTCTCTTTATCCTTCGGTTATAATTAATAATTCATGGAAAGGTCGAGATAAAGAAGTTTGGGAACTTATTCAACGGTTTATACGAGAGTTTATGAATATGCGTAAAGAAGAGCAAAATTTATATGCCGAGACAAAAGATGAAGTGCATGACATAGCCCAAAAAGGTTTGAAGGTTATGACAAACAGTTGGTGGGGAGTTATACAGAATAAGTATTATAGATATGCGAATAGTGATATGGCTAATTTTATTACAGCAATCGCTAGAGAAATAAGGAAGAAATTGCAATCTTTGGTTGAAGTATATGGATTCACAGTTATACTAAGTGATACTGACAGCGTTTATGTAAGTGACATAGACGAAGAAAAAGCTAAGAGTTTGGTTAATATTATCAATAAAAATTTATATCCTTATCAAGTGAAGTTAGAAAAATATTTTAAAAAGATGATAATATTAACATCTAATTCTGGTAAAAGCGTAAAGAAGAGATATGTAGGAGTAACTTCGGAAGGGAAATTAAAGTCTACTGGGGTAGAATTGATAAGGAGTGATTCTATTCCAATTACAAAAGAAGTTGAGGAAACTTTGTTTAATAAGTTATTATTGGCTGACAGTAGCGAAGAAGAAATTTTTGAGTACTTAGGGGAAATAGAAAAAAGATTTCGTGATATTCCAATATTAGAATTGGTTAAAGAGAAAGTTGTAGACTCGGAGAAGGAGTATAAGTCGAAAACTACGATAGTTAAAGTTGCAGAAGCTTTGGGATATACAATTAATATTTCCGTTGAAAATTTTACTAACAAGAAGGGCGTAACTAGAGAGAGGAAAGTCTATAATATTTCCTCTAAGAATGGCGAAAGATTGTTTGACCTTAGTTGGTTGCTAGGCGAAAAAGGTAAGCCGATACCAATAGAAGAGGGAGTTCCTGTAGAAAATTATGCTAGTTTGATTGATTATGATTTTTACTGGAATTCGTCTATAGTTAATCCTGTTAATAGAATTTTGATGTCTGTTGGAATGAAGTTATTGGAGAAGCGAAAATCACCTAAAAAAAGATTTATTAAGAAAAAGGAAATGATGGAGAAACTTTTGGAGACTTGATGAAAATGGATTTGGAAGCTGTAAAGAGATGGGCTAGTATAAACTATCCTTATCTAATTGGAAATGAAGACGCTATAGTGAAATTATATAAGAAAAATGTTTTGGGAGAAACTATTATAGAAAAAAGTAAATATGTAGCTCCTTATAAAACAATAGAAAGGTTGGAAGATAGAATTCCGGCTACTATAGCAGTTACGAAGATAGCAAGAGTAAGAGGAACTAGTAAAGAGGTTTGTGGAATTTGCGGAAAGAAAACTTGCACAGAGCATAGAGAGAGAGTTATGAAATATTCTGGTGTGTATCAGGTAGCAGACCAAACTGGAATAGTTGAAATTTTTATGTTTGATACGAAGGAATTTGTAGAGGGAATAGAGAAGAATGAATTCTTTTTGCTATCAGGAAGAGTTGAAAAAAGTTCTTCATTTTCGTCTTTCATAGTTAGGAGTTACGAAGTTATAGCAAAAGAGACGCTTAATGCGTTTTATAATACTATAGATTTCTTTACAATAAGCAGTAGTGGAGGAACAATCTCGGAGGAGAAATACGAAAAGTATATTAGTACTAATGGCTATGGGACTATGTTGAGACCTTTGGAAAAGTATTATATAGCCAAAAAGGAAGAGGGAATTATTTCGTTAAATTTGGGTAATTAAAATGATGAATGAAGAAGAAGTAGCAGAAGCTATAAATGAAAAGTTTAGAGAGGGAGTTAGAAAATGGATGGATGAAGAGCAAGCCAAAAGAGATAAAGCTATATTTCACGTAAGTAGTTTTGTATATGGTTGCATAAGAAAAGTTTGGTATGAAGAAAAATATAGTGATAAAATCGCTCCTGTAGATGAAGAAGGCTTGCTCAGAATGTGGATAGGAGTTAAACTTCACGAAACTCCAATTACAGACTGGCACGAGACTCCGATTTGGATAGATTTTCCAGTAAAGTCTTTTGGAGGTAGGCTAGATGAAATTTTCGAGATTGATGGTAAAAAGATATTGATAGACAAGAAATTTGTAAATAAATTGCCTATCAGTATGAATGACCACTATTTTAAGCAAATAATGTATTATGCTGCACTACTATTGTATTCTAAGGAAATTGTAGTAGATGGAGTTGGAATACATTATATGCTTCCAACCGTTAGTTATAAATCTGTGAAGAGAGAACAGACTTTTGTTAAGTTTGTCAGTAAGAAAGAAATTCTAGAGACTGGGGAAGAGATAAAGAGAATGGTGTATTCTTTGCTTAGTCATTTGGAGACCGATACTCTGCCCGAACCAAAACGTAGTTGGTATTGTGATTATTGTCCGTATATTAATTCTTGTAATGCAGATTCACTAGAATATATAAGCAAAGATGTATTTGAGGCAGTAAAATGATAAACAATAACGAGGGGAGATAAAATTACAATAATAGTTGATACGTTTGAAGTTACGAATAATCCTAAGACAGAAGAACAAATTAAGTCTTTAAACATTGATTATAGTATTCAGAGACTAACAAAAGGTGGAGATTACATCGTTGAAGGAGATAATGGGAAGGTCGTCATAGAAAGAAAAGAGATTAATGATTTGTTTAGTAGTAATCACGAAGGGAGATTGTCTAAGCAGATGAATAAGTTAATTACTGAGTATGCGGACTATAAGAAAATATTGCTCATAGAGGGAAATATTTCTTCCGTTATAAGTAGGGCTGGTGCTAGAAGGAGTTCTGGTAAAGGAAAGATAGTTGATTTTAATAAAGATTCTAAAGGTCTTTATGCGAGATATTCTAAAGAATTTGTCGGAATAGTAAATAGTATAATTACTACTACTGACATAAACGTCATACAAGTTGGCAGTAAGTGGCAAACTATTACTTTGCTAAAGAATCTTGATGATTGGATAACTGGAAAGAGACAACAGAGAATGAAAGGTTCGGTTAGTAAAAAAGTTGATAGACCTCTCGATAGAGAAGTTGAAGATGTTTTGCTTACGTTTCACGGAGTTGGATGGCAAAAAGTTTGGAAGATAGTTGACGAATATCCTTCTCTTCTTAGTATAGCAAAAGATGTAATAGAAGGAAATGATACTGAAATAAAGAAGAAGTTAGGCGAATCTTTGGGAGAGCACATAATAGAAGTGTTTAGACATACTATAGAACGCAGGAAGACAGAAGAACATGGTGAGAAAAAAGAATAAATTTGTAATAACTAACGATGAAGCTACCATAAATAAAATGCTTGATGAGCCGACAATATGTCCGATTCACGCTTCGGAAATTGAAAGTCGATTACCAGAATTAACAGAATCTTTAGTTCAAAAAATTATTAATCGAATTTCTGAAACATTTTTATTGTATGTTGATGAGCAATCTTATGAGGAAAAATATGGAATAAGAAGGTGGAATGGGTTAATGAATTCACTAAAAGAAAATGGTAATTGTGTATTTTGTATGTTGAAGAATACTACTTTGCTAGACGATATAGTAAAATTTGCTCTAGGTGATTAAATGAAGCATTGTGCGAATTGCAGATTTAAGTTTCCTTTGGAGAACTTAGAAGAAGTATATTGTTTTAAACATAATAAAAAAGAGTTGTTTTGCGAGATTTGTTCTTTAGACATTGGACTTAATGGAGGGGATATTCATAGTTTTGTGGGTAAATGATATATCTCCAAGCTTTCAGGGAGAAGGTAAGTATATCGGAACTAGTATAGTAATTTTACGAATGATGGTATGTAATTTGAAATGTAAAGCTTCCGAAGGAGGATTCGATTGCGATACTTATTATACGTGGGATAAGAGTAGATTAGCTACTGGAAGAAGACTAGAAGCTAAAACTATAATAGAAGAAGTGAACAGTTATTATAGTGATAGTAGAAAGACGATAATGTTAACCGGAGGAGAACCGTTAATATGGCAAAACAATCGTGAATTTACTTATGTTTTGTCCGAATTGAAGAAGTTTGGGTGGGTTATTCATTTAGAAACTAACGGAACTCAAAAACTCGAAATAGCAGAGCTTATTGATTTTGCAGCGATAAGTCCAAAACAGACACAATATAAAGATAGATACACAAATGAAATCGTTCATAGTTATGATAAAATTCCTCACATTTGGAAATTCGTAATAAGGACAAAGGAAAATATGTCTGATGCAGTAAATTTTCTCATTTCACATAAAATTCCCGAAATTGAATCTATATATTTAATGCCAGAAGGGATTACTTCTACTCAACTAAAATCTTCCATAGAAACCATTATTAACCCTAATATAATTCTCTTTTTAACCTATAATTACCGGAAAATTTACATTTCGAATAGACGGCAGATTGTAGAGGGGTATAAATGACAAAAAGAAAATTGAAAGTTGATGTGGAGGATAATAGTGTGATTATTTCTGGACTTACTAAGTCTGAGTTGGAATATTTTGAGAAGTATAAAAAGAAAGGAATTTACGTGAAGCAAATAGAAGATATTTGTGTGTTTTACACCAATAAAGATTTAAATTTTCTTTCTCCCGAAACCGAAGAGGAAACTTATGAGTCTTCTTCTAATTTTTCTTCTCGCGATATGTATAGGTGAATTCTTTAATGTCGAGGAGTGTTGAGGAAATAGTTTCCGAGCTTATGGAGAGAATGGAAGAAGAGTTCGGTTGGAGATTTTCGAAAGAAGAGTATAGGAATACTCCAATTAGAATTTACAAAATGTATCACGAGTGGTATAAGAATAATACGTATGCGAAAATGACAGCATTTGACCCAGTTAATAAATTTGATTCACTTATTAGTCTTTCTGGAATAGATTATGGGGCCTTATGCAGTCATCATCTTATGCCATTTTTTGGTAAGATTTCTATCGTTTATCTTCCTAAAGATAAGATACTGGGAGCTAGTAAATTAGCTAGATATGTTAATAAATATGCATACAAACCTACTACTCAAGAAACAATGACGGAATCTATAGCTAAAGCAGTATTAGAAGAGACAGAAGCTCGCGGAGTAATGGTTTATAGTGTTGGAGTTCATACTTGTATAACAATGAGAGGAGTTAATAAGTCTGAATCTACTTTTAAGATTTCTACTATACTCGGAGAATTTAAAGAGAAAGAAAGTTTGAAAGAGGAAGCTTTTGAGTTAGCGAGGATAGAAATATGATAAGAGTCGTAGGATTGCCTCATATAGAGAGTAGATATACTGGGGATTGGAGTAAGATGCTGCACAAGTATATGCTGTATTATCATAAGGGAGAACCTATAACATATTATTCGACAGCAGAGTCTTACGACATTCTTCCAACAGAATTTCTCGATTATGGAATTTATTATAAGTTTATATTTGATTTATTGAAAGTGGTAGTCGATGAAGTTGAGGATAACGATACTATATTTTTCTTTGACGGCGAAACTGCCGGAGTCGAAGCTTTTGAATATATAAGAAAAATGAGTAAGATGAATTTAAAAATCAAAACGTTTTGGCACGCAGGGACTTATGATGAATATGATTTAACAGCGATAAGGGGGGTTAGAGGTAAAAATTTTGAGTTGGGTTGGTTCGACATTTCCGACAAGATTTATGTTAGTAGTCAATTTCATAAAGATTTAATAGTCGAAAAGAGAGATGTCGATAAAGATAAAGTGATAGTTACGGGGAATCCTCTGGACTTAAGTAGATTCGAAGACGGGTCTAAAGTTGAAAAGTCTTATGATATAATGTTTGCTGGAAGATTAGTACCAGAAAAAGGTTATGATATAGTTAAAGAATTAAGAGAAAAAGGGATTAATATTACTTCTAGTATGGAGCATAAGTGGAGTAAAAGAACTTTTTATTTTAACTTAGCACGAAGTAAAGTATTGTTTTCGCCCTCAAAACAAGATATGTTTGCTACTGCCTGTATGGAGGCTTTAGCTTCTAATGTTCCAGTTTTAGTTCCGAATACCAAAAATTATGAAAGTATAATTCCAGAGAGGTATAGGTATAATAATTTAGAAGATATTGATTGGTCGAACGTTAGTAAATTAGCTACTGGTTACGAGAGGAAAATAGTTACAAAATATAGTTATGAGAAGGTAATGGGCGAGTGGTTTAAATGATGGTCGCATATGCTAGTTTTGAAGTAGTTGGAATTCATAATTGGAAAGAAGCAAAAGGATTGCACGATTATTTGTCTTATCCTCATAGACATAAATTCTATTTTGAGGTTGGAGTGAAGATTAATAAAGACCACGAGGTAGAATTTATTGAGTTAGGAGAGAGATGTAAAGATTTTATAGAAAATAGGTCGGGCTTAGCTCCTTCTATAGTTAACTATGATGGAGAAACTCTTTCTTGTGAAATGTTAGTAGAATCTCTCAAAGGATATGTGAAAGAAATGGGTTATGAAGTAGTTTATGTTAAGGTTTCAGAAGACAACGAAAATGGGGTTTTCTATGTGAACGATTCGCAATTTGGAATGTGAATTCAACATACATTTATATATTTAATAGTTATATGAAATTATGACAGAAGTTTATTTCAGTGGTATAGAGGGTTCTTTAAGAGAACTCAAAATTTTGTTTGAGGCTGGATATAAAATTTCTAATCTAATGACTTCTTATGCCTCTTTCAGGAAGAATCCCGGTTTCATCGAGGAACTCAGAAAGATGAAGGAGAAGTATAAGTTTAAGTTAATGGTTGATAGTGGGGCACACGCTTTTTTATTCGCTTTTAACGTGAAGAATAAGAAAATCAGTAAAGGTTGGCACGAGGAAGCCCAAATAGTTTCAGAGTTCAAGGGAAGAGAAACTGAATATTTTGAAGAGTATTTTAAGTGGTTAGTAGATAATATTGGGTTTTATGATTATGCTATTGAGTTAGATATAGCAGTTATAGTTGGAGAAGAAGTTATAAATAATTGGAGACAAAGATTAGCAGCAGCTAAATTACCGATAGTATACGTTCTTCACGCAAACGCTGGTGATACTTTTACTACAGTGAAAGAGTTTAAGAATCTTGGTGCTACTTATATTGGTATTGGAGCATTACCCGAAGAATTTAATAAAATGCTTATGTTTTCGAGAGAAATCAAAAAAGAAGGTATGAAGGTTCATATTTTTGCTTATACTCCGAAAGAGTTGTTTAAGCATAAAGATTTGTTTGATAGCGTGGATTCTACATCTTGGTTAAGCGGAAGTAAGTTAGCTAAAGCTGTAGAATTAAAAGGTAAATCATTGTCAGACGTTAATCTGAAAGAAGATAAATTAAAGAAAATGTCTTTGCTGAGGAATAAATTTTTTGATACCTTTGACAGAAAAGTAGTAGAAGAAAAGACAAAGGGAAACCAGTATTGGTATTTTAATTTCTGGAATATGTACCAATACCAAAAGTGGGCAGATACTAATAATGGAGTTAAGGGTTATACTAAACAGCTTAAAGAAATTGAAGAAGGAATTTTACCAGCACCTAGTTGGATGAATAATTTCGATAAGAATGGAATGCCGAAAACCAAGTATTTAGCAAGTCGCTTTAATAATTGGAAGAGTGGAGTTTACGCCAAAGGAATACAAAGTATGGCTATGTATTGTGATATGTGTCCAGTTGGAGGACAAAGTGCTACAGGAGAACCTCTATGCCCTAAATATGGGGCGGGCGAATTATGCTTAACCGGAGATACTTTTCTCGCCGGAGATAATAAAGATATTTTTGATTATAAAGAAAATGAATTCGTGTTTGGAAGAGATGGTTATGCGAAAGTTACACATAAATTTGAAAGAGATTATGAGGGGGAAATATACAATATTAAGCCCGCTGGAATTCCAACGATTAAAGCAACTCCTGGGCATCCTTTTCTTATTGCAGAAGTAAAGAGAATACAGCATAGTATTGGCACAGAAAAAGTTATAAAAGAAATTAAATGGAAAACTTCGGAAGAACTTAATACAAGCCATAGTATAATGTTGGGTAGGGATTATTTAATTATTCCGAGAATGAAAGGAGTATTTAAGAACGTTACATTTGGAAAATACAGACTTGATGAAACTTTGTCTTGGTTAATGGGAGTATATACTGCTGAAGGATGGACTACTAAAGGAATAATACAGTTTAGTATAGGAAAGCACGAAAAAGAATTTAGTAAAGAAATATTTGATGCTTATGAAAAAATTGGACTTTTTGTCAGGTCTAATTTTAATAGAACCGCTGTGGTACATTCTACTCGTAAAACTGAACTTGCGGAAGTTTTTGCTAATTTATGTGGACGAGGGGCTATGAATAAAAAAATACCAGAAGAGATTTTGTTGAATGAGAATTTGAATATATTAAAAGCCTTTATAAAAGGGTATGAAGAGGGAGATGGTTGTAATTTTTCTAACAAGATGGTGATTGGTACAATTTCAAAAACCCTTGCATTTCAATTACAACTCGCTTATGCGAGACTTGGAAAATTTGCTTATATTTCTATAAGTAAAAGAAACGGGAAAAAAGGTATTATAGAGGGAAGAGAAGTAAATATGCACGATGCTTATAGTGTTACTTATGTGAAAGAATTTGTTCTTAAAAATGAATCAGGAAGAAGACATATTATAACAGAAGATGCTATACTTGTTCCCATTATCGAAATTAAGAAAGAGCATTATACAGGAAAAGTATATAATATCGAGACAACTCAAGAAGAATACTTAGCGAACAATATAGTTTCCCATAATTGCTTTTTCTTACCGCACTGGCGAAAGCTTGGAATGAAGACTAGGAATAAAGAGCAAGTTGTTAGAACATTAGAAGAGTTAGTAGCAGAAGCTGTTGTTAGATTTCAATTTGCTAGATTTCAAGAGCAATTAACTGGTGTTATAGACAAGAACGTTACATCGTTATATAAAGAATTAGTTACTTCATTGGAATTGTACAATAGAGTGGCTTTCGGGGTTCAGAATGTTAATACTCTTAATATGCTTAATATAGGAGACAATAAGGTTCAAGTGGCTATGAATTTCGAAGATTCTTTGGACAAAATAAGAAAGTTATATGGAGATAAATTAACTAAGCGAATAGAGAAGAAAATAATGGATGTATATGACTCAGAAACGCCTATAGCTGAAACTAGTTACGTTGAGTCGACTAATGATACTAAAGAAGAGGAAAATCACGTCTAACGAAATTTAAATTAATGGCGAATAAAAATGAGAGACCTTAACAACATAAATTATTTAGACATTCTCAAATCTCCTACTCTTTTTTCTATGAAAATATTAGGAGTGACTCCGCTTCGTCACCAAGCCGAAATATTAGAAGATGATAGTTCGAAAATATTAATAGTTTCGGGGAGACAAGCTGGAAAGTCTACACTGTTAGCAATTAAAGCTCTATGGAATGCTTTTGTAAAACCTAATCAAGACATACTTATAGTAGCTCCAACGTTGAGACAGAGTAGAATTGTATATCAGCGAATAACTGATTTTGTTATTTCCTCTAAAGAAATAAAAGCTCACGTCATAAAAAATAATCTAGAGGAAATTAGATTTGACAATGGGAGCTATATTAGATGTTTAACAGCTTCTAAGACTGGGGAAACTATAAGAGGATTTTCTGCTAGTATGTTAATTTTTGATGAAGCTGGGAGTATAGAAAATGATGATGTATTTTCTGCTGTTGAGCCTTCGTTAGCAGTAAAAGGAGAACAATTAATAATGAGTGGAACTCCGAGAGGAAGAAGAGGTTATTTTTATAACAATTATGCTGCGAATCCTAAAACAAAATTGTGGAAAGTTTATAGATTTAGTTCGAGAGTTAATCCCGTAATAACTGAGGATTACTTAAAAGAGAAAAGACTTAATATGACTGAAAAGAGATATTTGCAGGAATACGAAGCAGAGTTTGTAGATGAAGTTGGATTGTTTTATCCTCAAGAATTAGTTAATCAATGTTTGAGTGATTATAAATATTCTCTAGAGAGAGAAGAAGGTTATAAGTATTATCTTGGTACTGACATAGCGAGAGCGGGAACAGACGAAACCAGTATAGTGATAATAGCAGTGCCAGATGATGCTACAAAGAAGATTAAAGTAGTATGGTCGGAAGGATTAAATTATGATGATATAACTATATCTTCCGCTGAGATAATTAGAAAGGCTAGAATGATTAATGCTGACCAAGTGATGATAGATTCTATTGGAGTAGGAGCGGGAGTATATGATATTGTGGAGAAAGAACTTGGTAGTAGTAAAGTAACTTCCGTAATTCTCGAAGGGGAAAAAAGAGAGAGTTCTTATTCTAATTTGAAGATATTAATGGAGAAGGGAAGAATAATGCTGAATGAGAATGATACAAAAATGTATTACCAGTTTAGTAGTTATTCTGCTAAAGAGAAATCTGGGGGTGGATTAAGAATAGTTAAGAGTGAGGAAATACACGATGATATAGTTGATGGTTTGGTATTAGCTCTTTATGCTATTTCTAATGTTATTAAATTTACAGTGTTTGAAGGTTTCGACTTTGGAATAGATTCAGCTATGCAATGGGCGAAACAGAATGCTATTAATTCCGTTACTAAAATGCCAATTAATACACCAATGTTTTACCCAGTAGATTACTCAGAAGAAAAATGACGAACATTTATATATAAATATTATATAAGGAATTGGAGGTTTAAAATGGAGGAAAGTAGTAAATTGGAGAATTATAAAATAGTGAAGAGAATAGAGAAAATAGAGGAGCTTTCGGGAGTGTATTTGAAAATGGCTCTTAATAGACATAAGACACTAGGAGCTTCTAAGTTCAGGGAGCAAACCGAAAAGGAAGCGTTAAACGAAATAATAAGAGAAGTAAATGTCATTGCCGATATACTCGTGAATGAAATAGGAGAGAAGCTAGAATGACTAGAGCAAAGAAAATTAGGTTGATTGATACAACGTTTAAAGACAGAAACAAAATAGTGTGGATGACAGTTGATATAAACGATAAGTTGAAGAACATAAAGAAAGAGCATAATTTTGCAGCAATGGAAGACGTGCTAGTTTATCTAATAACTCTAGAGGAGAAGTATAGGGAAGGTCTTAATAAGTAAGAATAACTTTCTCTTTATGTGGTATAATTTGTATACTAATAGTGGGGAAAAAATTAGAATAAATTTGTATTCGAGGAGAGATGGTTACTTCCGAGGGGTTGACGTTAATGGGAACGATTTACTCGTCAATGAAGAAGATGTTCAGAAAGTTGAATTAGCCGAAGGAAATAACGATTATTATGGTTATTCAACAACATTCGGCGGAATTGAAGGATTAGGTTATGGGTAAGTTGTATGAAAACTTATACTGAGTCAGAGGAATGGATTGCTATAGGTGGTTATATTTTCGGAGAGAAAATGTTAGTAACAATAGAAACCGGGTCGATATTGACCACTATAACTATTCCCAAGTTGGGTATATATGCGAGGGGTTTTAATTCGAGAGATGCTTATTGGAAATTGTTATATGAGTTTGAGCGAGCTTTGAAAGAAGAGAAAGAGTTTGATGATATTCTGTGGAAGAGATTGCGGGCTATTAATAAAGTTGGAGGAAATTTACATTGATGCGAAATATTAATATATATTGGAGGATTGACTTAGTATGAGCAAAATTTTAGATTTGGTTCGTGGTTTAAAGTTTGAGAAGAAAAATTCTGAAGAGACTGTAACCGTTCCGGTAAATGAATACACAAATCTTAATTTTGACACAATAGAGCTTGGTATGGACGTTTCAACGACATATACAAATATAGTATGGTCAAATGCTACTGGTGAAATTCAACCATTAATAATTTTTCCTCCATCGAACTGTGTGCTCGGAACAGCTATAGTTTCAACGTCTTCATTGGCTCATAGCGGCATAAATTCGCAAACGTCTACTTAGTTTTATAATAATGGCTTGGAGTATGAGTAATTTTGGAGAAATAAGTTAGGTTTCGTTTATTAACTTCTTACGTTATTTTGCGCTTCTTTAGGCATAATAGTAAGGGAGGTTAAGAGTAAAAAATATAATGTGAATTCGGGGATTGCTTGAGGGGTAAAATTTAAAGTTTTCGGGGAGAATAATGTTAAAACATATAGAGAGTATAGTAGTCTTTGGAAAGTATTATGGCATTTTTCCTAAAAGGGGTATTAGGCATTAAGCCTTCTTCCTAAAAAGCATTATAACATTCTCTCAAAAAAGCACCCCCACGGGTAAGAGGTGGGGGCATAGTATAAAAGCGGTTGTATATGGTGAGTAAATTTGGGCAAAATAAATAAAATTAACACTACTATATAAAGATTTTGAAATGGAAAAAACTACAAAAAATATAAATATGAATTGAGGAAATATATAAAGATTTTGGAAATTTTAGAATGACAAAAAATTATTATAAAATTACTTAATACCCTTATAATGAGACTATGTAAAAGAGGCCTGGAGGGGCGAGAGTTGACACTATTTAAACTCAAATTTTCTTTTACAACTACAAAAAATTATTATAAAACTAACGGATAGGGATATACCGATTCGCTGCCTATGAAGGGCAGTGAGTTGGAGGTGAAAAAAGATGTCGAAAAGAGACGCAAAAGAAGCAGGAGATGCAAAGTCTCCTGTAGTTGGTCCAGGGACAGTTGTCTCTGCGGAGCGAGTTAGTCCAGAGGCGAAAAAGCTTGCAAAGGAGTTTAATAAAACTCCTGAGGAAGTTCAGGCTGAGATTGAGAGGTTGCTCTCGATACCGTCAACGAGAAGCGGGAATGGTAGGGCATCAGTGCCGATAGAGCCCGGTGAAGAGCTACAGTTCCACTCAGGTAAGGAGGGAGCAGTAGCGAAGTTCAGTGGCAGAATTGCTGCTGGACGTAAAGCGCCAACAGCCCCATTTACGGTGTTTGTCGCAATTAAAGGCGACACCGTAAAAGCAGTCTATTATGACCAGAAGCAAAAGGTGCACGGGCTCTCGGCCCCTAAAGGAGCTTCACTTCCGGCAGCCTCACCAGAAGAGTGGCAGAAGTTCGTTGCCGCTCGGTTTGTAGGAGTCAAGAACCTGCCACTTTAGGCGGGTTTCTTTTATTTTTTTTTTTTGAGAGATGGTAAGTAAAGAGGTTTGAACGTGAAAAAAAGAGACAGAAGATTAGCAGAGCTAATGGACTTGAGTGAATTGTTCGCTCTTAAAATGTCCATAGATGATAGTGATGAGTTTCTAGTTCTACATTTTGGGACAGACTTTATCTCTGCAACGGCCACGCATGAACTTGACAAAGTATTGGCGGAAGAATATTATTTCGTAGGGGTGGACTTTAGGTTGAAATACCTGTTGTATCACAAGACGGGGGAGGGTGGAGAGAAGAAATAAATTAAATTGGGATATATTTCTGCCAGGAGTTCCGGTTTACGGAATTCAAGGAGTCCCTGGAAGAGCAGATTCCCAATTCAGAATTAAATAAATTTTTAGAAAATTTAGGCAAAAATGCAAAAATGCCCCGTACGCAGGGCTTCCAAGTAGTCGGGGCGGGTAACGCTAAAAACTGCGAGGTGAAAACAGTATGGAAAACGAAAACAGTGTTAGACTGGGGTTTGCTGATGGGCTGTTTATTGTGGGCTCAGTGAGCCAAACGTCCATTACTCCAACGAAGCGTGAGATAGTGATTGAGTATAATCATATACTTATTCTGTCTCCAAGTCGGGTGGACGTAAGGAGAATAACATCGGACTTGTCGAAGTTGAAGGCATTCAGCGATGAATGCTTTTTTAGAGTAAAAGACCACGAGGTATTTGTGGTCGTTGAATCGAAAAATCCCGTTACACAAACACGGGTGAGCTATTCCTCGATGTTTGTTTATTCAGAGGAAGAACTTGAGTTTGAGGTATGTTTTAGTATAACATACCTTCTGAGTGTTCTAAAGCAGCTTAGTAATAATATTAGCATAGGACTGGCAGAAGCCGCTCCTATGTTGTTAAAGGATAGTGAGAACACTTTCGCATTAGCACCGATAGTTAGGTAAGGTGGGAAAACGCATTATATACAAAAGTGGCACAGCACGGAGATGCTGGGCGTAGCTCTCAAAAATAGGGGCTGGACTGTGGAAGGACTTAAGCCTACAGAGTCCGATTCCATGACGGACTACTACAGTCCCGGTTGGTGGAGAGGAAGAGCCATCAACGCAAAATACGTGGGTACAGAAATCTTCTGCGGGACTACAGAAGTTCGTAAGACCAATATGTGGGCTGTCTACAGACACGGCCGATATATTGGTGGTGGAAAGGGCTTTTATATAAGTGTAGGTTCTTCCGCTGAACAGAAAGAGAAGTTGACTAAAGTCCTGGGCGAAATAGTCCAATTAGCAGAGAAAGAATTTACAGTTCGTCCACAACCGCAAATAAAATCGCCAGACGAACCAGCTTCTGCCAGACAGAAGTGGTATCTACACGTTCTGACGGGCGAGAACACTAAGGACTGGGTTCTCACTAAAGCCCAAGCCAGTGAGCAAATCCAGAAACTGGCGAGAGGTGGTAAATAATCACTAATTACGCTTCATTTTGGAGAGGAGGTGAAAAGTTGGAAACGATAGAGCTTGAGAGAGAACAGGAGCAGGAGATAGCCAAGCCGCAGTCACAGCCAGAAACGGTTGTGGTGGAGAAGGCTCGGGTAACGGAAATCCCAGTAAGCCTGAGCAAGATAGGAGTTGACTAAGGGAAAGTTCTACACTTTCCTTTTTTTTTTTTTATTATCAGAGGTAAGTATATGAAGGTTGAAGAATTAGTGGAATTGTTCAAAAAAGAGAAGTTTGAAGAAATAGAAGATTTATTTGTATATGAGAACAGAAAGTTAATAATTAAGAGTATGTTGTCTCTTATTAAACATATTAAACCATTTGAACCGCAATATTCTCCTGGGTTTTTAATTGCAAGAGAAAACGAAGAAAAGTTATTGGTATTTATTGCTCCAACTTCGTTTATTAATACTCTTGCTTTTATCATAGGAGAAGACGATAGTGGATTTTGGATAGAGGTCGTTGAAGGTAATATATATTGGTCACTACTTTCTCCCGAAGAGTTATCTTTCGTAGTTAGACATCAGTTGGAAGCGGGAATCTCGTTGCAGAGTTCGATTATAAAACCTCCCGAATCTGCTTTTTCTGCATTATTATACAGAGTTCAAGGTGACTTAAATCTAAATGCCAGTATGTGCAATATTTATTCTTCTACTAATTCTGTTTATGAAAGCATACGTTCGTTGCTTTATATTCAATTTTCAAATCAGTATTTTTGTTTAGTGGCCGATAAAGATTCTGAAACGGTTCATAAATTTCAAGTGGAAGTTTTTGACATAGTAACTTGTGTATTGCAAGGAAAAGATTATAAAAGGTATGTTAGACAAAATAAATATGTTGTTCTTCAAGAATTTGCAGAGAAAATGATTGAAGAAGCTGCGAGATTGTATGAAAACATTAAGTCTTTTGTCGAGAATTCATTGGCAAAAGATATAATTAAATTGAATGCTGACAATCATACGATTACAGGTAAAGGAATAATTCCAGTTGGAGTTAATTCTTTTATAGTTCTATATGAAGCGGAAGTAATCATAGAATCTCCGCACCACAAGGCAATTCGAGTAATTTTAGAGTCGGGAGATTATGAACTCAGGAAAAGTGGAGGATTAAGTATTAATGACATCGAAAGCCGGGTTAAGTTAGAAAATGACTCGCTGGAAAGATTGTATAGAATTTATAAGTCAAATGCAGAAAAAGCTTCCAAAAAGGAGATGAGCTAATGGAGATTAGAGAGTTAGGATATTTGTTCGTAAATCAGAAGTTTGAGAAAATAGAGGAATTGTTCGAATATAGTGGGGGAAAACTCACGATTAGAAGACTGTTGGAGCTTATGAAATTGAGTATTCAATGCCAAAATGTAAGTGCTACGACTTATCGAATTGTAGAAAATGGAAGTCCTGGAGTTTCAGTTGCAATAGGCGATGAAGAGGAGTTGTTAGTAATCTTACCATATCGTTCTCAAGTTTTAAGCGAGTATGCTGCTATTATAGGGAAAAGTAAGGGCGGATTTTGGGTAGAAGTTGTTCTTTATCCTTATGGCAATAAATATTTTACGGCTCGAGAGTTATATACAAATATCCAAGACCTTTTAAAGGCTGGAATGTCTTTGCGGGGAAAGACCGTAAAAGTTCCCATAAAAAACGATGATAAATTCTTGTATAGAGTTCGAGGAAATTTAAATTTAGAGGTGAGGCGATATACCGATAAAATAACTACTATTATTGATAGTCCTTCGAGGGAATTAGTTATAAATTACTTAACTAATAGGTATTCGCATTTACTAAGGGCGGATGATGCTAGAGGACGTTTAAAGCTTCAAGCAGAGATTGAAAATATATTCGATTATGTGTTGAGTGATTACTCGGAAACTAAGTATATAACCGATAAAGGTGCAATTTCCATTATTCATAACGAAGTAGGAACAATCATTAATGAAGTTAAAGAGCTACTGCACACTATAGAAGATTTTATCGAAAGTCTTTCGTCTAAAAATATAATTCGTTTTATTGGAGATGATTACGATGTTATTGGCAAAGGGATAATAGTCGTTAAGAACTTATGTTTTCTAGTTTTGAAAAAGTCAGAGATACTCGTGCAATTTTCGCGTCACGATTCAGTTAAGTTAAATTTGGACAGAGGAAGTTATAAATTTGTGAAAAGTGGTGGACTTAGCTATGCAGAATCTACTTCCTTTTTTGAAAAAAGTATCTCAATGCAGAAGAGTTATCTTCAAACCTGGGAAGATATAGAAGCGGAATTTAATAATAAAGACAAAAAGGAGGAAAAAGTATGAGTGGGATATCTGAAGAGAGAAAATGCAAAATGTTTTGTCACATCGAGGTGAGTTAATGGAACTCGAAGAATTAGCCGAATTGTTCAAAAAGAATAAGTTTAAAGAGATACTGGAATTATTTGAGTATCCCAACAGAAAGTCTGTAATACGAGGTCTGTTTAAACTTATTAGACTGGGTCATAAGTGTGCAGAAGCAAAATTTCCGAATGGTCAACCTAGTATAGAAAGAGAAGTTGCAATTCGCATTGCAGAGGAAGACGAAGAAAAATTATTAGCCATCTCTCCGTATATTGCAAAGTATTTAACTGGATTCGTATTCATTATCGGAAAAGACGATAGTGGATTTTGGGTAGAAGTACTTCACACTGATGCCAGTAATTTCTTAGCCTATACCGACTTATATTCACATATTCGAGCGTATCTTCATGCTGGAAAGTCTTTGAGGGGAACAGTTATAAAGTCTCCCGAAGTTGATGATGAAGACATTACGTATAGAATTCAAGGCGATTTGAATTTGATAGTTCGGAGATTTGGTAGTAGGTTCTTTAGGAATTCTATTAAGAATATTTATAAAGAATTAGTGGTAATTAAAGAATCTACCAAGTATGCATTTTTGATGAAAGACACCGCTAACAATATTTTAGACCTTCAGCTTGAAATTATAAATATAATAAATTATGTATTAAGTGATTTTTCGGACTATGGGGCTTATTCAGCAAAAGAAGGTTCCGTTCATATGCTATATCCATTTCTGAACGAAGTAATTAATGATATTAAAGAGACGATAGATACTGTCGAAGTATTTACCGAAAATATGTTAGCTAGAGATATAGTTAAGTTAACTGTAGATAATCATACTATTACTGGTAAAGGATTAATAGTTATTGACGAAGGAGTTTTCGCAGTTCAGAAAGAAGCGGAAGTATTAGTAGAATCTCCTCATCATAATTCGGTTAAATTAATATTAGAGAGGGGAGTCTATTTAATTAGAAAAAGTGGAGGTTTAGATATTAGACAATTCCGAGGAAGTCTCAGAGTAGAAGTTAAAGATATGGCATCCCATCTCCAAGGATATAGAGAGATGAAAGCAATGTTTAGTAATTTACCTAAAGAGGAGGCTACAAAATGAATATAGAAGCTATGAAAGAGTTATTAGAAAATGGGAAGTACGAGGAATTCGTAAAACAGTTTCCGGAAGACAGAAAACCAAGAGTAAGGTTAGCAAGCATTTTGGCTGCTCTAGTTGATATTAGCCAGGGCAAAAGAGTTAAATTAGTGAAGAATGTAAATTTTGCTAGTGGTGGGAAACCTTCCGCCGAAATGGAGATAATAAAGAGTAAAGATGGAGAGAGAGAATATTTAATAGTTAAGTTTCAGGCGAAGTTTTTGTGTCCCAATAAAGAATCGTATGGAAGGAGAGATTCTAAGATTGTAAATTCAGTATTTTTCGTAGGCGAAGATGATAGTGGATTTTGGATAGAATACGGTCCACTGCACAGAGGGTTTAATCAATCGATTGACAACGAGCAAGAAATTTGGAATAGACTATCGTCTGGAACTGCACCGAAGAAAGAAGTAGAATATTTTGGTTCTGGTAATTCAGATTTTGTCAGAATACAAGGCGATATTAATTTGGGAAAAGTAGATGGAGATTTGTCGAGATTTTCTCCATATAGATTGTTATTGGCAAATCGGATATTTGGGATAATATCGAAGTATATAGAGTCCGTTGATAAATTTTCATCAGCAATCGATTATTGTTTCCAAGCTTCGACCGATGAATTTTTGAATTTTCTTCTCGTAGATTCCAGACTGGAAACATTTAAGAAGCTTGTTTATGGAGATAAAGAAAATTTGGAAGAAGCTTATAAAAACTGTAGTTCAGAGTTAATTTCCGAGTTTAAGTATATAGATAGTGTTTTTAGTGATTTATTCATCTTGCCAGGAAAACAACCAACAATGCTGAATTTTGAAAATCATTCTATAGAGTTGTATAATACTTCTTATCCTCTCTTCGATGACATTAGAGCTAGAAACGTTGTGCAATTCATAGTTATAGACAAAGGGAAAATAGTAGTAAAATCTCTTCATCATAAAACCGTAAGTTTTGAGTTGGGTAGAGGAGTATATAATATTTCAAAAAGTGGAGGAGACCGTATCGAATTTATTGAGTCCATAATGAAGTATTTGGACGAATATCATTTAGTCGAAAACGTTTATAAAAAAGTAAACAAGGAAGTGAAACTATGAACATAGAAGGTATGGAAGAATTATTGAAGCAAAAAAAGTATGAAGAATTCGTAAAGCAGTTTCCAGGAGACAGAAAACCGAGAATAGAATTAGCAAGTATCTTGGCAGCTATTGTAGAAATAAGTCAGAAAAAGGAAGTTATTCTGCGAGAGGATTCTATATTTTCTCGTGGTGGTAAACCACAATTAAGTCTAAATATAGCTGAGAGCGAAGATAAAGAAAGGAAGTATTTGATAGTTCGGTTTGTTATGGAAATTATCGTTAATAATAAGGATCGTACTAAGCATCGGGCGAGATTTCCATATACCTTTATAGTCGGGAAAGATGATAGTGGATTCTGGGTAGAATGTGTATATATGCATTCGCGTATTTTTATAGACGACCCGGAAGTAGACGAAGGAATTATTAATGCTTTTTTGAATGCCGGAATTACAGCAAAAGAAGGAGAAGATTATTTTAGTTCTTCTAACGAAGCTTTTGTTAGACTACAAGGAGACATTAATTTGCATAAAGTTTCTCGTAGGTTGACAGAAGTTAAATCATATGAAAAATTGTTATTAACTCGAATTTTTCATGTGTTATCGGAATATATAGAGTCCGTTGATAAATTTTCATCAGCAATCGATTATGCTCGTACTATTTCAACGGAAGAGATTCCTGCTCCTGTGGATTTTAGTACGAGGTATGGGTTACCTATTTTTCGGGAATCAGTTTATGGAGATAGGAAAAATTCAGAAAAGGCTTATAAGAGTTTCATAGAAAAATTACGTCTTGAAATTAAATATTTAGATGATTGCTATAAAGATATGTTGATTGCACGAGATGGAAAATCTTTCATATTAAATTTTGAAAATCATTCGATTGAATTGTATGGTACTTCTTATCTTCTTGTCTCAGAAAATTTTATTTCTTCTACTAATGGTAGATATAGTCCAACTTTTATGGTTATAGATAAGGGAAGGATTATATTGAAGTCTCCTCACCATAAAACAGTAGATGTTGAATTGGGTAGGGGAATATATGTTATTTCAAAAAGTGGTGGACTGTCTATTGATGGAGTTGACATGATAATGAAGTATTTGCCAGATTATGTTTTAGTCGGAAATGTTTATAAAAAAGTAGATAAGAAGGAGGTAAAGTAAATGCTTACACCTAAGCAAATAGGAAATTTAGAGAGAGTCGGGTTTAAGTTTTTTGTAAATGTTTTTGTTTATGACGTTGGCCCGATTTATATAGAGGTCAGTAAAGAGGGGAAATATTTCATTAAGGGTGATATTGACAAAGCCAAGGAAGAACAGATAGCAGCCTTTATGAGCAAATTTGGCATAGAGAAAAGAGATGAAATTTCTAAGTCGAAGGCTACTATTAAAGACATCTTACTCAGAAATAATTTTGAGTATAATGAAAAATTAAATGCTTGTGTCCAAAAATTTAAGACTCATTTAGTTTTAGTTAATGATGCGGGTATTGTTAATATATTATACTATGAGTCTTTTAAGGAAAGAGAAATGAAAACGCACAAAGAGAGAATAGAGAGGTGGAAGAAAAGATTTTATGATATGGGTATTAATGTCGGGGGGTTGAAATTTCTATGACCATATATAAACTCAAATTCTTTTTTTCTACTACAAATTTCTTAAATACTCCACACCGATACCACTATACGGAGGGACTGCAATGACAAGTTCAGTAGAGTCAGAGTCATCTACAGGCGATATTATAAAAACTTTTTCGTCTGTAGATGACATAATTAGCGAAGTTATGAAAATCCATTCTCTGCCAACTAAGTCTACTAAGGCGGGAAGAAAGAAGAATACTGTTGTTTCGGAAGGAGAGGAAATAAGTACAGAGGTTTTTAAATATTATATTTCCGCTTCCGGCGTGGTTTATTTTAAACGATTTAAGCTACTAGCATTTAAAAAGAATTTAAAAACGGAATTAGCTGCAAGTGTTCATACTGATGTCGAAATAGCAATCAAGGATAGTAATTTGGTGGCTGTTTCAGAATATTCTAAAGCTCTTTTTGGCGAGCCAATACGGAAATCTATTGAAGAAAAATTGAAGTATACTAGTAATCCTTCCCAAAAGGCTGATATAGTTATTGACTTCCTGAAGAAGAACGTTGAGAGGGTTTCCTATTATGAGTAATGTTTTAAGGAAGGCTAAAAACTTAGAAATTAAGTCGCTAGATAAAGAAGAGGAACTTTATGTCTTGTACAAGAATTTAGTTCCTTCTTTAGTCATTCCTTGCACACGTATAACGGAGGATAATCTGCGAAAAATAGCTGGTTCTTGGTATAGTCATCCGTCAACAGCCGAATTGGAGATATCTACCTTAGAAATTTTATTTTTAGAGAAAGGAAGTAAAGTTCAAGATATATTTACAGTAGTATGGAATAAAAAGAATTTTTATGTTGCCAGAGATATTAATGTCTATTTATCTTCGTTAATGAATACACAAATGAACGTTGATGAAGCTGCAAGAATTTTTGCATCGTCATTGACAAGAGGAAGGAAGTAAAATGGAAATAAGAGAAGAGATAAAAATAGTTTGGAGAGAACCATTGCGTGCTAATGAGAAGGAAGAGCCACTTATTCCTGAGAGATTGTTGAATATAATCAACACTTCGGTTCCAGTGATATATACGGCTCCGAGTGGAATTGGAAAAACAAGTAGTCTCATAAATTACGGGTTTGAGAAAAACCATAGTATTTTCATCCAGGAATGTAGCAATGATATGCTTGCTTCAGACTTGACTGGGAAGTGGGGAATAAAAAATAACGAGACTATATTTCTTGCTTCTGAAATAGCTTCGGCTCTCTTTTTGTCTAAGAAGTACGAAGAAGAATATAATTCTTTGAGTGAAGAAGAAAAGAAGCAAGGCAAAAAAATGGTTATGCTGATAATAGACGAAATTAATCTTCTTGCACCGGCAGTAATGAAAGGTATAGGAAGTGTTTTTGATTCTCGGAAATATTTGAATACAGATATAGGTAGAATATATGGAGCTTCTGAACATTTACTCATAGTGGGAACAATGAATTCTGAATCAGACAGTGCTGGCTATTCATTAGACCCGGCCGTAAGAAGTAGATTTATCATTGCCGCTGTCGATACGAAAGATGTTATTGACAAAATAGCAAATACATATTCATTGCAATCGGAAGTAATTAAGCTGATAAAAGACAGTAATTCTCTATTTTCTATTCGAGAAATCGAGCAGTTAATTATTCTTAACGTCATAAAAAAGTTTACAATGAAAGAAGCCTTCGACATTATACTTTCGAAGTATGAAGAAGAACAGAAGAAGTTCATGATGGACTTAGTAATATCATTGAAGGTGTACTGATGGAAGAATCTTGTTTAGTTTCTGACCAACCTCTTCTGTTGGGAGGGTATTGGAAAGACGTTATAAAATCGAAGTATAACTTTAATATTTTTCTCAAAATGAGTGATAGTGCGAGAACTTATACTTCGTTAATAAGTTCCCTGAAAGACCAGTTTTTCTCAATAAATATAGGATTGCCCGTAGTTAGTAAATCTTCAATTTCTAAAGTTAGAGATGAAAACTTGGAGTATCAAAGACAATTATTTTTGTTTTTTCACGAGTTAGGGCATTTGGCTGCTAATACTTTTAAAATGGACGTATTGCTCGAGGAAAAACTAAAGCCTAAAGATTCGTTAGAAAAGGAAATAATGTATGCCGGAATAAATGCTATTGATGATGCTATAATAAATAACATTGTAGAAGAGTATTATACCGGTATATTAGTAGAAGCTCGAAGAGTAATAAGAGAACAGATATACTTTTTGAGGAATAAGATTGATTTTCTGTTGGAGCAATTTAATTTAGGTCAGCTTCATTATCAAGATTTCACGTTTTTATTTACATATTTATTGCAAAATAGATATCCTCGATTTCAAATGGCTCTGACAACTCCGCCTCTCGAAATAAATAATCTCATTGTAAAATGTTTCAGAGGAATAGTGACATTAAACGATTATGTTGACGTGCGAGAAAAAAGAGAAACTTGGAGTTCACATTTTTCGAGTTATATGTCATATATTGAAGAATTCATTAAGCTTGCACAATTTGGAATGAGAAATCTTGAAAAAGAAGAATCGCCCAAAGAGAGTTCTGGTAGTAAAAAGGGTAAATCTCCCAGCGATGGATTTTGTCATGCAATGGAAAAAACTGCCGAAGAAATAGAGAAAATAGCGAAAGCTGTAGAAGAGCAATTAAAAGAACATGAAAAGTCAGAAGATGCAGATTTTCTTCCTTATGAAGTTCCTAATATAATTAGTTATTTTTCTGAGAATGGATTAATACCATATTTCAAAAATGCATTAGAGGAAGCCAGAAGAGGAATTGACAGGAAGTTTGGAGAAGTTGGAGCATTGTCAGTGACTAAACAAATTCAGTCTAGAAGAAGCGGCGACCCGAATATTTTCAGAAGAATGCACCAAAAGTCAACAGAAAACAGTAAATGGTTTTTTGTCGTTGATACTAGCGGTTCCGTGTTTAATACTACAATGGAAGATTCAAAACTGAGTAAGGTAGAATTAGAAATAATAAATATGTTTATGACAGTACTGCCGAAAACAGCTAAATTCAGAATAGCTAGATTTGCAAAATTATATGATGAAGGTGATAAAATTTATCGAAGTATAACAGCTTCAAGACTAAAACTTGTAAAATATGGAATTCACGATGTGTCGATAGATGGCGTAGATACAATTTGGAATTTAAATATGGTAAAAGATATGTACGAAGAAGCAAAGAAGAGAGTACAAGTTGTTATATTGACTGATGGAGAAGTAATATTTGGAAATGAAGAGGCTAAAGACTTGGCTGTTAAATTATTTTCAAATATGAATACAAAGCCGATTTTGCTATTTCTCGGACAATCTTGTAAAAGTTTTTACCGTGGTATAGTATCAGAAGCTCATTTGAGAGACGATATAGACTTCAATATAATTACTAGCACAAGTAAAGCTAACAAAAATTTAGTAAAGTACTTGAAGACAATTTTTTGGAGGTATTAAAATGCATTTGCTAAAAGAAGTTTCCAAATTACAAATAAAATCTTCACTAAAGCCAGACACAAAAACGAAAAAAGAAGAAGTATCAGACAGGTGGAAGCATATAAAAGTTCCTGACGGAATAACTCAAGCGAAGGAGTTTGCTCTTGAGATAGATAAAGCGGTAACTCATTTATCCACTTTAGGCAGCGTTCAAAATGACATAAATAATTTAATAGGTAAAAACTTACACAATTATAATGGAGGTCTAAATTATGATGAATGCTTGCTTATTACAGGAGAAAATATTTATGCTGCAATCTTACAATTCAAAAAAAATGTTTATGTAATTACTTATTCAAAGGTATTAGTCAGGCAAATGCTATCACTATATACAATGGAATATTTCAAAAAAACTTCCAGCATAACAATCGAAAAAGAAACATCGTCAAAGAAGAGAACTTATTATACATTCAGAGGATAGTTTGGAGGGAATATGAATTTATTAACTAAAGCCGAAAGTTTGGAAATAAGTAAAAACATTTTGTTTGAAAACTCAGAAATCAAAAATGTTGAGACTGATATCGGTCAAGCACCAAACGAATGGAATAAAACAATCATTTCTGGAAATAATTATTTGGCAATTAGAGAAGGTATAATTGATTCCTTAAGAACAATTAGTATAAGAAGTGGTCATTTGTATGTGTATGAAAATTCTCTAAAAGGATTAAATTTGCTAGAAGTTGGTGGAGGAATAGATTATGAAAGAAGTGAAATATTGATTTACAAAGACGTTCCTCTTTATGAGGTATTTCTTGTGTTTAACAAAAACTCTTACACGCTTTTAACTTCTGAGTCCGCGGTCAAATCGTTAGAAAAGTATCCTCCCTCCGTCCTTAAAAATTTAGAATATCTGTGGTTAGTACGAAAAAACGGAAATGCAGTATTTGAAGGTGAATTTAAAAA
>JAEHJW020008978.1_pt1 | contig 81855 bp, 112 predicted proteins | sample 9271431 | NCBI WGS metagenome assembly JAEHJW02 | reverse complement strand
CGGTGCCGCCACAGGATGTTTGGTTTGCCGTCCTTGTGCCGTAGATGCCTTGGTATTGGGTTGGGCCACCGCCACCGCCACCGGGCCCACTTCCTACCGATCCGCATTGCGTTGGCGTACCCGTGCAACTCGTCGCGGAATTCGCCGTGTTGGCGTGGTTCGCATTCGTCGCCCATCCTGCGCTCGTCGCCCATCCCGCGCTGGCGGCGTATGCCGTGCTGTTGGACTGCTGGGCGTTCGGCATGGCGTACTGGATGTAGGTCGGAGCGGAGGAGGGATTTTCCGTACCGGGCGGGGGCGGACCAGCGAAGGCCGTCGCGCCCGTGAGCACGGAGAGGGCGAGAACCCCAAAAAGCGCGCGCGTTTTCATGACACCTGGACCTCTCTGGTGGATATATATTGCCCGGAACCCCACATTATGCGGGTTTACGGGTGTTGCAACGCCATGATTCTAGTACATGTTTTTGAGGCTTGCAAGGTGAACCTGCGGGTTTCCGTCTCACGAGCATTTCGTGATGACCTGGATTTCCGCCCCCGTCGCCGGCGGGTCGAATATCCACCCCTGCTGCGTCAGGATGGCCATATCCACCCGCCAGTAGGCCGGGGAGGAAGCGGTATTCGTGTACACGCTGATCGCGGACATCGGGTAGCCGCCCGGCGTGGCCGCATTCGCCACGCTGGCGAATATCTGCGGAACCTCCCCGGAAAGCGTGGGCGAACCCGGCACATTGCAATCCGGCTTCTTCACCCAGCTCCCGGGCGATACGACCGTCACGTACTGCACGGAACGGGACAGGGTGGTATAGCCACCGTTCGCCGTTACCTCGCTGTTGGCGTACACGTTGCCGTTATTATCCATGTAGGCCTGTGGATTCCCCGCCGCCGTTTGTCCGACGCCGACGCTCGCGTCGGCGTAGACATTCCACGCATGCACCCCGCCCGTCCAGCCGGTCGGATAGCCGGCGGTCGGGCTGAGACCGTTCGTGCCCATCTCGCCATTCAGGGAAATGTTGTTCCCGTTATTGATATTGTTCCCGCCCATGTTGAGGTCGGTGTTCATCGTGTTCGCGCCGGGATTGCCCGGGACGGCAACCCGGTACAGGTAATCCGTGGAAAGCGTCCCCTGGCTGAAGTAGGTGAAATAGGCGAGATGTCCCGGACCCGGGTTCGCGATGTTGCCCGGCCAGCTCGCGGTCCAGCCGCCATAACTTCCGCGCACGCCGCCAAAGGTGGTGCCCGGCACGTCATTGGTGGACACATACCCACCCTGTGCGCCGATCATGACCGCCGCGCCCGGCACGATCCCGTCGGCGAATTTCGCGTCATTCGGACCGGCATACCCGCGACCGCCGGTGGTGTACGCCACGACTTCGAGGTTACCCGCAGAGGGTTGCAGCACCCAGGCGCCATACTGCTGATTCCACGGATTGGCCGTGCCGAACGTGCCCGGCAGGTATCCGCCCGCCTGCAGCATGGCCGGGCTGATGGCATAGGCCGTGGAGCCGGTCGCGCCGGCCTCGACGGTTGCCAGGTTGCCGTTCACGTAGTTCGTTACCGCCTCGCCGAACATCTGCATCTGTGAGGCGGCGTTTTTCTGCACCGTTCTTGCGTCCGCCAGCGACAGGTAGGCGAGGATCACCGGCACGAACATGAGGCCGATGATGATGGCGATCAGGGTTTCGATCAGCGTCAGACCGGACTGCCGGTTTGGTGTCCGTATCCGGCGGGGGAATCTCTCCGGCTGCTTTTTCATTGGACCGTCACCATGCTCAACAAGTCCCCGTTCGTCACATAGGTGGGTGCCGCGACGCCCAAATTTCCGTATTCCGGCGAATACCACTGTCCGGCGTTGGCATACCCGGTCGCCGCATCGCTCACGCCTTGCGCATCCATGATCACCGCCTGCGAATCCATGCCGGCGGCGCCGTAGATATAGAGCGTGCGCCCGCTGGTCTGATTTTGCCACGCTGCGAGCGCGGTGTAGCCAGGCGGCAGGGGCAGGGAGGCTTGCGGGATGGAGGCGGGCAAGGTTCCCGGGTGGTTCTCGGCATACCGGACCACCGCGTTCCGGTAGGTCATCCAGTTTTCCGCCATGGCCTCGGCATGCTGCGTATCGTGTTTCTGATACGGAATGAGCGATGCGACCGAGGCCAGGATGGCCAGCATCATGAACAGGACGAACAGTATCCGCATGGATTCCTTCAGCCGCCCATTTTCACCGTCGTCACCGCGGTGGTGAGCGAATAGTGCTGGACGACATGATCCTGGTTGAACAGGATCACCAGGGTTTTGGTCATTACATGATCGCGTCCGAGCCATGCGCCCGCGAACGGGATGAATTCCTTGGCGTCCGGCTTGTCCTTGGCGCTGGTGTAGATCCATTCCAAATCGCCGTGCGACGCAAATTCCGTGGTGGTGGGGCCGCCGTACAGGCGTTTCACCTGTGCCTCGGTGGTGACACCCTTGACCAGATCCTTCTTCGCTTCCGCCTGCGTCAAATGCTCCAGGCGACCGGTGCCGGTCGTGATCGTGGCGCACCCCGCCAGCACGGCCAGGGATACGCCTGTCAAAATGAGACTGTATTTCATGATTGGGATTCCTTCTCTCTCCGTTCAGCCAAACATCAACCCTGACCGGCTGTGGTGGCCGGTCAGGGTGGCCCTGGATGTGCCGCGGTGGACGACCCCTGGAAGTCCCGGACGCGGGACGCAGCGCTTCGTTCCTAGTCCGCTACCCACGTGATGGTATTGACATTACTGCCCGCGCACGCGGTCGACGCCGCCGACGTGGTGTTGCCGGTAAACCCTACGCCCTGGACCTGGGTGCCTCCCACCGTGACGTCCACCCACTGCCCGGCGGCGAACGTCGCCAACTGTACGCAAGCTGCCGTGGGCACGTTGGTCAGGGTGATATCGAATGAGGTTACCACAGCATCCGGCGTCACGGTAACCGCGCCGTTCCACTGGTCCACAATGCTGGTGCCATTCAGCATGTCGTTGGGCACGAGCTTGCCATTTACCACGACCGAGTTCGCCAGACCCGTGAAGTTCGCTTGGCCCGCATAGAGCTGTTTGACGTTGGTGCGCAGGGCCAGAATGTCCTGTTCCGCGGACGATATCTTGTTGCCGGAAAAGGCACGTCCCACGAGCACAAACACGCCCGCGATCACGATCAAGCCGATGATGATGGCGATGACGGTTTCGATGATGCTCAAGCCCGCCTGTTTCTTGAGTGACGGTAATTCACGCATTGGATGACTCCTGTTGATAGACCCGGACTTTACAACTGTTTAATCCTCCGCCACGCGGGCGGGCCAGGTGGGTATCCTGCCATGCTCCCCTGGGCTCCATTGCTTGTCTAAACGCCGCCGGACGGCGTTTATCTCGATAGCATCGCGGCGCTCGTGATGGCCGGTACGCGTGTTTCCGGCTAAAAACCGCTCATCAGGGAGGCCTGCATGTCAATCTGGATCTGCACGGTGCCCAGCGCAATCCAGGCGATGACGAGCCCGAACAGTAGCGTCAGGAGGGTGCGCATGGCGGCCGCCTGGCTTTCCACCTTGGACAGGCCCCGATCAATGAACTCCTTGCCGACCCGACCGAGCGCCTCATCCAGGGTGCCCTGCGATTCGAACGCCACCAAGTCCTCCACCACCTCGTTGTCCGGGAACTCATAGCCCGTATTATCGAGTGCTGACCCGATGAGCACGCCCGACTGCAGTTGCCAACTGAGCGCCCGCAGGCGCTCACGCAGGTACGGATTGGCCACCGGCATCATTTGCCGCAAGGCTTCGGCCGCCTGCATTCCGGCGACCATCATGGAGGAGAAGCTCATCAGCCAAGACCCGCCCTGCAGCAGGCGGTAAAACGACCACGGAGGCATCTTGTCCAACACGGCCCGCAGCCGGCCCGTCCAGTAAGGGAAGGTGAACGGCAGTACGATAATCATGGCCCCGAGAATGCCGATGGCGACGTTGAATTCCCAGGTATTCACCACTTCCGATACGACATACAGTGAGCGACCGGCGCCGGTCCAATGGGAAGGGCTGACCGCGAGCGCGAGCTTGGGCGTGACGTAATCGGCCATGGCAATCAGGGAGAGCACCGTCACGAACAACATCATGGCCGCCTGGCTCAACGCGCCCACAACTGCCTCGCGCATGCGCGAGGTGTTTTTGATGAGACTGACACAATCCTCCAGACTGTTTTCCAGCCGGTTATTGAGTTCACCCGCCTCGATCAGCATGACCTCTGCGGGCGGCGCGATGCCGTTCAGCGCCGCTCCCAGACTGTGACCCTCCTCCAGCGCATGATTGATGTGCCACAGCACCACGGTTTGCGCGGTGCTGGGTGAGCGGCGATGCGAACGTTCATAGAGGAATTCAATGCCCTGCTGCAGTTGCGCCCCGCCCGTGATCAGGCCGATCACGCGCTGGTAGAATCGCGCGCGGTTCGGCGCGCTGAAGGTGTGCAACCCCACCCACAGGAGCCACTGCGGGGGCGTGGCGTCTGCTTCCAGGCCGATGCCGAGAAGTTTCGCACCCAGGAGTTCCATCGCGCTGTGTCGTGTATCGGTTGCCATGACGTGTCCTCTATGTATCAGAAATATCAGCTTCGCGTTCCGGTCATCGCGATCGCCCATACCGGGTCGATCTCTCCCGCCTGTATTTTTTCCATCACATGCTGCTGCATGGTCATGCCGCCGCGTTTCTGCCAGAGTTCATTGGCTGCATAGATGCCGTTCATGCGGTATTCGCGCATGATTTCCTCATCGGTCAGCACCACTTCGGCCACGACGGTTCGCCCGGAAATGCCGCGGTTAGTGCCCTCCGTCTGGCAGTGCGCGCATCCCGGCCCGCGCACGCTCACCCGGGTCCTGTCCACTATTGCCTTGCCCAGCTTTTCGTACAGGGATGGGCTGATTTCGGATTCATTGCCCAGGAGCGGTTTCTTGCAATACTTGCAGAGCGTCCGGATCAGGCGCTGGGCGATCAGTCCCGTGATGACGGAGGAATCCCCCAGGATGGTTTTCGGATCCCCCTGTTTACTGCTCGACAACACGTCTTCCATGCGCAGGAGCACGTTGAACGGGTCGTTGGCATGCAGCGTGGTCCATACCTGATGGCCCGTCATGGCGGCACGCAGCGCGAGACGCGCGGATTCCCCGTCGCGTATTTCGCCGATCATGATGATGTCCGGATCCATGCGCAGCGCGGCCCGGATGGCGGATCCGAACGCCGTCCGTCTGGCATCGTCGGTATCGGCGTTGGTGACCGGCATCTGTACCACGTCCGCGATCGGATATTCCGGGGGATCCTCGACCGTCAGCGTGTTGAGGTCCGGATTCGACAGACTGATGGCCTCCAGCACGTGTTTCAGGGTCGTGGATTTGCCCGACCCCGTCGGTCCGCTGATGATGGTGATACCGGTCGGCTTTTCCTGCATCACCTCAATGGCCTGGATGTGCTGCGGGTGATATCCCAGCCCCAGGAGGCGGTCCCGGATGCTTTTGCCGACGTTACCCACATCCTCATACAAGAGGCGCAGCACCATGTTGGTGCCGGTGACCGTCGGACCGGAGGCGACGCGGATGCCGTGCACGCCATTGGGCAGGTGCTCACGTTTGCCGACGCGCGCGTCCTGGTACAGGGTAGGCACATAGGTATTGTTCGCGACATCGCACATGGTGCCGTAGATGGCCGCACAGATACGTTGCGCCTGCTCGGACGGCAGCTGGGTGATTTTGGTCAGTGCGCCATGCACCCGCATCAACACATCCGCATGTTGCGAGTGCACCCGGATATGAATATCCGAGGCGCGCTTCTGGACCGCATCGGCAAACATTTTTTGCGCCAGCTCCCGCGCTTCCGAGGATTTCTCCTGGTTCTGGCTGCGCTGCGTCTCCTCCCGCAACTTCAACACGCGGTCGAGTGTGGTGTACTCTACGTCCTGTGCCGTGATATAGCCCAGGAACTTGCGCCGTTCGATGTAGGAGATGACCTGTGGATCGTGACGTTGGGTCTCCACGACCAGAGGCTTTCCGTTCAACTGTATGGCCACCCCACTCGGAGGGCCATTCTGATCGGTTACGGACGGCCTGGGGACCGTCCGCTCTTTCGGCTGTGGTGGAGGTGTTGCGGCTGATTTTGGCCTTGCTGCTGAGACTCCTGACGGTCCTCTTCTGACAGCGTGAACAGCCGGCCGGGCTGGCTGTTTCCCGCCGAATAGAAAGGAGAGCCAACCCATCAGCCGCCCCCATTCGCCGGGGCCTGCTGGGTACCGATTGGCATGGTAGTGATGATGGGGGCCGGCATGGTCTGGCTTTGCGTGTTGCCTGACAGGTTGGTTTGCAGCGCGCCCGCTCCCATGCCGAGCGTCGTGCGTTCATGACCGCGCACCACGACCACCCCATCCGGACCGATGGCGGCCACGCGCCAGCCCCCGGGGAGAGCCTCACCCACCCGCACGTTCTGTGTTCCGCCATCCCGATACCCCAGGGTGGCCGTCATGGTTTTACCACTGCCGCTGATGCTGGATACCGATGGCAGCGCGGTTGCGACCGGTGCCGGCCCCGTGGTCAACGCTCCCGGCGGGATCATCTGCGGCAACTGCTGCGTGCTGCCCAGGATGGCGGCAGGACCGCTCTGCCCGTTTACCGCGTTTTTAATCGCGTTCCGCAGTTTGGCAATGCTCAACTGTTCCCGCAGGATACTGATTTCCGCGCGCAGCGCGTCGAGGCACTTGAGACTGGTGTTGCTGGTGCCTTGACAGCCCGGCGGCAATGACGGACTGGATCCCCATGCGGGCTGGGCCGCCCACAAGGGCAGCACCATCATCATGCACAAGAACCATAACCATTTATTGAATCGCATAAATATCACCCTCCATTGTCCAATTACCCTGGTTCAGGTTCTGAATATCCACTCGAAGTGATTGGATGGTTAATCCGGGAATGCGATCCATGTCCTCGCCGGTTTCAAACGGATTCATCGGCAACACCACCTTGAAATTGCCCGTGAGATACACCTGGGCCGGCGGAGCCCCCTTGACCGGCGGCGGCGCTTGCCACGTCAACTGCACGTTGCTCGCTTCCGTGTGCGCCGCATAGGCAAACAATGCCAGGGCTGCTTCGCTCTTATTGAGCGCCTGGCCCAGCACCTCCCTCTCCGGCAACGATTGGCCGTGTTCCCGGATTCCGTAGGTGGTGCGCGGGGTGGACGGGTCGAAGGTCGCGCCTGCCGGAAGCCTGTCGAAACTCACCGCTTCCGGCCACACCCACGTGGAGATATCGCGGCTGGGTGAACATTCCCACCGTGCCAGCATCCAGCCATTGGAATAGAGATGCACGCCGGCGTAATCCGTCGCGCAACGGTCCAGTACGGTCGAAGGCATGGGGGTACCGGCCCAGGGCCTGGATTTTTGGGCGGCGACCGCCAGGGCATGCTGCCGCGCGACCAGTTGCGCGCGCGCGCTGGCCAGGCTCGCGCGAGCCGCCTGCATGGCCTCATGCCGCTCCCTCTCCCGGTAGAAATGGACGCCGCCGATTCCCAATGCGATGGCCAAAATCAACAAAACGACCTTACCGGTTGGGAAAGGCTTCGACAGCGGTTGCAGTGTGGGAATTACTTTTACCGCGTTGACCAGTGACTGCAGGGCCGGAATGCCCGCCGCCCCCTCCGAATGATCCTCCTCCCGTTCCCATTCGGCCTGATCGGTCAGGTCCTGCCATGCCTCTTCGGCCGCTTCCTGCGACAGGTATTGGTCGCCATGCGGCAGGATGGCGCCCTGTACCATCGCAAAAACGTATGTACCCTCGGCCAGGATGAACCGCCCACGCCATGTCCCCCCTGCCGCGGCCAGTGCCGCGGCCACCGATGACAGTCGAGCCGGTTTCGGACCTGCCGTGGCGAACCCGGCCTGGGAAACTTTTCCGGTGCGCAGGACATACGCATCGAATGGGGCGCGGTTTTCCACGCCCTCGTTCAATTCCGTCGACACGCGCTCGACCGCGTGTTTGTCCGTGCTGTCCAGCGTTTGCCAGAACAGGCCGGTGCAAAACCGCTCTTTGCCTAGCTGAATAACCTCCATGGCTCAGACCTTGGTGGCGGTAAGGGTGATGAAGATGATCTTGCGTGATCGCTGTCCGAAGTTCCCGACGGAGGTAAGCCCGCGCTCGTTGGTGCTGTTATTCCCGGTCTGCTCGTAGCCGGCCAGCACCAGCGTGGCGCCTGAATTCATCTTCACTCGCGACAAGAACCGCCGGCTGGAGACGTCCGGCACCTGAATCTCGCCCTGGGCGTTGGAAATCGTCGTCAGTGAATTCAGCGTGCTCAAGTCAATCGTGTACTGGAGCATCATCTGGCGATTGGCCATGATGAGCGGGGTAACGATCATCGAGAATCCCGTGGTCACCTGGCCGGGGATCAGGGCGTTCGTCGCCCCCACGTTCGCCGAAGTCGTGGTCTGGCTCTCGGCGAGATACCCCTGGGTCTCGGTCACCTGGATGGGCAGCGGTTGCCCCTGCAGGGCATAACCCGACCCTGACGTCACCAGGCTCACTTTCCCGTACTGGGACAGGATATTCATCAATAGCTGTGTGCCGGACCATTGTCCGAGCGCGCCGTTGGTCGCGCCGGCGGTGTTCAGGATGGTCGTGGTGAGCGAGGAATTGCCGGTGGTGTCGAACGACGGGGTGAGTCCCGTGACCCCTGCCGACCATTGCTGCTTCAGATCGTTGAACACCAGGTTGAGACTGAAGGTATTGTCGCCGATGTTATTGATTTCCAGCGAGTAGACATGCACGGTGATGGCCACTTGGCGTGACAGCGACTGGTTGATGCCCGCCATGTACTCATCCACCCGCGTAATCACCGACGGGGTGTCCGTCACGGTCACGGTGCCGGCATTTTCATTGGCCACCACATGGCCATCCGCGGACAGCATGCTCTTGACGTTGGCCTGCACGTCCGTCCACTCGCTGTCGGTCGTGTTGGCGGTGATGCTTTGCGCGCTGTTCGAGGTGGCGCCGCCCACTGCCATGCCGGCGGCTCCGCCCGAGCCGGTGCCGGTCGAGCTCTGATTACTGATCACCGTTTGCGCCGTGATGCTGCCCGGTAACGAGTCGAGCGTGTAAGTCCGCGTGATGTACAACTCGAACACCACCTCACCATGCCGGTACACCCAACCGACGCCGTAATGCGCCGCGACGCGGTCCAGGAGGCCCCGCAGCGATCCCTGGTAATCCACCGCATACAGGTCGCCGGTCTTTTCCATCAGGTTGCCCTGCTGTTGTGTCTGCGCGTTCTGCTGCTTCTGCTGCAGCAGCGTTCCCAACTTGACGGGCAGGGCGGCGACTTGCGCGACCTTGTCCGCGATCTGATACAAGTAGAGCGGCGGAGTCACCAATGTCACGTTTTGCTGGAAATTCGCCGGCAGATGGATTTCCCGCGGCAAGGGGATGGTCTGTCCATCCCCGAAGTAATAGCCTTGGTTGATCTGCACCGCGCGTTGCGCGGCCGTCTGCTCCTGCTGCTGTTCACGCAGCTGTTGCAGCGTGAGCCTGGTTTGATCCACCCGCTTCGACTCCTGCCGCGGAAGGGATGAACAGCCCGCGGCCAGCAGGGAGACCGACAGCAACAGGGAAATGCGTGATAGGGTATACATACGTTCCTCGATGATTTTAATTGCTGACCACCAGGGTCCGGTTGCCCGCGTAGATTTTCGCCGTGATGGCCGCCCGGTTGCCGCGCAAACTGTCAATCAGCGTGGTGACCACGTGATTGAATGAGCCATACAACGTCGCGCCGGCGGAAATGTCGTAATCCGTCTTGGCGTTCCACACGAGCTGGTAACCCGCTTGTTTCGCCCAGGCAGCCAGCTGAATGCGCAGTCCGCCCGGGTGGATGCTCCAGGCCGGAGGCAGCGGTTGGGGTTCGGTGCTGACACCGGTAATCACAAGATTGGGGGTGTGGGAAAAATCCGCCTGCAGCCGCTCTCCCTCGCCCGCCAGCCTGGTGTTGGCGATGACGAGGGCCTCGTTGATTGCCTCCCGCAGCGGTCCCGACACCACGTATTCCCTGTGAATGGGAACATCGGGTCCCGACCAATCCAGACTCATCCCGGCGTTCTTCGCCCAGTACTGCAACTGGCCGCGCAGACTGCCCGGCTCCAGGCGCCACAGACCGTTCCCGGTACCCGGACGGGAGGTTTCCGCGGGCGCCCCCCGCCTCGGCTCGAAAAGCGCGTGGTCGTCCGCTTCCAGCGCCGCGAGCTTGATCACGTTGGCGTCCGTGCCCGCATACAGGGTCCTGGTGTTCCAGTCGATGACATAACATACGTCGACCGGTGCCGCGGTCACCGCTTCGGTCCAATACTCGCCCTGCTGCCAACTCACGGGCTCCGCGAGCACTTGGGGTTTGATGTGCGCCCGCCAGCCCTCCGGCAGCAGCAATCGGATCGCCATGCGCAGCGGTAGCTGGTCTCCGTACCCGGTTACTGCCTTTGGGTGCCCGGTGCCGATCTGCGTGACGCGGGTGCCGTCACAGGCGGGGATGGCTTCGTTTTGTTGAACAAACGCCGCCTGCGCGCCGCCGGCCATGCACAGGCCAAACAATAGGATGGATGTCACTGTCGCTTTCATCGGTGTTACTCCCAATCGTGTCGAATGCTACACATTTCCAACGCCCTTCCTGCCGGTCTAAGTGCCTAGATTCGGCCTTTATCGCATCCCGCGCCGCACGGTCGCCTGTCGCAACTGGTACAACCGAACCGATGGGTGCCGCCGACCCACATACCGGGCGCGCAATCGCCGCAGTCCTATCCGGACGGTGAGCCCGCGCCGTTCCAGCCAGAGGAGAGCCACTACCCCGATGAAGGCGGATGACACGGTCCAGCCGGCGAAATCGAACAGCGGCAGAACCAGGGGAATCATCACGCCCGCGTCCATTCCGAAAAGCCTGGGCCGTTGCGCCGTTTCACGCCACATCGGTTTTACTCTTGTACTCGCGCTCGATCTTGCGAAATTCCTCCTCCGGAAGCCGTCCCTGTTCGTAATAGACTCGCGCGTCTTTTACCAGCGGGTGACCGTGGGCAACCACGCATTTTTCGATCTCCGGCACCAGCCGGTTGATTGGGCAGATGAGCAGGGATTCGCGCAGGGCGGGATCGAATTCCAGGAATTCACGCAGGGCGATGCGACCGGAGCGTTGACCCGTCCGTGGGTCGATGCCCGGCACCAGCCGTTGCTGGATGATGAGCCGGAGTGCCGATATCAGCGAGGCGGCGATCTGGTTCTGGCGGTCGGCCGGAAACACGTTGATGATGCGCAAGGGGGTCGCGGCCACGCTGCGGGTGTGCACCGTCGAGTACACCGCCGAGCCGATTTCCGCGACTTCGATCATGGTGGACAAGGTCTCCGGATCACGCGATTCTCCCACCAGGATCACGTCCTCGGCGCGCCGGGTCGCATTGCGTGCCGCCAGACTGAAACTCGCGAGATCCTTCGGGATTTCCGTCTGCGCCACCGGCCCCATGGCGTTCGGGAGACCGGTCAGGATATATTCGACGGGCTCCTCGAACGTTGCGATGGCCCTGGGCGAGGTTTCGTTGATGTGCCGCAGCAGGGCGGCGAGCGTGGTGGACTTGCCGCTACCCATCACGCCGGTCACCAGCACCAGCCCATTATTCGGCGTGGCGGGCTCGATCAGCTCCGCGGGAAACCGGATATCCGCGACGGTGGGCGGGGTGGATTGAATGGCGCGCAGCGTCACCTCGATCCCCGAGATATACCCGTCCCGGACGGAGGTGGCATTGCCACGGAAGCGTCTCCGGTCCGATTCGGACACGCGGACTTCGTAGGCGAAGTCATAGTCCCTGCGATCGCGTACCACCTGGACGGAGGAGGGATTGTTGGCGAGGTGAACCAGCATCTGCTCGATCTCTTCGTTGCGCAATGGCCGGCGGGAGACCGGCAGCCACGCCCCGTTGCGCCGGTTCCACACCGGGGCGTTCGGCGAGAGTTTCACGTCGCTCGCGCCCTCGGACATGGACCAGAGGAGCAGTCCGTCGAACTCCGCCGGCCCCCAGCGCGTTACGGGTTCAGAGGCGAACCGGAGTGCGGTTTCCATTGACTGGGTTCCTGCCATTGGGCGGGGGCGCTGATGCGATAGATGTGCGCACCGACCACGAGGCGGTTGCGCTCAATGACGACGCCGAGATTCCCGTTCGCCAGATGCGGCATGCTCACCATCCTCTCTTCCGCCAACAGATGGAATCTCGCCATGCCCGTGAAATCCCGTGTCAGCCTGGCGAGATTGAGATCGTAGATGTGTAACGCCTCGGCCACCCCGTCCTGCCAGCCGTGCCATACCGCCGCTCTCCACAACGCGCGTTCCGCGCTGTTTTTCGGCAGCAGTCCCGGATTGACGGAGTTGAGGTAGGTGAAGCGCTCGATCAGGTAGGCCCGCCAGTTTGGCGGCGTGGTGATAATGCGCGCCGGCGCAATGATCTCCCACGTCACCAACGCGCCTTCGGCGCTGTCGGGTGATTCGAGTTTCAAATTCTGGTCCCCCTGTACCACCACGGGCGGGGCCACGCGCTCATTGTTCAGGAGCAATGGGATGAAGTTGTACAGCGCGTCCAACATCGATTCATGTTGGTCCAGTTCGTGGTCGATCCGGTCATATCGCCACGATTCCCCCGCCTGGGCGCCGAGCGCGTAGGCCGCCTGCTCCTGCGCCTGTCCCCGCAAGCCCTTGAACGGCGCGGCGGCCTGTCCCGGCTGCGCCGACAGGTCCATCACCTGTTGGAGCTGGGGAGGGGGGTTGGGCGGCAGCGGAGGAGAGGGGATCATAACGCGGCTCCGTTGTACACGACTTCGATGAGATGTTTCTCCGGACGCACCACCACCACGGCCTGTTGGCCTCCCTGCCAACCGATGTTCTGCAGCACTGCGTAGGCGGGGCGCTCCTGTGCATCCACGGCCACCAACAAGGGGCTCGCTGGCGGCTGCCCCACGGTCTCGAACTGATACCCGATCAACAGGGCGATGCTGCGCACCGCCGCGTCCAGGGACCCGTACCATTGCAAATTAACAAGCCTGGACAACGGGCCGGTATGGGGGATGGGATAAATCTTCGGTTGTACGGTGTCTGTCTGCGTGCTCGACGCGATGACACCCAGCAGGCGCGTCACCTGTACGGCCTTTCGGTTCAGGGCGTCCAGTACCGGGTCGGTTGGGCTCGTCTTTTGTGGGGCACTGGCGCACCCCGCCAAACCCGCGAGCGCGATGCAACAAGCGAGCGCGCCAGAACGCGCGGTCATGAACCACTCCCCGCGTCTGTCAGCCGCTCCTCACGGTCATGCGCAAACAGGCTGTTGGCATCATTGATGATTTGTTGCGCCGCCGCTGGCCCCATGGCCAGCAGCCGCTGATACACACGCACTTCGTAGTTTTGCAGTCGGTAGACCGTGTGCGAGTGGTAATAGCCAATCCCGAGCCAAAGCCGCCCATGCGCCTCATCGACGTAGCGGCGCAAAATCCAGGCCCCCACCCACACGTTGAGGCAGCCGTTGAATGTCAGCATGTACGGCGTGATGCCGAATTTACTCATGTCCGGCAACCAACGGCTGTTCACTTGCATCGGACCGTAATCCAGGCTGCCATCTGTATTGATGTGCACCATTCCGACTTTTCCGCCCTCATTCGACAACACGCCGACGATGGCCGCCACCGGCAGATGGGATGCCTGGGCGGCCTGCACGATGCACTGGGGGCTGAGGGGTACGGCGTAAATCATGCGTTATCCTAGACGCGCGCCTGCTTCAGCAGGGGATCGCCAAGCACGGACTTTCGGCCTTTATTCACTTGTTCCGTTATCGTGGCCGTTTTCCCGACGGGGTCATAGTGGCCGGACAGAAACTCCCACCGCCATCCCTGGACCATCTGCACTCCGCAGGAACGGGCCACGGTGAGGGCGGTGTCCGTTTCCACGCATTCCGCCACCACCGCGGCGCCCATCTGCTGGAACGTTTCCACCAGCGCTTGCATCAGAAACATGATTCGACCCTCCTGTTGCGCCCCCTCGATCACCGTGCCATCCAACTTGATCATGTCGCACTCGATGAGTTTTATCCGACCGATCCCGTCGAGACCCGTCCCCAGATCGTCGATAGCGAGCATGCCGCGCGTATGTACGCGCCAACGTTCCAGAAAGCGTGCGGCGCATTCGATATCACCACGCGATACGTTGGCATCACCGAACTCGGTCCATTCGAGCACGGTAGTTTTTACGGGCAACTTCAGCAGACAGGATTGGAATTCCGGGGCAATCAACTGCCAGCTGTGCGCGTTGACCGATATCCATTGGTTTTCGTCCAATCGCGCCGCCACCCGTGCCGCCGTAACAAGTTCCGGCATGATGCGGTAGATTTCCAGCCAGGCGCGCCGGTCTTCGAAGCGCGGACGGTTATCCAGCAGCAATTCATACCCCGCCACCAGGCCGGGATTGATTCGTATGATGGGCTCCATCCGGAAGGGTCTCCCCATGTTCATGCCGCCAGGCCGGTTGCCAGCGCGCGCAACCTGTCCAACAGCCGTTCATAGGGAATTCCCTCCCCCTCCTGCGCCATCTCCTCCAAAACACGCTTGACCCCGCCGGGATAATGCCTGGCCAACAGGCCGATGGCGGCCTGTCCGCCCAGTTCGGCCGATAATTTATCGCGCACCGTGACATCCTCGGTGGTGGTCGAAAACCGCCACAGCATTTGCGCGCCCACGGTGTTCATGACGTTCTGCGCGACCTGTCCGTGGGTGGTGCGGTAGATGGCCACCATGCGCGAGCCGCCCGCGCCCGGCTTGGAGGGGATCTGCACCAGCGCCTTGGCGAGCGTGTCGCCGCCCTGGAACACCTCGGCGATGCGGGCGGCAATGGCCGCGTCCCCCTGCACGCCCAGCAGGTAAAACGTCGTGGTGAGGTCGCGGATCACGTTCGGTAAATCGTTGATTTCCTGGCTGTAAAAACCCATGTGCACGTTCCATTTTCTGGACTCGCGCACTTCGGTCACGAGCTCCTCCACCGAGGCCGCGCTCTTGAAGATACGGTGCGCCTCGTCGAATACTTCGCGCTTGGGCAGGCGACGGATGGCCTCGATGCGCACGCGGTGATACGCCCGCGTCCATTCCGGCATGCGTTCCACGTCGTCCGGCATGAGGCTGAATTTTCCGGCGGCGGCCCGCTTGGCGAGCAGGAAATACAGATTCACCAGGTGCTCGCTGGTCTCGCCGTTCACAATCTCCTGCATATCGATTGCGACGATGCGCGCCTCCCGTACCTCAAACCGCGTCGGAGCATTCAGCACCTGGCATTTATTGGGCGTTTCTATCGCGATCTTGCGGGTGAAATAATCGACCAGGGTCTCCCCGCCGAATCGCACGTTGCCGTAGACCGAGACCACGGCCGGGTCGCGCGCGGCCCCTCCCACCTCCGGCACCGTCGGTACCGCGTAGCGCTGCGCGACCGAGGCTTCGTAATAACGTTTCCGGTCGAACAGACCCCGCACCACCTGCCACCAGGTGGTCTCCGGCTTGATTTCGATGCGTTCCTCCGTGAGCGCGCCGTCCACTGTCTCATCGGCATGCGGGAGATACCGTCTCGGATTGCGTTTCTGCGACAGATTTTCGAAGGCGCGGTCCACGCACATGCCCGCCATTTCGCGGAAACCCTCCGGCGGGGCGATCTGGCCGTCCGGAGTGCCGAGAATGCACAGGATGTTGACCAGCGTGGCCTTCTGACGCGGCAGCAACTCCTCGCATCCGAGTTCCGTGTCGCACGGGTTGATGGCGTGGTCCGCACTGCGCTGCAGGCTGCGGAACACCGCCAGATGTTTCCGGTCCGGCGGCAGCGCGTCACGCACCATTTGAATAAATCCGCGGGAGGAGAACCCGACGTCGATCTGGGCGATGTAGGGCAAATCATCGAGCGCCGGATTGCACAGGAAGGCCAGATTGATGGTGGACAACAGCACCGATTTGCCGCCGCCCATCGCGCCAATACCGGCCTCGATCCAGGAGGCCTGGTCGCCTGATCCCGGCAGATAGGGCACCAGCTTGCCATCCGGCGTGCGGAAGGGAATCGTACCGTTGCGCCAGACCGATACCGGACGCATCAGCGGGAGCATCCTGACCACCTCATTGAGCGGCGCACAGGCGGGATAGGACGGCATCGTGCGCATGACCGCCGGCAACGAGGCACAGAGCCCCAGCAGCGGATCTCCCGTCACGTCGTTGGCCGCGGCCGAACCCCATCCCTCGAATGCCGCCGCCAGCGCATTAGCCTGCCGCTGCAACTCGCGCTTGGCATTCGGATGCTGGGCCTCGATCCATGTGTCGGCCGTCAGCCGAAACCCCACCAGGGTCTCCCCGCCCAGGGCGCGATTCTCCAGATCCTGAATCGCGAGGACGAATGCCTTGCTGGTGCGGGAGAATGCCTGCGAAACGAACGCCAGGGGTTGCCGCAGCCCCAGGCGACTCAGTCCGTCTCCCTCCAGCAGAAAATTGATGCGCCACGGGAACGGCTGACGGATCATCGTGGAAAAGAACGCGGTGAATGCACCCGGCTGCTGCGGCGGCAGCGTCATCAGGACCGGGTGGTGCAGCCGGTCTCCGATCAGCAGGGTCTTGGCGTCTTCCTCCACCGCATCGGAGGAAAACAGTTGTGATTTCAGGCTGGGATACAGCAGATACCGGTAGTCGCTCTCCGGGGTTCCCGGTTCGACGCCGCGTAACGGCAGCCGGTCCCCCGGCAGCAGCGGACTCCAATTCTTGCCCCGCATCGGGTCAATCATCTGTTTGATCACCCGCAAGGCCGTGCGCGCGTCCAGCACTTCATGCAGACATCCCGCGCGATCCAGCCCATTGGCGATGATTTTCACGAAGGACGCGTGGATGTCACGCAGGCCCGGCAGTGCCGCGACCACGTTCTGCGCTCCGGTACCCTGCGGAACCGATCGTATGGCCGCTTGTCTTTCCCTGCTTACGTGCTTGCCCTCCGCCTTGGGTAGCGTCTCTTTCGTGGTCCAGGCGCTGATCAGCACGAGTTCCGGCGTGATGTAGTTCGCCACCGCGTGGTGCCAATCGCGGAGCGGTTCCTCAATGGACAGTCCCTGGCGTACGGATTGATCCAGGGTCCTGCCGACGCCCGCGTTGATCTGTTCCTGCGCGAGCGTCGGGTCATAATTGAAGGTGATCTGCACCGCATGACCGCGCGCCTTGAGCCGTGTCGATAGCGTTTCGGTCATCGTGGACGCGATCCGCGAGAACTCCGCGGCGCCCACCAGGGCGCGTTGTCCGCGAACCTGTATCAGCGTCACCAGCGAACCGTCGTCCGACACCAGCGTCGCCGTGGGCGTCAGCACGGGATTACCGTCCCGGTCCTTGCCTACCTCCATCTCGGCTGTTTCCAGGATGCAGTAATGGTCCACGCCCTGCCCCATATAATCGCCGAGACCGGTCAACAGGTTGTTCGCGGCCACGCGCACGCCTTCTTTCCAGGTCATGGGCTTGCTCCCGTGTCCTGGCTGAGCGTGATCTGGGCGATGACCACGCCGCGCGGGACGGCGGACTGCGTGATGCGCTCTACCACCACGGTCGCCACCAGGTTCTGGCCGACGTTGGTCGAGCCTTCATAGCTCAGGGTCAGCGGCATGACCAGCTTCCAATACCGGACGCCGCTGTTCAGCCAGGTGGCGGTGATCGCCGGTGGCTGCGGCACGGCGACGTCCACCACCAGGCGGTGCTGCGTGATGACGGGCAGCATGTTCTTCTGCATGGACGCCAGTAGAGAATTGAACGCTTGCGGGGTGTAATCCCCGCGTACCGCGTCCAACACGCGCTTCCAATGCTGAAAATCAAGCGAGAACGTATCAGTGACTGTGCGCTGCGCCCACTGAATCAGGCCCGCGCGTGTCAACGTCGGTTGATCGAGCGGCGCCAGTGCAAATATCCGCAGATCCGGGGTGACCGCGTAGTAGACCGGCGCCGGGCGGTAATAGACCAGCAGCCCGTTGGCCGACAACGATGCCAACAGGATACAGGCCAGGACCCAGCCGGTTCTCGCCAGGCGTTGGTTTTGAGCTTTCAGCCAGGCGAGATTGTCTTGTACCTGGGTAAGCCCCACCACCCGCGCCGTCTGGCGCGGTTGTTTCTGCGGCGCGGCCATACGATCAGTTCGTCAGGCCGCTGCTGGTGGTCTGGTCGCTGCCGGCCACGCTCACGGAGACCGACGAGATGACCCAGCCGAGCATGATGGCGAGCACGCCCATGATCAGGGCGAGGATCCACGGCATCACCCCTTCCTTGTGTTTGTGATGGGTGCCGATTTTGAAGATAGAGATGCCGACGAGACCGATCCCGCCGACTATAAATCCCACCTTCAGAATGGCGGCCGCCGCGCCCAGGTTCTGCACCACATTGCCGGCGATCTGGGTGAGCGATTCGCCATTGGCGGCATCCGCCTCCTGCGTGGGGACCAACCCGCCCATCGCCGCGGCCAGGGTCATCATCACGCCGACCATGATGCGGTTTTTGATATCCAACAACTTGATAAACATCTTTCTCTCCTTCTCTCAAGTGGGGCAAGCCCCGTTATCAACCTCTCAACCAAAAATTCTCGTGACAAAGCCGCTCGCTGTGGATCCGAGCGTGATGCCGATGGTATTCAGCACAAATACGATATTGGCGGCGGCGGCACCGAAGATCACGTGAACGAAGGCCTCCCCCATCTCACCGTTCCTGTCCATGGAATGGGCGAACAGCCACAAACCGCGCAGGATGGCGTACCAACCGACGATGCGGATGCTGACGATGGCGAGCGTGATGATCCCGCTCACGGGCGAACCGGTTGCCGATGCGGGCGCGAGAATCGATTCCGGCTGGGACTGCGTGGTAAGGGACATGGTCAGTGAACCGACCGTCCAGGCGAACGATACCAGCAGGGTGCCGAACACGATGCGCGTGATGCCCTGCCCGGCCGTGTAATCGGCCCGCCGATGCAGTTGCGCGAGACGGAATATTCCCAGCCCGACCAACAGCAAGCCGAGCACGCCGGCGAGCGCCTCAATGATCGGAACAATCGCCGCGAGGTTGGAAACGATGTTCGAGGTGTTCATCTGGTTCCTCGCACACCGTGAATCACGCCCGCGTTGGTCATGATTTCGTTCGCTGACGGATTGAGCCTCAGTATTTTCACGCCCAGGAATACCTCTCCCGGTGATACGAGATGGATGACGTTGTTGGGTCCGTAGAGGACGGCAGCCTGCGATGTCATTGCCGCGATGGACCAGCCTGGCAGAACCGGGCGTTGATTGACCTCTGCAGCCACGGTATGGGTCGCACGGGCGTTGGAATGCACGAGCCGTTCCAGCACCACGACCTGTGCATTGAGACGGCGCACATCGGTCTCCAGCGCATTCATCCTGGCTTGCTCCGCCGCGGATAGCGTCTCACTGCGCTGAATGCGTACATTCAGCGAGTGGAACCGGCTGGTTTCCTTGCCAAATCGTGTCTGCAGCGCGGCCAATTGCGCCTGGATCGTCTGTATAGCATACGTCGCATGCACGGAGTGTGCCTGTGGCAAACCCTCGATGCTCATTTGTGCGGCGACCGCATTCGTTGTCGACAACGGACTGACGGTCACCTGTGGCGCGGCGGCGAGTGCGGTTACTTGGGTCGCCGCCCCCGGTGGCAGGGTTGATGCCGGCGGCGCAGTGGCCAGAGGAACGGACTGGATCGCTGTATGGGATGTGGATTCCTCCTGCCCGGTTGCAACGGCAGAGGAATTGGGCGTCGCGCCCGGGCCCGGATTCGTGAACCGCGAATTCAGGGACTGCTGCCACGCAGGGGTTGCCGCAGGACCGGTTGGCGGGCTCGCGTGTGCAATTGCGTCGTGTTGGATACCGCCGGCTGGCGGATTAAATCCATGCGTTTGCGGCGCGGGCGATGGGGATTTGAGTACGAACACGGACACTACCAGACCGACGCCCATGAGTACGCCCACGGCCCCCCACTGAACCAGTGTAAGACCAAAGAGGGTCTTGGCCTCCGTGGCGACTGTCTCTCCCGGGTCCACCTGAGTATCGTCCGCGGTGTATTCCGCATCGAGCACGTCGGCCTCGTCTGTCATGTCCCGTCTCCTATGTCCGCGAGAATCTTGCTCAGGTCTTGGCCCGTGGGGGCTCCAATCTCGATATGCGTGCGGCCCTGTGCGTCCCTCCATACCAGCGTCGGCGTGGCGAGCTGCTTACCGGACTGCATCATGGCCACGGTGTTCTGCGCGACGGCGAGCGCTGCTGCCCGGTCGGTCACCGGGGTGATCCCGCCCTGCTCCATCCCGGCATTGAAATGATCCTCGTTGTAGGCCAGCGCCTTGGCTCCTCCCTTGAGGATTGCCGCCCCGCGTGGGCCGGATTGTGCGTTCAGGATGGCGACCGGCACCCACACCACGGCCACACCCTGCGTGTGCAAGTTGGACAACATCATGTAGAGATCGTGACAGAATGGGCAATTCGCATCGAAATACACGTAGAGTCGGCGTGTGCCACTGCCGATCGTGATGCCATGCGCCTGGTTCGTAATCGCGTAAAAGTCCGCCGCAGACAACGGATGGGATTGCGCCCGCTGGAGAATGCCTGCCGCAGTCAGGTCGGGCGGTGTGTCGGGTTGCGCTTGAGGTGTGGATGGGGGTTGCACCACGGCGGACGGGTTGGTTGGAATCGTTTGCACAGCGCCAAAAGCCGCGCCCTGACCCAGTTCCCGCGCTTCCGCAAGACGTGTTTCATCGGTGCCATTTGCACTGAACACAGCGCCGGTGATCACCAACGGTGCATGGCCCGGAAGCCCCCAACTCACCATGCGCTTAGCACCCGCCCCGTTTCCTTCCACCACCAGCCCCACCAATCCCCGCGCTCCGGTAAACATTTTGACCAGATGCGCCTTCCCGCCGGATGCTCCGGCGATCACCGCCGCCCAGTCAGTACGGTGTGGGCGATGGCGGTGGTGGAGTGAAGCCGTTCCCAGTGCAATGACAGAAAAGACCAGCGCGACCACGCTTACCAGCAGCGCCCATATCCTTGTTTCCATACCGAATAATGACTTCATTTTGCTGCCCCTCCATTTGCCTGCGTGATCAGCACGCCGATGCCCGTGCCAGGCGCGAGCGTTACGGTCGTCGGACGGGAAAAATTCTGCTGCGCAATCGATTGCAACTGGTTGGCGGCATCGCCGATGGCGATCTCTCCCGCCTGCTTCGCACCGTAATTGGGATAGGTCGTGGTGGTAGTGGTCCCCACCGACCCCGTCGAATTGGTCGTGGTCGCTCCGGAATACTGGAGCGCCTGGCCATACCCGGCGAGGAACGAGGCGGCGATCAACCCGCCCCAGCGGGACAGGTAGTGGTGGTCGGCTGCCGTCTGCACGGCGGTGAGTGAGGTTTTGGGATCGACCGCGTAACCTTCGATTTGGTAACGCGCGCCATCCGGCATGATGATCTGGTTGAACTGGAGAATCAGCCGACTGTGAGACCGCTGAAATGTCCCGAGCGCCTTGGCGCCGTTTACCGGCCCCTGCACCAGGGTCACCAGCACCGGGCCTGGAATATCACTGTTTACGGCCGTGTCGGTCACGGCGTAATACAGATCCCCCGGCTTCACCGGTGCGCGTGATACGACGCGGTGTTGGGCGCCTTGGTTTACACCTGATGTCGATGTCAATGGCGCTCCCACCCCGTTACCGGCTGCCGGCTGCTGGTACGTGATAATGGTCTGTGCCACAGGCTGTAGGTTGGTCAAGATGGCTTGCATCTGTTGTTTGAGCGCCTGAATATTCTGGTCGCGCGCTGCTTGGTCCTCCGGTGCATGCGCGCCGATGCGAGTTTGCGGCGTGGGACCCTGTACGATGGGCTGCTGCTGTTCCGGCTGGGCTGAGACCGGTGGAATGCCGGTCGATTCGCCGGCTGCCAGGTTTGCAGGTGGCCGCGCCACTCCGGTATGACCAATCGTCTCGGCCACTTTTTGCTGCTGGATCGGCTGCGGAACAAAGCTGGCTCCCCTGCGTGATGCCCGCGCCGCTGCCGTGGTGTTGTGCCGCTGGATTGCCGTTGCATACTGCGGATTCGCTGTCAGTGCCTGATGCGACCGGATGTTCGGCGGTGGCTGTACGCCCGATGCCACAGTCCGCGCGGCGCGGTGGATGGACAGCCAGAACAGTCCGAGCATGGCCAGCACGACCACCCCCACCAAGCCAGCGGCAATCATCGTGCGCGTGCGGGCACGTGCCTTTTCCGCCCGGGTCGCAGTGTCATCCTGTGTGGCACCGATCAATTCATCCGGCGTCATGGCGCACCTCCCGAGTGACCCGACCCGGGCAGGGCCGCCCAGGCGGGCGTGGAGAGATCAACGGTCAACGGCATACCGCGATGGGAAAAGATCACGGACGGGGTGAGCGGCACGTGATAGACCCGTACCCCCGCTTCACCGCGCACCACGGAGATAAATGCAGGTGAAATCACCGCGAAATGGGTGCGGACGTAGATTCCCTGCTGGTATTGCCATGCCTCTACATCCCGGTTGGTGCTTTTGAGCACGATGGCTCCGGCCGGAGGCACTTCGTCCAGGAATGCCAGCAGCGCACCGTCTGCGCCAACGGGAATCTCAGGTTCGAGCGTTGGCGTTTTTGCATTCGGCCCCTGCTCGTTGGCCCGCAGGGCGGTCAAAACCGCCGCATCCGATGCCGACGTTTCCAATGCGATGACAATGGGCGTGGTGTGATGCGTCAGTGTCACCGCGATGTTCGATGCCAGGTGGGACCCCAATGCGCTGACTGTGAGCAGGTTCTGCGGGTCCACCTTGGGGGCTTGTACAGAAAACCATTTGGCATCCCCCACCGTCACGGAGGTGATGGGCCAGGGGGCTCCAGTGGAATCCAGGAACACAATGGAGGATACGTAGCCTGGAGCCACGCGGATCACAGGTACGGGTGCGCCTGGCTGCAGGTCCAGCAACAGGGTCCGCGTCTGCATGACGGGAGCCGGTCCTGGGTGGATGGCATGTCGGGTGGCATCCACCGTCGCCCGGAAAGACTGGATTTCAGCCGGAGACATGGGAAACAGGTCCTTCAGGGCTTGGCTGTAATCGGATACCTCGCCCGCCGCGGATGTATTGGCTTTGCCTGCAGGGCCTGCAGGGGCGGCAGCCTGTACCCCACTATATATAAGGCCTTTGTCCGAACTGGACACAGGATGAGTGGAGGGTTGCGCCGCGGATGCACTCGGCACTGGCGGTGCCGTAGTGGGCTGGTTCAGGCTGTCCCCTCCCCCTCCCGCAAAGCACAAGGCGGGCAGCGCCAGCAGGATGATCGCCAGTGGCAGCGTGGACATGCCCGCTCAACCCCGCTTCTTGGCAGGCTTCTTGACGGCCTTTACAGGTGTCTCCGTAGCGGTCTCATCGGCTTGTGGCTCCGCCTCTTCCGTCCCTCCAGTGGCGTCGGCAATGCCATCTGCCTCGGTGTGGGTATCCTCATCCTTGATGGCGATCAACCCTCCCTCCACCTCTCCAGGATTGGATGCACTCGACGGAAATTCCTGCACCGTGACGGTTGCCTGTTTCTGCCCTGCGTTCTCCTGAGTACGTGTCCGTTTTTTGCGACGCTCATCCAACAGCGCATTCCACATGCTGGAGGAGAGTTTGAACAGGTCGTCCGTCAACTTCGTGAAGAATCGTTCGATCGCTGCGGTACGTGTAATCTTGGCATTCGAGTCCAAGACATTGGCGATGAACAGCATGTCTACGGCTGCACACGCTTCTTTCGAATTTTCAACGAGTTGCAGCGCCGATATGGCGCCAGGTGAGGAAATTTGGATGTCCCACTGGCAGTATTTGGTGTATTTCAACTCAGAGACGTCCAGCCCCGCGCTGTCCAGCATGGTTTTGAGCCGCTGGTGCTCCTCGGCGAGCGCGGATTTGGTCCTTTCCAGTTCTTCATGCGCCGCCTTGATGATTTGCCGCGCGTGATCGACACTCGTCATATCCGGTATCTTCCGCTCGATGGTGTCCAGCGCCCCCAACATGACCGGTAGGGAGAATTTCACCAACTTCTTGATTCGTTCGGATCCGAACGTAATCTTGCGCAAAACCATTGGACGCGAGTAAAACGGCGTTCTATCCACAGGTCACCTCACGTTGTATCTATTTGTCTCTTGCTCCCCCGGACGTGTACGGACAGGGCAGTGCGTGGCGACACTCACGCGGAAGTCATCCTACCTATTGCCGATGGGGTTCTCTGTGGCTCTAAATGCGGAGATACGGCCTTTATCGTGCACGTGGCCCGGATTCGATTTGGAGATTCCGCCGTCCTTGCTACACTTCCTGAATGATGGAACAGGCGATGGCTCGATACGACGTGCCCCCAGTTTTGCAAACACTGGGGGTGTCCGACCTATGGCAGGCCGCGTGTCTATGCCCGCAGAGCTGGCTGGATTTACGTGCCACCCACCTGCACTTCCATGCCCTACCGGAAGGGTTTGCCTGTGTGCAGGGTAAATTGACTACTGAACCTGTGGTGGCCTTCCGGCCGAGGCTCAAGATGAACGCGAGGCTGACGGGACGCGATGGTGTCCCACTCGGACTCGTGGCGTTCGGTGATTCGAGGCCGCTGGTGGATTACATGCGTCGCCATAGTGGCGCGGTACGATTATGCGGGCAGGTGAGCTACCACAATGGGCGTGCCTGGCTCATGAACCCCAAACCCTTGATTCCGAAACTGGTCGGCCGGGTAATAGCGGTGTACCCATCCGCGCGCGGCGCCCCCAGTGAGCAGGTCGCGTCGGCCATCGAACCGCTGCTGGACGAGGCTTTGCCGCTGGCTGCGGCGGAGTTGACCCAACGATTCAGCCCGTATACCGACCCGCATACGCTCCTCGGTCTGGCCGGTAGCCCAGCCCCCGACTATGAATCCCTGCTGCGCCAGATGCACCGGTCTCCGGACCCCGATACCGGTGCTGCGGCACGCGATGCCCTATTGTTTCTATCCGCCTACTCCGTCCTGCTCAATTCCCGCCAGCAGCTGGCACCCGATGCCAGACGCGCACCGCTCCCCATATCCTGCAGCCCAGCCAGGATTAAAAGCCTCCCGTTCACCTTGACGGACGAGCAGATCCGTGCCGTAAACACTCTCGTCACTGATCTATCACGGGATGTCCCCATGAAAAGAATCCTGATGGGATCGGTGGGCTCAGGAAAAACAGTCGTCTTTGGTTTGGCTGCGGCGGCGGTCATCGATGCCGGCGGGCGGGTAGCGGTGCTCTGCCCAAGCCAGGCGCTGGCCCAGCAGACCGCCGCGCGCCTGCAGGAGTTTTTCCCGGATATCTTTGTCCGGCTGGTCATTGACCGCCAGCCTGGCAGTTCGGTGGGTGCGTCCATCCAGGTGGGTACCACCTCGTTGCTGTACCGGAAAATGGGGTTGTTCGATTTGATTATCGTGGACGAACAACAGAAATTTTCGCGGTCCCAGCGCGAGCAACTGATCGCCGGTGGCAGCCATCTATTGGAAGTCACGGCCACCTGTGTGCCCCGCACACAAGCATTGGTGCGTTATGGCGCGATGGATTTGACCTGCCTGTGTGGCTCCCCGATGCCGAAGGATATCCGCACGAAAATATGGGAAGCGGGCGAAAAAATTTCGCTGTTCGATGCGGTCAAAGGCACGATATCCAGTGGGCGGCAGGTACTGGTGATCTATCCCAAGCGCGAAAAGGATAACGAACGCCAAGCGGCGCTCGCTGCCGCAGGATATTGGGAAAAGGTGTTCCCAGGACGGGTGCGAGTGTTGGTCGGCAGCGCTCCGGTCCAGGAATCCGCCAGCGTGCTGATGGATATGCGCGCCGGACGTGCGGATGTTCTGGTGGCAACCACCGTGGCGGAAGTGGGGCTGGATCTGCCTAAACTTGAGCGCGTGGTCGTGGTACGGGCCGATCTGTTCGGCCTCTCCCAACTGCATCAGATACGCGGTCGGGTGGCTCGGCACGGCGGTACCGGGCACTGCGACCTGTTTTTACCCGAAGCAATTGCCTCCGAAACCCGGGAGCGACTGGAGGTGCTGGTGCATACACAGGACGGGTTTAAGGTGTCCGAGGCCGACTTGTTGATGCGCGGCGGCGGTGATATGGACGATATTGGTGAGCGCCAATCCGGCGCCATGCGCGGCATCGCTATTGGAACAGATGTGTCATTTGAGTTACTGGATTACGTTGCCAGAGTCCTCTGATCAGGTATCTCAATCACCTGAGCATGCGCAACATTTTCTCTGAGCAGGCATGGCAATTGGTGTGGGTGCGGACTGTACACATTGTCTCAGAAACCAAGCCTCTGAGCAGGCATGTCAATGAGAGCATCACATATTTACCATCGCTGCTGAGAGTTGGTCTCAGAAACCAAGCCTCTGAGCAGGCATGTCAATTCCTCTACATTTAGCGTACCCGTGCGGACTTGCACGCCAGTCTCAGAAACCAAGCCTCTGAGCAGGCATGTCAATGAGAGAGCTGGCCGGCAGTGGCCAGCTCGATCGTGTGGTCTCAGAAACCAAGCCTCTGAGCAGGCATGTCAATTGCCACGATTTGCAGCGCTGCGGACAGCGCGAGGAATGTCTCAGAAACCAAGCCTCTGAGCAGGCATGTCAATAGCCTACCACGAAACGCGCGTTCCGCAAGGCTCCGGTGGTCATTTCGCGAGCGCTCCGTACCACGGCCACCCCAATGACATGTATCCCGCTGGTCCTGCCCCCCGCAAACACATAGACCCAGCGTAAATCAACTGGTTGCGGCTTGCGAGCACTCCCCGGCATCCCGATCAGTACCGGAGCGCTCGCTTGTATCCGGCGCGGACAAAAGATTGATGTATAGGAAATTTGACATCCTCACCGGCATGAATGCCGGAGATTCCTACGGCGCTCAGGCGCGGCATTGAGCCACCCCTGAGTCGCTTCGGTGGGTTCCTGCTGCTGGCGGCATGGCTGCACCGCTCACTTCACAGGCGAACCGGGCTTGCGTCTGCCGGTTATCCGCAGAGACGTGGCCGCAGCACGGACAGGTGCGGCTGGTGTTCTGGGGCGGCACGGCAATGAGCCAGCCACCGGCCCACGCCAGCTTATAGTCCAGTTGGCGGCGGAACTCAAACCAGCCTTGGTCGAGGATGGCTCTGTTCAGGCCAGACTTGGCCCGAACGTTTTTACCCGGATTCTCGGTCGTGCCTGCCGCTGACCTGGACATGTTCCGCACCTGCAAGTCCTCGATACACACCATCGCGTGGTTTTGGCTGATCGTGGTCGTGGTCTTGTGCAGGAAGTCGCGGCGGGCATTGCCGATGCGGGCGTGAATCTTCTGGATGCGCGATTTCTCCTTCTTCCAATTATTGCTGAACTTCACTTTTCGGCTCATGGACTGCTGCGCTTTGCGCAGCCCGTCCTGATGCCGCTTGAAACTGTTGAGCGGTGCGTAGAACGTGCCATCCGAGAGCGTGGCGAATCGCGCCACGCCCAGGTCGATTCCAACTGCGCCACCGTTGGGGATCGGTTGCGCGACTTCTCGCTCGGTCTGGATCGAGACGAACCACTTGCCGCATGACGCGCTCACGGTGACGTTCTTCACCGTACCGAGCACCTCCCGGCTGAAGCGGACCCGCAGCCAGCCGAGCTTGGGCAAAAAGATGCGGTCGTTGGCCTGCGATAGCGTCGCGTCGCTCGTTACGGCCGGTACGGTCCCGGCGTCCCGGCCACTCGCGCCAGCGACGACTATTCCTTTCTCTGCGGCCGTCCTGCGTTCGTCGGCCTGTCGGTGGACGACCCTGGGAAGTCCCAGACGTGGGACGCTCCGCGTCCCCATTCGATGCCTCCTCCACACTGACTCTACGCCGCGGCGCGAACTTCGCACACCTGCTCAGACTCCGGTGTGCTACGTTCGTTGCGGCTACCGCAGGTTCCTCGCCTCGGGCTTCGCCCTTCCATGGCTTGTCAGAAGACACTGCGTTTTCAAGATGCACGTTCACTTGGTCTTTGTGGCGAAGTATCGCCGCAAGGTGTTCGATGGCGATGCCATCCAACGGCTGCGCACGCTCTTCGCTAAGGTCTGTGCCGACTTCGAGGCGCAACTGATCGAGATGGACGGCGAGGACGATCATGTCCACCTGTTGGTGGAGTACCCACCCAAAGTGCCAGTCTCCAACCTCGTGAACAGCCTTAAGGGTGTGTCCAGCCGTCTGCTGCGCAAGGAACGTCCCGACATCCAGAAACGCTACTGGCGTGGCGTGCTGTGGTCGCCGTCCTACTTTGCCTCATCCTGCAGCGGCGCTCCGATCTCCATCGTGCGGCAGTACATCGAGCAACAACAGACACCGCACTGAAACCCAAGGACGGCTCCGCCGTCCCACGTCGCACCGGGTCAAGAACATGCAAATAGAGCCCCAAAAAAAAAGAGGAGGAACCATTCTCCCTCGAACGCCCGTAGGTGTCCGGGGAAGAAGGAGTGGATACCCACTCCGTCCTCCTCTTTCAGGCCGCGCTCTTTACGAGTGCGTCCTTCTGGGTTTCGAACTCCCGCCAATTCTGTATTGGCAGTTCTCGAACCACTCCCCCCGCCAAGTTCCTAAGAACCAACAGGGTGGGCTGATCGGAATCGTCCCGTATGGAAACGACCTCGAAAAGACCCTTCTTGCTTTCCTTAACAACGCGCATGGGTGGATCCTCCCACGAGCGCCGCCCTCCGTCTTTCGACGGCCGCATGGGCAGCGGATTAACACTGCCCAGCGGTGGGCTGCTCTATCGGTATAAGGCCCCGACTAGGCTCTAGAAATCATGCGGGCTTGCATCGCAAGCTAGTCTTTGAAAGGTATCATGACGCCCGACTTTCGCCGGGGATCCAAGGTCACGATACCTTGGCCTATTATAGAATAAACAGGCTAAAAATCAACAAAAGCTATCGGAAGTCATAATAAGCTCAGCGAAATGATCTTATTTGATGTGTATTAAGGATATCCAACAGCACTTAACTCTGATAAATGTGCCAAGTATCTGATAAAGAAATAGAAATTCGCCTCTGGCTGGATAATCCGTATGGGCATCGTAAATCCTTACCACCGCATCCCACGGGATACTTTGAAGCACGAGGTCTCAGAAACCAAGCCTCTGAGCTGGCATGCCAATTTTTCGGTCGAAATCGAACTGCCCGCCGCGAACAGCTGTCTCAGAAACCAAGCCTCTGAGCAGGCATGCCAATCCCGGGCGCGAATGTAATCCTGAACCTGTTTAGGGCTAGTCTCAGAAACCAAGCCTCTGAGCAGGCATGCCAATTTCTCTCGATCGGCTACTAAACATCGAAGAAGTGTCCGTCTCAGAAACCAAGCCTCTGAGCAGGCATGCCAATAGCCTACCACGAAACGCGCGTTCCGCAAGGCTCCGGTGGTCATTTCGCGAGCGCTCCGTGATAGAACCATGGCCATGACCTGGATCCCGCTGGTCCTGTCCCCCGCAAACACATAGACCCAGCGTAAATCAACGGGTTGCGGCTTGCGAGCGCTCCCCGGCATCCCGATCAGTACCGGAGCGCTCGCTTGTATCCGGCGCGGACAGGAGGTTGATGCAGAAATTCTCGTCCTGATCCCACGTCTCTCCACAATGTCCACACGTCCATAAACGGTTTCCACGCGCATTCTTACCGTCGGCAAGATTCTGTTCATGACCACATGAATGACATTTCAGCGTCATCCTGCTGGCCGCGTGCTTAATGATACTGGCGCCTGTTTTGGCCGCTGCCAGTTCAATGTATTTACGGAACGCGCCAGGTGATGCGATGCGTGCAAGTCTCCGGATCTCCGATACGATCACCTCCCCGTCTGCTTGGTCCCGGATACGCCCGAGCTGCTGGTAATTGGTATCCTCAATGTGCAGCGCACCGTAGCGTTGAGCGATGTCCAGCGCCCAAACCCTGTATAAGTCCGTTCGCCTGGCATTCAGCTTGTCCCGCAGGTTAGCCTCCTCTTCATAGAGTCGCCTGTTCTTGCGTCGCCAAGCGTTCAATGTAGCGAGGGCGTCCGGGTGGAATTCCGCCGCGTGTTCGCGCCAGACCGCCCATAAGCGGACCAGAACACGGGCGGACAATTTTGGTGCGCCCAGTATCCGGCGAAAGTCGCGGAGAGGTTCCGGCGCATTATCGGCGTTTACGAGTGCCCTGTAGGTCGTAAGCACTGCGTTCAGCTCTTCATCCTGTTTTTGCCGCAACGCTTCCAAGTGTCGCCATCCATCCAGCATATCGGCGGGTAACCGGTATTCGTGTTTTTGACCGTCCGTGTCGATACGCATGGCCACACGGAGTTCCCCGCCCGCCATGAGTCGGAACCCGAAATTAAGCGCCGCCGCCGCGTGCAGGTTGGTGCGCAACGGCGTGTCCTGCGGTTCGGTTGTGCACGTGAACGTCACCGCCCAACGGAACTGGCTACCGACCCGCTTGCGGGATACCACCACATATTTAATCCTCACCCCGTCTGGAATCGGCCGGTGCATCATCATTGGGAAGCGCAGCGTCTTGAACGCACCGTACCCTTCCGTGGCGACAAATGAGTCCACCGCCAAGGTCAGCTCCGTCCTCGCGAGACGGCGACGCTCGCCCCGGTGATCAGAAGACCATGCCCGTGGATCCACGGGGCGGACGCTGATCTGCGCCCGTGACCCATCAAACAGCTTTGCCACGTCTATTCCGCCCTGTATCTGATAGGTGAACCGGCCCTCGCCGGTGAAGCGATGGAACCTGAGTTCCGTACCATCCTTCATCGCGCGCCGGCGCGCGGTCTTGTAGGACTCGTGGACCGCATTGCAGTTTGGCCACCACAAACCATTGACTTTGGTATTACACGCCTCCTTTACCTTCGCCCAGCGTTGCTGTTCAACGGCATCAATGGCTGGTTTATGCCGCTCTTTCGCGTCCTGCCGTGCGGCCTTGAGGCGTGGACCCACGTCCTCGCGTCGGCGCACGCCAATGGCTTTGATGGCCTCGTCCAAATCCGGAGTTTTCACCCGTTTGCGCGCGGTCTGGCGCAGGCGTTTGCGTTCCTCCACGAGCGCATCACGTTCTGTGCCGAGCGCCTGCATTTCCACCTCCAGCGTCGCCACCGCCGGGTCTGCGGTCATTGCCTCGCGATAGGCCTGTCGCGCAGCATGTTCAATCTCGACCAGCTGGTTCCATAGCTGGTTTTGTTTCCACAGGATTTCCGCACAGGCGTCATCCCAACCCGCCGGATCACGTAGGCCATACTGACGCACGACGACGGTCGATGCCGCTGTATCTTTATCTTCTGAATTGACTTCTACCTTCTTCACTGAGAACACCTCTATAAATTTTATCAGAACCTGAAAAAGATTCCGATTCCTCTCTTCGGTTCATTCGATTCGCGAGAAAACACTTCATCGCTTGCGGGAAATATCTTATGGACCTTCCCGTCAGGCGTTTTTTCCCACTCATTCGGGTTGCACGGGTAACGCATCACGACGATGTACCAGATCGGCATCACGATGGCCGCGATGCCCGCGATAATGAGTAGCCACCCGATCACGCTCGTTTCTGAAAACATCTGCATCTCCTTTATGACGACAGTATACTGGGTCCATCGGATACCCCAAATTTCTAGAACCAGTCCACTGCTTTGGGCAGGCTTTGGGTTTTCCTCGCCTGTGCTGTTATTTCGACCGACCTGACCTGTATTTGCACCGACCGGTTTCCGTTCCATTCGTTGATTGACAGTTCGTATACCAGCCGGTGCCGTTGTCCGACATGGACTGGCGAGACGCCGTCCTCGCCGATGGCATTGAACCAGATGCCACGAACGCCAAAACCATCGGTGGTCTTGAGATACAGTTTCAGATGGGCACCGTTCCCGACGGGTTTCGTGTCCGCGATTTCGAAGACCTGGGCAAAGACCGGCGACTCGAACCCGCGGCCGTAGGGTTCCAGCGTCGATAAAGCCTGTATTGTCTCAACCGTAAAATCCTCGCTTACCAACTCACCGTCCGTCTCGATGACCGGTGCCAGCGGTCGAGAACCGACCTGCGCGACCACCGCACGGTCGAATTCGCGGATAAAGTCCTGCACCCGCGACCGATGCACGGTCAAACCGGCCGCGGCTCGGTGACCTCCAAATGCCTTCAAGATGCCCCAGTCGGTATCGGCTACCGCCTGTAAAGCCGCGCGCATATCCACTCCGCCCGCGGACCGGCATGACCCGGATACCAAGTCAGGTTCGCCGACCTTCGGTGACAGACACACGGTGGGACGTCCCCACGCCTGCGCGATGCGTCCGGCCACAATGCCGTGAACGCCTGGATGCCCTTGGGAGAAATTTATCACCAACCCGCGCCAGCCGGCCCGTATCGCGTCCATCGCCAGGGTTTCCGCTTCCTGAAGCAGTGAACGTTCAATCTCGCGTCGACGGGTGTTTTCCGTTTCCATCACTGCCACTTGCTCTGCGGCTTTCGTGAGCGTGTCGGCGAGCAGGAACCGTACGCCCGGCATGGCTTCGTTCAGGCGCCCACACGCGTTGATCCGCGGTCCGAGACCCCATCCGCAATCCCTGGCGGTAAAGGATCGGTTCTCGGCCTTGAGAGCGGGCCGTATCGCCTGCCAACACGGACGTATACAGGCGCTCATTTGTTTGAGGCCGGCGACCACCACGGACCGGTTATTCGGACTCTTCAAATCCACACAATCGCTTACCGTGGCCGCGGCGACCATATCAAGCAATCCTGCAAGATTGGGAGCAGTGGCTGGAAGGTATTGGATATCGATCAATCGTTTCCTCACCGCGCACATGAGCAGCCACGCGACCATCGCGCCGCATATCTTGGCATCCGGATATCGGCTGTCCGTGCGCGCCGGGCTGACACAAGCCAGCGCACTCTTGGGTACGCCGTCCACGGGAATCAGGTGATGGTCAGTTACCACAGTTTTTATTTGATTTTTTGACAGCAACGCGATGCGCTCTTCGTCCGATGAGCCGTTGTCCGCAGTTAGGATTAAGTCAGGACGCGGGTTTGCCGCGAGGATGCGCTGTGCCACGTTGGATGAGAGGCCGTAACCATCACGCAAGCGGTGACCAATGTAGGTTTGCACCCGGTCCGCTGGATGGCCGAAGTATTGGATGAGGCTCAACCACAGAATGCAATGAGCCTGAACTCCGTCTGAATCGTGATCGACTTCCAACGCGAAAATTCTTTTATTGACGATGGCCTCAACAATTTCCGACACCGCTTTGTCGATGTCCGGTAATGTATCGGGTGAATTGAGACGTGAGAGGGAGGGATTCAGGATAGCGTCGAGATCATCGTCCGGCGTTACCCGCCCCGCGAGAACGCGTGTGACCAGCGGATGCAGTCCCCGCTCCATGCACGCACGGATGACGGCATTGTTGAGAGGTCTCGGAATGATCCGCGCAACCGGTTTTTTGCAATTATCATTATCCATGTACCTATCATACGAGACTTTGCTTTTTGTCCAAATCGGGCGCGGAGCAGCAATTCTCTGTCGGCGGTCATTTTGACCGCCTCACTGTGGCGGGCATCGCGTCAAGATCATCGACGTTGATCGGGATGGGCGGCATCCAGCGTAGCCGCGTCAACTCGCGACCTGTACCGTGCCGATAGGTGTGCCATTGACATCCTCCACGGCCTTCAGGCCGTGGCTTCCCGCGCAGCCTGGTAACAACACGAGAGCCGCGTTTTCATCACTGGCCGGGTGTGCCAGATGGCTCCGTCGTAAATTTTGAAATTGTGGCGCGGGTGAGAACCACCCGCGCCCTACATCAGAATTGCTGACCGTCATACATAATGGTCAACGGATTCCGCGCCACGCTGCCCACGGCATTCGCCTTGAGTCTCGCGATGGCAATCGTCGCCCGCCGCGCCTTGTACCGCGGCAGCTTCCTGGCAAACTGGAGGTTCAACTCCAGTAGATACCCCTGGTTCCTTACAGAGAGAACTTTCGGGGAACGGCCTATGGCTTTGGACAGTGCTTTGACCGCCTCCGCCACTTCTTCCTTAGCCAGCGGCAGGAATATCCGACCCGTAACTTCTAAGCGTATCGCCTCAAAGTTCCGGATCCAATACCTGTTGATGGCCTTACCTATCAGCTTCAGCATGGTGGATCCCCCATCGTGAAGCGTAATCCCCCTGGGGCTACCGGGGATCACTGGTGAAAATCCCCGTAGCCTTGGGTATATCTGTCGGTAGTAACCCCGACTAGGTTTTGAACCTGCCAATGCGCCTCAAAACGCGAACCCGCATGTTCGGACCCAGCTCTCAGGATAGGCGTTGCTGGATAAAATTTCAAGTTATGCGGTAAATCATGCGTGTGTGCGCATGTGGTTGGCATTCTGACATGCGTATCCATGTATAATCACGGCTTTCACACCAATAACAAGGATGCACCATGTTGATCTATACTCCACCATCGGCCAGCACCACCTATTTTGATCGCGTCAGAGTCAAGCGTGAGCATCATCGCCTACGTGAACACCGACGCACGCGCTCGCAGGTCCCGGTCCCTAAACCTAGCCCCCGCCCTGAACCCATAGAAACCGCCTAACCTGCCCATGGGTGCGTGAACCCGCACCCATGATGCCAGCGTGTCCATAACCCCGTATAATCCGATACCAGCAGACTTCCGCAGGAGATACCATGGCTATGTCCGTAGAGCCGCACGCCCTCCAGACGCTCTCTGATGCGTTTTCCTACCGATTTCGAGACCCGGCCGCCCTGGCGCAAGCCTTGACCCACCAGAGCATCAAGGGCGAGACCAATAACGAACGGTTGGAATTTCTCGGAGATGCAGCGCTGGAATCCGCCGTTTCGCATCTGCTGTACCGCATGGTTTCCACCATGAGCGAGGGATTGATGGCGAGTGTGCGTGGGAACTTGGTCAACACGCAAACTCTCTGCGCCGTCGGACTCCGACTCGGACTGATCGAACACGTCCGTTTCGCGCCGAGCGTGCCGGAAGTCGCGCGGCGGAACAAGTTGCTGGCTGACGCTCTCGAAGCCGTGATCGCCCTGATATCAATCGAGGCAGGTGAGAAAGCCGTCCAGGCAACCTGCGAACACATCTTTGCACCGGAATTTCAGATAATCCGGGAGCACCCGGAAAAATTCGGTCGACCGCCCGCGAAAACGCGTCTACAGGGGTATTTGCAAAAACGCCGCTTTCCCCTGCCCCAATACAACCTGGTGACCTATCGGTCCGATCCCGTCCAGCCCTATTTCCGGGTGCAGTGTGATGTCGGTTTAGGACTATACCGAGCGGAGGGTGAGGGCCATACCCTGCTGGAAGCGGAACAGAACGCCGCTGATTGCCTGATCGCCAGCCAGAATTGGGACGGGTCAGCTACTACCCATGCCTGAAGGTCGAAATTTTTCTTGGTGTTCCAGCCTACTTGTGTATTCTGAACCTGATTCCAGTACCCCTTATCAAGGAGATACCTATGTTGTCTGCCATCCTGCTCGCCGGGGCGATGATTTTTGTCACTCCGTACCAACACGAGGCCCCGCTGATCCGCGCCATGCAGACGAATGACCATGCGGGTGGGCGTCTCGACCTCAATGTATACGAACTCACGGATCACCACCTGGAACAGGCGCTGCTCGACCAGGCCGCTGCCGGGGTGCATGTGCGCATCCTGCTTGCCGGCCATCCGTACCGCGGTGGATACATTGTCCGGGAGGAGCGTACATTCTGTTCACGTTCTCCCCTGATCACCTGTCGCAATGCACCGTCGCGGTTCACCTATGATCATGCCAAGTATGCGGTTTTTGGCGACCAGGACGTCTGTCTTGGAACGGCGAACTGGACCTATGACGCGTTTCACCGCAACCGCGAATACATATACTGCACGCAGAACGACGCGGTCGTGCGTGCCGCAGAACAGGTGTTTCAGTCCGACTGGACCGGGGTACCCGCTGGCCGGGGTCCGCGCGGCGCCTTGGTGCTCTCGCCCGGTGCCAGCGGCGTGTTTGAGTCCCTGCTGGGGCGTCCCGGCCCACTGCGGATCGAGGCGGAGGAAATGGGATACCTGCGCGGAATCGACCGCTTGATCGAATCACATGGATCCGTGGCTAAAATCATTCTGCCGAGCTCCGCACGCGGACGTGATAACTCAGCCCTCTCCCGGCTGATTGCGCACGGCGTGCAGGTCCGGTACCTGTCCCACCCCTATATGCACGCTAAACTGATCCTGTGCGGCAATCTGGCGTTCGTGGGTTCACAGAATTTTTCCTGGACCTCCCTGCACAAAAATCGCGAGGTCGGTGTCCTGATCCGGGATCCGAACATGATTGATGGATTGGCCCGGCAATTCACATCTGATTGGAGTAAGGCGGTGTCCCCGTGAAAAAAGAAAAGCACAGCATCGAGGAGCCGGGCGCGCTAAAATCCGCGGATATCTTGCGGCTGATCAACTGCTCCCGGTCAACATTTTACAAAATGTTGGCTGATGGAAGCTTCCCGGTGGCAGACCTCACCATAGGGATATCCGGCAAACGCTGGACCCGAAAACTCTTTGATGGTTGGCTGGCTGAGCGCACCGGCGCGCGCGGCCCCGGCCGGCCGCGGGGAGGAAAAAATTGATGTGTCCCCCCGAACCGATACCCACAGATGCTCCGGCTCCGCTGGCGTCCACTTCCATTGATCCGCCCATCCTGTTCCCGGATGGGCGGCGCGTTCCGAAATCGAAATCGACAATGGCACGCGTGCCAACTACCTCGCCCCCTATCGCGGCAACGATGGCAGGTTGTCCTGTGGTTGCACCGAAGCCGGAGTGCCCATGGGCGTCGGGTTCCGCCAGGTTCCGGTTGATATCTACTATTTCTACGCGCTGCACCACAGCGATCCACCACGCCACAGTTTTGCCTGCCCCTTCCGCCGCACGGAAAGGCCGCCCGGACAAAACCAACCGCTCCCGACCATTGAATGGCAAGGGGGCGGACTGAATATCAATCTTCGCGACCCGATGTATCTCGGTGAGCCGCGAGTGAAGGAAGAAGCGGAGGAAAAGTCCGGCAAGCACAGCGCGGACAGTGCCAATTCCCGCCCCCTGCCCCATGGGCGTCCGATCGCACTGTTGGAGGCACTCTGGATTGCCGCCGAACTCAACATGTGGCACGCCGGGTTTGCCGGCAAACGCAGCTACTATGTGGTACGTGAGCGCCTGGCGCAGGCCGCGACGGGTCTCGCGATCCGTAAACACCCGCTAGGCGACAGGCTCTATATCCCGCCAGCGTATTCGGAAAAGAATAAGGAACTGTGTGATGCCGTGCGCGAACGATTTCTTCATTCCCTCATACCAGACGATAAGCGCCGCCGCTGGTACGGTTTCGTGGTGGGATTCCCGCGCGAAGCAGACATCAGCCGGCCGGGTGTCGTCGGTCTGAAACTGATGCACTGCCCCCTCACTTTCTGGATCGACGCCAAGGACTGGAAATCCTGGTCCGGGCGCTGGTCGCTCAAGACACTGGACCGGGCAGCTTGCGTGTTACGCGTGTTGGGCACGGAAGGCGAGCGTGGAAGCTGGATCGAGGTTGCCGACATCGCCACCATTGAACTCGCCGATCGGCACTGCTGGATCCCCGTGCATTCCGAGTTCGAACGCCGGCTCGCACTGAAACTGGTTGAGGAGCGCCGTGCATTCCGCAAGCCACTGGAAATCGAACTGGAGGAAGGGCAGCCTCTCCTTGCGAATTTTGTATTGGAAGACCGCCAGGACCGGTGCCATCTTGAAATCACGGGAGTTCTGACTGGCGAGGACAATCCGTTGGAGAGGATGGAGAAAAAGGCACTTTACGAGAAGATGGAACAGGCGGTTTGGTGGTGGAACCCCATGGAAAATGAGACACCGCCGGTCTTACCACCCGTGGTTCCATAATGGGGCAGAAACACTCAGCGTACGTTCCAAAAGTGACGTCTCAGAAACCAAGCCTCTGAGCAGGCATGCCAATTTAATCCACATGTCGCTGATCGGCCATTCAGCGCTGTCTCAGAAACCAAGCCTCTGAGCGGGCATGTCAATAAGAGTTTAACGACAGAGTGAAGGTGGAACGCATTGTCTCAGACACCAAGCCTCTGAGCTGGCATGTCAATCACGTCTGCCGCGCGGCAGTGCGTAGGGTGTGTACGGAGTCTCAGAAACCAAGCCTCTGAGCTGGCATGTCAATACTCGCGTGCAGCCGTTCCCCTCCCAGTCTGGAGCGCGTCTCAGAAACCAAGCCTCTGAGCTGGCATGTCAATGGGCGTCCGGGCCATCGTGGCCGAACTGCGCGCCGGCGTCTCAGAAACCAAGCCTCTGAGCTGGCATGTCAATAGCCTACCATGAAACGCGCGTTCCGCAAGTCTCCGGTGGCCATCCCGCGAGCGCTCCGTGCCACGGCCACCCCAATGACCTGGATCCCGCTGGTCCTGCCCCCCGCAAACACATAGACCCAGTGTAAATCAACGGGTTGCGGCTTGCGAGCGCTCCCCGGCATCCCGATCAACACCGGAGCGCTCGCTTGTATCCGGCGCGGACAGGAGGTTGATGCAGAAATTCTCGTCCTGATCCCACGTCTCTCCACAATGCCCACACGTCCATCTTTATAACCGTCATTATCCCGCTCTGAGTGGATTGTTGAGCGTTCCGATAGGCCGTATCAGGCGGTTTTAGGTGCTGTTATAACATGCGTCTTAAGGCCGTTCGCTTTGGCGGTAGCAATCATGTTCAGCGTGCCCTTATGGCCAGGAAAGGCCACTACATAATTTGAAAACCAGGCCATCGCCTGATTCCTGAACGGCCCCGCCAATTTGCCATATCGGTCCCATCGGGCCTCAAAGCGGCGCGTATGGATGCCTCTACCGACTGCCCATTTCTCCGCGAGTGTATCCGCCCCGCGTGCGCCACCCGTGATGATCATGAGGTCCTTATCCATCCATTTCCGGTAAGCGTGATCCAAAGTTGATTGCATGAAATCGGCGTTTGCGTAATCGCGGCCGCCGGCGATAATGACGCGCATCAGAAGTGGATACTGGCGTGCTAACCATACTCCCGGAATGTGGCAATTCTTCGGCACGTCTGTGAATAAAGGGGCCACTTGATCATCCGTAAGACCTGCTAGCCCACATCCTACCTTGGTGATTTGGAAGACTTCTGATTCGTGAGCCTTGGCGTAGTCGATAAAGCGTTTGACCGATGCCTCGATGGCAGCAAACGGCAGTGTTTTCAGGTCAGCGTCTTTGGTGGGGATGGCGTAGGAGCGCCCAGTCGCGCCTTCACCGACCCCCTGCCCAGCCCCGCGCCATTCGCGCGCAAATTTTGCGGCACCCGCCCCATGTCTGCCTGCGAGGTTAGAGCCAAAGACAAAGACCGGATCCATATCTGATATACCGCTTACCAGAGATTGTATTTTTTTGTCTCGACCTTCGATGCCACCATCCCAAGCCGGTTTTCACGTGTCAGGCCACTGCCTGGCCGCGTTCTTCCGCGCGGATTGTCGCCATGACCTCCTCGAAAAATCCCGACCTCCTCCGGACCTTGATCTGCCCGTAGCGTTTCCGCTGGGCCGCACCGGTTACCGACAGCATCCTCTTGGCACGTGTCAGCGCCACGTAGAACACCCGGCGTTCCTCTGCCATGTCTGAATCCGACTTCATCTGGTCCGGGTCATCGTCCGCGCCTCCCAGGTACCATACCCGCTCAAATTCCAGGCCTTTTGCCGCATGCACCGTCATCAGTTTGACCGCATCGCGATCCTTGTCTTCGGTGGCGTCCTGTAGAGACAACCCATCGAGAATTTCATCCCACGGCTCCTGGTTTTCGCGGCGCGACGCCACCCATCCGGCGACCACATCGGCTCGCGCGGTGCGTTCCTCCATGGCGAACGCCGTCATCTGATCGCGGCGCGACGCACCGCCACGGTTTACCTGAAACTGCTTTTTCATCTGCCTGTCGATGTCCGCCTTGAGACTTGGCATCAGATAGTGGTTCCACAGAGTCATCAGATATTCGTGGAATGTCGTGGGACGGCTCGCCTCCAAAACCACTCCATCAACCAGCGCGCCAATATCCGGATTTATCGTGTCCCGCTCCCGTGTGAACCGTTCCACCTGTGTCAGCAGTGAACGCAGTTTTAGCGTGCTTTTTATCCGCCCGCTCACCAGCGTATTGAGGGTGTTGACCGCCGAACCGTGTGTTTTGATGGACTTCGAGAACGCCTCCGGCGTAACGCCGAACCCACCCGCACCCAATACGCGGACCCAGCCCGGTCGGTCTTCAGGGTTGACCAGCACCCGGATCATGGCCGCGATATCCTTCACCTCCACATGGTCGAAGAACCCCGTGTCGCCGACGACGACGAACGGGACGCGGGCACGCACCAGTTCGGCTTCCAGTGGTTCCTTGAGAGAACGCGCGCGATACAGTACGGCGAGCGCATTCCACCCGATACCGCCTTTGTGCGCCTCCAGAAGCTCCTCGGCCACCCCGCATGCTTCTTCCCGGTCTGTCGGGTAGAACATGCCGACCGGGTGCACGCTCTGACCGGCGGCACCTGCCGCAGGTAGCATGTCGGTGTCCGACAGGCGATCAGGCATTGCCCTGGCGCAGGCATTGGCCGTCTCGATGATCGGTGGCGTCGAGCGGTAGTTCATGCAGAGGTCCACCACGGTCACGTCCGGATGGCGCGTGTGGAATTCCCGGATCACGCGCACGTCGGAACCGCGAAAACCGTAGATCGCCTGACGGTCGTCGCCACAGACTGCCAGATTTCCATGGGGCGCGGCGAGCGCCTCGACAATCTGGCTCTGAACTGGATTGGTGTCCTGATATTCATCCACTTCCAGGAAGGAGAACATCGCGGCGCGTGATGCCGCGAAATCATGGCGTTCGCGCATCAACCAGGCTCCCAGCGTCAGGATGCCATCGAAATCGCAGGCGTTGAGATCCCGGCAAGCCGCGTGATAGCGACTCCATAAATCCATGACGACTACGGACGTATTGGTTGCATCCGGGGAAAATCCCGATTTTGCAATCTGTTGTGACAGCGCCGTCCGGATTGTCTTGCCTTCTATCATGAAATCGTGCCCTGCCGAACGCACCGCGCCGATCAACCGACGACATTCCGCGAGTCCCCGACCGATTTTCTCGAAATGATCCACCTCCGGCGACCCGCGTTCCTTCCAAGCCGCCCGAAACAGGCGCTCGGACCCGTCATTATCCAGGATGGCAAAACGCCCGGAGAGGCCCATTTCCCTGAGAATGTCCGCCTCCGCGGCCGGACGCAGGATGGTCCGGATGATCAGACTGTGGAACGTCCCGGCACGCACCCTGCGTGCCGCCGGTCCGAGCAACCCCTCGCAGCGTTCCTTCAATTCATTTGAGGCTTTATTGGTGAACGTCACCACCATCAGCCTGGATGGGTCATGGCCGAGCCGGACCAAGCGCGCGGCGCGACGGGTCATCACGGCGGTCTTTCCCGCACCGGCTCCCGCCAAGATGAGCAGAGGTCCGTTCTCGTGGCGTACCGCTCGGACCTGTTCCGGATTCAATCCGGAGAGGAGATCGTTTTCCTGGACCATGCTTATGCTCCGCGAAGTTTTTGTGAACGTTCGAATATATCCTGACAAGTCACGCATCGCGTCACCGTCATACTGCGCTTGCGTGCGAAGGACACCCGTCCGGAGGCCATGACTACGCTGCCTCGGCGCGGTCCATCCGCGCCTCAATGGCATGTCTCGTTCCCGCAAACGGAGGTTGCCTACTCAACCCGAGACTGAGGATGTTCCGGGCCGCATTCACGTCCCGCTCATGGACAGCACCACAGTCCATGCACTTCCAGTCTCTTACAAAGAGCTGCCTTAGACCCTGCGGCCCGCTTAGGGCACCGCATTGACTGCAAGCTCTTGAGGTGTACACTTCATTGACAACTTCAACTCTGCGACCGGCATAGCTGCCCTTGTACTGAAGCATCGTTTTGAGCGTTGCCCAACTGGCATCCAATACGGATTTTGCCATCCGTGTCTTGGCCAGATGGGAACTGCTCACATCGCCAATTACTATTACGTCATTCTCATCCACCAACTTCCTTGAAAACTTGTGCAACACATCCATGCGCTGATTCTTCACCTTCAGGTGAATTCGTTTAGCCTGCCGCTTGTGTCCACGACGTTGTGCGTTTGCCAGCTTATCTTCGGCGCTGCGGTACAGATGAGCCGCTTCCAGCTTGGTTCCATCACTGCATGTGGCAATCGTTTTCAAACCCAAATCAATACCCACTGACTTTCCAGTTTCCACGATTTGCGGGCGAGGCAATTCCACACATACATTCAGGAACCACTCACCCAAGCTGTTTTGGCTGAAACTGCCGGATTTGTGACTGCCATAACCGAGTAACCGCTCCAAGTCGAACACCCGGAACGTCTTGCCAGCGAAGCGTACTGCGTTGCCCTTGACCTTGAGGCTCGCCGCCTTGAACGGCACGAAACCCAAACTACGATGACTGCCAGAATCCGTGCGCCCGCGCAGATGCTTCTTGAACTGGCGGCGTTTATGGGCGTTATGGGCGTAGTGAGTGCATACCACCTGCACACAATCGGCGTTGATTTTGTGCATAAAGGTCTTGGCAATCCCAGCGGTCGCGTAGCACAGGTCAAAGCCGCTGTTCCACTGGCCTTCCTTGTCCGGCGTACCTTTACAGTAATTCCAGATGTCATTGACTTCACGGGCAGCAATATTTAGCCAGTGATAGGACTCCGGTTTGATTTTCAGATGCACTGTCTTTCTGGCGGGGACGAGACCCGTCATGACACCATTGACTGGCCCTCGCGCTCCACGCGCCGGAAGCCTTCGCGCTGTCACTGGGGGGTCGTCAAACATCGTGTTTTCATTCATTGACCACGCCGTTGCCCGCGTTGGCGAGCAAGTTTCTCACGGCCAACTCCCGTTCCCTGTCGGCGATTTCCGCAGCGGCATCCAGCGTGTCCGCGTACTGTTCCCGTATTTTAAATTCCATCTATCTGTAACTCCTGTTATAAGACCCAGCGGATGATTCCCAGGCAGTTGATTGCAAACCACACGGCGTTCAGGGACAGCAACGCCTTATCACGGATGCGCCACCCTACGATGCACCAGCACGCGGATGACAGGCCGAACAGCAAATAACCGTTGCCTGAATTTCTGAGATGGAGCGCAAGCCAGAGCGCCCCGAAGATACCGGCGATGGTCCCGCTCCAGCGCAGGGTGCTCAACGTGTGACTCCTGCCATGGCCATAATGGCGTTGGCAGTCGCTGCGGCGAGCACGGCACTTGCCAGGAAGAGCGTGATCCGTTCCAGGCGTCCGCCACGCCAAAAACTGTTCGGGGCTATCCAGCCGCGTTTAAGCAGGAAATTCGTTACAGGCTGCAGTGGGACCCGTAACACACCATCGTGTTCTTCCGCCTCGTTTCCCCGTTCATGGTAGGTGATCCTGCCGTTCGGATGAAATTTCAAATAAACACATGTTGCACAATTGCACCACAGACAGACGAATACCGCCTCAATAGCTTCCGAATTTTGCGTGACGCCTAACCTGTTGATACAGATGTGCTGTGGCGGGATCACACGTCCGCAATTAGGGCAGGTACCGCTCATTGCCGCAAGCCGGTATCCACCCCGAGTTGTGATGTGCAGGCTGTCGGCTTTCGGCCAGGTATTCATGGCGGTAACCACGTAGGTCTCCTCCTCCGTCAACTTGGCTGCGGCTTTGCGTTGTGTCATCGAAAATAGATCCTGTTCAAAACCAGCGAAACCCGTCTGGATGAAGTTCCAGGTCCAGTATTTCGCGGTCGACCTTCTTTATCATTTTGCCAGTTTTCTCCAAAACACCAAGCAACTCAGCGCGCTCTTTGCGTAGCTTACGCAAACGCGACCGCGATCCCGTGACGGTACAGTCCCAGTCCGCTTCCGACTGAGGCGACCCAGTTTTTACACTGCCCCCATGTTTGCGGTGTTTTGGTGAATCCATAGGTTAAGCCTTGATCTCAAAGAGAACGCCCACGGGCGTTCTCCATGATCTGGTTAAAACCATGCTCTTCCTGCTTCCCTGCGCATAGCACGTACGATCTCGCACTCTACGCGGCAAAACCGCTTTCTTTGTTCTTTGCCCATCATGGCTTTCACGGTGGTTAAACGGTCCTGTTTTAGGTTATCCAGTACCGCCAGGTCGATGTCACCGAACGCTCCGAAGATAATCTTCCAGATTCTATTGGTAGTGCGCGATGCCGCATCCCTCAGACGCACACCGTGTTCTGAGTCCGTCGGTATCATTGCCCCGCGGGCTATCAATAGCTCGACGAGCTCCGCATGTTTTTTGAGCATGGCATATAAAAGAGGCGTCCACCCGAGTACGTTTGTCACATTCGGGTCCGCCCCAGCCTCAAGTATTGTCCTGGCAACATCCAGACGCCCCTTATACGCCGCCACATGCAGCGGCGTAGACGAGTTTTGCGCCACAGCATTGACATCCGCGTGGAATCCGATCAGCGCATCAACCACCGGTAGTGCCCCGTGGCCGACCGCGATATGAAGCGGTCTTTCCTCATGAATATTCACTGGTGAGTTGACATCCGCGCCGAGACGGACCGCATCACTGATCTTCTCAATGTCATTTGATTTGATGGCGTCTAGCCACCAGTTCAATTTTGTTCTCACTCACTTCTCCTATGCCCTACGCACCGGGCCGGTTTACCACAAAGAGAACGCCCGTGGGCGTTCTCCATGATTTTCAAAACCACACTCGCTGGCTTTCCGCCCGAAATGCGTTCTCCGGACTGATTTCGAGCTGGACACGCTGCAGGTCAAGACGTTTGAACAGCTCCGCCGGGTGCAGTATCAGACCGGCCTTGGTATCTACGATTACCACGCTTGATAAGCCGGCGCGCGGCGCGTAGTAGCACAGTCCGAGCCATTCTTCCGGGTATTCCGGCAGCACCAAACCATAGGAAGTCCCCGGAATCGCATAGGTCACGGCGGCTGCCTTACCCAATCCCGGACGGGTGCTGACCGCCTGTTTCACGTCCATGACCAGAACGATCACATCAGGCTCAACCATCACATCCCCCTGCAAAACCCTGAGACGCGTAAGTTGTCTCCCCGTCGTCACGGTATTGGCAAAACGCCGACCAATCAGGTTACGGCGTTTGGCGGCGGTTACGTCCGCCGTGAATTCCACGAGTTCCGTCCTCTCAACGAGGGAGCCATTGACCCTGGTCGTTTCCATCCGATCCGTCCCCATGACCACACGGGTACGCTCTCCGCTGGCGGCCAAGGTCGTCCATCGAGAGGTGGGACTTCCTGCCACCTCCAGGGCCTCATATTCAACGATTTGCACACTCTTCATCGTATCCTCCGCCCATCGAAATACCCGGGCCAGGTTTTTGCAATCGTCCCGCGCTACTGGCTAGCCGTAAGGTAAGGTGTTGATGCCAGTATGGCGAAGCGCCTACGGTCTCGTACCCGTTTTGCCAAGGGCGGCAGGTGGTAACCGTTCTCAATGACCGTCGCGTCTTCGCGTTGCAACGCTTGGATTCTCTCCTCGGAATACTGAATCGCCCTGGCCTTTCTCTCCAATTGGTCCTTTGTCGGTTTGGCTCCCGCCTCCATGAAGCTTTCTCTCCAATACTGGAGTCTCTCAATCTCTTTTTCCAATGACTCCATCGGTGGGTGCAGCGTCCCGCGACGGCGGAATTCATCGAAGTCCGGCCACGTTGGAGGCTCGGTGATGTTTGCCCAGGCAATGATGAACGCATCGTCGTCGAGACCCTGCGGCGTAACCCATGCAATGCCGTAGCCAGGTTCTTTGTAGCCGATCATCACTACATGATCTTGGCCGCAGAAGGCCCAGACGAAAGCACCTTGTTTAGGAACCGCGTTCTGCGGGTCAGGTTCTCCGAATTCTTCGTCGAAACTCAGATAGTTCCATTTACACATTGATTTTTACCTCAACACTTTTGCTGAACGTCTAGGCGCTACCGGCTCATTCCAGCCGTGGCAGACAGGTACGTCCGGCGTATGCTGTGCGACAGGGCGTCGAGTTGCGCGTGTAAGGCATTGGTCTCCGGTTCCCGTACGTCACGCACGAATTTCACGCAATTGTCTCCGCAATCGGCCTCCGCCACGAAGAAACGCTGCGTGCCGCGGCCGTCATGCAGTATCCGGTCGTACACCTTGAGATTGTGCTTGACCATACGCCTGTCCTGTCTTGAGTCGCTCACGGCCCGCAGTCGTGCATCAAACTCGGTCACCGTATTGCATATGATGATATTTTTCTCGTTTTTCCTATACATCTGCTTTCCTCCTTTATGCTGATAGTCGAAATACTCTTCCGCCTCATGATGCCGGATTTTCTCAAAACACCAAATTTCCCTTTGCGGACCGCGTGCGACCGGCAAAGTGAGTCCGGGCCTGGTTCTCAGCAGGCCCGGATAACATCACCAGATAATCTCGTGTCCCAATCCGACTCACGGTTGAATCACCCGTATATAGAGCGCCGCGTTGGCCAGGGGCTGAAACGAGCGATTGATCCACCGGTCGAGAATTGCATCGGCCTTGATCAGTCTCCCGTGGCTCACCGTGCAATGGATTTCTCCGCCATCGCATGGCACGAGGATGAATTCCCCGTTCGCCTGGTCGAAATCGTGAGGAAGGCATTTGCCTTCCTCGGCCAGGAACACGGGGGGCACCTCCACCTCCGACTGCTCGGAACGCATGCCTTCCAGGAATTGATGCACTTCCGGCAGGTGTTCCCGTATCCATTCGCGTTTCTTCCTGATCCTCGCGGCCTTGCGCGCAATGGAATCGTGAGCTTGGGTTGTCGTGTCCTCATTCATCTCGTCTTTCTTCTCCTCTGCCTGTTGACCCAGGCTGGTATCGCTCCAGGAAGCCTCCCCGCAGGGAAGCTTCGTGGTTTGAAATTACGATGCCCGATGACGATTCCGGGCCTGCCTGGGTTGGCAGGCCCGGATGGGTTAAAACCACCGGATAGCCGGTTGAAACTCCCGTATCGCCCGCGCCACATCGGCTCCCGACTTCGCCACGGACTTCCTGTCTTTCGCGTCAGCCAATCCAAAAACCGTACCGTACGCGGCATCCACATAGCCCTTCGCGATCTTTTTGCGCCGCATCATGGTGAGGTGCTCCCTCGGGGATTGGCCGGCCGGTAGTGTCTTGAGCCGCGTCTGTCTCGCGTGGCCCCGCCCCCAGCGCACCTCGATCTTGCCGATCGATATGCCGTTGGGCGTCAACACTTCCTCAGCGCCCCAGACCTTATTGACATTCACGGCGCGCCTCTCCAGTTCCACTCGGTAGGCGCCAAGCACCGGATTCTGCGCCGCCATCTCAGTTACCCAAAAGGGCCGACGGATCCAGCGTCAGAGGCTCGACGAACAATTCCCGCACTTCGGCGGCTTCGCCGTCCACTTCCTGGATCAGGCTGCTATCCGACCCTTGTGTATCGTGATCCACCAGCACCACACGCAGGTCGGCATCTGACTGGACGTCCACAACACACCCGTCTTCCACTTTAATGACGACGAATGCGTCAGCTTTCTTCTTTCCCATTGACTGTTCTCCTTGCAAAGAGTCCAGCGTGTTTCGGACACGGCGCGCCCGGCCCTCATGCCCCGGCGTCCCGGGAGGGTCGAGTGCGCTTCTGGACAATATCTGTGGCAACCGGCCACGACGGTGCATCCGTTACGGACACAAAAAACAGGCTTCTTTCGACGGGAACCCCGTCGCGAGAAGCCCCGCGCGAACGCGCGGAGCTTAATCGTCAGGCTGCTTGCTGAATTTGAGCTTCGCGTCCCGACTTGATCTCGCGCCAGATGGGGCGAGCCTCATAGAACGCCTGGGCAGCCACTTCCCTGAATAATGCGCGGGTTCCCTTGTTAGCGGGCCATGTGATACTGATACCCCCACAGGTGTGCTCACCGATCACCTCGTCCGTCCCGTTATCCACGATCTCAACCACCAGCCCACCCAGCTTGTACTGGCCAGCGATTACATCGCGCATGAACTTCATGGCATACACGTTCTTTTCGCCGATATAGAAATCCGCTTCCTCCTCGAACGGATCGCGCACGAGCTTGCAACGTACCGTCAGGGCGGGTGTACACCATTTCCTCAGCACCTTGCCTTCCTCGTTTACGTACGCTTCCACAATGGCGTAGCCCTCTTTTTCCAATGTCTTTGACACATACACGACATCATCGCGGATACAGTCAAACAGCGCATTGAAAGCCGTCTCTTCCGTCTCTGACAGGGCATCGCCGCAGTCTGCTTCCACAACCATGGTGTTGAAGTGGGAGTAATGGTGGTCGCAACAATCGATGCTGATGCTCCAGCCTTTTTCCTCGATGGCGCTGATCGCCATCTGACGTTCACGGCCTCTCAGAAACCGCCAGGCAAAGTCAATCAGGTACTCTTCCTCGATTCGCCCGTAAAACGCCATGCCATCGCCCTGACACCAGGACAATCTGTATTGGACGTCCTCGCTCGGATAACCGAGGAGATTGAGACGCCATTTGAAATACTCATGGATGATATTCATCACACCTCCCGGTTGATTCGCGAGGCGCACGTTCCCTCTGCGGGAGCGTGCCCGCACGTGGGTTACGTTCATCTGCCGGAGAGACCCGGCGCGTCATTGAAAACGGCGAATGTTCAGGTAGTGTCCCGTCAGGACACCGCAGGAACAAGGTTTGAAGAGGGGGAAACATTGGCAGGCGGGGTGTATCGAACACCCCGCCTGCCGCCTTCTGCCTGACTAGCAATGAGCCTGTACAAGCAGCCCACGACGGATTTCATTGAATTCCACCGCGGACATTCCTAGAGCACACGGATCAATCTGATCCAATCGCTCTTCCAACCACTCCGGAGACACCTTCTTCAGGCGTTCCAGTAGGCGGCTGTTTACCTTCGCACGGTCCTGAGCGGACCGACTGTTGAGATGGGCCTCGGCAAGCGAGGCCTCCCGGCGTGACATCAACATGGCTCTTCTCCTACCCCCGACCACAACGAGGGGGGAATGGTGGAGTTTCGTGCGTTTGTGGCCGCACGGAGCCCCACAGAAGAACAGCCATGCCCCTTGGGGACATGCGGTCCCCGCAGGGTAAACACTCAGACCCTAAACCGGGTCAAGGTTTGAACGGTATAATCTAAGCATATTTGGTCGCGATACGCAAACGGAAACTCCTACCGGATTTGGTGGTTTCCAGCATCTTGCTATACTCCGGTGCAATATATATAGACGCGCGTTGCGCGAACAACAGGAGCAAAAATGAACGCCGATCACAATAATGCCGTGGTCATCCCGCCCTCCAGGCTGAAAAATCTGCGCTGGGCAAAGAACCTGGTACGGTTTCTGAAAGGGCAGCCGCCCGATATGCAGGACAAATATCACGCGGTGTTGGAGGAAGCGTTGAAGGAACCGGCATCTCCGTTGAAGCCGTGAGAGCTGGCTTGGCGGTCTGGCAAAAACGCAGGAGTTAGCCACTATGAACCATATCACCATACAGCAGTTAGCTTACAGGATCGCTAGCCGCAACAATGCAGTGCCACGGCAGGATCGTGATTTCACAAAATCAGATTTCGATTGTATGAGTCCTTTGCCAGATCAGATTTATGCCGAATTCGAGCGGGAATTCCCCGATTTTTCGCGCGAACAGGAAAGGGAGTTTTCCATGGCGCTTAACAAGTTTATGGAAGCGTAAAATGCGTATAACTACATCTATACAGATGGCCAGATTGTCCGGTGTTATTGTGGACGACTGGAGGAAGTGGTGTGCGAAGCGAAGCAAGAAGACGCCCCAGCCATCCTCGCGCGATGGAACGATTCACCTGGGAGATAGCCATGGACACTTGCATTGATGGGCCGGTGTATTTCCGCCCATCGGTATCAGATGGCCCCGTACCGGTTTAAAAGAGCCTCGCGATGTTTCCCCACGGCCTCCAATCCCATTACGTCACATAACATCGCGTGCAGATGAAATAACTGATCCTTACGGAGAAGGATTTCAGTTACGTGGTTTGCCAATCTCCACATCCGCTTTCCCTCGTCCGTAATCTCACACGCAGCCTGGAACGGCAAAGCCCTGAGTGTCCCCTGTTCCGGGTAGTCCCCTTCCGCCCGCGCCATGGCCAACAGCTTTTCGAGCTGGGTAGCGTCCGTGTAATGGGACAAGCGCAAGGCCAGGTCCTCTTTCCTCAGCACGCATTGAAACTGCCTGTCGGACGCAGCTCCATGTGTCGCCCTCCACCCGCCTGTCCCCTGCACGTCGAAAAGCGCCCCGTTATGCACAGCACCGGCTGTTTCGGTAGCAAGTATTTCAGATCCGTACCGCATGATCGCCCCGGCACACGCCGTTCTGTATACTGGCAGCAGGAACCCCGCCATTTCCGCGGAAAATCGTCTGCCATTGAACTGCTCCGCGTGCATGACAAGCGGGAGCACGGATGAATACCGTTCCGCCTTCGACGTGCTGATCCAGGGAGGCAGACCGTTCACACGGACCGTTATGGCGTCTATCAGCGATTTTCGCCCGATGTGGCCCGCCGGATCATCCTCCCCCGTGAGTATCGCCATATACCGCTGGTTGCGGTGTTCGCTATCCGCATGCGCATCATCCGACTGCCGCGTGATTGACCAACGGAGCGCCATCGCGGCAGCACGCATGTTGTCTGCCACCTGTTGCCGCATGGCGGCCGTTTCCCCACGAAAAAAGTATCCGAGATACGCTTCATGGGCTTCGACGGCGATGAATGCCCATTCGTCCAGTGACACGGCTTCCGGATGAGATAGTTTCCCCCTGATCGATGCAAAATGGCGCTTGTGGTCGTCCAGCATGCTGACGATATGGCTGGATAGATGTGACGAGCGGTCCTGCTCGGCACTGTTTTTACGCAGCACACCCGTATTCTCCATCAGATTTTCCCCTAGAAATAGAACCTCAGACCCATGAGATAGGTATTTCCCTGGTAGGAAGAGTGCGAATACTCCACTTGTCCGCTCAACGTACGGGTGAACGCGTAAAGCACGTCAGCGGCCTCGCCATTGGCGCTTCCTGCTCCGTTATTTTCTGTCTGGTGGTACGCGCGGGCATCAAACTCCCACAGATATACCGGCCTCCAACGCAGCCCGATGGCGAACTGGCTGCCGGAATTCGCCGCGCTGGGAGCTGAGTCTGACGTGTAATTGTCGGTCAGAAACAGCGTTTCCAACGTCACATCCAGCCCGTTTCTTACCGGAAAGTGGAACAAGAACCCGCCGGTGGCGTGATTATCCACTACGGTTGATTGGGCATAGCGGGCGTAATTGATCTCCAACGCCATGTACGGAGCAATGTTGACGGCCCCCGACAAGGCGGGTCCGTTCTCCGTGACACCATGGTTGCCGGCACTGGCATAGCCCCCACCCAGGTAGGTGTAGTTCAAGCCTGCCGCCGCGGCAGCGTTTACCCAAGCCAGCATGGCCATGGCTACCGACACCATTACGATTATCCTGCGCATTGAATGTTCCTCCACAACATGGGTAATGTTTCAATCATCAGTCGTTTTACTCTCTCAGCCTGGCCTCACCACTCGCATCGACCTCTATCTCCCCGCGGGAAAAGAGCTGCAACGCCTCCCTCGGGTCCAGACGCCAACCGTTGAGATACACATTGTCAAAATCCGGTCCGCGCCACTTTTCCATGGAGATTCCACCTCGTTCCTCCATCCACACCCGATGCTTTCTTGGATCACGCTCCAAGCCGTAGACCCTCACCTTCGCGGTGTTTTGGTGAATTCGTTGCTTGTTTTGATTGACGAATCCGGCTACATCGAATGGCGTGTCAAATACCATGAACGCCTGATGCAGCCACTCCTGACCGCTGATACCGTTTTCCTTGGTTATTTCCCTCTCGCTCCGGACAAAAAACCTCTCGCGCCAATTGTCGGCCGACACCAGCGAGGCAATAAATTTTGACAGGTCACTGTCCAACACCTTCAGCTGCGGTTGAACCACGGTCATTCTCCCCGTGACGTCTACGGCGCACAGAGCGAAGTGACCGCGCTTAACGATATCGTACTTGGTAATCTCTTCCATTTCCGTCCTCCTCCTCCAGCCCGGGCCTAACCATGTGCGTTTTCTGAGTGGCGTCAGCTTCCAGCGTGATTTCGCTCGCGATGAACGCAACAATTTCCGCTTGGGGAATGATTCCGCCAATTTCAGGTATGTTTTGAAGGTGTTTCACCACGAAATGTTTATGCGATTTCCAGGCGCGCGCGCTGGCCACCCCGTGGCGACATTCATGGTTGCCGTGCAAATGGATGCTGGGAGGGGCAAACGCATTGAGGATGTTGAGAGCGAGGTCGAACGCCCCCGGCGTCATTTCCCCCCAGTCAAACCCGTTTTTCGTATAATTGATGAGGCTTACCGGAACATTGGTGCGCACCACGGACCCCACACGCGACAGACGCACATCGAATCGCATGGATCGGGTAATCGTCTGCAAATTGTTTTTTTCGTGCTCCATGGCCGGCAAGAATACACGCCGACGTTGATTGACTTATCGGCTCTAAACGCCGTTAAAACTGAAATATCCCCCAATTGTCAGAGAAGGATGAGGGCGTACCCTCATCCCCCGGATGTCCTGAAACATGCGAATCGGACTGATTCAGTCCCAGCCTACGTTGGCCTTTCTGGCCGCCGCCATCAATAGCGGGCAGCAATCCATCGCGCACCAGGTTCCCGTGCCGGATTCCCTGTTGTCCTTGTGCTCGCACTGATTATCGTCCTCATCGTCCTTGATCCCGCGATAATACGGACAGTTTTCCCGCATATCGGCGAACGCGCCCACTACCGCATTAACTCCGGTGTCCGTGTCCACGGCCGCCTTGGCAACCATTCCCACCTGCTTCACTTTGACTGTCCTCGTGAAACACCCTCATACCGCGCGGCGGCTTGCACCGCCACACGACACAGCGTGTCATACCCTTCGATACCTTGATTTCCGCCATCCAGCACAAGCGCCAAGCACTTGGCATCCACTGGCGAAATCAACTTGTTCGCATCCAGGTACTGATGAAGTCTCCCACCGCTAAAGCCCCTGCGGGGTTGTAGCGCCCGGTTAATCTCTGATTTTTCCAATTTTCCTCCTCCACATTCTCTCAGCCGGTATGAGGTCCGGCGAACCTCCGCGCTTGGCGGTACCAATCCAGAAGGGAAACGGCGCACCGCTCCCCCTCAGAGCGCCGGCGGGTTTTCCCGCCGGCTATCGCTTACTCCATCTCTGTCTCGCCATCATGGGCTTCTGGCTCGCCCAGGTTCCACCCAAGTGCGCCCAACGCCTCCAAGGCCGCACTTTCCGTATTCCTCGCCTTTACTGTGAACGTATCATTGCCATCGTAATCAGAAAATACCGTGTATTCCCGAACTGGCAGGGACGGTTCCAATGGGAATACCAAGAATCCGCACTTCGGGCATTTAATGTCCGAATACACGTCTCCAGGGCTCATTGACCGAATCAGTTCTGCTATGTCCTGGGCCGGGATAAAATCCGACTCCGGCCCTTCACGGTAGCAGTGATCACAACGATACATTTTGCTTTCCATTTGACCTCCTTCAGTCAAAAGAACATGTTTCCAGGATCGTCGCCGCGGTCTGTCTTGATTCCGCGAAAAGTTCCTGGATGGCTGCCCACTCGTCGTCACGGGTGATCCAATCCGGCCGTTTCAGTCCGGAACGGACACCCAACTGGTCCTGCACGTCCCTGTGGAGTCTCGGATGCTCCACCGAGTAATGCACCAGGTCGTATTGATGCCTCCACTGGACCCCGCCTTCCCACTCGATCACCACGTCGCATTTGTGGTATCCGAGCGTTTTCGGCGCGGTCCGGCTCCACTGCAGTAGCACCGCATTGGCATCCGTGAAGTTTTTGACTTCCGTCTGCCGCAGATCGTCCGTGGTGCCCTCCACGCGGTCCAGCAGAATCCTGCGTACCTTGTGCATGGATTCAGGCCGCTTCCGCCAGACGCCAGCGCCCCGTTTCGATTCTGGCGAACCGTTGCGGGTAAAGTTGCAGCGTCTGTCGGACTTTCGCCTCCACATTGTGGTTCCGGGGAAAGGCGTCCTGCGCCATCCCGGTCACTTTGTCATAGAGGTGCGACAAATCCGCCTCGCCACCACACTCCATAAGTCCGAGCTGGACGATGTTCACCCAAGTGGAGCGAATCTCGCGGTGAAAGCGCTCGGCGAGCGTCTTCAGCGTTCCAAACAACACCATGGGTATCTTCGGCCGCTCCCACAGCACGATGTATTCGTGCTCAATCAGCGGGTAACGCATTTTTGCGTAGTCGCGATTGCCACTGACTGTGTTATGTTGAATTTTTACCAAGACGGCCTTGAGGTCGTCCGGCGGCAGCCTGGCGATGATGTCCGCCTGATAACTGCGGTATTTGCCCGCCTTGCGCTGGTCGCCGATGATGACGCCATAGACGCCGCCCGGCACCACCGCCTCGCGCTGGTTCAATACCGCGAGCTGCAGTTTTTCGATGAAGTCCTCTTCATCCTCACAGCGCGACAGGTCGTCGGGATGCGGCTTATCCCCCCACACCACTCCGGAATAAATCAAAACCGAATGGTAAGGCGGATGCGCCAAACAACAGTCGACTTCCTGTCCGATGGTTTCGAGAATGGACTGGCGAAGAATATTGAACCCGCTGTGCAGATCCAACCCCCACGCCTGTATCCCCATCTCTCTGGCCACTTCGACCGACGTCCCGCTTCCGACCATCGGATCGCAGAACGTCTTGGGGCTCAATTGTTCGAAGATTTCACGATATACGTGGCCCGAACAGTTGCCCCTCCAACCCGCCTTCCCCCACTTGCCGCGGTCGGGAAAGCTCATGACGCTTCCAGACATGGGCGCTACGGTTTCACCGCGGCGACATCTGTGTCTGACGCATCGCCTGACAGGTTCGCGGCTTTCTCCGCCCACTCCTGCAAGTCCACGCGCGTGATATTGCCGAACTCATCGACCACGTCAAACACGTTCGCGATCGATTCCGGGGTGCGCATGTGTCCCCAGGCTGCCCGTGCCGCGGCAATCGGGTCGGGCTCGTCCACGTCTATCTCCCATTGAACAAGATATCTTGGCATACCTACCTCTTCACCCTCCCAACGAACCTGGAAGGGTTGTCTTCACGTCGCCCGGGTTCGCGGGCGTTATCTCTGTCGCATTGCAGTGCGCGACAACACTTAAACGCTGTTCTTGGCCGGGACGCATCCCGTGGCAAGAACATCCCCGGCGCGAGCCCGGGGATGTGATTTTCATGCGGCGATAGGGTTCTTTTGGGCCGCAATGGATTTCGGAAGTCTCCAGTGCTCCCCCAATACCTCATTTACCCATGCCAGCGATGGCTCCCAGTCCTCCGGACCCCCGTCACTGCCCATCTTATAGGCATCAGTGGCAATGTTTGCCACCACGATCAGTAGCGCACACACCACCAAATCGTATGGTTTGCGTGCACTTTTGCAGAACCAGCGAGAGTCCTCGTCCTCCGCGTCCTTAATGCGATTCAGCACCATGCTCTCGTGTTCCATTGATTCCAGACCCGATAGAGTGCCCTCATCTCCATTGAAGGCAATGTACCTGTCATTGATGATTGGCTCACACGTACCCGTCAAGCCACGAATGACCAGCGGCACCTCTTTGTAATATCCGCCTGCCGACATGGAATGTTCAGGCAGGTTACGCAGCAGCTTGGCAAAGGCGTTAATCACGCCTTGCCATTCCGGCTGCGACAGCGAACGGTGCTGACGAAAGTAATGCGTGTATCCCATGTGCGGTTACCCGTACCTTACCGTATCGTTTGCCGTCAGTGCCGCATTGAAGAATCCGGCGATCCTTTCAATGTGTTTTGCGCTGTCCGCAAGATCATCCTGGTAGATGTGCTTTGCCAGATGTTCCCTATTCACCGGGGTGATGAAGGCAAACATCATGGCAATTTCCATCACCTCTTCAGGTTCATGCTCTCCGTCGCAGTCGGAATGACGGACGAACAAACATAAGCCTTGGAGCACCTGGTTCAGTGACGGTTCGTATTCCGGTACTCCGTTATAGTCGGTCGCCTTTCCCTGGATTTCGTCGAGCTGCAGCGCCACGGCGCGCGGCGTTTCATCTCGTTTTATCCTGTAAGGAACATAGGCCAATGCCCGCTCCGCCTCGTCATCGCCTTGCGCCCTCATGGCCTCGTACACAAGCCATGCCACCATCGCGCGAACGATATGGACATAGCTGTACGAGCCGACCCTCACCGACGCACCCGATGCCGTGTAGATATTCAACCCCATAACCACTCCTTTGCCGGTGTGTGCCGGCTGCACCGTGCCCTGTGTGGACACTCGGAACACATGGCTGCCCGCAAGCAGCCCTGGGTTCGACCCCTTCTGATCACTATTGGATCCGGTACGTTCGATGCCTCCCGGGCGGGCCCGTGGGCCGACTCAAAAGGCCCCGGTGTTGAACCGGGGAGTGAATTTTGACTGCACTCTGGCCTCAGCGCGGTTGTGCACTCTCCGTCTTGCGTAACGATTCGGCGTAGGCCTCCAGTTCATCGAGGCCGTACCGCTCCTCCGCACGACAGGCGTCCTTGATTCTCTGCGTCTGTGCGTCGACACCCGCGCCTGTATCGGCGCTCAGATAGGGCGTGTCGCTCACGGAGTATCTTCCTCCATGGTCACAATACCGAGTCTCTGGCGGACTTCCTCTTCCAAGTCCTCATTGCCTACCCATACCCATGCCTGCACGTAGGCGCCATAGTCAGATTCTGAAATCGTGGCATCATCATCGATTTCGATACGACCTTCTTCGCTGTAGATGTCATCCGCCTTTTTACGATACAGGCGCATCTGTTCTCCATGCGCCGTTTTATCATCCACTTCAAATGAAAAAGCGAGATGGCGGCAGGTCGATTGCATCCTATGCAAATAAGATGTGATTTCATCTGCCGGTTCCTTTATGACAAAATCCATGGGTTGCGGCATTTTCTGCCAACCCAGGACCTTGTCTTTCAAGGGGATGCTGCCACCAGCCCGATACCATTGGCCATCGTTATCACGCCATGCAATACATACATAAGCCTCGACGGTGTCGTGACCGGTGTAGGTAACCAAAACGTCCAACGCACGTGGTGGGGAGTCTTCGCCTACAGGCAACCATCCGTGTTTGTCCGGTTTTTGAAACGTGTTCATGTACCGGCTTCCTGTATTTGGCACCACTCGATTTCCTTGTGTATCCGAGTGGCCTTCTTCACTACCTTCGTTGCCCCAGAAACCAGGTACCTGAATTCCATCGGGTCGAACGCCACGAAGGGACCTTCGTAACCGTTTTCCTCGCACTTGGCTCTCGCCTTGTCGTAATGCTCACCGAGCCTGTACTGCTGTCCGGTAACTGCTACCGTGCAGACATTGACCACCGGTACGCCGCTGGCGTTGACACAGGCCACCGCCATGGTGAGTGTTCGACTTTTCTTTGACATTCGCATGCCCTCCGCCGACATACGGGTCGGCTTCCCGTCGCGTCCGAATCGGACACGAAACATCCGTGACCCCCCGGAGGAGGTCCTGGAACGCTATCGGGACATGGATAACCGTCAGAAGCATGTGGAAAGCGTCACCGTGGACGCAACCGCCTGCCTGTGGGCACACTGAATGGCAATGTATTGAATGGCCGGAGGAACTCCGGCTCGCCCGCCTTTGAACCGGCGGTTATCTGCGGCATCAGCTGGAATGAGGCCCCAGCAAGGCCGAGTAATCCTAGTATTCTTGGCACTCCGTGTCAAATACGGTTCCACCGCCTGTTTCGTATGCGATCAAGCCACTCCCCACGCCCCCTCCTCAATGGGCCTCTCGGCGCTATCCCAGGCCATCCTGAGCTTTCCTTTCGGTGCCCACGTCAAAGGGTGCGTATTCACGCATGTCGCCTCCATTGGCTTTATAGGCTGTCTGGGTCCAGGGTGCGGGTTTACGCCTATGGCGTGGTTTTACCGCCCAGCCTTGCCGCGCACCGGGTCATTGACATCCTCCCCGCCATGAAAGCCGGAGATTCCTGTGGCTCTCGCCGCCAGGTTCCTGCCCTGAGAGTCCCTGCTGGCTGCTCTCATGTCGCGCCTCCGGTTTACACCTTGAGCGCCTGACCGATCCCTGTCGAGCACGAGCACAAATCGACGGATCCGTTCCATGGCGGCCGGCATATCCTTGATAACCAGCCCAGCCGGTATGCGCAGCACCCGCCATCCCTGTATGGTCAGATGGTAATCCTTCTCGCGGTCCCTGAGAAACGCAGCCTTGAACCTGCCATGAAAATTCCAGCCATCACATTCAACTATCCCTCGGTGACGCCGGTCACAGATATCCGCGCTGAAACGCCTACCCGGAACCAATCCGGTTGCTTCCGCCTCGAATCTTCCCGGCCACTCCGCTTCCATCGCCTGGAACAAAATTTCCTGCGGCATGCCATTCTTTCTCTTGCGTTTCGTGCGTACTGATGGCCGTCTGCCACGCTCCCGGTAGCGTAAGTAGTCCGTTTCCGACCAGCGCAGCCGCCGCGTCATGGGTGCCGGTCCCGTGTACGTTTGTCCAGTTCCGGATCATAAAGCGGCGCGACAACGTCCTCCGCCACGATCTCCAATGACTCTAACCGGTAGGTTTTGATCGTGCCAGTCAAGAGACACCACGCGCGCACCGCACCACGCCCAACGAAATTGAGTGGACCAATTTCCCGTTTGGTTCCTGGCTGTGAACCGCCGTGATAGAGCGCATGCACCACTTCGCCGTATTCGCCCGACTCCATTAGCACGCGGCGCTTTTGGTCAAGGCTCAATACCCGCAATTGTGATTTTTCTATCATGCCGCCCTCGTATCATGGTATAGGATGCGTGATTTCAGGAAGTCTTCGGCTAGTTTTCGGATGTTATTTTCGCCCGTATCGATACGTTCTATCAGCGCCTCTCCCGGGTTGCGTACCCCGTCTATCTGCTCTTTCTTGACTCCCAGTACATCGCCTACGATCGGGTCGCTGCCGTCGTTGGACAGCAGGTAGTACGCCATGACCGGGTTTTTCTGGCCATCGCGGTTGATCCGGCCGATACCCTGCTCGTGTATGCCCGGACTCCAATCCAGTTCTCCGAATACCACGGTGCGGCAACAGGTCTGCAGGTCGTCCAGTCCCTCGCTGGCGCGCAACGACATGATGAGCACGTTCGATTCTCCCCGGATAAACGCCTGCTTGGATTTTTCCTTCTGTACGGGCGATTCGGAGCCCGTGAACATGACTGGATTCAGATCCTTCAATTTCTCATTCCAGATTCCATATACCTCGCGATGCCAGCCAAACAGCAGCACCCTTTCGCCGTTTTCAACCAGCAACCTCACAAATTCCGCAACGTACGGCGCTTTGGCGATGCCCGTCGCCTGCCGCATTAACATGTCGAACTCGCCCGCCGCGCGCATCTTCTGTCCACGGAATTCCTCGTTGTGAGCCAGGATGACCTTGGCCAGGGCGATGGCGTCGCCCGTCACGCTGTCCAACACCTCCCGGTCCGCATCAATGGCGTGCATGATTTTTGTGACGGCCGGCAACTCCCGTTTCAGCTCTTTCCTGGTGCGGCGCAGCATGATTCCTTCACGGCGAAGGTAGATGCCGAACTGCTCACTGTCCTTCAATCGCGGCTTTTCACCGTAGCGCGTATCACACCATTCCCGGATGAATTCGTCGTGCTCACCCAGCGCCCCAGGCAGGATGGCGTCCACCACCCAAAAGAATTCCCCTCCGTAGTTATAGATCGGGGTGGCGCTCAAACCCATGCGCAACCGCGCCTTGTCCCCCACGTGTTTACAAGCGTCATAGATGTTCGATCCCTGGTTGCGGAGCTGCTGGCATTCGTCATAGACCACGTACCGGCACAGCCCGCCCAGGGTCTCCGCCCACCCGCGCAGCTTGTGGTAATTAGTGACGATCACATCCGGCAGCCGGTCCGGCCATAAATCCTGCGTCCGGCCGCCCGGTTTCCCTATGAGGGGATAGGGACGTCCGTTGCGTACGACGTGGGTCCGCAGGCCTGGTGCGAACACCGAGAGATAGCGCGCCCATTGTTTCACCAGGTGAGTGGGAGCCACCACCAGCGCTGGCAGGTTGTCTGGATCCATCATCGCGCAGATGGAAGACGCAGATTTTCCTAAACCAACTTCGTCGGCCAGCAGTATCCCATGCCGGATACTGAGCGCGTGTGCGGCGATAAGCTGGTAATCACGCGCCGGTACGGCCATCTTGATGTCGGTGGGCGGATGACGTGCGTTCAGCAGGTCATCCAGGCGCGTGATCATCTCCTCGTGCAATTCAGACTGTCGTTTCAGGTATTTTTCTTCGGCGACCGTCATCGGATAGCGTTCCAGGAACCATAGCAGGTCCCGGCAGTTTTCCGGCGTATCCGAGATGCCCACCGTGTCGCCGACGGTTTTGGGAGCCCTGGCGAATACGCGCTTCAATCGCGCGCGTACGTGTGGCTCGCAGGTGATGACCCACCTGCCGCCTGACTTTGTCAGCTCAACGTTACCGAAGTTCACAGCACCTGCCTTCTTAACCGGACCACCATGACTGGTTTACCGTGGATTTCCTGCACTTCCCCGTCGTAACGACCCGCCCAACGTTGCGTGCTGGCCAGAATCACGCCGGTAACCGCTTCCAGGGCGCAATACCGGTCTATCTGGCGCATGGCTTCCGGATACGACCCGTCCACCTTGACTTCGATCAGCATTCCGTCTTCGAGCCAGAAATCCACCCGGTTGCTGCTGTCCAGACAATATTCGTGGGTGTATTGGATATGCGCGTCATCCAGTATTCCGGCGATGATTTTATGAAGCTGTGTTTCCGATGAGTACCGGTATGCGTACCCATACAGTATTCCGCCTATGCCCACCATTTTCCCGGTGCTCATGCCGCCATCCTCGCCGTTTCTGTCCCTGTCGCACGCAGCCTTTGTGTTCATGTTTACTCGTTTCGCCTCCACGCGCCGGAAGCCTTCGCGCTGTCGGCTGGGGGTCGCTCAACGTCCGTGCTTTGCTTCCCGGCTCAATTCAAACGTGGGCGTGTCTTTCTCGGTTAGCGATAAGTCGTATCGGCCATGCGGATAAGTGGTAATCCGTTTTCTGGCATGCAGTAAGGCCCTGAATTTTGCGCGCAGGCTTTTAATGGATTGCCGCCTGTCTTTTGTGTTGTGCTTGCGGCGCTTGCGCCTCCATTTTTTTGCCAGCAGCCGCGCGACGCGCTTTGGCATGGGTGGGGCATACGCCATCTTGATCGATCTAACCCCGGTCATGGACTCGTACGCCGCCACCGCCTGGAAATAGGCCCGTTCCCAACCGTGCGTGCGGATCGAAAAGGACTTGGTTGGCAGCCCCGGCTTCAAGGCTTGCCAGAATATCTTCCTGCCGCCGCCCTGGAATAGCAGGTATACGCCATGTCGAAGCTCCACCTTCCCCATCTTCCTGGCTTTTTGACGCTGCCGCGGTTGGTATTGCGGTAACCGCAGGCATTGGGTTCTGTAGGCCATGGCGGCGCGGTAGGCCTCCGGTTTTCCGCCATTGAACTGGCTGAACGTGAATCTTTTGGTGAATTCCTTGCGCGTTTCCCAATTCGTCAACCTGACAACGTAGGCGTCCTTTCTGAGCTGGAGAGGGTTGGTTTTGCCCATTTCTTGTTTACCTTGTGCCATCATCGTAATGGTATTCGACCTCGCGCATCCCACACTGATCTATGGGCATGATCTTCGCTACGCCCGGTTTGTCACCAATCTCATACAGAAAATACTTGAAACAGGAATTCGCGTTATCTCCATGTACAGCAAGGTATACGCATCCTTGGCTGCCTGGCTTCAACGTAATCATCTTCGGTTTACCGCAATGTTGGCAGGCGATCACCACGTCAATGCCGTGTTCATAGCTCATCTTGTTTACCCTCCTTCGACCACGGGATATTCCTCCCACACACGCCCGTCCAATTCACGCCCGGCCCGCTTCTTCCCGACCCGGACCGCGATGAGGTCTTGATCCAGCCAGCGGTGATGATGGTGATTTCCTGGCTGTGCCGCCGTAGTACCGCCGGACGGGTCCTCAAATGCCCGTCCTCCGGCGTAACTTTCGTCGTCGAATACCTGCGCGGACAGGTATTCCCCAAACTGCTTGAAAAAGAACGGCACACCCGCTTTTACGCACTGATCGCGTATTGACCGCGCCCAGCCTGGGTGCATCGGCCGCGCGTCCGGACCCGACTCTCCGCCCACGATCACCCAATGCAGCCCGGCCAGACGCTGGCCGCTGATTTGTTTGGCTTGAATATCCAGCGGTGGCCTGTGTTTTCCCTCCCCCCAACAAGCACTTTCCAGGTCAATCTGTCCGAGCAACGGTTCACAGGACAAGAATCGCACGGCCGCCGGCGTCTGGATCAGATACGGAATGCGCTCATCGGCGGCCTCCTGGTTTTCAACACTCGTGCCCAACCAGACGTTAAGCAGTGGTAGTTCAAACAGCCCGGAGTGTTTTCCGCGGCTAAGTATGCGCACCTGTTCACCGATGGCTTCTTCCCGGTTGTCTGTGGATGCCTCCAGGTAACGCAGCATGCGTTCCGGCCGCTTGGTCAGGACCTGGAATGTGTGCTGTGGCGCGAGCGCCATCACCGCAAAGATGCGGTCAATCCATTCATCCGGCATGTTCTCGTGGAATAGATCGCTCATGCTGTTGACGAAGATGCGACGCGGACGCCGCCAACGCAGCGGCTGGTCCAACGCCTTCTCGACGAATAGGACTCTGCCGTTCCATGCGCCGTGCGGGTGCACCAGCCCTTCGTATGGTTTACCAGGACCCGAGAAACGTGCGGCCACCGTTTCCGCATAGCAGTTTCTGCAGCCATCGGATACCCGGCTGCAGCCGCGGACCGGGTTCCACGTCGAGTCCGTCCACTCGATTTTTGTCTTGTCACTCATGCGCTGCGCCTCGCTGCTATCTGGCTCCGGAGGCCGTGACCTGCCCCCTTTGCTGGATTGACACGACGCGTCGCTTCCCGTCCGGTCTTGCGCGCGTCGAATAACTCACGGAATCGCGCCGCGACGGTATCGGGTTCAACGTATTTCATGCCGGAGAACCCCATCAAGTTGCCCACTTCGCGGCGAATATGCGCAATGATTGTGGCTTCCGACGCGGTATTCGCTGAGCTCGTAATCGAGACCGCTATTCTTGATATCCACCGCCATCGTGAACCGGTCGGATTCGTACGTGGTGCGCGCAAAGCTGAATATCTGGCCGCGACCCATGCGAAAACGCGCGAACCGTTGCGTACCTGACGTTGGCTCGTGTGGTAAACCGAATACCTCGAAGAATTGCTCAACCTCCTCCCGGGAACCAAAGCCTTTCCCGTCGTCGGTTACGGTAAACTGGGCACTGGTGAGACGAACGTCACAACGCGTTGCGCCGGCGTCAAAGGTATTCTGGACCCCCTCCTGTATCGCCTTACTGAGCGTGCCGGCCTGCATAGTGATTACGTCGTAGATCAGGTGAGGGTGCACCGTAAGCCGCCGCTGTTCTTTTTTTGATGCTGACATGGTTTCTCCTGGGAAAATAGTGATGGCCTGCCCGGCAGGTCATGAACCTGTTCAGTGTACCGATTTTCCCCAAACCACCAAATCCCATTGCCTGTTGAATGTCCGTTTCCGACCCGGGCACAAGCGCTCCGCGTTCCGATTTGGCGTTATTCCGATTGCACGTATATTGCTTGGTAGAAATATCTCACGGTGTCGGGAGTGACAGGGTGACAAGTACTGGCGTTGAAGCGATTGAATCAAGCGTACACGAAAGCGTGCAAATGGCGCTTTTCGATGCGGCATACGAATCGGCAAACAAAGCGTGGACCGGGCGAGCCGGGATTGCGTCGCCCGATGTGACGGCACAAGATGGAGCGGTACAGTGTGCTGGGAAGAACGCAGGACACTTTTTCCTTGACGGACTCATTGATCGCTCCGGCACGTTCGATGAAGAGGCGCGCTACGGTGACAATCTCAAGGCGCTTGGCGTGCTCGCGAGGCTTGGCGGTAGCACAACGTTGACATCCTCTCCGGCCTTCAGGCCGGAGAGGATGTCAATTGACCGACTGCTCCCACGGTTTAATCTCGATGGCCCCGCGTTTCAGTCGCGCGTCATCCTCAATATATGCGATAGCGGTCCGCAGGGCGCTGACAAGCTCCGGTGTGAGTTCCGTGCGGCGCTGGCGGCGGATATTTCGCTGCAAATCGCGCGGTAACTTCTTCCAGTGGATCTGACAAAAGTAATAGCCCGATGCGGATAATTCCTCGCACCTTTTGACCACGCACGCTTTTGCGTGGTTTAGGCGTGCGGCGGATTCACTTACTTGTTGCATGTGTTCACCAACCTCCTCACAACGCGGCTTGCCAGCCTGCGATGTTCAGGTGTGACGGGAAGCCGTTTTTGCATCGCTTGAGTGGCTTTCTCATGGTCACGCAGACTTCCCACACAGAAACTTCTTCCACAACCGGTCCGTTTCCGCGACGTCCGGTGATGCCGATGGCGCCCCATCCACTGAGGTACGGCGCTTGGAATTGAGTCTCACTCTTGCCCCCGTGAGATTATTTTCCGCAGCCCGTCGGCTGGCCCAGTCGTTGAAATAGGTGTTGTGGCAAGGCCGGCACCTTCTCGTGCGTAGCGAGGAGGCGTTGTAATCCTTGATTGGCTGCCCGCAATCCCTACAGGGCGTATTCTCAAGATCGCCGGTTTCCAGCGCTGCCAGTTCCTGCCTACAGAGGCGGCACAGGGCCGCCTTCCCCTGAAAATCGCCCGCCGGTTTGGCGTTCTTGCATGACCGGCAGATACGCATTTCTTTCCCCGGCTTCTTATTCATTGTTTGCCACGCCCCCAGGTACTGGCCATGCCCCATCTGTACTCCGGCCGTGGCCGTCAGGATGCCGGCAGATTGGCCGGATGGGGCCCGCCCGGTCATACCTATATATAGGTATGAATGTCTGAATAGGACTGGGAGACAGATGTGGGATAGGCTGGTGGGATATTGGCATTACCCGTCCTTCCCCGGATTGATCGGCTTGAAGGTAAGTGCCCACACCCACGGATTTGTTTCCCACGAATAACCGCGTTTTGCGTTCAATGAATTCCACAACCCCCGGTAGCAGGCGTGAAACTCCCCCAACGAAGCCACGTCGGCCGTGGCGACCTGTATACCTTCCGCCAGGACGTCTTCCCGTGAAATGCCCTGCAGCCGTTCCACACGCACGTCCGTGATTTTCAGCGTCAGACGCGACGCCCAGCGTGGCATGTGTATGGAGGGAGACCAGGGGACCTCGTCGACTTTTGATGTTTCGGTTTTGTACTGTATCCGGTTACTGCCGACACCCCAATCGAAAAATGTCTCGCGCACCCACAGCAGGTCACCGGGCTGTCCATAAGGGCACGGGTACGGTCCTGACAACCCGCCTGTTGAGCGGTAATGAAAGGTCCCATCGTCAAATTGCATGATCTCTTCGTCCGGCGAGGTCACGGCGCTCTTGTCACCCAAGGGACCCGTGACCAGGAAAACACGCCGCGTTTGCGTCTTTCGCCCATCGAGTAGCGCACGCACCATTTCACCTGAGAACAAGATTGGATGGGTTTTCATAAACCTGCCCCACCCGGAAGCGGAGACCGGACACCCCCCGGTTTTGAGGCCTGTTTGGCACGGATACGCTCAATACACCCCCACACCCTGGCCAGCTCTTGCTCACCACACTCCGCCATATCCATACCTTGCGCCCAGCAGAGCGCGGCTAGCGTCACCATGACCCCGCCCGTTTCCTGTTTCTTTTCCCCCACTGGCCGGCTGTATACATATTCGACCAATTGGTGTGCTTCATCGACGCTCGTCCCACAGGCCTGGGTCAGCTCCAGCGCCTCCTCACAAAATCGGAAATTGCGTTCCACCACATCATAGGTAAGCCCCGGGCCGAAACAGGCCTGTATCCATTCGTTCACGCGCTCCTGAAAATCAACCGCGTCCGTTTGAGTTGCCGTGGCTTTCGTCGCACTGAGGCGTGCCAGCCGTTTTTGCTTAACTTTCATCAAATTCCTGCTCCAGTTCCTTACGACAGACCGCCCTTACCGTGCGTTCTACGTCATGGGTATGGTCTATCAGCCACTCGATGTTGCGGGCCAGGCAGCGCGAGAGCGTCATGGACCCTTCCAACACTGCCTCCTGGTCCAACAGGTCAAAGTCGCTGGCCCGCTTGAATTCTGCGTTCATTTTCGCGAGCGCGGCGCGTTTTGCGGTTTTGTTCATGGCTCCTCCCGCGTTAACACCCTAACTCCTTCATCCTTTTGTAGGTGTTGGCGGCCGTACCCGACCACGTCGGGCATTCGACGTCCAACATTTTACAAAGCGTCTCCCAATGCTCCACCAAAGCATGCCAAGTGGGTGACAGTTCGGACATTCTATGGAATTGGTGCTGAAATTCCGGGACCGCGAGCAACAGCTTCCGGCATCTCAGTAGGTCGGATGGATCGGCAGGATGGCTATAATCGCCGCGTATTTTCAACCCTGTCAGGTGTGAAAAGATGGTTTCACTGCTGATGCCGCGTTCGCCATGCTCAAGCCATGCCTGAGCCATTACGCTGATGTGGAATTCGGTGTGCATGACCACTATTCTCCTCTATCTCCCATTTACTCTAGCTCATTCTTGAAAACCTCCAAATTGGCGCGTCTCAAAGAAATGTCTGATCCCGACAATGAGGAGAGTAGTGATGACACTGTTGGGATGTCGGCATGCCTTGCATCAATGCCTCCATGCTGTGGTATACCGGCAGTCCGTTCAGCCCGGCGCTTTCCACTTCCTGGTCGGCCCCATGCGATTCCCCCGGCAGGCGTAACACCGCGTCGCAGCAGAGGAGGAATTGATTATCCAGATCCATCCAATCTTTATAAGGACGCGGCGAGATCGTGTGCCACAAATGATTTAGGTGTGGGACAAACGGCGCGTAGCCGTGGTCCAGAAGGACGTTGGCGGCTTGCACTGCGGTGTATGTATTGACGCATGGATCGCCATGGGAATACGGTCCGGCGATATACACCCGTGTTTTCCGTACTGTGGTATGAGATGAATGGTTCATGGATAAGCCTCTGATCAATTTCCGCCTAATGCCGATGCGCTTCAAAAAGGTCGCCGGTTTTATCTTCATCCGCATGTTGCCTCGCCTGCCCTGCCACCGCCTCATCCAGGCGTCTTTTGGCAATGTCCATATAACCGATGTCTTTCTCGATTCCTTGGAAACGGAATCCCTCCGCGAGCGCGGCTACTCCGGTCGACCCGCTCCCCATGAAAATGTCCAATACGGTTCCGCCTGGCGGCGTGATCAAGCGACACAGGTAGCGCATGAGCGCCACCGGCTTTACCGTCGGATGGTTGTTTTTATCCATGTTTCCACCGGTTGTCAGTCCGGCATCGCGTTCCGACCGGCTGGCCTTGGCGCAGTAAAAGAACCGGGCGGCGCTGCCTCCATCGCAACGAGGCGTACTGGTTGGGCGTCCATTGAAACCTCTAAATACGTTATTTGTCCTGGCGCTGGGTTCGTTTCCTGTAACAGAACCACGTTGCCCGCCTGCTGATGGAAAACGGCTCTCCACTTCCTCGCTGCCGTCATGCAGGATATTGGCCGGCCACCTGCCCTCGGGCCGGACGACCTGAAATTCGCCTCCGCCAGACATACGCAGGCTATTCTTAGAAAGGCGGCGACCTGCATTCATCGTGCGAAGTTGGCTTTTATCGGCCCCCTCTGCATCGACCGGTACGCGGCAGCCATCGATATTGATGGCACCGACACCATGCGCGAGCAGGTTATCCGCCACCGTGCCAGTCAGCGGTTTTCTCGCCAACACGATAGGCTCATACGCCGGTTTCAGCGCCGTACCCCACCCGTCCCACTGCTTGGCGGCCTTCGTGACCGGTGCCATCCGCAGGTGGTATCGCTCCCTCGCCGCATCGTCGTGCATCCATGGCCGGTCGAACCCGTCCGTCCCCTGTTTGAATTCCAAATGCCCCTTGGTGGTGCGCCCGGCGAATTCCTCGTGTCCCGGCTTCACGCCCAGGACCTCGGTGCGTTTCGCGCCGGCGGACTTGTCGAGTGCGGCGCTCACGTTCATGGATTTTGGGAACGAGTTGGAATAAATCCACATCAAACAATCGCGGACTTCAAAACCGGCGTCTTCAATGGAGCAGGTCAGGCGATGATACGTGCGGCTTCCGCCGAACGCCAACAGGAAGCCGCCTGGTTTCAACACGCGTAAGGTGGCGGCCCAATATGCCTGTCCCGGCACGCAGTGGTCCCAATTTTTTTGCATGAACGACAATCCATAAGGCGGGTCCGTCACGATCGCCTCCACGCTGTTCTCCGGTAGCGTCGCCATCGCTTCCAGGCAGTCTCCGTGCCAGAGCGTCACGGGATTCATGCCGATGCTCCAGTGAATTCAGCGGCGCAGGAACGTGGGCTGGTAGAGGGTTGCACTCCCGGCGAGAGCCACAGGACTTCAGTGCGCGCCCGCGCTCCATCGGCCCGCGCGCGGGTTTGTATTTGGCGCCAGCCACCATACAACCGCTCATAGAGCGGGCAGCGGTAGCCGCTTACCACCACGGCCCCCCGCAACGTGTGCAGCATCTCCGCCAGCCGTTCATGGTCCGTTTCGGTGTACTCGAATCGGTAACCGTGCTCCCCATTGGTTTTTGATGATCGCGTCACCAGCACGTAAGGCGGGTCCACGTAGTGCAACGCATCCTCCCGATCATGTCTGCGCATCACTTCCAGGGCGTCGCTGTTTTCGATCACCACGCCGCGCAGGCGCTCGATGAGCGCCGGCATCGCCAGACCGTAGTTTGCCCAGGTACGTTCCGACCGAGAGCTGCGTGGGCTGCTATCCACCTTGAAACCGCTCTGGATCGCACGATTGATGGAGTTGGACCCAAATCCCATGAGGGACCGCACGATCGTACGCCGCGCCTGCTCCAATGGATTGTCAGCGCACACGAAGGATTCCTCGTATTCCGCCCGGGCGTAGGGGGTCGCGTCCAGGAGCGCCCGCAGTTCCGGACCACGGCATCGGACCTGCCGGAACACGTTGACGATCTCCTGGTCCAGGTCGTTGTATATCTCGATTTCGCTTCGCGGCTTCCGCAGTAACACGCCCGCTCCGCCGCCAAATGGCTCGATATACACTCGGTGGGGCGGGAGGTTCGCGATGATCCAGGGCGCGAGCCGCCACTTGCCGCCGTAGTAGCACAGCAGCGATCTATTCACGGGGGCAGGACTGCGGTCCGTCATGCTGTCGCCTTTGCGGCAATCGGCGCGGGCGCCCCTAACCAGTCCGGCCGCCTTTCGTATTCATCCCATGGAACAAACCGATACAGCCCAAGATTTACCCAGCGCTGGAACGCGGTCAGATCCTTTCTCGTGCGGTCATAGACCATGGGGTACGGGCGAATGCCGCGCTCCACCATCCGGTTGAATCGATGCCAGATCATGTCCCCTGTCTCGCGCGGGTTGAACCCGATCAGCATGTAGCACATCAAGTGTTTCGGTGGGATGCCTGCGCGTTCCAATCGGTCCACGCCCCGGAAAAACACCTTCTCGTCCCCCATGTTATCCCATGCTGTATAGAGCCGACGGCTGTTGAATGCCGTGTTTCGGTACTGCATGCGTGCGAGCGCGGTGGCAGAATCGTCGTCGATCAACCTGACGTTCACCCCCTGAGACAGGCAGACCTTAAAGCCACCGGATACGATCTCATTGACCCTGGCCTCCCACTGTTCACGTGGCTGACCGAAAAAATCGTTATCCAGCAAGTGCAGCTTTTTAGGGTGAGGCACGCCACGCCAAATGTTGAAGATGGTATTGATGCTGCGGTTCTTGCCTTCCTTCGTCGGTACGACGCAGAACTTGCATTTGAGCCGGCATCCGCGCTGGGTAAAGCCTATCGAGTAATCGGCATCCCATCCGGTGTAATCGTATAATTCATACGGATCCCGGCCAATGACCTGCTCTATCGTGAGCGGGTTTCCGGTGCCGATTCCCCCCAATATCGCGCCCGGCCATTGACTGGTAAACCGGGTGATTCTTTCTTCCGAGAATCGGAAAATCGCGCTTCCGTAGACCGCGTCGTAGTGCGATGGTTCAAACAGGTCCGGTTCGATCTTGCGCGTCACCGTGACTTGGTCACCGCGGGAACGGTGCCAGTGCGCCAATTTCATCAAGGCGATGTTGGGCAGGGGTCCGTCGATTTGTGTAATTCTGATCGTTGCCATCGTCAGCGCCGCAAATGAGAATGGGTATTGTCGTGGCAGGCGGCGGTGCGTTTCTCGAAGTCCACGCTGATCATTCCATTGCCGTTGTACCAGGTGCCTTGAGCCTGTCTTTGTTGTACCGCCTGGATTGCCGCCGCTTCGGTTGCATACCGGCTGAACAGCCATTCCAGCGCGGCTTCGACCGTTTCGTGCCCGCGAACCGGTTGGCCCGGTATCGTAAGGTAATGACAGTTACACCCCGTCCAATCCATCAGGTGATATTCCGGCACGCCGTCCCCCACGCATTTGAACCGACCAGAGGGCAGTCGCCGGATGGCGATGTCGTGACACTGCAGACGTCTGGATTGTGGCGTCATGCCGCTTCCCTGCTTTGTGCCGCCGCTGCCTTGATCACATCCAGGTTCGCTTTGACGACGGCGTGCGCCAAGGGTGGGCATACGCTGTTGCCACAAAGACGCACCTGGTCGGTCTTGGATATGGGTTCCCCTTCTGCCCCCTTGTCTATGACGTAATTTTCAGAAAATCCTTGTGCACGGAAAAGCTCGCGAGGGGATAACATGCGCAGCCCCACGTCCACCACGTGGTACACCGTTCCACGGATGGTGACGGTTACCAGCCCCATCCTGGCCTTGGCGGTGACGGTCTGCATAGGTGCATTGCACCGGGACCATTGCCCACCCGTCCCGTAATACTTGATCATGAACGCGGCCATGCGTTCCGCGCCCTTTGTCATGGCCTCCGGCGATAACGCGCATTCCACCAGCCCCTGGTGCATGCCGCCGGCCGTCAGAGCGGTGACCGGCTTATCCAGCTTGCCATCCCCTCCGCAGGTATTCGACGTGCGGAAGTGCGACAGGAACGCGGCCTTCGCGGTGTCAGTGGCTGGCTGCGGGTCCAGGACCGCTTCCACCACGGCATGATGGTTGCCCGTCGTAACCGTATCGAGGGGTTCATCGGGACGGGAAGCGTCGTGGCCCGTGGTGTTGCAAACCAGCGTGACGGCCGCCAAACGCTGATGCACGCCGGACGCCGTGATGGTGGAGAGCGGCTCCCTCGCGTCATGCCCAATCACTCCGGTATTGGCCTGTTCCAGATATACCGCTGTCCATCCTGTCTTGCCGTGCGTGGTTACCGTGCCCAGCGGCGCATCCACGCGGGTACAGGCACCGCGGCCGAACTGCCGGGCCAGGACCGCTGCCGTTACCGCATGCTGGACTGAATCGGTTGCCGTGGGTACGGACTTCCCCACCGGATCGCGGCGGTTCTCACCCTGCCGTGAGGAGAGCGGGCTGGATAACGTCGCGATTGCCAGACCGAAGCGGTTTTCCGTGGTCTGTACCGGCAGCGGCGTATCCACGCTCTTGGTACGATTGTCCGTCTGCGTCTTTTCGCTGTGGTATTCCACCAGCACGGGCACCGCCAATGCGAAACTGCCGCCTTTCGGGTTCGCGGTAATGGTGCGCAGGGGCTCGGTTGGATTGTGAGCCACATCCCCATGTCCGTAATGCTGGATAGGCACGATAACCGGCGAAACCGTCGTCAAGTTGTCTTGGGTGGCCGCAGTCCGTGGCGGGGTTCCTGGGTTGTTCGCCCTTTCACCACCAGAACGCGGCGCAGGGGGCACCGTGTTTACAATGAACGGCTCATTGGAATCCAGTACGTATTTCTGGATACCCTTGGCAATGCGCCGCAGGGTCGCGTCCGCCAAGGGTTTCTTGCGTTCGAAAATGGACGGGCACGGTATGGACCAATCAATGCACTCCGCCGCCGTGCGGTACGGCAACAAACCAGGTCCGTTGCCATGCGTGGGCTTCGGCCAGGTAATGGGCAGTCCGTCATTTCTTGCCACCAGGAACAGGCGTTCGCGTGAAGTGGGCGCCCCGTAGTCGCAGGCCTTTAAACTCCGGTATTCGACCTGGTACCCCATCTTGCGCAGGCTGTTCACGAACCGGTTCCAGGTCTTCCCCATCGCGCGCTTGTCCGGCACCAGGAATTGTTCGTGCACCGGCACCCGTTCGCCTTTCCCGGCGACCGTACCATCAAGTTTCACGACGCGCCCGGTGGCCTGGTCACGTTTCGCCACCAACCGGCCCCATAATTTCAGTTGGACGACGTTTTCGAGCGTGAGGATGGCCGGATGGGTTTTCCCGGCCCATTTCAGCGCCACCCAGGAGAGCGCGCGAATCTTTTTATTACGCGGTTGACCTCCGCGTGATTGAGAGTGATGAGTGCAGTCCGGAGATAAATGCAGCGTCAAAACCGGTCGCCCACCGGTCGCCTCGACAGGATCCACTTCGAAAACGTCACTGATGTAATGTTTTGTTTTCTTGTGATTCACGGTGTGGATGCTGATGGCGACCGGGTTGTGGTTGATGGCCACGGTGACATGTCGGCCGTGCGCTTCCTCACACCCCGAGGAAAATCCGCCGCCGCCCGCGAACAGGTCGACAATTTCCCCGTGCTCCAGAAGTGCGCGAAAATCACGGTTCATGTTCTGTGTTCTCCGTTTTGTAGATATTCCTGATACACGGCCTGGATATTGCCCTGTCCGAATGCGCGGCCGTATTGATCGCACCACTGGAGGAATTCCTGAGCGGTCTGGTATTCATCCCGCGTCATCAGCTCTTCATATAACGCCAGGCATTTCATGGGTTCACATGTGCCCGCGGTCTTGGCCCCATGAATTATCCAGGCGGCGAGTTTACTGTCGAGCAGACTTGACAACGACAGATGCGTTTCCGCGTAATGGTTGACCGCCAGACAAATGATTTCAAAGTCGGCTTCGATCTGTTTCCATTGATCCTCGCTACAAGCCGATACGGCTTTACGAATGACGGCGCGGCCGATCTTGGTACTAGCATCGCGGATGGTGATATGGCCGCCGGTTCTTACGACGCGCCACGGTAATTTCAGATTGGTTTTCATAATTGGCACCTTCTGATGGCTTATGACGAAGACGCCTGCGAACACTTATACTTGTACCGGTTCCAGCCCACGATGTAGCTCGGTGGCTTGTCCGCAAGCGTCTCCCGATCCTCCGGGTCCGGTTCAGAGAGTTTCCGCCCGCCGCGGCGCGCGCTGAGCGCGTCCATGCCAACCGTAGGCGTTTCGGAACCGTCTACTGCCGGCGCGACCCGGAGTGACGCCAGCGCGCCCTCCACGAATTCCGTTACTTCCTTTCGGGTTGCCTGTCGCTTTATGGGCCTGCCTTCCGCCATCGAGGCCAATCTTTGCCGCGTGGCGTCATCCACTTCGATCCGGATATTCACAATCACGACGACAACCTCCCGGCCTGTTCCCGAACCTGGGCGGCACGTTCGCGGAGGAATGATTGCACCAGACCGGCGCTGATCTTGCCGCCTTCCGGCGGGATGCGCGCCAGTACTTCTGCCTTGAAGTCATGATGGAGCAGCCACGCGGTGACGCTGACTTCCCCTTGGAAACATTTGACCGGATCCAACCCATCGCTCCGTGGCGGCACAGCCTGATTCAGGATGTTGAGCGCCAGGTCGGCGGGGCCTGATCCCTCGTATCCCCACTCATAGCCGGTGGGGCTGTGATGGACGACGGTGCGCGGTACATTGCTGATCGCTTCACCATTCTTGTTACGTTTCAGAACCACATCTAAACCACTGTTCATGCGAACCTCCTTCATGAAATGATGGTACCAAGTTCCACAAAAACCCCAAATGCACTCCCAGCGCACTGGGTGTCCAATGTCGAAAGCCGACATTGGAAAGCCGGCGTCGATCGCGAAACTGGTGATTGTTTGATCCAAAGCATCTGTTTCACATTTCCGTTGTCACCCGTGGATGACGCCGAAAATACTGGTCGGGGCTTATGCCCCGACCAGTTGACTGCTTTCGCCGTCCGTCAGTCCTCTGAAGAAGGCTTGCTGAACAGTAACTTCATCGCATTGCGCTTTCTGCAGTTGCCTCGCACGTCCTTTATATCCAATCCGCGTTCGTGCGGATCAGGCAGCCGGTAAGCGTCCAGGTAGGGGATATGCTCGACCGTGAACGGCTTTTCCTTGGCCACCCGGTAATACGCATACCCGTTTCCACAGGGGTGTTGGTAGATCAAGCCGACACTCTTCCCTTCCGCCAATGCCTTGTGACTCTCTTTCAGGAGTCTCTGCATGGCCTTTTCGGAGCGGTCCAGAGACGCCCCCCTATTCCCCGGATTGATCTCGAAATCATCCGGATTGCCCGTGTAGCTGATGACCTTAGCCACTTTGGCTTGTCTTGCGTTCCTGACGGATTTCATCGTCGGTCGCGGGGCGAAGTTCACCGTTCTCCAGCAGTTCGTCGATACGGCCGGTCACCTCGATACGGATGTCGCCATCCGTATCCACGCCTACCGCACTGTAGGCGATGTCCGACAGGCAGTCCTGCCCCGTGACTTTCTCCGAAAGCCTGTCCAGAAAGGTTTCAAGATCGTCGCTGATCAATTTGTCCAGGCTGACGGTCACCGTTTCTGTGACCCAGTCGTCCTCGACCCGTAACACCCGCCCATTCTGGAACCGGATGTATTGCGCGCCTGCCCCGCTTAACATATCGGATGTACCTCGGCCAACGCAGCACAACTCGTGGCCGATAGCCGGTCGTCCCAGTGCTCCTCGTACAATCGCTGGCGCGCGTCGAAGTCGTTCTCTGCATCGATCGGTACCTCGATGGCGACGGGGATGTATTCACCGTCTTCACCGATTGCATGCAGATAACCCATGTATCTGCGCATTCACTCTTCTCCTCTGCCGGTAAATGGCCGGCTGCCCTGCGTCCGATACGGACGCGAAACCCATTCCCAAAGAGAACCCCAGGAAGGGCTCTCCGTGTCGGCGTCTCCTGAACCCACGACGCTCCGCGGCGTCCCTCCGCCCATCGGGACACCCGGGCCAGGTCCGTGCCCCGATCAAGCCTCTCCAGACCGTCCCGTAGGACGGCGTAGAGAGACAGGCCATACGGCCTGTCTCACAAAACATCACGGTGCGAGCTTCAACCCCCAGTCACCGAAATACTCTTTCCGGTTCCTGGCGGCGTTGAACATCACCACACAATCCTCTTTCATCGGAAGGACCAGAGACGTGTCGTCCCAGTTCTCCCAACCTGTCGCAGCCTTGGCATCCGTGGCTGCGCCCACATCCTTAAAGAAGATGTGCAGCTCCCCGTAGGTGCCATGCACGCCTATGCAGTGCTTCAAGCGCGGCCCTGCAAAACCCCAGTCATCCACCAGGTGACCGGCGGCGTCGGTTCCACCCGAGGTTGGGTCCAGCCGGCCGTGCAGTAGATACAGGTCGAATTCCATTCCATCCCTGTGGCTCCGCGACTTCCGAAAGCGCCGCATTCCCGTTGGGTTCAGTGTCATAGCAATCCACGCTCCGAAAATGATATAGAGTCACCTCCCCCGACCACAATGTGATCGAGAACGTGAATATCCACCGTTCCGAGGGCTGCTTTCAACCTCTGGGTCAACCGTTTGTCGGCATCCGATGGTTCCGGTATGCCGCTTGGGTGATTATGAAAAAGTATCACCTCTGCCGCATTGTGGCGTAACGCCTCCTTTACCACTTCGCGCGGAGGTACACTACATCCATCAATGGTACCCCGGAATAATTCATCATAAGCAAGCACCTGGTGGCGCGTGTCGAGATAAATCACCCCAAATACCTCATGTTCCTTGCCGGCAAGTTTGGTTGCCAGCCACTTCCTTGTCGCAGCGGGGTCCGACATCCAATCCATGCGGACAACACGTTCCTTGATGATATGTTCTGCCTGACCAACCACTTCATCTGCACTTACCGGACGCGCCAGCGTATAACAGCCTGATACATCCTTGACGAATGCTGACTCGTTCATCTCAGTATTCCGCCATGGTGATCTCGGCGCGCGCGGTCAGTTCTTTCGCCCGCTCGTAAATGTCGTTGAGCGACACGTGGCGGGTTTCGCCCTTGCTATTGACCGCGATGGCTTCCCCCACCAGATAACGCAGTTTTTCGTAGCCTACCTCCATGAGGATGGCCACTTCACCATTCAGCAGGTGGCTGGCAATGATGGCCGGGAAGTCGATTTCCTCTTCCTCATCTTCATCCTTGTTGCCATATCTGTATTGCGGCATGCTGCCCGTATCATCGTCGCTGCTGCATGAGAGCACGAAACGACCGTCTTCCTCTTTCTCTGCATACACGCCTGGAATACCGGACATCTCCTTTTCGAAGGCGTCCGTATCCTTGACGCAGAAGTGATTCGATCGCCATTGGGCGATATAATTTGCCATATCTTGGTTCCTCCGCGGATAAAACAGGTCCGCTGCCTGGCGTCTGGATCAGACGCGAAAACCTTCCCGGCGGCGCCCGCAAGCGCCGGCAGAAAACCGGGTATTGCTACCCGGTCAGATACACTCATCCGGTCCGCGCGGTCATCAAAGCGAATGCCTCGTCGAAAGGCAGATCGTTGAGAATGACCACATCGCGGTAGGTGTCCCGCAAATTGGACCGTAACGCGTCATTGATCTTCACCGGCAATCCATGTATGCCGCCGTCCTTTTTCTGGTAGTACGTGCGCTGCGTGTGCGTGCGTTTTACCCACCTGCGGGCTTCCTCGACCGTTATGAGATCATTGATCACACAATCCTCATCCGGTTGTACCATCACGGGCGAACCTTTTGGCGCAGGTGCATCGAGCGTGTCGTTGATGTCGATCATGGGCAGGCTGGCCGCATAAGCGCGCAGCTTGTCCAGGCCAAATCGCAGCCGATCCCGATTACGTCCGGCCTCGCTGTCCGTCTTGGATCGCAATGCCCGGTATTCGTGTGCGCCGCCGTGGCCGCGATTGACAACTTCCATGATTTTCATGTCATCCAGCGTCACGATCGCATTAAAACACAGCGTTTCCTCACTCATGGCCTTGTCGATTTTCAGGCGCGTGAGTCCGAAACCGCCATACGGCTTCTGTGTCTTTCTCTTATCATTCATGATGTTTTCCGTTCCTCCGCGGATTACCGGTCCGCTGCCGGGTGCCTCGATTGAATCATTGCATTCACATTTTTACCTCTTGCAAGAGGCACGAAACGAAACGCTTCCCCCGCGCGGAGAAAACGTCCCTCGTGCCAAATTATCGAATGATCACTCTGCGGGGATTTACGTGGCCCGCGTCCACGCCGTCGCAAAGACGGATCCACTCCGTGTGACTTCCGGACGGCCCCGTGGGTCCGTCGAAAAGGCCCCGCGAAGCGGGGCAAGATTCCTTCAACGCCGGTGAGCGCGCCCGTCGTTTCCCATATAGGTCGGCGGTTTACGCCTGCTCACTTTCTGCTGGTGCCTGGCCTTGTGCCGTGGCGGGTAATCCCGCAGCCACCAACCCTCTCCCTGTCGGTTGGCCGCATATTGGGCGCCCAGTTCCTCGCAGGCCTGCACGTCCGGCATCAGCCAGGCATGCAGCCCCGGGTCCCATAACCCGCCCAACGCCATGATCTGCAGCCTGTGTTCGTAGGTATTCCCACGCAACACGAGCCCGGCCAGCAAACGGCGATGGCGTTCCTCACTCTCCATGTCACTGATCCATGACGTGGTAATAGTCCTGGCACCATTCGCAGATGCCCCACGCCAACCCATCGCACCACTCGCCGCAGGTCTCGCAGTACCCCATGCCCGGATCCACCTGGATTTCCATCCCGGCGATCGATTGGGCCTCGGCGCAAAGCACCGGGTTCCTGCCTGTCACCACTTTTCCGGATTCAGTCTTCATTGCCCTGCTCCTCTCCAGTCCTCTGCGGACATTAACGCGTGCCGCATTCGCGCCGCCTGACTGACGGTATTCACCGGTTCACCCGATGGGTGTGTTCTTGTCCCGGAGCGGACTCCGGATCAAAAACCATTCTCATGCCCATCAGTGAAGGCATCCTTGCGGTATCACTTGGTCGTTTTTGCTGCTGTGCTAAACTGTCTTCGTGCCACTCCAGGCACGTATTTTTAAGAGATTGCATGAAAAACCCAACCCAACCTCACCTTTCCATCGTGAGCAGCCTGACCCGCGAGGAGTTTAGGCACCATGAGGACGAGGAATTCCAGGCCTTTCATCACGCCATAATGAGCGGTACTACCGAACAAGCGGATGCCGCGCTGACGAAACTGTTTCGATCCGAGATTCGACTGAAACAGGGCCCACGACCGGTTTGACACCCTCCCCGGTCTGTGGTCGAACCGATTAAATTCAAAACCCCGCCAGATTTCTCTGGCGGGGTTTTCATTTCAGGCCTGCAGCATCCCCCGATACCGGCGTTCGAACGCGCGGACCTCGGCACGTGCTTCCTGTTCCTTGCGGATCAGCTCGGCCAAGCGGCACGATTCCCGCCACAATTCATTTTCCCGCGCGTGCGCCAACCCATAACGCTGGTTTTGGACAGCGTATTTGTTCAGCTCCGCATCGGAAAACGTGTGGAGGTTCCGTTTGATCTGCTTCATCGACATGGTAGTACCTCACCCCAGCCCGTCACCGGCCGAGGCATCACGATGCGAGATCCGGTGACTGACGGATCCGACTCGCTTGCCTCGGGCGCACGAACCCCACGAGGGTGGTTCGCCCTCGGGGCTTGGGGGATTGGAACCCCATCATTCTTTGAACTCTGCCCTTATGGACGGGCCATCCTGAAAACCGTTTCCTTCCCGTCGCCGCGGCGACGGGAAGGAAACACCGGCCGGAGGGCACCGGTGTTTCTGTAACGAACTGGGCCAGCGTTCGTGTTTTAGCTGTCGCCCTCTCCGTGGAGGTTCAATATCTCCAGCTCATGCCGGTACCGCTCTTCGTCCGCCAACGCGTCTTCCAGAATCTTCGTGCGCAATTCCGATTGGCCGATGAGTTGCGCCTTGCTGTATTTCAACCCGTGTTTCTCATAGCACGCCGGGTCGCCCGATATTCCACAGCAGGGACATTCCGGACAAATGCACGATTCCGTCTTCCCACAGCATCCGCACGGACCTTCCTCGGTCAGACAGGCCGGCGGATCATCGTTGCGTTTCAACGCAATACCTTCTCGGCGAGCGTCTTGAAAAATCCCTCTTCACGATTCTTCCAAGTCCTGGGCTTGCCGATGTAACGGCGGCCCCGACGCGTCTGAATCGCAATCTGGGACACGGCATGGCGACCGATGAAGGTCACCACCATCGCCTGACGTTTGCCTTCCGGTACGATTTCGATGGACCGGGCCACCCTGGCCGCCTGGAACGCGTTCGACATGGCGGTGTTCACTGCAGTATTCATGTCTCATCTCCAGAAACAGGTTACCCATCACCCTGACGGTGACCGCGTGGGTAACAGTGCTATACCCCGCGGGCGGGTCCTCTGCCGGTAGACGCCGGCGACGTTCAAATCAAATCAAAACAGGAGTTTTGTCCGAGTCGGACATGTATCCTGCGAAACCCCGTGGGGTTCCCCAGGAAGCCCGGCAGAACGCCGGGCAAGGGATGATACGTGGGAGCTTATATTCCAAGCATCCCGACGCACAGGTCACTTCACCGCCGCAACCGGGTTTTTTTGAGAAAGCGGCTGAATATCGCAGCCTTCCTTGCGCAAGGCCGCCAGGGTCTTCCCCAGCGCCCAGCCTGCGATCGGTGCGGTTTGCCGCACCCGTCCACGGATATCCACCTGAACCGTCGCCGACTGTTCCGGCGTCACGATTCGGTAGGCTGTGAAAGGTATCGCGTCTTGATTAAATGCAGAGCGGAGCATCGCTGCTTACCTCTGCGCCCATGCCCTCACGAAGCCCCCGCATGACGGATTTTTCGAAGGACCTCAACTGCATCATCGCCTCACAACCACGCGCGACGCGGGCCACCGCCTCGCCTTCGATGGCAATGTACGGTGCATCGAGTCCCTTGAAATACGCGTTGTATTTCGCCTGTTCCAGATGCAGACCTTTCACGTAGTCCTGCTCGGACACCTCGACCGGTATCCGCACGGTGTCCACCTCACCCGCACAATTGTGGGCAATTACCAGTACGTCCACTTTCATCTTCCACCTCCGGCCCGTGTCGGGCCATGCGCAACAAAACCGCGCCGTCATCGCTGCCCGAAGACAGCCAAAACGGTTGCGCGATAGATTTACGCGAGCATGGAAAGAGATATACGCAGATACAACAGAACCCGCCGCTCCGGCTTCAGGCCATTGCAACAGCGTCGTTTAACAGATCCATCAGACCCTGGAACCGGGTCAAGGCGGAGTAATTATAGCACTCCATCCGGACAAAATGAACTCTCCCACCACTAAACCGCTTGTGCGGTTGTAGTGCCTGTCTGCGTGCTTGCCTGCGCGCGGACACGCGCAAGCAGGCGGACACGCACAGGCAGGGGGGGTTCGCGGGTCCATGACCTGGACTTGCCCCGTTGCCGGGGCAGAGGTTGGGGTCTCGCCGCCACGCCCGTTCCAGGCGTGTGTGCGTCGATGAAAACCACCGAGCGACGTTGCATGGTGCTAGCCTAACACGAAAACCGTTAGGCTGGCTACCCGCTTGACCCCCTCCTGCCCGGTCGGCTTCGCCTAGGTGACGCTATGCGCCAAGCCGGACCAGGAAGGGAAATGTGCGAGCATGTGTTCAACTACTACGCGGACACGTTCCCACCGGCAGGTCCACATCGGACAGGCAGCGTATCCCCATGCTTTCCACCAGTGCGCGGAGCGGCTGTTCGTTGAATTCCGAGGCGAGAGGGGCCGGCGACTGCCAGACCGCCTCGTCCGCCGGACCCTCGGCCCGCATGGATACCCGCCAACCACGCCAATCCCGCCGCAGGAACGCCTTGAACTGCCGCTTGTTCATTTTTGCCTGAAGGCTCACGACCCGTATGACCGCCGCCAGGCGTTTCCATTCGATGGCCACCAACGCGAGATGTTCCTGCTGGCCGCCAGCTAGAACGGGCTCGGCTGGCTGGACCGCGAAGGCCACATGCTTCGGGCCTGGCAATAGGTGCGCCAAAGAATTGGGCTCTTTTGATAGGGTGCGCAGACCCGCCATGACCGTGTGACTGTCTTCCAAATGACTGGCCGCAGTGCAGAGCACTGCGCTATGCAACGGACCCAGGTTCGTCCCGCTCCCGGTTCCTTCCAAATGACTCTCGATGGTTTCGACCCAGACCCTTTGAATATGCGCTTCGCCCACGGCTTCCGCTGTCAACCATTCCATGGCTGAGGGCGCTTCAAACGCCGCATCGTCCTGCGGATAGGCCTGGTCCGATAAAATCAAAAACGGCAGCAGGTACAGACAACGAATCAACTTAGGTGCGGTTGCGCCCATGTATTATTCCCTGTATTTGAAATCAACTTGAAAGCCCTTTCTTGGGATTATTGTAAAATCCAATCATGTTG